>ERZ1643247.118-NODE-118-length-109469-cov-8.419517_pt1 | contig 109469 bp, 100 predicted proteins | sample MGYA00579264_ERZ1643247 | MGnify/ENA primary metagenome ERZ1643247 (study PRJEB29033, sample SAMEA4952262) | chicken gut metagenome | biome: Broiler Chicken; feature: Gastrointestinal Tract; material: Caecum | place: Ireland | collected 2018 | study: Broiler... | reverse complement strand
CTTGTTTGCTATACTCTTTTTTAGTGGTTTACCTCTACTTCTTTGTTTCAAACTTCTTCCTCCATCATAATTTCTTCTATATTATATATCCGCCACGCAGCTTCCTGCCGCATTTCCCGTCGACCATGCAATCTGCAGGTTAAATCCTCCCGTGACCGCATCCAGATCCAGCACCTCTCCTGCAAAGTAAACTCCTTTTACTTTCTTGGATTCCATCGTAGCCGGATTAATTTCCTTTACCGACACACCACCCTGAGTGATAATCGCTTCATTGTAACCCCGAAGCTTTGTCAGCGTGATTTCAACTCCTTTTATAATAGAAACAAACCGTCTTCTCTCTTCTCTGGAAATCTCATTCACCTTCTTATCCGGATCGATCCCGCTCAGCTCAATCATCACCGGGATCAGCTTGGACGGGAACAATTTGCCAATGGCATTTTTAAACTGCCGGTTCTTATTCTCCTCAAAGTCACGCAGTACCCTTGCATCCAGCTGTTCTTCCGAAAGGGCCGGCTTCAGATCGATCAGCAGACGAAGCGGCTTTTGCTCCAGCTTCTTCCCTATAAAAGAGCTGGCTGTCAGAATCAGAGGACCGCTGACTCCATAATGCGTAAACAACATCTCGCCAAACTCTCTGTATAACTCTTTCTTGCCATCAAAGATAGAAACTTCCACATTTCGAAGCGAAAGCCCCTGTAATTCCCTGACGTAAGCTTCCTTTGTCTCGACCGGGACAAGCGCCGGACGGATCTCCGTCACCGTATGCCCCAGATCTCTGGCGAAACGATAACCATCCCCGGTGGAGCCTGTCGTCTGGTATGAATTTCCTCCGGTCGCAATGATACACGCATCCCCAGATACTGTAGTGCCATCTTCCAGTTTCAGCCAGGAAAAGGCTCCGTCTTTTTCTCCAACCCATGTCACTTTTGTATTTAAGTGTAGTTTAACATTCAACCTTTTTAATTCTTCCTGCAAAACACGAATCACATCCGATGAGTGGTCTGACATCGGAAATACTCTGTTTCCGCGCTCTGTTTTCATCTGCAGGCCCAGCTCTTCAAAAAACTCCATTGTCTCTTCATTCGTAAATCCATAAAAACTGCTGAAAAGGAATTTCTTGTTTGTCACCACAGCATCCAGAAGTTCTTCCATATCACAGGCATTTGTCAGATTGCATCTTCCTTTTCCAGTGATATAGATCTTCTTTCCCAGTTTTTCATTTTTCTCAAACAAATGTACTTCCTGACCGTTTCTGGCCGAGAAGATCGCTGCAATCATTCCGGCAGCTCCTCCTCCTACTACAAGTACTTTCCCCATAATATCTGCTCCTTTATTCCATCTCCCGTTCCTGTTCCGGGAATGTCAGTGCTGCTTTTTCACCTGACTGATTAAATTCATCTCTGCTGTAAACCTGATATTCATCCCAGATTTCTTCCATTGTCTCCAGAGTGCGGATCACATCCTGCTGCTTTTTCATGCAGAGCGCAACCACCAGCGCATTGATCACACTCAGCGGTGCGACAAGGGAATCCACGATAGAAACCATATCACTCCTTGCAATCAGATTACAGGAAGAATACAGGTTCATCGGAGAATGCACACTGTCTGTCAACGTGATGATTTTTGCTTTCCGCTTTCCGGCAAATTCGAGTGCTCTCAACGTCCGCATGGAATAACGCGGAAAACTGATTCCGATAATCACATCCTCCTCACCGATGCGGAACAGTTGTTCAAAAATTTCACTGGAACTGTTTGTGCTGACGCTGACAACATCCTCACATACCAGATTCAAATAAACTCGTAGAAAGTTCGCCAATGGTGCACAGCTGCGGATCCCGACGATGTAAATCTTCTTGGCAGAAAGGATCATATCCACTGCCTGCTCAAATGCATTTTGATCAATATGTTCCATTGTCAGTTTGATTTTTTCAATGTCTGACTGCAGCACACTCATCAAAATCTCTGACTGACTGATCCTTCCATACGTCATTTCCATTCTCTGTATGGAATTCAAACGGTTGCTGACGAGCTCTTCAAGCGCTTTCTGAAACTCCGAATATCCGCTATAGCCAAGGTAAACGGCAAAACGAACCGTTGTGGACTCGCTGACTCCTACCACTTCTCCTAGCTTCGACGCAGTCATAAAGACAGCCTTTTCATAGGATGTGCGGATAAAATCAGCCAGTTTCTTCTGACTTTTACTCATTTTTTCATATTGTTTTTCTATTCTGTCAAGCACTTCATTCTTTCCGCCCACAATACTGCCTCCTTCTTTCCTTCCTGTCAGCAAAGACGATTTTATTATACTATCCCCCTTTCTTATTTACAAGATTTTATTCTTCCCAGAAAACCGGGTGCAAAAAGTACTCCTTTTTGCACCCGGATTTTTGTAACTCAGATATCCATTTTCTAAATGATGTTGCACATGCTCAAAATCATCAGAATCAGTACGATTGGAGAGGTGATGCTACTCACAAGAAGAAGGAAAAATTTGATTCGCTGTTTCCGTTTCAATTCTTCTGAAAGACGACCGATCTCTTCATCGATTTTGCTTTCCATAGAAGCACTGTTTTTCCTGATCTCCCCAGACAAATTGAGCAGTTCCGTCTTCTGTACGGAATAATTCTCATCAATATTCTGCAGAAGTTTGGCCATGTGCTTTTCATATTCCACATAATGCTTTTTAAAACGATCCATCTGCATGACAAGCTCTGCTGACTGTGCTTTTGCTATCGCAAGCTCGCTGTCTGCCTTGCGCATTTCCGCGATATATCTCAGATACTGGCTGTCTGTCACCATTGTTTTACGTCTTTTTTCGGAAATAGTTTCTTTTTTCGACATTCTTTCAGCCTTTTCTTTTGCTGGCTCGTCCTGGGCTTCCTCTGTCTGATCCTCCTGCTCTGCTGTGTCTTCTTCCGCACACTCTTCTTCCGGAGCAGCAGTTTCAGTTTCCATTGCAACTTCCTCTTTTTCCTCTTTTACTTCATCAGCTTCAAGATTTCCCTCCAGAACTTTCTTTTCCAATTCGCTCATTGTCCCCCACTCCTTTTCATATGTGTCCTTATTTCATCCTTATGAGATAATATAAAATAGGTAATATACTATATTTAGTGTAACGGCGTCCGTTCCTAATGTCAACGGTGTCATTTTGATAATTTTGTGTCTTTTGTGGATGAAAGAAAGAAGCACATCATAGCATTTTTACCATGATGTGCTTCTTTGCTTGTCAGGTTTAACCTTATACTGGATAACTTCCGTTTTCGGTATCTGCAACAGTTTCATCTACTTTTGTCTGCTGTGCCTGACGATATTTGAAGAATTCGACAGCCACCTGCGGGAATAATGCGTAGGTCAGTACGTCTTCATCCTGCTGTTTCCACTGTTTCATTTCATTTTCCAGTGTTTCCAGCTCATCTGGGATCAGATCTGCCGGACGGCAGGTGATGCAGTCATCAATTTCGTCGCCAAGGCATTTTTTCTTAACATCTTCATTAAACGGGCAGACCGTTTCTCCATACTTTCCTTTTAAAATGTCTTTTGTTTCTTTTGTCGCCATCTTGTAACGTTCACCCATAAGAACATTGAATACAGCCTGTGTTCCTACAATCTGAGATGACGGAGTTACCAGCGGTGGTTCTCCAAGATCTTTTCTTACCCTTGGCACTTCTTCAAGTACATCATAGTACTTGTCTTCGGCTCCCTGTTCTTTCAACTGGGAGGTCAGGTTGGAGAGCATGCCTCCCGGTACCTGATAGAGGAGTGTTTTGATATTAACTCCCAGATTCTTCGGATTTAAGAGTCCGCTTTCCAGTGCTTCATCACGGATCGGGCGGAAGTAATCTGCGATCTCGGACAACAGCTGCTGGTCAAATCCGGTGTCGTACGGTGTTCCTTTGAATGTTTCTACCATGACTTCGGTTGCCGGCTGGGATGTTCCGAGCGCAAATGGTGACATTGCCGTATCGATCACATCTACACCTGCTTCCACTGCCTTTAAGTAGGTCATGGATGCGACTCCGGATGTATAGTGGGTGTGGAGTTGGATCGGAAGGTTTGTTGCTTCTTTTAAAGCGGTTACAAGTTCGGTTGCTTTATAAGGAAGCAGAAGGCCTGCCATATCTTTGATGCAGATGGAATCCGCACCCATCTCCTCGATTTCTTTTGCTTTCTGTACCCAGTATTCCAGAGTGTAGGCGTCTCCGATTGTGTAGGAGAGGGCCACCTGTGCATGGGCTTTTTCTTTATTTGCCGCCCTGACTGCGGTCTGAAGATTCCGAAGGTCATTCAGACAGTCGAAAATACGGATGATATCAATTCCGTTTGCAACGGATTTCTGTACAAAGTACTCTACTACATCATCGCCGTAAGGACGGTATCCAAGGATGTTCTGTCCGCGGAACAGCATCTGCAGCTTTGTGTTTTTAAAACCGTCACGGAATTTACGGAGTCTGTCCCATGGATCTTCTTTCAGGAAACGTAAAGAAGCGTCAAAGGTTGCTCCTCCCCAGCATTCCACGGAATGATATCCGACTTTGTCAAGTTTTTCTACGATCGGCATCATCTGCTCGGTCGTCATTCTTGTTGCGATCAGGGACTGATGTGCATCACGCAGAATCGTCTCTGTTATTTTAATTGGTTTTTTCTCTGCCATTTCAATCTCCTCCTCGAACTTATTTCACTCCGAATATCGCCATAAATGTTCCTGCCACGACTGCCGTTCCGATAACGCCGGCTACGTTTGGCCCCATTGCATGCATCAGAAGGAAGTTTGTCGGATCTGCCTCAGCACCGACTTTCTGTGATACTCTGGCTGCCATCGGCACTGCAGATACTCCTGCGGACCCGATCAGCGGATTGACCTTGCCTCCGGTTACATAGCACATGACTTTACCAAGAAGAACACCCGCCGCGGTACCGAACGCGAATGCGATCAGTCCCAGGATGACGATCTTGATCGTATCCAGATTCAAAAACGCTTCCGCGCTTGTCGTTGCTCCTACGGAAGTACCAAGCAGGATGACAACGATATACATCAACGCGTTGGACGCGGTTTCTGTCAGCTGGCGTACCACACCGGATTCACGGAAGAGGTTTCCAAGCATCAGCATTCCGACAAGCGGTGCTGTCGTCGGAAGAATCAGACAGACAACAACAGTAACGATGATCGGGAAGAGGATCGCTTCCAGCTTGGATACCGGCCGGAGCTGTTCCATCTTGACCTTACGTTCTTTTTCTGTTGTCAGAAGCTTCATGATCGGCGGCTGGATAATCGGTACCAGTGCCATGTAGGAATATGCCGCTACCGCAATCGGTCCAAGAAGTGCGGTCTGCTGAAGCTTTCCGCAGAGGAAAATCGATGTCGGTCCGTCCGCTCCGCCGATGATGGCGATTGCTGCCGCTGCTTTGTCAGAAAATCCCATTGCCATCGCTCCGAGGTATGCTGCAAAAATACCAAACTGTGCAGCTGCTCCCAAAAGGAAGCTTTTCGGGTTCGCAATCAGCGGGCGGAAGTCTGTCATTGCTCCGACACCCATAAAAATCAGCGACGGCAGAATAGACCACTCGTCCAGTTTATAGAAATAATACAAAAGTCCACCGGTTCCATTATCCGAATCTTCAAAAGACAGCATAATGTCCGGATAGATATTTACAAGGAGCATCCCAAAAGCAATCGGGACGAGAAGAAGCGGTTCAAACCCTCTGTTGATCGCAAGATACAGAAACAAGCATGCAACTGCAATCATGATCAGGTTGCCAACCGTCAGGTTCAGAAATGCCGTCTGCTCTACAAGACGCCCTAACGTCTCAACTATATAGCTCATGTTCTAACCTCCAATTGTCAGTTGTCATTAATTTAATGTTGCAAGCAAGGTTCCCGCTTCACATGCATCTCCTACTGCAAGTTCGATACTTGCCACTGTTCCGTCTTCCGGAGCAACAACAGGGATCTCCATCTTCATCGCCTCAATGATGACAACCGGCTCTCCTCTTTTGACTTTCTGACCTACAGAAGCTTCGATTTTGAATACTTTTCCGGCCGCCCCTGCTTCCACACGGATGCTGCCTGCACCCTGCGTTTTTTTCGGAGCCGGTGCCTTTGGCGCTTTCGGTGCCGCCTTTGGTGCCGCTGCCGGCGCAGATGCCGCTCCTGCTTCATTCTTCTCTTCTACTGTAACGTCATATACGTTTCCATTTACTGTAATTGTATAACTTTTCATGATTGCTTCCTCCTATTTCCACTGACTGTTCTTTCTTCTTTTTTTAATGGAACGTACTACAAATCCGTCTGTAGAAGTCCCCTCACTTGCCGCGATTGCCGCACTGATGACTGCAACCAGCTCCAGATCATCCGTCAGATCCTCTTCCTGGACAGTCTCTTCTTCAACAGCAGCAGGTGCTGCTTCTGTCTGTTTCGGCTCTGTCTTTTTCTGCTGTGTTTTACCGATCAGGCCGAACAGGGAAATGATAAAGGAAATGAAAATCAGTACGACAAACACGGTTCCCATTCCAAGGACTGTATTCAGGCCGGCCTTCTGAAGAATTTCTCCGGTTGAATATTTGGCTGCCGCCGTAAAACTCTCCATCTCCGATTTTTCGTTAAACTCAATCGTAATCTCAGCATCTCTGTCTTCGTACTCGGCATCTGTTGTCAGCATGATGCTGTCCGAACTCTGCTCCACAGTGAAATCTCCGTGGCTGATATAATCACCACACTCTTCAACTCCAGCTTCCCACGCATCAATCATCGTGGTAAAATTGGATGCCTGCACATTAAATCCTGACTGAAGCAGTGTCAGATTCAACTGCAGTTCACTTACATCCTTAAATGCATCCAGTTCTTCCGTAGACATCTGGCTGAAACTTGAGATCAGCGCATCCGCCTGCTCGATCATTGTATCTTCATCATAATTTGCATCAGAACTGCTGCTGCATCCGGAAAGAGTAAATACGAGGGCAAGGATGACTGCAAATAAACTAATTCTTTTCTTCAACTCGTCTCACCTCTCTATACCGTTCCGTGCTTTTTGGACGGACGGTCCTCTCTTTTTGTGAATAGCATCTCCATAGCTCCGATCACATACTTTCTTGTATCTTCCGGACGGATCACTGTATCCACATATCCTCTTGCCGCCGCAGATGCCGCGCTTTCCTGCATACTGCGGTACTGATCTTCTTTTTCCTTTCTCTCATCCGCAGACACGTCAGGATACATGATCTTTGCCGCAAGACCTGCTTCCATTGCTCCGATTTCGGCATCCGGCCATGCATAAACCATGTCAGCTCCAAGTGCCTTGCTGTTCATTACAAGGTAACCGCTTCCAATCGCTTTACCTGTCATAACATTCACCTTCGGCACCGTTGCATTCGTAAATGCGTAGACCAGTTTTGCCGCTTCTCTTGCAAGTGTTTTCTCACTGCATTTTGATGCCTTGAATCCATTGACATCTGTCAGTGTCAGAACCGGAATCTCAAATGCATCGCAGAATGTCACAAAATCAGCTGCTTTCCGGCATCCTTTTGCAGAAAGAGAGCCGTCAAACTCCTGCTGTACTTTGCCTTCTTCATCGTATACTTTGGAACGGTTCGCAACAGCTCCGACCGTCAGTCCGTTCATCCGGACAAAACCGGTCACCATTTCTTTTGCGTACCCTGCCTTTACTTCTATAAATTTCTGATCATCAGCGATCATCGATAACACGAGGGCAGCGTCATCGGCTCCATTTTCAATTCCCGCGCATAACCGGTTCAGGTCGTCGGTGCATTCTTCATAAGAATCGTTGTCCTCATTGTTTGCAGGAAGCATACAGATCAACTCCCGGATACCGGACAGGATTTCACTTTCTGTTCCAAGGAAATCTACATTACCGGCCTCCTCTGTCTGAAACGCCGCACCGGACGTGTCGCATTTTTTAATGTGATTGCCCGGGATCGCATTCGGGGAATTAACAAAAAGCTTTCCTTTTTCTTCCATGAATGTGAAATCGGAAAGTCCGGAAAGGATTGCAGCTCCACCGCCGCAGGTACCAAATACAGCAGTAATCTGCGGGATCACTCCTGAAGCGAGTGCCTGTTTCGCATAAATACTGCCAAACGCCTGCAATGCGTCTGTTCCTTCCTGAAGCCTGAGTCCTGCACAGTCAATCAGGCCGATCACCGGTGCCCCCATTTTCATCGCCATGTCATAAAGGCCTGTAATCTTCTTTGCGTGCATCTCTCCGACTGCTCCGCCGAGTACCGATGCATCCTGGCTGTACACATAGACCAGACTGCCGTCAATGACTCCATATCCGGTGATCACGCCATCTCCCGGAACCTTGCTTTCCTGCATGTTGAAATCCGTGTTCCTGGCTGTGACAGCGCCACCGATCTCAACAAAGCTGCCGGCATCCAGTAATTCTGAAATTCTGAAAACTGCCGGCGTTTTTGCTGCTTCATTACTCATAAACCTAGCCCTCCATTTGTGATATATTCCTAAAAGTTAAACCAAATTTTAGCCAATTATATTATACTTTTTCTAATATCCTTTTTCAAGAGTTTATGTGAAATTTTTGACATATTTTTTCACTCGTATATTGCGTTATCATATTAACGTATTAATGTTTTTTCAGCATATTTCAAGCTTTTTCTACACTTGGCCCAATATAATTTTTAGTTTCTTTCTTTATCTGTCTTTTTTTTATGAAAATTTAATAATTTTGGACTGTGTTACAAAAAATTCATTGTGTCGACACGGAAACTGTGCTAAAATAGCCATTACAGGGATGTCATAATGTTATAAAGGAATACCAAGGGAAATGACATCTTTTGTCTTTTTTATGGCATAAGCAGTAATACAGATTCAGGAAAACCCGGAAGCGTCATGTTTTCTTCCAAGTCAGAAAAGATGCGTTTTTCCGGTGCCGGCCGGGGCAGTTTCCCGCTTCTGTCTTACTTTCCCGAAAGGGAGCATCTTTCAGTGTGCGGCTAGTGCAGTACCGTTCTCTGTCAGATAGCGGATATTGTTCCAGATGCCTGAAATGACCGGATTTTATTTTTGCGGAATATCCAGTCTTTGACATATTTTTGTCTGTCTCCGCAGATAAAATCAGGGAAGTTCACCATCCGGAACAAGAAAAGGGAGTACTCCTCTTCCGTTTTGCCAGATTGTCTTCATTTTCGAAGGCAGAGACTACAAGGCAGACCATTCCCTGACTTCTGCTTCCGGCAGTTGTTCATTCTGTCTTAGATGTTGTTCTTTTGCGAACTATATTCCTTTACATAGTCTTTTCCAGCCGGTATATTATGGAAATGGATTTCATAATCTGTAAAAGACACCTGGCCGAAAGGCCGCTTTTGTCTGACTGAGTCCGGCATGATCTGCTGCATCAGAAAGTGTCTGTTTCAATTAGACAGCTCATCACACTTTGGTATGTTGAGTAAGTTTTCTTTCTTAATTAATATAGGGAAGAAAATGACTTGGATGATTTACGTATGAGAAATCAAAAATTAAATTGGAGGGTTTTGACTATGGGAAACACAGCTACTAAATCCAAGAAAGGTTATCCTTTTGGTTTCTACGCTTGTGCTCTGGGATTCACATTTGAAAGATGTGCATTCTACACAGTTAAATGGCTTCTTGCTATTTGGCTGGCTACGGAAACAACAAGTTCAATGGGTGGTATGGGACTTTCTTCTGTAGAAGCAAGTCAGGTTTCCGCTTATTTCGTAGCATTTACTTACATTACTCCTATGATCGGCGGTTACCTCGCTGACTACTGGGTAAGCCCGAGACTTTGCGTAGTTCTTGGTATGATTCTTATGGGTGTCGGCTACCTTATCGGATGGCAGGCAAGCAACATGACACTTGTATGGGTAATGATTATCTTTGTATCTGTTGGTACAGGTTTATTCAAAGGTAACTTATCCGGTGTCAACAGTTTGATGTTTGATGATCAGGATGAACTGAACTCAGCATTCTCTGTACAGTACTCTTTCGTTAATATCGGTTCTTTCATTGGAACGACATTCGTAGTACTGCTTGCAGATTCTCAGGGATATCAGTTCCTGCTGCTTATCGCTGGTGCTCTTCTGCTCATCGATGCAGTTTGGTTCCTTGCTAATGGTAAATCTCTTGGTGACAAGGGTAAACAGCCATTCAAGAAAGACCAGAGATCTTTCGTTGACAAAGAGAAGAAATCCGCAGAAGAAACCAAACCGCTTACATCCGGCGACAAAAAACGTATTGTTGCTATCGTAATCGTTACACTTTTCTCTGCTATTTTCTGGATTGCATGGTATATGTCCTACAACGTAGTATACTACTACTTCGGATTCGGCGACAGCTCCGAATTCCTGAACTGGGCTGACTGGAGCCTGTTCGGATGGCAGATTCCGCAGACATCCTACTTTGACTCTCTGAACGCTCTGACATGTATCGTTCTGGGACCTGTATTCGCTGTTGTATGGGCTAAAATGGCAGCAAGACCGCAGGGCGATATGTCCATGTTCAAGAAGACAGCTATCGGTATCTTCTTAGTAGGTCTTTCCTACGTAGCTATGGTTGTAGCTAACGTAATTCGTGGCGACGGACAGTGCTCATGGTTCTGGGTAATCTTGATCGCATTATTAATGTCCGTTGGTGAAATGATTTTCTCACCACTTGGAAACTCCTTTATTTCCATGTTCGCACCGGCAAAACTGATGGGATTCCTGTTAGGATTCTGGCCAATCGCTGTATTTATCGCTACACTGATTTACCCGAACCTGTACGGTGCTCTCGATGCTGGTTCAAGAGCTGGTAACTTCAACCTGTACTACGGCATCATTGCTGCAGTTGTTATCATCTGTGGTGTTCTGCTGTACGCATTCAGCGGCAAGCTGGATAAACTGGCTGATGAAAAATAATTGAAAACCAAAGGATTTCCACATATTGATTGTGTGTGATTCCTTAGAAAACAATCTGTTTTCCACAGACCGGCATGACTTTTGTCATGCCGGTTTTGTTATATCATTTTCTATGTTTTTTGTACATTTTTTACAATTTCTTCCATATAAGATTTGAACTTAAGCACCAATAGTGATAAAATATTTATATCTAAAATTATTTCAGATAAAAAGGAGGTTTTTCTCATGACTGTTGTAGCAGACAGAATCGCCAGACTTCGTGCACTGATGGCAGAAAAAGGAATTGACGCATATGTTGTTCCGACTGCTGATTTTCACCAAAGCGAATATGTAGGCGAGCACTTCAAAGCAAGAAAATTTATTACAGGATTCAGTGGTTCCTACGGTACTGCTGTCATCGGAAAGGACGATGCCGGACTCTGGACAGACGGAAGATATTTCTTCCAGGCTGAAAACGAAATGAAAGGAAGCGGTATCCGCCTGATGAAGATGTTTGTAGGCGATACACCTTCTGTTACAGAATGGCTTGCTTCCTATGTTCCGGAGGGAGGCACTGTCGCATTTGACGGACGTGTACTTTCCATGGGAGAAGGTCAGGAGTATGAAGAAGCACTTGCTTCCAAAGGAATTCGTATCGATTATATGGAAGATCTGATCGACTCGATCTGGGAAGATCGCCCGCCTCTTTCAGACAAACCGGCATTTTTCCTTGAAGAAAAATATTCCGGAGAAAGTACCTCTTCCAAACTGGAGCGCGTGAGAAAAGCAATGTCCGAACAGGGTGCTACCGCACATGTGATTGCATCGCTCGATGATATCTGCTGGCTGTTAAATGTCCGTGGGGACGATATCGATTTCTTCCCGCTTCTGCTCTCCTACGCCATTGTAAAAATGGACAGTGTAGAACTCTATGTGGACGACAGTAAATTAAACGAACAGATCCATGCAGAATTTGCAAAGAACAATGTAAATATTCATCCATACAATGACATTTACGAAGATATCAAAACACTTTCTGCAGATGAAGTCGCTATGATCGATCCAATGAAAATGAATTATGCACTTTACAAAAACATTCCTTGCAAAATTGTAGAATGCGCAAACCCGACTATCCTCATGAAAGCCATGAAAAACCCGGTTGAACTTGAAAATATCAAAGAAGCTCATATCAAGGACGGTGTGGCAATCACAAAATTCATGCACTGGATCAAAACACGCTACGATAAAGAGGTTATCACAGAATTAAGTTCCGCTGCAAAACTTACATCCCTGCGCGCTGAACAGGAAGGCTACATCCGTGACAGTTTCGAACCTCTTTGCGCATTCGGCGACCACGCAGCCATGATGCATTATTCACCATCTGAAGAAAGTGATGTACAACTCAAGGAAGGCGGATTCTTCCTCAATGATACAGGCGGCGGTTACTATGAAGGATCCACAGACATCACCCGTACTTTTGTACTCGGTTCTGTCAGCGATGAAATGAAAAAATACTATACCGCTGTTGTACGTGCCATGATGAATCTTGCGAGAGCAAAATTCCTCTACGGATGTTACGGATACAATCTTGACGTCCTTGCAAGAGGACCAATCTGGGAACTGGATCTTGATTTTCAGTGCGGCACCGGCCATGGCGTAGGATACCTTGCAAATATTCACGAACCACCGACAGGCTTCCGCTGGTATGTCGTACCGAGCAAGAACGAACACCACCAGCTCGAAGAAGGCATGGTTATCACTGACGAACCGGGAATCTACGAAGACGGCAAATTCGGAATCCGTACCGAAAACGAATTCATCGTCAGAAAAGGAACCAAAAACAAATACGGACAGTTTATGTACTTCGAAACCATCACCTTCGCACCAATCGACCTCGATGGAATCGATCCGGAATACCTGTCCAAAACAGAAAGAGAATGGCTCAATAACTACCACGAACAAGTATATGAAAAAATTTCTCCACACTTAACAGACGAAGAAAAAGAATGGCTCAAAACATATACAAGAGAGATCTAATTTGAAATCGGGGACGTGTTCCGACGCATCGGAGCACGTCCCCAATGTGTTAAAAAACCACCTCTCGATGCTATTGTCTGAATTTATCTAGTCTTCTAAGCAATTCTTTTCTCGACATAACTCTGGGATCCAGCATCGTTTCTGCAAAATCTTTTCGATTCTCAGGTAATTTTTGCAAATCCCAGAACTGTAAATCTGGATGTTCTTCCAAATAGATTTCTATCCATTTCCGAAATATCCTTTCTTTCTGTTCTTTGGTATCTTCCGGCAAATCTTCTATATAAACTTCTTCAAGTTGAGGAATCACTCTTTCTGCTGAATAAGTCATCTGTCCACTTTTAATAAACTGACGTGCGTTTTCGCGAATAAGCCCCTTTTTTTCATAAATGTATTCTTGGGCGCTGCTGTATTGATATCGGTTCATTTTTCCTGTAATCTTTGCTTTGACTGGATTTAAGTGGATATAATAGAAACACTGCCAGAGATATTCTTCACTTTCAATTGGGAAACTTTTAAATCTGTTTTGAAATACATGTCCATTTCTTTCCATCTTTCGGTTGTAATACATTGCATAAGCCGTCTGCACAGCTTTCATGTACTCAGAAATCTCTTTCAGTGGTCCGTGCAGGAGAAGGTGTAAATGATTCGACATAATACAGTACGCATAGATTTCCACCGTCTCTACTTCCTTCTCTTTTAAATACTTTGTCAACTTTTCTTTATGTCGATTTGTTTCAAAAATGCGTTCTCGATTGATTCCCCGGATGATTACATGATAAAAATCCGAAGAAGATTTTCTTCTACCATTTCTTGGCAATTCATCACTCCGTTCTGTAAATTTCAAATTAAAAATTGAAAATAAATAAGATACAATTTAGAAAAAAGAAACTAAAAGATATGATTTCAGATTTTTTTCATCGGGGACAGGTTCCGATACGCCGGAACACGTCCCCAAAAATATTATACTCTTTTTTATAGAAGTGTGCCACTGTTTCTTATTCTTTTTATGTATATTTCGACGACTGCTTATGTGTATTTACAGTGCATAGGTTTTCCAGATCTGTCGGTAGGTCCAGAGCAGGTCTTTTCTGGAAATTTGGTCTCCGCTGATGATATTTTTTTGTTCAAGAACTTCTCCGTTTAGTAGAAGGGTTACTTCTCCGAGTTTTTGTTTTTTTTCTACCGGGGCCTGGATCGTATTTTGCTCCTGGATCTGGATTTCGATCGTTTCTGTCTTTTTCATCAGAATCCGTTTTTGCCTGTCTGTTGCAGAAATATTCAGGAATGCATTCACAGTTCCATCATTGTATAAATTTCCATCCTGTGGTGTTGAATCCTTCACTTCTTTTTCTTTTCCTGCCTCCAGAAGTCGTATTTCGCCATTTTGCAGTGCTTCCTCCCAATATTGGCGGTATTCGTACTGGTCGAGCCCGTACTGCACCAGTTTCTTCATATCATCCCATTTATAATTTTTGTTATTCGGCCATCCGCAGGCAAGAAGTGTTACGATCAGTGTTTTGTCTCCCTGTCTTACCGCTCCCGCATAACAGTATCCTGCTTCTCCGGTAAATCCGGTTTTCCCGGTCAGTGCGCCTTCCATCATATCCAGAAATGCATTATGATTGCTGCATGTGAATTGTTTCTTCCCTGTGGTATCCTGAAATGTTTTTGTCTTTGTCTGTGTGATCCGCAAAAACGCTTCCTTTTGTGGCGATTCCATAATGCAATACCTCATAATTCTCGCCAAATCTTTCGCCGTTGTATGATGAATTCCGTCTTCGTCTTCTCCATCCAGCCCGTTTGGTGTCACAAAATTCGTGTGGTTGCATCCCAGTTTTTTTGCTTTCTGATCCATCAGACTGGTAAACTCATCCACAGTTCCTGAAATATGCTCCGCCACTGCCCACGCACTGTCATTGTGAGACTCCAGCATAATTGAGTACAGGAGATCTTCCATATAAAATTGATCGCCTTCCTTCATCCCAAGATGCACTTCCGGCTGTCTTGCTGCTTCTTTCGAAACTGTTACAATATCGTTAAGATTTCCTGTTTCCAACGCAAGAATACAGGTCATAATCTTCGTTGTACTTGCCATTGGCCGCTCTTCCCCACCGTCTTTTTCAAACAGTATCCGTCCACTTTCACCATCCATGAGAACAGCTGACTGTGCATATAATTGCAAATTATCCATCTGAGCTTCTTCTTCCGCCTGTACCTGCAACACCGGAAAAACAACACTAATACAAAGTACACCTATCATAAAAATTACTCCTGCCTTCCACTTCAACCGTCTACAACTCCTCATTTTCAACAGACCACTCCCAGATCAAACTTTCTAAGACAACTCTATGAAAATTCAGACACCTTTATTCCAAAAATGTTCTTTTACCGTAATATTCATGTAAGGTTTGCTACTCATTTTGTTCATAAATTTTTCAACGGGGACGTGTTCCGGTGCATCGGAACACGTCCCCGTTGAAACGTTGAAAAATAAAAATTTTAACATTCTTCTGCGATTTTTTTGACGAGTTTTTCGGTATCGTCCCATCCGATGCATGGATCGGTAATGGACTGTCCGTAGGTGCGGTTGTCGGTGATTTCCTGGCGGCCTTCGATGAGGTAGCTTTCGATCATGACTCCTTTGATGAGTTTTTTGAGATCGGTGTTATAGTTTCTGCTATGCAGGACTTCGCTGACAATACGGATCTGTTCTTTGTATTGTTTGTTTGAGTTAGAGTGGTTTGCGTCTACGATGACTGCCGGGTTTTTGAGTCTGGATGTTTTGTACATTGCGCTGAGCCGGTAAAGGTCTTCATAGTGGTAGTTTGGTATGCAGGTTCCGTATTTGTCTACGCCGCCGCGGAGAATGGCGTGTGCGAGTGGATTGCCGCTGGTGGTGACATCGAGTGTCCGGTAGATAAACTGGTGGGCGCCTTGTGCTGCTTTGATAGAGTTGAGCATGACAGAAAGATCGCCGCTGGTCGGATTTTTCATTCCTACCGGGATATCCATGCCGCTTGCCGTCAATCGGTGCTGCTGATTTTCAACAGATCTTGCTCCTACAGCCTCATAGGAGAGAATGTCATCGAGGTAGCTTCTGTTTTCCGGATAAAGCATTTCGTCGGCTCCGGTGAGTCCGCTGACTTCGATGGAATGCAGATGAAGTTTCCGGATAGCGATCAAGCCTTCCAGAAGGTTTGGCTCTTTGTCCGGTTCCGGCTGATGCAGCATGCCTTTGTATCCTTCTCCTGTTGTTCTTGGTTTGTTCGTATAGATCCTCGGGATCAGAATCAGTTTGTCTTTGACTTCTTCGTTGAGTCGGGCGAGCCGTTCTACGTATTCGCAGACTGCATCTTCGTTATCTGCGGAGCATGGTCCGATGATAACGAGAAATTTATCGGAATACCCGGTGAATACATTCTGAATCTCTCCATCCCGTTCTTCTTTGATTTTTTTCATGTCCGCAGACATAGGATATTTTTGTTTCAGCTCTTCCGGCTCCGGAAGTCTGGCCTGTATCTTCATTGCCATAATCTTGTCCTCTTTCTTTTTTTCTATCTTTTGCTGTCTTCTTTAAATTTGCCTGATCTCTGTTTGCTCTGTACAGTTTCAATCAAATTGCCCGTTTGCAATTATCATACATGCAGCTTGATCTCCGCTTCATCCTCTGCCTCTTCTTTAAACTGTTCCATCTGATCCGGATCGATGCCCGGCAGATCCTCCAGTTTCTGTACGCTGAATCTTCTTAAAAATTCTTCTGTCGTTCCGAAAAGAAGCGGCCTTCCCGGCGCGTCCAGTCTTCCAACTTCACAGACGAGGTTATATTCTACCAGTTTGTTGACTGCGTGATCGGACTTGACGCCGCGGATCTTTTCAATTTCAATTTTGGTAACCGGCTGTTTATATGCAATGATGGAAAGTGTCTCCAGAAGAACATCGCTGAGCACCTGCTTTTTCGGCTGTTTTGCAATGCGGATCAAATACTCATAAGCCTCGGGTTTTGTGCACATCTGGCAGGAACCTTCCAGTTCAATAATGCTGATTCCTCTGTCCTCTTCTTCGTATCGTTTCTGCATGGATGTAACCGCCTCTTTAATCCGTTCTTCCGGCTCTTCTACCGCTTTTGCAATGCGTGAGAATTCCACTGCTCCTCCCATGGTAAAGAGGATGGCCTCAATGATTCCTTCCAGTTTCCGTATCTCCATTGTCCTCTTCCTCCTCATCTGTGGACAGAATCAAAATGTCCCCGAATGTTTCTTCCTGACTTGCAGTGATCTTCCCGGCTTTCATCATCTCCAGTACTGCAAGAAAGGTTACGATAACCTGTACTTTTGATGACTGTTTCATCAGCAGATCACGGAACTTAAATGACCGGTGTGTCCTTGTATATTCTGAAATGTATTCCATCTTCTCCGGGAGTGTTACTTCTTCTTTTTCAATCTTGCCAAACCGGCTTCTGACCGGGTCAATCTTATCGTTCTGACGGCGCATGACTTCCTGAAAAATCTCGTTTAACCGGGTCAGGGTCAGATCCCCGATCAGCTCGTCCAGATCTACCGGTGGTGTGTACTCGGCCACCTCTTTCGGGAGATCCGCTTCCCGGTACATCCGCCTTTCGCCTAATACTTCCCGGTCCCGCAGTTCATACGACATATACTTGTACATCTTATACTGCAAAAGCTGTTCTACCAGCTCCTGTCTTGGATCTTCTTCCTCTCCTTCTTCGTTGACTTCTTTTGGAAGAAGCATTCTGCATTTGATATCCAGAAGAGTCGCCGCCATCACGAGAAACTCGCTCATGACATTCAGATCCTCCCGTTCCATCTGCCGGATATATTCCATGTACTGGTTGGTAATCTCTACAATCGGGATATCATAAATATCTATTTTATTTTTATCAATCAGGTGCAGGAGCAGGTCCAGCGGCCCCTCAAACACCGGAAGCTTTACCGGTATGCCCATTTGGTTCCTTCTTTCTCTACGCTTCGTCTAACCGTTTTATTATACATGATCCTGCTTCTTTTCTCAAGAGATTCCGCTCCCTTCCCGCAGTTTCCCACACGCTGCTATTTTTCCTGCCGTCCGCAGATTACAACCACTTCCGCCCGGTCAAACAAGCGGATCGGGATGCTGTGTCCTCCCAGTCCTTTGCTGACAATGATATCACTCTCGCCGCGCCTGGAATGTTCTCCCGAATATTTTGGAAATAATGTCAGCTGCGGTGAAATGATTCCGCCGATCCCGGGAAGGCGTACGACTCCGCCGTGAAGGTGTCCGCACAGGACAAGGTTCATTCCCCAGTCCGCGTAGGTTTCCGCATAAAGTGCCTGATGAGCCAGCAGAATCTTATACGGACCTCCGTCTTTGACCGGACGCATGTCAAACTGTTCCGGCATCAACTGTTCCGGACTCTCATCACAAAAGGAATCATAGTGTTTCCATGGAACCTGCTTGGCAAAAAAGGAAACCGGAATTTCGAGTCCTCCGATCTGTACATTCTGTCCTCCAAGCTTCAGGGTGCAGGCTTTATTTTCGAGCATATGAATTCCGGCGTCGACCAGCCTTTTTTTATAATTCTGATAGGCCTTTCCATATTCTTCCTCGCACTCTTTCATTTTTTGCTCATGGTTTCCATTGGCACAGTAAACCGGAGCGATGGACGGAAGCTGTTCCATAAAGCATGCCGCCTTCTCCGATTTTTCACCGGTACTTCGGATCAGCATGTCCCCTCCAACAAGGATCAGATCCGGCTTCTCGTCACGTACTGCGCGGAGCAGTTTTTCATTGCCTTCTCCGTATTCCTGATTGTGAAGGTCACTTAAAAAAACAATCTTCCAGTCATCTCCTGTGCCATTGGTCCCGGAATCCACATCATAGCGTGTTACTACAAAGGTATGGTTTTCATAAAAAATTCTCAAAAGCACCAGAAGCGCAAGAAAGAAAAGACACACGATAACGGTTATCATTCTGCCTTTTCCCCCGTTTCTGCCGCTGCTTTAACTGCCTCGTACAGGTCACGGATCGTGTCAAAACAATAGTCCGGCTTCCAGATGCTTGTCCGCACTTCCTCCTCATCGGCTTCTCCGGTGTAGACAACCGCCGTCTCCATTCCGGCATTGATGCCGCAGGCGATATCGGTGTAAAGCCGGTCCCCTACAACAAGGAATTCTTCCGAAGATCCCCGGCATTGCTCTGCACACAGATCCGCAATTACCCGGTTTGGTTTACCGATAAAGTATGGCTCACGGCCGACGGTATCACGGATCATCCCGCAGATAGCACCACAGTCCGGAATGAATCCGAAAGGTGCAGGGCACCGCAGATCCGGATTGGTTCCGAGGAAATCCACTTCCTCCCGGAACAGCAGTTTACACGCTTTTTCCAGTTTTTCATACCGAAGTGTATCGTCAAACCCGGCAAGAACACAGGTCACATCCTGCTCTGCCTCTTCCGTCACCTGCACTCCGAATCCTTTCAGTTCTTCCACGAAAGAAGGTGTCCCAAGTACAAACACCTTCTTCCCCGCATAGTGTTCTTTCATATAAAGGCATGCCGCGTAGGAAGCAGTCATAAACTGCTCCTCCGAAGCTTCGATGCCCCATCTTGCAAATTTGTCAACATAGTCTTTCCTGCTCTTTGTAGAATTGTTTGTGATATAGAAACTCCGGCCGCCTTTTCTTTCAATCCATTCCAGCAACTCTTTGGTTCCGTCATATAATGTCTCTCCGACAGCCAGCGTTCCGTCAATATCAAATAAAAAATACTTTTTTTCTTTTAACATGCTTTTGGCTCCTTTTCCTAGACATTATATAATTTTTCTCTTCCTTTTACAACGAAAAGCTGTCCAAAACATCTTCGATTGCGTGTTTTAGCGACATGGCCGGCACATCGTCCGCTGCAGCCAGCTCCACTTCTCCGATCTTCTCCCCGTTCAGCAGATACTGTACCGTTCCAGCCTTCTGTCCTTTCTTCACCGGGGCTTTTAAAGAGACCTTTGGCACCACTTTCTTTTCTACTCCTCTTAAATCCGCTCCGCTGACGTCGAGATAAGAGAAACCGCTCTTCTGCACGACCTTTACCTGATCCTCTTCTCCACGTTCCACTTTTACCGTTTTTTGCACGGACTCCCAGTCCGGATCCTCGTACTTCCGGCAGATGGAGAATCCATAATTCAGCAGTGTCTGAGCATCTGCAAACCGTGTCTTTACGTCCGGCGCCGCCATAATAACGGCAATCAGATCAATTCCGTCTTTCTGTGCGGTGGCACTCAAACAGAATTTTGCCTCTCCTGTGGATCCTGTCTTCAGCCCGGTGGCATAGGAATACTGTCGGATCAGCTTATTCGTATTGGAAAGGCCAAACTCTTCCTCGCCCTTTTTCGTTTTATGTACGATGGTATCCATCCAGATTTTCGTATACTCGTACACATCCGGATATTTTGTAATCAGTTCCCGTGACATCAGTGCAATATCTCTGGCTGTCGTCACATGACCGTCCGTATCCAGGCCGTTACAGTTTTTAAACACTGTATTCTCCATCCCGAGACCTCTGGCCCGTTCATTCATCTGCTGCACAAACGCCTCCTCTGTGCCGGAAATGTATTCTGCCATGGCGACACAGGCATCATTGGCACTGGATACAACGATACATTTCAGCAAGGTATCCACCGTCTGTTCTTCTCCGGCTTCCAGAAACACCTGGCTGCCTCCCATGGAAGCGGCATACTCCGAGGTGGTCACCACATCTTCTTTGTGAATTTTCCCTGCCGAAAGGGCGTCGTAAATCAAAAGAATCGTCATGACTTTGGTCACACTGGCCGGTGGTCTTCTGGTATCCGCGTCTTTTTCATACAATACTTTTCCCGTTGACGCCTCCATCAAAAGAACAGAAGGAGCCGTGACGGTCACGCTTCCCGCACTTTCTCCTCCTGTCTCTTCTTCTGCCATGACGGCCATACTCCCTGAAAGGCAGAACAGGACCGACGCCATCAGCATTGCTATCCACTTTTTCACTTCTTACCTCTTCATCTGGCATTTATTACATTGTAGGATTCTGCCCGTCAAAATATGTCTGTCCCATCAAGAAAGGAGCGGAAAACGCAACTGAATCGTAAACCAGTTCCCCTTCAGCCAGGCCCGGATTTCTCCGTGCATCCGTACAGTAAATTCCTTTGCGATGGAAAGTCCAAGGCCGGAGGAAGCGGTCCTGCTTCTTGCCTCGTCCGCCTTATAAAACCGTTCAAATACTTTTCCTACATCAATTTCGTCCGGGCTGGCCGTATAGTTGGCACACTCCACCACAGCCCAGCCATCTTTCCTGAACATGGAGAATTTCATCTTCCCCTCTCCATGATCGAGACCATTTTTGATAATATTCTGGAGCGTCCGGCGAAGCCCCGCTTCGTTTCCTTCGATCTGCAGCTGCTCCTCGGTAAGATCAATCTCCGGTTCCATGCCTCTTTCCACCCAGACATCATAATAAGAAAACGCCGTCTCGGTCAAAATCCGGTTCAGATAAAGGGGCTCCAGTTTCAGCTCATAGGTCTCATTTTTCAGTTTTGTATAGGTGAACAACTCTTCCAGCATCTCTTTCAGGCTTACAATCCGCTCCTGAATCACTTTTAGATACCGTTCCCGTTCTTTCTGCTCTTTGCTGTCTTTTAACAGCTGGAAATATCCATCAAGCGAAGTCAAAGGGGTCCGGATATCGTGGGAAAGATTCGTATAAGCATCGGAAATATCCTGCTCTTTTTTCAGATATCTCCGCCGCTGCTCTCTCTGCAGTTCCAGCATTTCATTCAGTTCATCTGTCAGTTCCCGGATGCCGAAAGCATCCATCTGCCTTGTAATCAGAAGATTGCTGTCATATTCTTTCAGAAACGCCAGCTGGCGGCAGATATCCCGTATCTGCCGCTTGTATACTGCCAGTATGATAAGAAGTACAGCCACCAGGGCCGCAAGAATTCCAATGATCCATTCCATTTATCTGATGTCCCTTCTTTGAAATACAATGGCACTGACTACAGTGAAGACTGTACCGTAGACAATCGCCACCAGGGCTGCCTTGATCAGGAGATCCGTATCTCCGTGAAGCTGCAGTATACTGATCGATCCCGTTACCGTGTAAGAAAGAACGTCCACTGTCCTGTCAAAGACTGATTGAAGTCCTCTTCCGACCATTCCCCAGAGCAGGACCGTCATATTCATACAGAGCATGATCGCCAGCGTCATGCTGATAATATTATTGAGAATAAGAATCGAAATTCCCATCACAATCAGAGCCAGTGCATAGTGCAGCAGCAGCTGGGTTCCGATATATCCGAGGAACTCCGATACCGGACCGATCTCCAGATATCCGTAAAATACTGCATTACAGAAAGCCTGAACTGCCAAAGTAAGCAAAAAGGTCAGTACCGTATAGAAAAATAAAATCACTGCCTTGGAAATTACCAGATCCGACCGCCTCCTGCACTGTCCTCCGATATTTTTAATGTATCCGCTCCGAATATCTGCCGTTGCAAAGAGAACGGCAAAAATGACAATAAAAATCGCTTCCACTTTCCCCTGCGTGTTGGCATAAAACATGTCATAGAGCGTTGCTTTCTGCCCCGGTTCTGTCGGCACTGTCACATACATGCCAAGATTTTCCGCCGTATCTTCTACTCCTTCCTGCATCGTCTCCCAGTTATTGGCACTTGCCTGTGGATCCTTATATTCTTCCCGCATGGATGCAGTGGTGAGAACCAGAATCACGGTAAGTAAGATCCAGAGAATGTACTGGCTTTTTGATTTCAGCATCCGGTAAAAGTCCATTTTAATGATATTCAGCATGACCGGCACCTCCTGTCAGATTCAGATAATAATTCTCCAGCTTCTCGCTGCACACCTTCAATTCCCGGATATCCGCCCCGGCACGAATCAGCTCCCTGTTTAACCATGCGCTCCGATCCATCTTCTCAAAGACCCACACATGACCGGAATCCACGATCTGATACTGCTGAATTCCAAGCCGGTCCAGTATCGGCACAATCTGTTCCGGCACTCCCGTAGCAATCTCAATCCGCTCGCCGCAGCGCTCCATCAGTTCTTCCCTTGTAATCTCCTCGATCAGTTCCCCGTGATGGATAATGCCATAATCCGTCGCAATCTTTGAGAGTTCCTCCAGAATATGGCTGGAAATCACAATCGTCATATTTTTCTCTTTATTCAGTTTCAGGATGGTATCTCTGATCTCCACAATTCCCTGCGGGTCCAGTCCGTTAATCGGTTCGTCGAGCAACAGCAGGTCCGGCTCGCCTACCAGAGCAAGGCCGATTCCAAGTCTCTGTTTCATCCCGAGGGAAAAGTGCTTCGTTTTTTTCTTTCCCGTGTCTGAAAGGCCTACAATTTTCAGAATCTCCTCAATGTATCCTTTTTTATGAATTCCGAAAAAACGGCATTTCAGGTCCAGATTATCATAGGCGCTTAAATTTCCGTAAATCCCCGGTGCCTCGATCAGGCACCCGATCCGTGACCGTACGTCTGCAAGTTCTTTTCCCCTCAGCCCGAATATCTCGATCTCACCGCTGCTTGGCGCTGCAAGTCCGGCAAGCATTTTTAAAAACGTTGTCTTCCCGGCGCCGTTTCGTCCGATCAGTCCGTATACCGCCCCTTTCCGGACATGCATGCTGATCCGGCTGACCGCCCTGTGATGCCCGTATTGTTTTGTAAGTCCCTGGGTTCCGACTATCGTCTGATTCACTTTTGTTCATCTCCTTTTTTTATTTGCTTTCATCTTACACTCTCTTTCCAAATCCTTCGCAAATAAAAAGTAAAGACTTCGTAAAGATCTCATCTGGAAAGTGTATAGCCGATTCCCCATACTGTATCGATAAACGACCGGTCCGATACTGTTTTTAGTTTCTTCCTGATATTGCTGATATGCACATCAATGGCCTTCGTTTCACCCATAAACGGCTCCTCCCACGCCGCCTCAAAAATCTCTTCCTTGCTGAATACTTTTTTGGGCCAGCTAAGAAACAGTTCCAGAATCAAAAACTCCTGCCTGGTCACTCCTTCCAGACGCACCCCGTCTACGTAGATCTGGTGCTCCTCACGGTCAAGGAGAAGTCCATTGTGCTCCAGCACTTTCGTTTCTTTGGCGCCGGAACTTTTTCTGAGTTGTACCTGGACTCTTGCCAGCACTTCCCGGATCTCAAAAGGTTTGACCACATAATCATCCGCACCGCCAAGGAGAACATCCACCTTATCGTCCATCTCGTCTTTTGCAGAAAGAACAATAACCGGAATGGCCCCTTTTGCACGGATCTCTTTCAGAAGCGCCTCCCCGGACATGCCCGGCAGCATCAGATCCAGAAGGACCAGATCCGGCCGTTCCTGCGAAAGCACAAATCTCCCTTCTGTCCCGGAAAATGCCTGTACGCAGCGATACCCTTCCTTTTCCAGCGCTTCTTTCAGCATCTCATTGATATTGACATCATCTTCCACAATCAAAATCATATTCATCCTGTCTTCCTTCCTTTTGGCTCATCTTTTCCTATCGTAGCACGTCCGAAGTTTTCTGTAAACCGAAAAAGGCGGCCGGGAGGGGAAGTTCCTCTCCCGGCCGCCGGCCTTCGCATCTTTTTCCTGCCTGTCACAGTTGTCATTCTGTTACCGTCTGATTATTTTTGCCTTTTCCTGAGTGCGATGATCACTCCCAGAGAAACGGCCATTGCCGCTGCCGACTGCACGATTGGTGCATCATCGCCGGTTTTGACTGTATCTGATTTTGTATCACCGGATGTCTGACCCTGACCGGATCCATTGTCCTGATTATTCTGACTGTTCTCGTTTTCAGGATTCCGGGTGGCCGTGTTCTGATCATTGTCATCCTGTCCGCCTTCCGGAGTTTCACTGCCCGGTTCTTCGGTCTCCGGCGTCTCTTCTTCCGGCGGGTTTTCCGGGTCTTCCGTTTCGCCGCTGCCCGGAGTTTCCGGTTCTTCATAGGTATTTGTAAATACCATGCTTTCCGTATCTTCGTAGGAAACCGCTGCTGTCAGATAACCGCCGGCATCTTCTACATGAACATGAACCGTATAAACCGATGTATCATACGTGATACCTTCTGCACCGTCCGCACGTTCGGCTACCGTGTAAGTAACGTCCTGAGGAGTCTCATAGGTCAGTCCCTCAAACCGGAAGGTACCGTCACTGCCGTTTGTGGTCTCGGCAACGACATTTCCTTCCTGATCCTGGAGTACAAAGGTGAATTCCCCGTCCGCAAGCGTCCGTCCATTCAGCACCTTGGTACCCTGAATCGCGGTTTCACCGGAAAGCGTCACGGATTCCGGCTGATAGGTATTGGTAAATACCATATCATCCGCACCCGTTACCTGTGCTTTCAGTACACCGTCCTCATCGGTTACAGTTACCTGCACGGTATATGTGGTATGATCGTAGGTATACCCTTTTGCTCCCTGATCGACCTCGGATATCTGATAAGTATAAGTGCCCGGCTGCGTATAAATGATTTCCCCAAACCGATAGGTTCCAGCCGCAATGTTCGTCACCGTTGCAGCGCCGTCCTGAGGCATCGGAGTATCCGCTCCGGACGTTGCCGTCAGGTTAAAGGAAAATGCTCCCTCCTCCAGCGTGCCGCCGTTTAATACTTTCGTGCCGCCAAAGGATACCCCTGTCCGGGCCGGATCATATGTATTCGTAAAGGAAATACCGCTGACCTCCTGTCCGTCTTTGGTGATAGCCATATCCGCTGACAGTACGGCATTTGCCGTGTCCTCGGTTACCACTATCGTAATGATGTAGACAGAATTATCTTTCGTAATACCTCCAACCGTACTGTTTTCTTCCTGTACTGTATAACGGTAAGTTCCCGCCTCCGTGTACTGTACCGGAGAGCTCAGGACAACGCTTCCGTCTGCTCCATTTGTTACGGTTGCCGCCTGAACCGGATCGCTGTCCGGATTCTCGGATGACGGAGTAATGCTGAACGAGAACTCACCTCCCGTCATCGTCTTTGTTCCGGAAAGCGTCACATCCACATCTCCTGTCGTTCCGCCCGGATTATCCGGATTCACAGGTGTTTCCACCGGATTGGTGCTGACTGCCGCCTGGTTGCCGATCTGTACCGTTGCCTGATTTTCTACAGTCGTATTCAATGCATTTTCATTAACCTGTGCCTGGAAAGTCACAGTCCCCTGTGCTCCTGCCTCCGCATTTTCTATTACCCAGGTCAGAGTGTCTGTTTCCGCATCATATGTGGCGTTCGGGTTTGCAGAGTTTTCTATATAATTCAGTCCTTCATCAAGAACATCTACAATCGTCACATTTGCCGATGCGGTTTCTGTATTCCGCCAGGAAATAGTATAGGTTAATGTATCGCCGACGGAAGCATTTCCGTCGCTGTCTGTTCCGGACACTTCTTTCTCCGGCACATAATTTGTAACCGTGTTGGTTGTCCCCGGATCATTTTCTCCAAGCTGTATGGACGCAGTATTCTGGATAGAATCATAGGTCACTGCATCTTCTGTTACTTCCACTGTAAAGCGAACCGTTCCGACAGCTCCTGCTTCCTGCGTTCCCAGGTTCCAGGTCACAGTTCCGTTTTCCTCCGTACCTCCGTTTTCGGCGGAGACAAATCTGGTTCCGTCCGGGATCTGGTCTGTCACCTTTACTTCCGCCGCAACAAACTGCCCGGATGCATCTGTCGCATCATTTACCCAGTTGATGACATATTCCAGCTGATCGCCGGCACCTACAAGCTGTCCGTCAATACTGGTGTCCGTACCTGGTTCCACAACATCTTTGGTATTCTCCATTGCAGTTCTCACCGGAAGCACACCGTTGTTTCCAAGGTACACGCGGAATACACCGTCACCCTGATAGGTTGGATAATAAGCGCTGTCTGCTGTATTGGTCAGACCGGTATCTTCTTTCATTCGTACAAAGTCTGAAAGATAGCCGAGTCTCGGCGCTCCCTCCTGCAGCTGAAGCTGTCCGTTTTCTCCGGTTGCGCTTACGTAACTGCTGTCCATTTCCGATCCTGGACGTTCTACCACTGCGGTCTGTGTCCCGGATCCTACGGCATCATAATAAGAAATCCGGAAATAGTAAGTCGTATCTGCGCTCAATTCTCCCGTTGCCGGCTGTGTGCAGTCTTCATCCAGATACAGATCCGTGTTGTCCTGCACATAATAAAACGGATTATCGGAGGCAGGCGTGAACTCTACATAGGCATCTCCTACAGTTACATTGTCCGCCTGAGAGTTATTCCATCCGTTGTCCGTGTTACCACTGTACTTGTTACTGTAGAAGAGCAGGTTCCCATCCTCATCTGTATGGGCATTTGCATAATCATCACTGACTACGCCGTCATTCAGGATCCCGTTTTGATCCGTTACTCCGTCGATCAGTCCAACAGAGTACAGAACACGCAGCGGATATGCCCCGTTGCTGACATTTGATCTATAGAAAAAACAGGATGCCTTCCGGCATCCTGTCTCTGCACATCTTAGTTATATTTACGTTTTCTAGCAGCCTCAGATTTCTTTTTACGTCTTACGCTTGGTTTTTCGTAATGTTCTCTCTTACGAATCTCCTGCTGGATACCAGCTTTTGCGCAGTTACGTTTGAATCTGCGTAAAGCGCTGTCTAAACTTTCGTTTTCTTTAACGATTACATTTGACATAGTCTCACACCTAACCTCCCCTCCAGTCCTGTATTGTGCATCATACGACTGTTCGGGTATTTTATTGCACTACAAGTATTATACCATATTTTCTTTATCCGTCAAGGAGTTTTTCGCATCTTTGTGCGCGCTTTTGCGGGATTATGCCAGCTGTTCCTTTGCGGTTTCTCTTGCTTTTTCCAGTGCAGCATCCACGCCATCCGGATTTTTGCCGCCGGCCTGTGCCATGTTCGGGCGTCCGCCGCCGCCTCCGCCGACCAGTCCTGCGATGGCTTTGATCAGGTTTCCTGCATGGGCGCCTTTCTTCACCGCGCCGTCTGTCGCCGTCGCCATCAGGCTGACTTTTCCGTCTGTCACAGATGCGATCACGATGACGCCTTCACCGACTTTTTCCTTTAACTGATCGCCGAGATCACGCAGTCCGTTCATGTCTACGCCTTCGACTTTTGTTGCGATCACGGAAATTCCATCGATCACTTCTGCCTGATCTGTGACATCTCCCATGGCATCCTTTGCCAGTTTGCTCTTCAGGCTTTCCACTTCGCTTCTAAGCTCTTTGTTCTCTGCCTGCAGATGGCTGATCTTCTCTTCCAGATGATCCGGTGTCGTCTTCAAAGCCCTGGAAGCCTCATGAAGAATCATTTCCAGATTTGCATAGTATTCCATCAGTCCTTTGGAAGTCAGTGCCTCGATACGGCGCACACCTGCTGCCACACCTGCTTCGGAAACAATCTTGAAGGATCCGATGGATGCAGTATTGTCCACGTGTGTTCCACCGCAAAATTCCTTGGAGAATTCTCCCATGCTGACAACGCGGACGATATCGCCGTACTTTTCACCAAACAAAGCCTGCGCCCCTGTCTTTTTGGCCTCTTCGATCGGAAGGTTTTCTACCTTCACCGGAAGTGCATCGGCAATGGCCTTGTTTACGATATCTTCTACGTTTTTGATTTCTTCCGGCGTCAGTGCGGAGAAATGGGTAAAGTCAAAACGAAGTCTTGCCGCATCCACGTAGGAACCAGCCTGCTCTACGTGCGTTCCAAGTACGGTACGCAGTGCTTTCTGAAGCAGATGAGTCGCACTGTGGTTTCTTGCGGAGAGTCTTCTGTTCTCCTCATCGACTTTCAGCACAACCGTCTCTCCGGTACGGATCATGCCTTTTACTGTATATCCAATATGCGCGATCTTTCCGCCCAGAAGTTTCTTCACGTCTTTTACTACGAATTCAAAGCTTCCATCTTCGGAAGTAATCACACCTTTGTCTGCATTCTGTCCACCGCTTGTTGCATAGAACGGAGTCTCTTCTACGAAAATCGTACCTTCCACGCCTTCGGTCAGCGCCTCAGTCAGTTCGTTCTCTGTCGTCAGCACCGTTACCCTGGAGCTGTGTGTCAGTGTCTCATATCCAACAAAAGTCGATGTCACAGACGGGTCGATGGACTCATAAACAGTCACGTCTGCTCCCATATAGTTTGTTACGCCTCTTGCTGCACGTGCGGTCTCCCGCTGTACCTGCATGGCTTTCTGGAATCCTTCCTCATCTACGGAAATTCCCTTTTCTTCCAGGATCTCTTTTGTCAGATCCAGCGGGAATCCATATGTGTCGTAGAGCTTGAACGCATTGTCTCCGGAAAGAATCTTCTCTCCTTTTTCGTTCATCTCTGCTTCCATCTCTGCAAGGATGCCGAGACCCTGGTCGATGGTTTTATTAAACTGGTCTTCCTCTTTACTGATGACATTGAGAATGAAATCTCTCTTTTCTTCCAGTTCCGGATACCCGTCTTTGGATCCGGCGATTACCGTCTCGCAAAGACCGGACAAGAATTTTCCTTCGATATTCAGAATTCTTCCGTGACGGCATGCGCGGCGCAGGAGACGTCGAAGCACGTAGCCTCTTCCCTCGTTGGACGGCATGATTCCGTCGGAAATCATAAATGTCACGGAACGGATATGGTCTGTGATGACACGGATGGAAATATCCGTCTTCTCATCCTCTTTGTAAGTCACGCCCGCAATCCGGCATACATGGTCACGGAGCGCTTTCATTGTATCAATATCAAAAATGGAATCCACGTCCTGTACAACACTTGCCAGACGCTCCAGTCCCATTCCGGTATCGATATTCTTCTGTTCCAGTTCGCTGTAATTGCCGTGTCCGTCGTTGTCAAACTGGGTGAATACATTGTTCCAGATTTCCATGTAACGGTCGCACTCACAGCCTACTGTACAGTCCGGTTTGCCGCAGCCGTATTTTTCGCCGCGGTCATAGTAGATCTCGGAACATGGTCCGCAAGGTCCGGAACCGTGCTCCCAGAAATTGTCTTCTTTTCCAAACTTGTAAATCCGGTCTGCCGGGATGCCCATCTCCTTGTTCCATATATCAAAGGCTTCCTGATCATCCACGTAAACGGACGGATACAGGCGGTTTGGATCAAGTCCTACCACTTCGGTCAGGAATTCCCAGGACCAGTGGATCGCCTCTCTTTTAAAATAATCTCCGAAGGAAAAGTTTCCGAGCATCTCGAAAAAGGTACCGTGTCTTGCAGTCTTTCCTACATTTTCGATATCACCGGTACGGATACATTTCTGGCATGTAGCCATCCGTCTTCTCGGCGGAATCTCCTGTCCGGTAAAGTATGGTTTTAATGGTGCCATCCCGGAATTGATGAGCAACAAACTCTTATCGTTGTGCGGCACCAGGGAAAAACTTTTGTGAACGAGATGTTCTTTGCTCTCGAAAAAGTCCAGGAACATCTTTCTTAACTCATTGACTCCATAAGTCTGCATGACGCTGTCTGCCTCCTCATTGTATATTTCAAGCGTTCTCTCTTCTTTTGCTTATCTTATTAATCATACTGGATTGCACGGAAGGTGTCAAGATTCCTTCTCCCCGGAATGCAGGACTTTCTGCGCAAAATGGACGGACTGCATGGCGTCTTTCCCGTAAAAATCCGCTCCGATCATATCTGCATACTCCTGATTGAGCACCGCTCCGCCCACCATAACCTGGCAGTCCGGCTTTTCTTTTCGGAGCAGCCGGATGGTTTCCTCCATATTGACCACGGTTGTTGTCATCAACGCGCTTAATCCCACGAGGCGGATGTCCTCTTTGACCGCTGTTTCCACGATCCGCTCCGGATCTACATCTTTTCCCAGGTCAATCACGTCAAATCCGTAATTTTCCAGCAGCACTTTGACGATATTTTTCCCAATATCGTGGATGTCACCCTTGACCGTGGCAAGAATGATTTTTCCGTTTTTCTCCTGCACAATGCCGCTTTGTTCCATCGTATCCTTGAGTACCGCAAAGGCCTCTTTGGCCGCATCCGCGCTCATCAAAAGCTGCGGCAGGAACAAAGTTCCCTGCTCAAACCGTTTTCCCACCGTGTCAAGGGCCGGAATCAGATGCTGATTGATAATGGAAAGAGGCTCCTCCGTCTCTGCAAGGGCTTTTGCCAGACGGCCTGCTTCCTCTTTCAGCCCCCGCTCAATGGTGTAGCGCAGATCCATCTCCCCGGTTTTCCGGTCGTTTTCAGTTCCGGAAGCACCGCCGGCACTGTCTGTCTTCCCGGATGCCGGACTGCCTGTCCGGGCCGGTCCGGCCGGTTTATAATCTGCATACGCCGCAATATACGCTTCACAGTTTTTATCAAAGTTCATCAATGCCAGATAGGATCGATAGGCCTTCATCATCTCTTCGGATCCCGGATTGATGATGCCCGCGCTCAGGCCTTTCTGCATGGCAAGGGCATAAAAGACGGAGTTTACTGCCGGGCGGTACGGAAGCCCGAAGGAAATATTGGACACGCCAAGCACCGTGCGGACATGGTATTTCTTCCGTACCATCTCCAGTGCCTGAAGCACCGTGATGGCTCCTTCCGGCTCGGAACTGATAGTCATGGTCAGCACATCAATGACAATGTCTTTCGGCCTGACTCCGTACTTTGCAGCCTCCCGGATAATCTTTCCGGCTACTTCCACACGTCCTTCGGCGGTCTTTGGAATTCCGTTTTCATCCAGTGCAAGGCCGATCACCACACCGCCGTATTTTTTCACAAGCGGGAAGACCATGTCCATGGATTCCTGTTTTCCGCTGACGGAATTGACCATCGGCTTTCCATTATAAATCCGCATGGCGCGCTCCATGGCTCTTTGATCCACCGTATCAATCTGCAGCGGCAGGCTCGTAATGCCCTGAAGCTCCTTTACAACTTCCTCCATCATGGCCGGCTCATCAATATCCGGCAGGCCCACATTGACGTCCAGAATATGGGCTCCCTGCTCCTGCTGGCGGATGCCTTCCTTTAAAATATAATCAATATCATGCTCTTTTAACGCCTGTTTGAAGCGTTTCTTTCCGGTCGGATTGATCCGCTCTCCAATAATCACCGGGCAGTCGCCAAGTACCACAGCCTGTCCGTAGGAGGAAACAATCGTCTCCGTTTTTTCCGTTGGAACCTGGATCTGCATACCCCTGCATGCCTTTGTCATGGCCCGGATATGAGCCGGGGTCGTACCACAGCATCCACCAATGATGCAGGCTCCGGTCTCCACAAGCTGCTTCATCCATCCCGCAAAAATCTCCGGCGTCACATCGTAGCATGTCTTTCCGTCTCTCTGCTTTGGAAGACCCGCATTCGGCTTTACAATCACCGGAACACTGGCATGTCGGCAGATCTCCTTTAAAATCGGAAGCATCTGCTCCGGTCCCAGTCCGCAGTTGATTCCAAGAGCATCCACGCCGAGTCCTTCCAGCATGGCCACTGTCCCCGTCACATCGCCCCCGGTCAGCAGTTTTCCTCTTTCATCAAAAATCAATGTCGCAAACACCGGAATATCGGTCTGCTCTTTTGCCGCAAGAACTGCAGCCTTGACTTCGTACGTATCGCTCATGGTTTCGATGTGAATCAGATCCGCCCCTGCCTCAGCTCCATAACGGGCCGCCTGAGCAAAGGCTTCGTAAGCCTCGTCAAAGGACAAATCTCCCATTGGCTCAAGCAGCTTTCCCGTCGGCCCGATATCCAGCGCCGCGTAATGTCTGCCGTCATCCTTTCCGGCCAAAGCTCTGGCGGTCTTGACATTGTCTACCGCAGCAAAGATAATCTTCCGCAGAGAACAGTCCTCGTCATGAAATTTCAGTGCATTGGCCCCAAAAGTATTGGACAGCACGATGTCGCTCCCGGCCTCATAATACTGTCTGTGGATCTCGATAATCTCTTCCTTTCTCTTCAGATTCCATGTCTCCGGAAGCTCTCCGGGCTTTAAACCTCTCTCCTGCAAAAGTGTCCCCATTCCACCGTCTAAAAACAGGAGCTCTTTTCCAAGCCGCTCTCTCATATCTGGTCACTCCTTCTTACTTGCTGTCTCTTCTGTATGCGCAGTCTGTCTTTTCACAGACCTCGCACCCCTGCCTGTGACAGGGCGTCTGCTCCGTACTGATTCCGATCAGTGCTGTCACCGATTTGGTGGGCGTCAGCATGAAACTTTTTGTCATCGTAAGACCGATGGTCTTGTCCGCCTGCAGAATCTTCAAAAGCATCTCCTGATGGCAGATATCAAAATCTCCATATCCAGGGCTGAATCTTGGACGGAGGTATTTTCCTTCTTCTGCCATTTCCTGTGCGATCCGATCCTGACAGCTGTCACAGTACTCCTCCAGAAGCGCTGCTGCACAGGCCTGCAGGACAACCGCTTTTGCCATCTCCGTCACAGAAGCCCTGCGGATCATCTGGTCAGCTTCCGGCCCAAGAGTCGCCGCAAACACTGCTGCCTGTCTGCATCCTTTCATGTTTTTAGAAAGGCTTCTGCTTTTGATTTCCCAATCTCCGATTTTCAAGGTCTCCCCCTCCTGAGATAATTCAAAAATGCGATAGATGAATCGCTCTCTTACCCCGGAAGAAAGCTCCTCCATGGAGCTTTCCACCAAAGCAAGTGTCTGTTCATCTATCGCATGTCTTCCATATCCCAGATAACGGACAGCCTCCCTTATCTTTCTATTCATCTACAATCTCCGATAGATTCTCCATGATCGCCCTTGCAACCTCTGGCTTGTTCATGGAATAAATGTGGATATTATTGATGCCATTTGCAATCAGGTCGATCACCTGATCCGTCGCATATGCCACGCCTGCCTGGCGCATTGCCTTCGGATTGTCACCGAACCGGTCTACCACTGCTTTGAACCGTTCCGGCAGATAAGTTCCGGACAGTGAACAGATCCTCTTGATCTGGCTTTTGTTTGTGACCGGCATGATGCCCGGAAGCACCGGAACCGTGATTCCTGCCTCCCGGATCTTATACAGGAAGTTGTATAAGATATGATTGTCAAAAAACATCTGGGTCGTCAGGAAATCCAGCCCGCAGTCCACCTTTTCTTTCAGGTGGCGGATATCCTCCTTCTGAGTCGCGCTCTCCACATGACCTTCCGGATAGCAGGCTCCGCCAAGGCAGAAATCCCCGCTCTCTTTCAGAAGCTCGATCAGCCCGATGGCATGCTGGAACTTGTCCTCCGCCGGGTACTCCATTCCCTCCGGAATGTCGCCCCGAAGAGCCAGCACATTTTCAATGCCTTCTTCTTTTAATTTTTTGATCACTTCCCGCACTTCTGCTTTCGTAGAAGAGACGCAGGTCAGGTGCGCAAGGCTTGGCACCTTCAGATCGTTCTGAATGTGGGATGCGATACCCACCGTATTCTTGCTTGTGCCGCCGCCGGCGCCGTAGGTGACGCTGATGAAGGACGGCTTGACTGTCGCAATCTCGTCCACCGCCTTCAGGACGCTCTCATATTTGTCATCCGTCTTCGGTGGAAACACCTCAAAGGAAATATGTACTTTTCCTGATTGTAATTTTTCTCTTATTTTCATGTTGTACTCCTAAGCTGTCTATGTTTTATTCTTTACAGGCTCTCATAAAGCTCTTCGTACTGCCTTGCGGAATTCTTCCAGGAGAAGTCTTTCTTCATGCCCTGCTCTACGATCTTGTTCCAGTCACGGCGTTTGTCATAATAAATCTTCTCCGCGTACCGGATGGTTGCAAGCATCTCATGGGCATTGTAGTTTGCAAAGCTGAAACCGGTCCCTGTCTTTTCAAATTCATTGTACGGCTCTACCGTATCTTTCAATCCTCCGGTCTCTCTGACAATCGGTACGGTACCGTAGCGCAGACTCATCAGCTGGCTCAGTCCGCACGGCTCAAAGAGAGACGGCATCAAAAAGGCATCACAGGATGCATAAATCTTATGGGAAATCGGCTCAGAATAATAAATATTTGCCGATACTTTACCCTGATATTTCCATGCAAAGTGGCGGAACATATTTTCGTAACGCTCTTCTCCTGTTCCAAGAGCCACGATCTGAACCGCATCCTGACAGAGCTCATCCATCACATACGCAATCAGATCAAATCCCTTCTGGTCAGTCAGACGGGATACGATACCGATCATCATGGTTTTCTTATCCTGATTCAGTCCAAGTGCCTCCTGAAGCGCAAGTTTATTCTTTACCTTTTCCTTGCGGAAATTCGTCACATCGTAGTGGTACTCGATCATCGGGTCCGTCGCCGGATTCCACTCATTATAATCAAGACCATTTACGATACCGGACAGACAGTTGGATCTTGCATTCATCAGACCGTCCAGGCGCTCTCCGTAGAACGGCTGCTTGATCTCTTCTGCATAGGAATTGCTGACAGTCGTCACCTTGTCCGCATAAACGATACCGCCCTTTAACAGGTTGGCATCTTTGTATGCTTCCAGCTTGTCCGGCGCGAAATAATATGCCGGAAGTCCTGTGATGTCCTTCACCGTCTTCGTATCCCAGATTCCCTGGAACTTGAGGTTGTGAATCGTCATCACCGTCTTGATGCCGCGGAAGAATTCGTTGCCGTACCGGAAATTGTCCAGATAAACCGGAACAAGTCCTGTCTGCCAGTCATGGCAGTGAATGATATCCGGGCGGAAATCAATCAGCGGAAGGGCGCTTAATGCTGCCTTTGAGAAGAACGCGAACTTCTCAATATCCCATTTCGTATCGCCGTACGGAGTAAATCCGTTGAAATAGTATTCATTATCGATGAAATAGAAAGTAATGCCCTCATGAACAAGCTCCAGAATTCCGACATACTGCTCTCTCCAGTTTAAGTCCATATAAAAATGTATTTTATATGTCAGTTTTTCTTTCCACTCTTCTTTCATACACATGTATTTCGGAAGCATTACTCTGACATCGTACTCTTCTTTGTCAAAATATTTTGGTAAGGAACCTACAACGTCTGCGAGTCCTCCTGTTTTGATAAATGGAACCGACTCAGATGCTACAAATAATATTTTCTTCATAAGTCTTCCTCCTGAATAAAAACATAAACTATGGACTTATTATACCGCATTTTCCGGCATTTGCAAAGAATTTATCGATGTTTGTATTCTAATCGGATCGTATCCGCTACCAGGGCGATAAACTCCGAATTGGTCGGTTTCCCTTTCCCGTTGCTTACTGTATAGCCAAACAGATCATCCAGAACATCAAGCTTTCCCCTGCTCCATGCCACTTCAATGGCGTGGCGGATGGCCCGCTCCACTCTGCTTGCCGTTGTCTGGTGCTTTTTAGCTACCGTCGGATAGAGGATTTTCGTAATGGCATTCAGAACATCCATATCTTCCACCGCCATGATAATCGCATCTCTCAGATAGTGATATCCTTTGATATGTGCCGGAATCCCGATCTCATGGATCATATCAGTCACCCTCGTCTCCAGAGGCTTTGCGTCTTCTTCTCTCTTTCGTACCTCCATCGCCTGCATAGGGGCTTCCATATGTCTTTTGCATCTTGTGCTTTTGATTTTCTCAATCAGTACTTCGTTCCGAAATGGCTTCATAATGTAGTAGGCCGCACCTTTGCGGAATGCATCTTCTGTAATCTTCTCCTGTCCAACCGCTGTAACAATGATAAAATCCGGCCGTTTCTGGATTGTCCTGTCTTTATTGACCATGTCCATCACACTTAACCCGTCGACTTTCGGCATGATCAGATCCAGCAATACGACATCAGGTTCTTTTGTTTTTATAATCTGATAGACGTCTTCCCCATTGTTCGCCTTGCCGACGAGGGAAAGATCTTTGTCCGATGTGATAATATTTCCCAAAAGTTCCAGCATTCGTTCATTGTCGTCTGCGATCGCTACATTTACTTGATCCATTTTCCTTTCAACCTCCGTTTTCTCCCATTCTTTCCTAAAAAACGCTACGATCACTATTATAAATTTCACATTTTGCCAAATCAAGAAATTGCTGTCGTAACAATTCGACATCTCCCTGCATTCTTTTTCCTTATCTGACATGGTTCAACATATTCCCGATGTAGATCCCGTACCCCCTGGCCGCGTTCTGGACAAAAACATGGGTTACTGCTCCCACCAGTTTCCCATCCTGAAGAATCGGACTTCCGCTCATTCCCTGCACAATTCCGCCGGTCAGGCCGAGGAGCTTTTCGTCCGTCACCTCGATTACGAATGCCTTATTTGCTTCCCTGGCATTCCAGTCGATTTTTGTAATACGAATCCGGTAGTCTTCCACCTCTCCGCTGACTGCACACCGGATCACGGCATCTCCGGTGTGAACCTCTTTTTTTGCAGCCGCCGGAACCGGCTCCTGATCCGAAAACAGTGCGTCAATCCGGTCAATGGTTCCGTAAATTCCTTCCTCGGTATTTTGGTCGATGGATCCAAGGATATTGTAATTATTGTAGACAATCACGCCTTCCATTCCTCCCGGATCCCCCGCCTTTCCTTTCTGGATATCCTGAATGCTGGTCGTGTAAAGGCGTCCGTCCCCGATTTCCAGAAGTTCGTTCGTATCCGTATCACGGATTCCATGGCCAAGCGCGCCAAAATGACTCTGACTGTCCAGAAAGGTAATCGTTCCCAGTCCCTGTTCATTGTCCTTTACCCAGATACCAAGTTTCTTTCCCTCTTCACTGTCAACCAGTTCGGTCTTCACATCCAGGTATTCTTCCTCCCTGCGCAGATGAAGGACAACTTCACTTGCTTCTTCCCGGGCCACCGCCGCCTGAAGCTCTTTTTTCGTACCAATCTCTTTTTCATCAACTCCTACAATGTAATCTCCCGGTTTTACCAGATGTCTGGCAGGCTCCTTTGCGATCCCGTCCGCATCCTCCACAGCCTCTGTCCCAAGAACCATCACACCGTCTGTCTCCAGATAAAGCCCCACCGGCATACCTCCGGGAATGACAAGATTTTCGTCAATTTCCGATGTACTGACCTCCTGTTCAAACTGTCCCTGCTTCCACTCCAGAAAACAATAGCTCCCACCCAGGAGCATAAACGCCACAAGCACGATCAGCACGCCCCTTCGATACCATTTCACCCACATAACGCCGCCTCCTAAAAAACTGAATATTCTGAAAATGATCATTGGGGACGGGTTCCTTTGCATCGGAACACGTCCCCAATTAGTATTTTCAAAACCATGTATTCTATTCTGTTTTTTTCATGTTTCCGGCAAGCTTTTTCATTTCCCGGGCTGTGGCAAGAACTGCATGCGTGATTTCGGCTCCTCCCAGAATCCTTGCGAGTTCCTGGATTTCTTCGTCTTCATTCAGAAGCCGGATTCCGGTTGTTGTTTTCTGATCATCGGTCTGTTTTTCGATCAGGTAATGTGCGTCTGCCATGGCTGCGATCTGGGCCAGGTGGGTGATGCAGAGAACCTGATGGCGTTTTCCGAGGAGTGCCATTTTCTCGGATACTTTCTGTGCGGTTCTGCCGCTGATTCCGGTATCGATTTCGTCAAAAATCAGTGTCTCAACTTCATCTTTGTCAGCCAGTACAGATTTGACGGCCAGCATGATTCTGGAGAGTTCTCCTCCGGATGCTACCATGCCGAGGGGCTTTTTCTTTTCTCCCGGATTGAGGGAAATCATGAATTCCGCCTCGTCTTTTCCGTATTCGGTGAAATCGGAAAGAGGCCGGATTTCTGTCTCAAATTCAACGTTCAGGAAATTCAGGTCGAGAATTCCCTGACGGATTTCTTCGGAAAGTCCTTTTGCATAGGATTTCCGAATCCGGGTCAGCTGATCCGTCCAGATCTGAAGCTCTTCTCGTGCCTCTTCTTTCTGTTTTCTAAGCTGTTCCAGATATGCGTCATAGTCTGCCAGTACAGCGAGTTTTTTTTCGGTCTCTTCCGCGTATGCCAGAATGTCCTCAATGGTTTTTCCGTATTTTGTTTTGAGATGATTGATCGTATTGAGCCGGTTTTCGGTCTCATAAAACTCTTCTTCGGAGAAGCGGAATTCTTCCTGACAGTCGGAGAGTTCCCGGTTGAAATCATTCAACAGGCTGTCGATCTCCAGCAGTTCTCCGTAAAGCTCTTTAATATGTTCATCATACGCCGATGCTTCCGACATGGCGTGGATGGCTCTGCTTAACAGACTGGATGCCGATACATCGGAGAGTTCCCCTGTGCACTGGTAGGCTTCCTGAATGCTGTCTGTGATTTTCTTTGCATTGAGCATCTTTTTATAGCGCTGTTCCAGTTCCTCATCCTCTCCGGTTACAAGGGATGCTTCCCGGATTTCCGATGCCTCAAAGGAAAGAAAATCGGCCTCTTTCCTGCGCTCGGTCTCTGCTTTGTCCGCCTCTTCCAACGTCTTTACCGCCTCCCGGTATACACGGTATGCATCCCGGACTTTTTTCTTTACCGGGTCTGCCTCTTCCTTTGCGTAGGCATCCAGAATTTCCAGATGCTTTTTCTTGTACAGCAGGGACTGGTGCTCATGCTGTCCGTGAATATCAATCAGGATCTCCGCTGCTGCTTTCAGCCGCCCGATGGGAACCATCTCTCCGTTGATCCTGCTGATACTCCTTCCGTCCATGAGTTTTCTGCTCAGAACCACAATCCCGTCCTCCGGTTCAATTTCGAGTGCTACAAGCTTTTCTTTCTGTCTCGGATCCCGGATATAAAAGACCATTTCCACCAGTCCGTAATCCGCCCCTTCGCGGAGCATGGAGGCGCTGTATTTTCCTCCGAGAGCCAGATGTACTGAACCAAGAAGAAGGGACTTTCCCGCTCCGGTCTCCCCGGTCAGGATATTCAGCCCGTCCTTCCATTCGACTTCTGCCTCTTCGATCAGCGCCAGATTTTTTACGTGCAGACTTTGTAACATGTCTCCTCCATTTTCTATGCACATCCGTCCGGCTGCAGTTACATGACCATTCCTCTGAGCCGGTCCATCACTTCCACTGTTTCTTCCCTGCTTCGGATGGCACACATGATCGTGTCATCCCCTGCAATACATCCGGCAATCTCATGCCACTGCATGGCGTCAATGGCTGCCGCAACAGCCATGGCCATTCCCGGCACGGTTTTGATAACCAGAATATTTTCTGCCATATCCATTGACGCAAAGCCATCCCGTAAAATACGGATGTACTTCTCGCTCATTTCTTTTCCATCATGCCTGAGAAGGGCATATTTCTGTCTCCCGTTCTCTGACGGCACCTTCGTCAGTTTCAGATCCCTGATATCTCTGGAGACGGTTGCCTGTGTCACCTTGAATCCCGCCTCATTTAAGCGCTCTGCCAGCTCTTCCTGTGTCTCGATATCATATTTCCGGATCAATTCCACAATCTTTGCATGTCTGTTTACTTTCATTCGGCTAATTTCCTTTCATTTTTTCCCGCAGTGTCTCCAGGAAACTGATCCTGCTTAACCGGATCAGTTTCGTCACTTCTTTGGCTTTTCGGATACGCACCCGTTCTCCTGTTTTCAGCCTCATAATGTCGGTTCCATCAAAGGTCACGACCGCTTCTTCCTCTTCTTTGTTTCTTCTGGATCCGATCTCCACTTCAATCAGATCAGCATCCGATACGACAATGCTGCTGTTATTCAGGGAGTGTGAACAGATCGGCGTAATCAAAATCAGCGATGCCGTCGGCTCCACAATCGGACCGCCTGCCGACAGATTGTAGGCAGTAGAGCCGGTCGGCGTAGAGATAATCAGGCCATCCGCCTGATAGGAAGTCAGATACTCTCCGTTCACATATAGATTCAGCCTGACAATATGAAGCGATTCACTTCTTGTTACAACTATATCGTTGAGTGCCGTATCTGTCCTCAGATCTTTAAGCGTTCCCGAAAGCATCATCCTGTTTTCCACAGAATATTCTCCCGCCAGCAGCCGGTCCAGTGCCGGAATCAGATTCTGCACCTCCGCTTCTGTCAGATATCCAAGTGTTCCCATATTCACTCCGAGAATCGGAACATCCCGTCCCAGGAGCTCTCTGGCCGCAAGAATCAATGTCCCGTCACCTCCGATGACAAGGGCGCAGTCGATTGTTTCCTGTTCCGCCTCTTCCCGGTTCAGAATGCAGCGCACACCATGACTTTCCAGATAAGACACCGCCTGCTTTGTCACTCTATGATGTTCGTCTTTTCCACTGTTTGTGATAATGTAAATCTGTTTCATCTTTCTATTTTGCCAGTGTCTCAAAGGCCTCTGTCACGACGCGTTTGATCGCCTCATCTGACGGCACATCCCGATCCTCCTCCCCATTTGTTTTCTTTAAGTGGACCAGATATTCGATATTTCCCTCCGGTCCTTTGATCGGGGAGAAGGTCAGATCCTTCACCGTAAATCCGATGGAAGCTGCATAGTCCGTCACCATCCGGATCACTTCTTCATGTGTGCTTCTTTCCCGCACGACCCCTTTCTTGCCGACTTTTTCCCTGCCGGCCTCAAACTGCGGCTTGATCAGCGCCACAATCTCTCCGTCCTTCGTCAGATACTGATAAATCGGAAGAAGAACCTTGGTCAGGGAAATAAAGGATACATCGATGGAAGAAAAGTCAATCGGCTCTCCCAGATCCTCCGGCGTCACATAGCGGATATTGGTCTTTTCCATGCATACCACCCGCTCGTCCTGCCTCAGTTTCCAGGCAAGCTGTCCTCTCCCCACATCAATGGCAAATACTTTTTTTGCCCCGTTCTGAAGCATACAGTCTGTAAACCCTCCGGTGGAGGATCCCACGTCCGTGCATACTTTATCCTGCAGCTCCACGTCAAATTCTTTCATGGCTTTTTCCAGTTTCAGTCCGCCTCTGCTGACATAGGGAAGCGCATGGCCCCGCACCTCAATGGCGACATCCTCCGGAAACGTTGTCCCGGCCTTGTCCTCCCTTTGTCCGTCCACAAAAACATTGCCGGACATGATGACTGCTTTTGCCTTTTCTCTGGATTCAGCCAGATTTCGTTTTACAAGTAATACGTCCAGACGTTCTTTCATTTTTTACTGGTCTCCTTTTTTCATTGCTATCTCATGCTGCATACCCGCATAGACGGTCAGAACCTTTTTCAGAATCGATTCTTCGTCCAGCATGACCTCTTTTCTCAGCATATCCACACTGCCGTGTTCAATATAATCATCCGGAAGAGTGATGTTTAAGATCCGGACATCCAGAGCCATTCGATTGGCAAACTCCAGCACCCGTTCTCCAAAACCGCCGCTTTCTACATTTTCTTCAATTGTTACCAGAAGTCTGTGATCTTCCGCCAGCTTTGCAATCCGCTCTTCATCCAGAGGCTTTACAAATCTGGCATTGATCAGGCTTGCATTGAGACCCGCCTCTTTTAGCTTTTCCCGGACTTTTGCAGCCGTTTCAAACATATGACCGACACTGATCAGGGCAATGTCCTCCTCCTCAAAGACTGCTTCTGATTTTCCATATTCTATCGCCGGCCGGAACTCCCGGTATCCGTCATATGCCGTTCCTCTTGGATAGCGGATGGCAACCGGTCCTTTGGTAAATCCGATAGTAAACCTGATCATATCCGCAAACTCCCATTTATTCTTCGGGGACATCACTGTCATGTTCGGAATCATGGACAGATAGGACAAATCAAAAATCCCCTGATGAGTCTCGCCGTCACTTCCGACCAGTCCGCCTCTGTCCACGGCAAACACAACCGGAAGATTCTGAAGGGCCACATCGTGAATGATCTGGTCAAAGCCCCTTTGCAGGAAAGAAGAGTACACCGCAAACACCGGTTTGAGTCCACCTGCGGCAAGCCCTGCAGCAAAGGTCACTGCATGTCCTTCTGCGATTCCCACGTCAAAAAATCGTTCCTTGTATTTCCGGTGGAACGGGGCAAGGCCGGTTCCGTCTTCCATTGCAGCCGTGAGGGCCACAAGAGATGGCTCCTTTGCACCCATCTCATACATAACTTTTGCAAACACATCAGTATAGGTGTCTTTCTCTTTCTTTTTTAAAGGTTTTCCTGTGCGGATATCAAAGGGCTCCGTACCGTGGAACCGGGACGGCTCCTCCTCAGCAGGAAGATATCCTTTTCCCTTTTTCGTCAGAACATGTAACAGCACCGGTCCCTGGACCTTCTTCGCCTCATGAAAGGCACGGACAAGTTCTTTGATATTGTGCCCGTCCACCGGTCCCAGATAGGTGATCCCCATATCTTCAAAAAACATTCCCGGGACAAACAGCTGCTTGATACTGCTCTTTGTCTTTCTCAGATGATTCATGATCTGATCGCCGCCTGACGGAATTTTGCGAATCGCCTTTTCGAGACTTTTCTTCAGGTTCGTATAGGCATCCGCCGTCCGGATTTCATCCAGATACCAGGACATCCCGCCCACGTTCTGAGAGATCGACATCTGATTATCGTTGAGCACAATGATAAAATTTGTCTTCAGATTCGAAGCATTGTTCAGTGCCTCGAATGCCATTCCGCCTGTCAGGGCACCGTCCCCGATGACGGAGATCACATAATAGTCCTCTCCACGGATATCCCGTGCCTCCACATAGCCGAGTCCTGCGGAAATCGATGTGGAACTGTGTCCTGTATTAAATGCGTCACACTTACTTTCATTCCGTTTCGGGAATCCGCTCATTCCGCCGTATTTTCTCAGCTCGTCAAAACCTTCCCGGCGTCCTGTCAGAATCTTGTGCGTGTAGGACTGGTGTCCCACATCCCAGATCATCTTATCCTCCGGGAGATGGAAACACAGATGCATCGCGATTGTCAGTTCCACCACACCAAGGTTGGACGCAAGATGTCCGCCGGTACGGCTGATTTTCTCCACAAGAAATTCCCGGATCTCCTGCGCGAGAACCGGCAGTTCGTCTTTTGCTATGTTCTGAATATCATTTTCTTTTTGTATCCTCTCAAGTACCATAGAAATCCCTCACTATTTCTTTCTATGTATCAATTCCTTTATCAGCCATGTCAGATATGGATTCTCTACAGATAGTCCTGAAAGAAGCGTCAGCGCCTCTTGGGAAATCCGCTCCACATCTTCTTTTGCTTTCTCAAGTCCGCGCAGCGTCACATAGGTTGTCTTTTCGTTCTTTTCGTCACTGTGGACCGGTTTCCCAAGCTCATCCGTCGTGCTTGTCACATCCAGGATATCATCCTGAATCTGAAACGCAATCCCCACATTGGACGCAATGCGTTCCATCGTCCGGATTTCCGCTTCGGACGCTCCGGCAAGAATCGCTCCGATCATCATGGAGCTCTCGATCAGGGCGCCTGTTTTCAGCTCATAGATAAAGTCCAGTTTATCTTTCCCGATCCGGCTTCCCGTGGAAGCAACATCCACAACCTGGCCTCCGATCATGCCGTAGATTCCCGCTTTCCCTGCAAGTACCTGCAGTGCCTTCCCGATCATCCGGGACGCCTCCGGCTTCATATCAAAAGCTTTTGAAGCCGTCTCAAAGGCATAATTTAACAGGGCATCTCCGGCCAGAATTCCCATATCCTCTCCATAGACGATGTGAGTAGTCTTCCGCCCTCTTCGATATTCGTCATTGTCCATCGCCGGGAGATCATCGTGCACCAGAGAGTAGGTGTGAATCATCTCCTGTGCCGCAAGAAACGGCCGGATGATGTCGGAAGTACCTCCGAACATCCGGTAGGTCTCCATCATCAGCATTGGACGAAGCCGCTTTCCACCTGCCATCAGACTGTATTCCATAGCCTCCATGATTACCTTCTGAAACCCTTCCTGTTTCGGAAGATAGGAGACGATGATCTCTTCCAGCTCTTTTACTTTATTTTCTCTTTCTTTTTCCCAACTATTCAAACTCATGCTTTTCTCCATTCTCGTCCAGCATCTGCACCTGTTTCTCCACGGTGCCGATCTGCTCATCGCACTGTTTTAAAAGCTCCATCGCTTCCGCATAATACCGGAAGGAATCTTCCAGAGAGATTTCCTCCGACTGCATCTTCTCCTGGATCTCATCCAGTTTTTCAAAGATTTCGTTGATCTCCATCGTCGTTCTTCTTTATCCTTTCCACGATCGTATGAATCGTTCCGTCTGTCACATACAAAGTCAGCCGGTCTCCCTGCCGGACCTGACCGGTCGTCCTTACCGCATGGCGTGTTTCATCCTGCACAAACGCATAGCCCTGATTGAGCCGGCTCACTGGAGACAGACCGGAAAAAGTCTCGATCTGCACTGCAAGACGCTGGCGCTGCCTCTGGATTTTTATATCCATTCCTTCTCTGATCCTCATTTCGAGATCCGCAAGACGCTTCCTTTTTTCCGCAATCCGGGTGCCCGGATGCAGTCTCCGGAACACTTCGTATTCCTGGGAAAGACGCATCTTCCGGATGGCTGTCTGTCTGTTGATTTCCCGCTTCAGGCTCTGGCGTCTCGTTTCCATTTCGTCTTTCACCGCCCGGCAGTCATATACTGCCAGTTCGGCGGCCGCCGACGGCGTAGGCGCGCGTAAATCCGCCACATAGTCCGCAATCGTCGTATCTGTCTCATGTCCGACCGCGGAAATCACCGGAATCGGACAGTCAAAAATGGCTCTTGCCACTTCTTCCTCGTTAAATGCCCACAGATCCTCCATGGATCCGCCGCCTCTTCCGACGATAATAACATCCACATCCTCTTTCTGAATCCGTTCAAGCGCCTTTACAATACTTGGCGCTGCCTCCGCTCCCTGAACAAGTGCCGGGGAGAGAATCAGTTCTATGTATGGATTCCTCCGTTTTGCGATGTGAATGATATCCCGGACGGCTGCTCCGGACGGTGCGGTCACAATGCCGATCTTTTTCGCAAAAGCCGGAATCGGCTGCTTATATTCCGGCGCAAACATGCCCATCTCTTCCAGCTCTTCTTTGAGCTCCTGAAATCTCTGCGCCAGAATCCCTGCACCGTCAAGGACAATCTCCCTGGCATACAACTGATAGGTCCCGTCCCGCTCATACACAGAAATGGAGCCAAACACAGCAACCTGCTGCCCGTCCTGCATCCGAAACGGCAGTCCTTTCCGGTTTCCCGCAAACAGAATGCAGGAAATCGCTCCTGACTCATCTTTCAGAGAAAAATAAATGTGTCCTTTCGGATGGTATTTACAATTTGACACTTCGCCCCGGACATAGATGCGGCTCAGCATAAAGTCCTGGGTAAACATATTTTTGATGTATTGATTAACCTGACTGACGGTATATATATTTTTCATCATCTGTTAATCTGCCAGCTTTGCGAGAACTCCGTTGATAAAAGCCGGACCCTCGTCACTGCTGTACCGCTTCGCAAGTTCTACCGCTTCATTGATCGCCACCTTGACCGGGATGTCATCGTCCCATTTGATCTCGTAGACTGCAAGCCGCAAAATTGTCAGGTCCACTTTATTCATTCTTCCGGTCTTCCATCCGGTCGTATGTTCATTGATCAGCACGTCAATCTCCGGGATCAGCGCTTCAATTTTCCTGCTTTTTTCCTCAATATACGCCTCATCCTCTTCTCTTACTTCCCGTTCCGTCTTCAGAAGGTCCATATAGAGGTCCGCCTGCTCCGGAAGCTCTTCCGGTGTGTGGAATTCCTTTCCAAATAAAATTCTGAAAATGTGTTCTCTGATTTCTGATCTTCCCATATTACTTCCTTTCTCTGCTCTTCCGCATGGCTTTCCTGCCTTTTACCGGCAGAACCTTTCTGTGGAATAAAAAAGGGGCATCATCCCGACACCCCTCATTATACCGTACTTTCCGCTATGCGGCAATCTATTGTGCATAAAAATGCATTTTCTCGTATATTTATTCTTTACAATGTGCGGGTTTTATGCTTCTGTGTCATCATCAACGCCTACAACACGGATATTGACATCAGCGACAGTCAGTCCTGTCATATTTTCAATTGCTGTCTTGACTTTTTCCTGTACCTTGGAAGATACTTCCATAATATTCTTTCCAAACCGTAAATTCAGTGATAAGGATACTGTCACTACGCCGTCCAGAACATCTACCTTGACTCCCTTTGAGAGATTCTTCTTTCCCAGTTTACTGATGAGATCTCTCGTGGATGTGCCAGCCATGGAAGATACGCCGTCCACTTCCATTGCCGCAAGGCCTGCAATAATCGCTACCACCTCATCAGCAATCTGTACCTGTCCGATCTCCTCTTCCTGGATCGTATAGGTATTTCTTTCTTCTTTCCCCATATCTGAAACCTCCTCATCTCGGTCTTAATGCACATTTCCTGTGTATAGAATACACAATTACTGTGTTCATTATACCAAATTCCCCGGATGCTTACAAGGCGATTTGCCATTTCATAAAAATTTTATCTTTCTCCATCTTGTCCGCTCCGGTTTTTCGTGTTATCCTTTGGCCATCAGAAAAAGCATTCTGCTTTTTCATCGTTCACGGCATTCGCCGATTTACCCAACTGTTTGACAAAAGAAACATGGCTGGCAGCTTCCTGTCTGGAAAATGTGTTTAGAAAATATATCTGGAAAATCCGTTTCCTTCGGGGTGTCTCTTTTCTGATACCGGAAAGTATGGTAGACTACAAGAAACGGAAACAGTTTTCTTATGTCAGAGGCATTGCCATCGCAGAAAGGAGACTGTTTATGCAGCAAAACAACATGACAAATCAAACCACCGCGGCCACTTCGGAAGAAGATTTTATTATGAAGCCTTACATCGACTGGTGCTTCAAAGAGCTGATGCGGAATCCGAATACAAGAAGAGGGTTCATCGCCGAATTGCTGAAGCTTTCCCCTGATCAGATCGGGAATACGACCATCCTGGAAAATGAACTTTCCAAACGGTCGGAGGAGGAAAAGAAGGGAGTACTGGATGTTCACGTTCTTCTGGAAAACGGCACTCAGCTGGACATCGAGATGCAGGTCGTCTACATGCACTACTGGGACGACCGAAGTCTGTTTTATCTGTGCAAGATGTTTTCCAGTCAACTCCACAAAGGCGAGGACTATGATCAGCTTCAAAAATGCGTGCATGTCGGCGTTTTGAATTTTACCTACTATAAAAATGATGATATCTGTTATCGCAAGGCCCGGATTTACGATGAAGAAACCGGAAGCCTGTACAGTGACAAGCTGGAAATTCAGGTTCTGGAACTCCCCAAGATTCCCAAGGAGTATCATCATCCGGACGGTATCATTGCATGGATGAAATTCTTCCGCGGCGGTAAAAAGGAGGACTTAAAGGAGATGTCAAAAGGAAATTCTTATCTTGAAGAAGCCTATGAAGATCTGATGGAAATGAGCCAGGATGAAGAAAAACGCCGTGCATATGAGGCAAGAGAACGTGCAATTCGAGATCAGCTGTCCCTGCAGCGACAGGCCGAACGTACTTTTCAGCAGTTGACAGACGCACAGGAAAAACTGGAAGAGGCAGCGCGGAAAATAGTCGAGGCGGAACGAAAAGTGGTTGAAGCAGAACAAAAGGCTGCCGTGGCAGAACAGAAAGCAGTCGAAGCAGAACAAAAGGCTGCCGTGGCTGAACAAAAAACTGCCGTGGCTGAACAAAAAACTGCCGAGGCTGAACAAAAAACTGCCGAGGCTGAACGAAAAACGGTTGAGGCGGAACAAAAAACGATTGAGGCGGAACAAAAAACGATTGAGGCGGAACAACGGTCTGAAAAGACTCAGGGAAAGCTTTCCGAAGCTCAAAGGCTGTTGGAAACAGTTCGTGCGCAGAAAGATGCTGCGCATGAGCAGGGACGGAAGGATGCCGTGATGGAATTATATCAGGAAGGGGTCCTGAATCTGGAACAGGCGGCGTCTGCATGCGGGATGTCCCCAGACGATTTTCAAAAGCAGTTCGTTTAAACAGAAGGATCGAAAGTCAGAGATTGAAAGAGGGGCCGTTGCAGCTTAGTGATAAAAGAAGCTGCAACGACCCCTGAACAATTTCATCATCAATGCTATGGTATTGACAAACCTGTATTCCTTCGGTTAAGACCGGCCAAACTCGGAAAGCTTCAGTCCTTCATTTCTCTCCAGTGTCATCCGGATGCTCCATTCGTGTACAAACAAGAGCAGTGGTCTTTCTTTCAGATCTTTGATCTTCTTCATATCGGATGTACCGGTCAGACGATCCATATCGATTTCCTCATTTTCGATCCAGCGGATATGCTCATACGGCAGCGTTTCCAGAATGATATCCACACCGTACTCATTTTTCAGACGGTATTTCAACACATCGAACTGCAGAACGCCGACTACACCGACGATAATCTCCTCCATTCCGGTGTTAAACTCCTGGAAAATCTGGATCGCACCCTCCTGGGCAATCTGATTGATCCCTTTGATGAACTGCTTTCTCTTCATCGTATCCACCTGGCGCACCCGTGCAAAGTGCTCCGGCGCAAAGGTCGGAATCCCCTCATAGGCAAATTTTTCCGGGGATGTGGTGATCGTATCTCCGATTGAGAAAATGCCCGGATCAAAAATTCCGATGATATCTCCGCCGTATGCTTTCTCGATCATTTTTCTCTCACTTGCCATCATCTGCTGCGGCTGGGAGAGACGGACTTTCTTTCCTCCCTGAATATGGAAGGCGTCCATCCCTGCGTCAAACTCTCCGGAACAGATGCGCATAAATGCGATCCGGTCCCGGTGTGCCTTATTCATATTTGCCTGAATTTTAAATACAAAGGCGGAAAAATCTTTCTCCGTCATCGGATCGATGTCGCCTTTGTCCGAATGTCTCGGAAGCGGAGACGTCGTCATTTTGAGGAAATGCTGCAGGAAGGTCTCTACTCCGAAGTTGGTAAGCGCAGATCCGAAGAATACCGGAGAAAGCTCTCCTTTATCCACCAGATCCTGGTCAAACTCTGCACTTGCCCCGTCCAAAAGCTCGATTTCTCCTAACAGCTGCTCTTTCTGGTCCGGATCCATGTAACTGTCCACATCCGGGTCATCCAGACGGATCTTCTTTACTTCCCCTGTAGTCGTTCCCTTTTTCGTATCGAAGAACAGCTCGATCTCCTCTTCATTTCTGTCATATACCCCGCGGAATGCCTTTCCCGATCCGATCGGCCAGTTGACCGGACAGGTTGCGATGCCAAGCTCCTTTTCGATATCATCCAGAAGCTCGAAGGTATCCATCGCTTCCCGGTCCATCTTGTTGATAAAGGTAAAGATCGGGATATGACGCATGACGCAGACTTTGAACAGCTTTCTTGTCTGCGCCTCCACACCTTTGGATGCGTCGATCACCATCACGGCGGAATCCGCCGCCATCAGGGTCCGGTATGTGTCCTCCGAGAAATCCTGATGTCCCGGAGTATCAAGGATATTGATGCAGTATCCCCCATAATTAAACTGCAGTACCGAAGAGGTGACCGAGATTCCTCTCTCCTTCTCGATCTCCATCCAGTCTGACACCGCATGCTTTGCAGTCGCTTTTCCTTTTACGGAACCTGCCTGATTGATGGCTCCGCCATATAATAAAAATTTTTCAGTCAATGTCGTCTTCCCGGCATCCGGGTGGGAAATAATCGCGAACGTTCTCCGCTTTTTTATTTCATCTGTAATCTTTGACATGATACTCTCCTGTATTTTCTTTTATTCTACCCGGAATCTTCCATATGATTCCACACAGGTAAATATTGTAGCACATCCATCCTGAATTTCGCAACAGGTTTTCCCGTCCAGACCGCATTTTTCGGACCTTTTGCGCGTGATGTCCGCTTTTTATTCTGCTGTTTCCGTATTCTCTGTGCCTTCCGTGTTGGTTTCCGAATCCGAAGACGTGCCCTCTGCAGCAGCGGTATTCTGGTCCGCCTTTTTATTCATCGGAGTGATGACGATATTTTCCGGCGCCACTCCGGTTTTTCTTGTGACAATATCCTCGATCTGGGCACGGTTTGCCTCCGTCATTTCCACATTTCCGACGACCACATCCGCTTCCCCTTCACTGACCGTCACAACCGTCTCGGTAAATCCTTTTGAGGCAAGCAGCGTTTCTGCCGCAGACTCCTGCTCAGCCACCCTGGTCAGCTCGATCATCTGATTTACCGCCTCTTCTTTCTGTTCCTCTGTCACAGAAGCGCTGTCGATAATCCCCTGCAACGTCTCCTTGTTTTTCGCCCGTACCTGTTCTCTGGATACCTTGGCCTGGGCCACCGTATTTTTCACCTCTCCGCTTGTCAGCACAGCCTCTCCCGGTGTGCCTTCCACATCCCCGTCCGTTTCCTCGGACGCGTCCTGATCCTGGCTTTCAATATCCCCGGACCCGGTCTCGATATCTTCCTCGGAAATATCAAGCAGTTCACTGTTTGCCTGCTGGGAAACTCCGCTGTCATCTGTACTTTCAAAAAGTTTTCCTGAATAATTCAGATACCCTGCCGCCGCGATCATCAATGCCAGTGCCGCCACAATCACCTGATTTTTCTTAATCAATCGTTTCACCGTCATTCCTCCTGCTTTTCCTATTTCATCTTTACTACCTTAATCTTATGTGACTCTACGGGAAATAATGCCTCAACCGCCTCTGTAATCTGTTGTACCACAACCGGTTCGTCTCCTCCCTCACAGAGCACTACCACCCCTTCCACTGCCGGAGTCAGTTCTTTTGCCACATAAGGCGTCTGTCCCCTGTCTGTCGTTTCTTCATAAACCGTTGTCTCGCTGCTTGTACTTTGGGTTTCATCTTTGGATGTCTCCTTGTCTTTTTCCACTATCTTTTCTGAAGAGGAAGAAAGAGTAATCATCACCTTCACCTTCCCTGCCCCTTCCATCTGCGCCAGAATTTTTTCCAGCTTAGCCTCAGCCATGGAAGCGTAATCCTCTTCATTCACGGTGTCGGTTTCAGCCTCTTTTGTCTTCCTGTTTTCAGGTTCAGAAACAGGAAGTGCTATCACCAGAAGCAAAAGCCCGGCAAGCAGCAGAAGCAGCCACTTATTTTTCATCGGCATTTTCCCGCCCTTCAGAAGATTCTGAAACCATGTCCTGCTGCCATTCAAAATATCCCTCCTCCGCAGACTCGAATTGTTCCCTCGCCCGTTCCATTTCCTTTACGTTCTGGCGGTATTCCATACTATGATACAGGTTTTCAAATTCTCCCTCCAGCTGGAATACCCCAAGCACCGGCCTTGCCAGAAGCAGAATCAATACCAGTCCCGTAAAAAAGCGGATATACTTTTTGTAATCGGAATCCGGAATGATCTGCATCAGCATTGTCATCAAGATCAGATAAAAAACAAGATTCTTTATCCAGTCATATATATATGTAAACATGTCTCCTCCTATGACCGAACGGCCGCCACAATCACGATGGTAATCAAAAACAGCACTGCACTGGTATAGACGGTTTTTAACAGAAGCACCGCTCCGTCTCCTGCACCTGCAATGCATCCGACCACCCGTTTATCCGAAACAGGCTCCAGGAGCGCCGCGGTCAATTTATATAGAAGCGCCATCACCGCAATCTGAATAACCGGAATGAGACAGATCACCACACAGATAACCGCGCCGGCCACTCCGATTCCATTCCGGATCAGCGTCAGCGCCGAAACGATAATCTCCGTCATTCCTCCAATGGTATTTCCAATTCCAGGAATGGATTCCAGCCCTTTTTGCAGTCCGCTTCGCCTGACCTGGTCAAGTACCGGACTGATGAGCCCCTGGATCAGATTCATCCCCACAATTCCTACCAGCATCGTCTTTAAGATCCAGCTGATCACCGTTTCCACCAGTTCCGCAAACCGTCCCAGAAATGGTTCCGGGGAGAGTTCATCCATCAGACGGATCATCAGATATACATGGATCAGCGGGAGAATCAGATAGCAGACCACATTCTGGACGAGAAAAATAAGGAACAGCATCAAATTATAAAACACAACAGAAGTCGCGCTCCCCGTGACCACAGCCGCGGCCATCAGGTAGACCGGACAGAGCACCTGCATAAAATCCGTCAAAAGCTGCAGCCCGGATGTAACCGCATCCATCATCATCTCAAAGGTCTGCAAAAGCAACGTAATCAAAAGCAGATACAAAATAAAAAATCCCGCATCCGCAGCCTGTCCGGCCGCAAACACATGGCTGAAGTTGGCAAAGACTGCCGCAATCAGCGCGATCACCAGGATGTGGAGCATCGCCTGTCTGTTTTCGGAAAGGACCGAAAACAAGGTGCCAAGAAGTCCTTTTCCTGCAAGCTGCAAGGCACCGGACACATCCCCTTCCATAAACATCTCCAGAACATCGGCAAACCGGATTCTCTCATCCGGAAAGATTTCCCGCATCATCTTATCCACATCTGTGAAATCCAGATCCTCCATCATCTCCCGGGCCGCCTCCGGTGTTTCCTCCTCCCCGTTTGCTGCTTCTGCCGTCACACTCAGGCCGCCCCAAAACAAGAGAAGTCCAAGAATGACTGCCAGAATGATTCTGCTTTCTTTTCTTCTCATGATAAAAACGCCTCAATCGTCCGAAGCAGCGTCAGGAGTACCGGCATTCCAAGCGCCAGCACTGTGATCTTCCCGAAGAGCTGAATCTGGGCGGCGATGGTCTGGCAGCCGGAATCTTTGCAGATATTGGAGGCAAATTCCGCCACATAAGTAATACCAAGCATCTTCAGGAGAACTCCAAGATAAGAGCCTTCAATCTGGAGGAACGAGCCGATCTCCTTTACCGTATCCAGCACTGTGCCGAGCTTTCCAATAATCCCCGCACCAAGCAGAATTCCCGCCGCAATACTGACATAAATTCCGTATTCTGTTTTTCCTCCCTTAAACTGCAACGCAATCAGTGCCGCACATACACCGATGGCCGCTGCTTTTTGTATGGACATCTACTCCCTCCTTTGCCTCGTCATTTTATTTACAGCTACAGGGCAAACAGACGCCTCATGGTTTCAAACAGATCGTAGATATACGGCACAATCCAGATCAGGACCAGAATCAGCCCGGCAAGACTGGTCAAAAACGCCTGCTCCTCCCGCCCGCTGTGCTTTAACACCTGGCTTAAAACCGAGACCAGAATTCCCACTGCGGCAATTTTAAAGATCAGACTGACACTCATACGCACTTCCTTCCCTTCTTTTTTCTCCCAGCATTTCATCCATCGTTTTTTACAAAAACAGAATCGTAAGAAAAACCCCGCCAAGCACTCCAAGACAGTTCCCGATCCTCCGCCTGGGACCAATCTCCGCTTCCGCCTCCCGGATCCATTTTTCCCATCGTTCTCCCGAGAGTTTCAGCATCCCCGTCTGCATCTTAAGATCCAGATATCCGGTCTGGCTCCCAAGGGAAAGAAATATTTCCCACTCCTCTGCGGACAGATGTTTTTCCTTTCGATATGCCTCCAAAGTCCGGGAGGCGTATTCACGGAACCACTCCGGAAACTTAAGGCTTCCCTGCTCCTCAAACACCCGGTGCGCCTGCACAAACAACGATGCATACGGCTCCTTGATTCTGGAAGAGATCTCCAGCATCACCTCCGGGAACGGCTCCCTGGTATATTCAATCTCGCCCCGGATCATCTGATACAATTCTCTCAAGAAACGCAGTTCTTCCAGATGCTGGTTCAGCGACCGCCCGTAACCGAAGCCAAGGGCCGAACAGGCAGAAACTACAAGAACCGCTCCCGCGATTTTCAACAGCACGGCTGTCCCCTCCTGTCATAAATCCCCTCGATCATGCCCGGCCTGTCCCCCTGCTTCAGTACAATGTACCGCTCAAACCGCTCCTCCTGAATCATTCTCCCAAGAACCGGCTTTTTCCTCAGCTCCTGTACCGAATTTCCATGGGCCGTCACAAGTATCCTGCACCCACAGTGCATGGCATACTCAATCGCTTCCACATCCTCCTTCGTCCCGATCTCATCTGCCGCCACCACTTTCGGTGTCATCGAACGAATCAGCATCAGCATCCCCTCTGCCTTCGGGCATGCATCCAGCACATCACTGCGAAGTCCGATATCATTCTGCGCCGCCCCAAGATAACATCCGGCAATCTCCGAACGCTCGTCCACAATTCCCACTGTACAGCCCTTCACATAAGTATTGCCGTCAGATACCTGACGGATGATATCCCGAAGCAAGGTCGTCTTTCCGCAGCCCGGAGGCGAAATAATCATCGTATGATACAGCTCCTTCTGATTCGTAATATACGGAAACACCCGGTCCGCACACCCTTTCACCTCATGGGCCGCACGAATATGTACCGAAGACACATACCTAAGATTCTTTACCCGGTCTCTCTCCGTAATCGCCTTTCCCGCCATCCCCACACGATGACCACCCTCAATCGTCAAAAACCCCTTCCGCATCTCCTCCTCAAACGCATACGGCGAATATCTGCTCATAAAATTCACAATCTCCTTCAACTCCTCTTTTCCCGGAAAATAATCCAGACATACCTCCCGGCCGCCCACATAAACACAAACCGGCCGCCCGACCCGGATACAAATTTCCGTAACCTGATCAAAATCCAGATTTCTCTTTCCTATTACACTCTTCAACCTTTCCGGAAGAATCCGAAAAATCTCCTCCCTCTTACTCATGATTGTCCACCACCTTTTACATCACAATATATGCAGGGGGACGTGTTCTGATGCATCGGAACACGTCCCCCTTGAAAAAAATATGAAGTTGTCTTTAAGTTGTTTTTACCGATCTTTTTCGACTTTTTATCTTTTTGTTACGTGACGCATCAGATATTTCCCTGTCGAAGTCTTGGTTTTTCTGTAGATTCTGGCTTTCATACTTTTGTAACTTTTAGATCGGGCAGGCGGTTTTTGTGTATACATCTATTATTGTCTGATTTCTTTCACAGGTACACGACGTAGTTAGTTTGGTGGATCTTATTGTTTGGATAGTTGTTTCTTTACTTTTGCTGTTTTTCCAGTATTTTCAAGGGGTTGTGGGATATTATGTAGGTTGAAAGAGATGAGATGTAGACGTTTAACGGGGACGTGTTCCGATGCGTCGGAACACGTCCCCGTTAAAAAATTTCCATATTATCTATGTCTTCTTGCGTAAATCAGTAGTCCTGCTACTGCGATCAGTACGACGGCTCCTCCGGCGATGACGTAGGCAAAAGTGTCATCGTCGTTTTCTGTCCGGCCGCTTCCTCTTGGTGTTTCGTCGGCTTCGATTTCTTCGGTGTCGTTATTCTGATCGTCTGTCTGTGGCTGGTCGCCGAGTGGTGTTCCGTTGTCGTCGATGGTTTCTGTCTGGCCTTGATCCTCCATATTGATATTGTGTGTCTATCATTTGTCCGGTATGAAACCGTTTGTTCTCTTTTGCTTTAAAATGCCTCTGTTAAAATATCCTGCTGCATTCCCGCATGGTCTCTACCATCTTCCGGAGATTCTGCCATTCTTTTCTGCTTCCCGTGTCCAGGCATGCGTGTTCTCCGATCCAGAGCCATGGATAATGCCCCGCAATCTCAATCAGAAGTTTTCCGGCTGTCGTGTGCATTTTTCTGTCTGAATTTCGCAGGTCGTCCCGTAGACTGTTCCCAGAAAGAAACGTCCCTGCGTTCCTTCTGTCACGTCCTGTACCGGGAGACGGATACATCCGCTGTCGTCCCCGCCTTGCTGTTCAATGCACGCAAGCAGGATCTGATCTTCATCCAGTCGGTCCAGCGTTCCTTCTTCCGTTACAAACAAAAGTCCCTGTTTGAGACATCGGAGATGCTGTGGTTTCAAAACGACATTCTCCGTTTCCAGACGGCTGCATGTTCCCTCTTTCATTTTCCTCATTCCCATTTCCTGTATATATCCAGGCACACCATGTATTACCTGTGTGCTTTTTGTCCAGAGTGCAAACAAACCACATAATGTCAATTATGTGGTACTCCTTCTTTCCCGTACTGACAATCAGCATGAAATATGTATGTCTCCGCGACATTTTAATGGTCGGAAATGATGCGGGGCTCATTGTGATGCAAATTTTTTTGGAAATTAGATTGACGTAACCAGACATTTGTACTAGAATGAAGTAGTAAATTGAACAGAGACTTGACCTGATGAGAAAGACCGACATTGCATTACCACATAATTGACATTATGTGGTTTTTTTGTTTCCCCGGTTTGCCGTTAAATCTGCAGAACCGTCATCCTTTCCAGCTGCCGCTGGTAGATTTCCCCGGTGCTCGATGTGTAGATCCGTGTTACATTCAGGCTGCTGTGTCCCAGAACGTCCGCCAGCCCTGCCATATCTTTGGTTGTCTGATAATATACCCTTGCAAACAGATGTCGCAGATTGTGCGGAAAAATTTTTTCACCGCATACATTGGCTTTTTCTTTTAAAGCTTTCATTTCACTCCAGATATTGCTCCGGTCTTTTGCTTTCCCGCTCTTTGTGGCAAAGATGTAACCTCTTGTGATTTTCCGGAACATTGCAAAGCACAAAAGTTTTTTCCGGATATCGGACGTCAGAAAAATCCTCCTGTATTTTCCTTTGTTGTGTACTTCAATCCGCCCTTTTTTCACCTGCTCTACAGTAAAATATTTCAATTCGCTGACCCGGACTCCGGTGACGGCAATCACTTCCATGCACAGCGCCAGCTGAACTTTTCCTTCCGCTTTTGCCGTGCGGACCAGTCTTTGGTATTCCTTCCTTGTCAGTTCCTTTTCTTCCCGCAGGAAGAGATTTTTCTGCGTTTTCACACGTTTTACCTTCAACTGGGCGTATCCGCAGAATTCCAGGAACTGATTCAATGCAGCCAGCATGGAATTTACGCTGCTTACAGCGTAACGCTCTATCAGCCATTCTTTATATGCAAGAAGTCTTGCCTTGTCCACTTCCCGGCTGTTTCCAAGAAACTTCAAAAAGCAACGCAGGTCTGTACTGTATTTGCTAATAGTCGTCTCCGCGTTTTCCCTTTCATACAGATAGGTTTTAAAATCCTTAACATCTGTTTCCTTCACCGTAAAATATACTTTCTCTGTCATGATGATTCCTCCTCACGCTTACTTTTCCCTGTTTTTATCCTTCTATAATATAAAGATGGAATAAAACAGCAAAAAGGGTCAGAAAAACGGGAAATTTTTACAATTTTTTCTTTTTTACATCCGGGCAATAAAAAAAGAAGCACATCCGGCAGCATGCTTCTGCCCTGATATGCTTCTTTTACTCGGTTTCGATTTATACAGATACAATGCGCTTCTGTATTTTTATAAAAGTTTCTTATAGTAAGACTCTGCCGTATAAAGTGCGGCAACCGGATTGTGTCCCAGTACCCGGTCTTTGGTCACGGCTGTGGTAACCGGTGCATCCGAATGTTTGTAGAACAGGCTGTCGTGTCCTACGCAGAGGCCGACTACGACATTGAGGTCGGTCTTTTCTTTGTTCAGATATTTTGCCTGTAAGATCGGATTGCACATGTGGCAGCCGATTTCCTGACATTCTTCCGGGATGCCGATTCTGCTTTTGTCCACCGCTCCTGTTTTGCAGGCTACTCCGATGACTTCCAGACCGTGGGATCTCAGGATCTTCGCCAGTGTCCTGCTCTCCCGGATCAGTCCGACACAGGTCGCGATTCCGATCTTTTTCGCACCGATTTTTCCGGCAAACTTGATGATCTCTTCCACCCGTGTGAGTTTCAGATATCCTTCATACTCCACCTCCGCCGCGGCAATGGCAAGCTTATGATTCTCCGGATCTTCATAGCAGGCAAGCGCCTCCTCCAACAAGTCTTCATCCAGTGACGCAGTCAGGCAGAAATCCGGGTAGTTCCCGTCCTTTTTCTCACATGCTGTCACTGCACAGTCTACGCAGGATCTTCTGATCTTTTTTTCTTCCATTTTTTCGTTCCTCCCAGTCCTTTTTCCGTCTTCTCTTTTCCCATCATATCACACTTTTCCCACAAAAAAAAGCATCCACACCGTCTATGGCATGGATGCTTGAACTTTTCCGTTTGGATTATCTGTTTTCCGGAGCGACGTCTTTGATGCTGAAGCTGATTCTTCCCATCTTGTCTTTTCCAAGGCAGACTGCCTTGACCTTGTCTCCCAGTGTCAGAACATCTTCTACGTGGTCGATGCGCTGTTTGCAGATCTTGGAAATGTGAACCATTCCCTCTTTGCCCGGAGCAAACTCGAGGAATGCGCCGAAATCTTTGATGCTGACTACGGTTCCTTCGAGAACCTGTCCGGCTTCGAAGTCTGTTACGATGATTGTGATCAGGCGTTTTGCCTCTTCCATCATCTCTTTGTCTGTACCGCAGATGGATACGCTTCCTTCGTCGGAAATGTCGATCTTCACGCCGGTTCTTTCGATGATAGCGTTGATCGTCTTTCCTCTCTGTCCTACCACATCGCCGATCTTCTGCGGGTCAATGCTCATCTGAATGATCTTCGGAGCATATTTGCCGACTTCTGCTCTCGGCTCTGCGATTGCTTTGTTCATCACTTCATCGATGATGTAAAGTCTTGCCTGTCTTGTACGGGCAATCGCTTCCTCGATGATCGGTCTTGTCAGTCCGTGGATCTTGATATCCATCTGGATTGCTGTGATACCTTTATGTGTACCTGCCACCTTGAAATCCATGTCTCCGAAGAAGTCTTCCAGACCCTGGATATCTGTCAGGACGATGTAATCGTCGTCTGTCTCTCCTGTTACAAGTCCGCAGGAGATACCTGCTACTGCGCTCTTGATCGGCACACCGGCTGCCATCAGGGACATGCTGGATGCGCAGACACTTGCCTGAGATGTGGATCCGTTGGACTCGAATGTCTCGGATACCGTACGGATTGCGTACGGGAATTCTTCCTCAGACGGAAGTACCGGCACGAGGGCACGCTCAGCCAGTGCTCCATGTCCGATCTCACGGCGTCCCGGTCCTCTGGACGGCTTTGTCTCACCTACAGAGTAGGACGGGAAATTGTAGTGGTGCATATAGCGTTTTGAAGTCTCTGCCTCATCAAGTCCGTCAAGTTTCTGTGCGTCAGAAAGCGGAGCAAGTGTTGTGATGTTGCAGATCTGTGTCTGTCCTCTTGTAAACATTGCGGAACCGTGTACTCTCGGGATCAGGTCTACTTCCGCTGCAAGCGGACGGATCTGGTCGATCGCTCTTCCGTCCGGACGTTTGTGATCTTTGAGGATCATCTTGCGGACAGTCTTCTTCTGATACTGGTACAGCGCTTCTCCGATGCGTGGCAGCCACTCTTCGTTTTCAGCAAATGCCTCTTCGAGACGATCCTGAATCACGCGGATGTTCGCCTCTCTTGTCTGCTTGTCATCGGTAAATACTGCTTCTTCCATCTCCTCAGCCGGAACGAGCTTCTGGATCTCTTCCATCAGGTCTGCCGGTACTGCGAAGCTTTCATATTCATGTTTCGGTTTCCCGCACTCTGCCACGATCTGGTCGATGAATGCGATTACCGTCTGGTTTACTTCGTGTGCCGCGAAAATCGCCTTGATCATCACATCTTCCGGTACTTCGTTGGCTCCGGCTTCGATCATGATGACTTTTTCTTTTGTAGATGCAACAGTCAGCTGCATATCGGATACTGCTTTTTCTTCTGCAGTCGGGTTGAATACGAACTCACCGTTTACAAGTCCTACTTGTGTAGAAGCTGTCGGTCCGTCAAACGGAATATCGGAGATCGCAACTGCGATTGCGGATCCGATCATTGCTGTCAGTTCCGGGCTGCAGTCCTGATCTACAGAAAGGACAAGGTTTTCCAGGGTAACATCGTTTCTGTAATCCTTCGGGAAGAGCGGACGCATCGGGCGGTCGATGACACGGTCTGTCAGAATCGCATTTTCAGATGCCTTTCCTTCTCTTTTGTTGAATCCTCCCGGAATCTTTCCAACTGCATACATCTTTTCATTGTACTCTACGTTCAGCGGGAAGAAATCGATTCCTTCTCTCGGCTTCTCGGAAGCTGTTGCTGTGGAAAGTACTGTTGTTTCTCCATAGTGCATCAGTGCTGCACCGTTTGCCTGCTTTGCCACTCTGCCTACATCAACACGCAGAGGACGTCCGGCAAGTTCCATCTCAAATGTCTTGTACATAAGATCCTCCTCATTTTTCTTTTCTTTTTTTGTCGTGCGGAGAATCCCGAAACTACTGAAAAACAAGTCATATACTGGCTTGCTTTTCAGTGGTCCCGGTGTCTCTCCCCGCATACATTTCGCATGATTTTGACAAATATTGAAAACCGGAAAAATATCCCGGCAGTATAAAAGAGGACGGATAAGTGTTCCGTCCTCTCTGAATAGCCTGACTATTTTCTGAGTCCTAATCTTTCAATCAAAGAACGGTATCTTTCGATATCTTTTTTCTTTAAATATGCAAGAAGACCACGTCTCTGACCTACCATCTTCAAAAGACCTCTTCTGGAATGATGATCCTTTGGATTTGCTTTGAAATGCTCTGTTAATTCATTGATTCTTGCTGTCAGGATTGCTACCTGAACTTCCGGAGATCCTGTGTCTCCTTCGCTTCTTCCATACTCAGCAATAATAGCTGCTTTCTTTTCTCTGTCGATCATGTTTTTATCCTCCTTATTTTTGAAACGCCGGATATCAGGCGGCGGTCGGAGTTTCCGTCCACTGGATATCGGCTCACTCATACTTTTTGAGTATATCATGGCCCCCTGCCGGATGTCAATTCTTTTCTTCACTTTTGTTTTTGATTTCCAGAAGCATGCGTCTGCTTTCCATTGTGAGAAGGAAGTGTCTCTTTCCTTCCCGTATATCTGTCTGAATCTGCCTTTTAAGTTCATCTATATCGTCAAACTTTTCTTCCGGTCTCAGATAATGATAAAGCTGCAGTACGACCTGCTTTCCGTCTGCTTCTTCCTTCTCCTCATAGCAGAAGAGATGAACCGAAAGAATGGTATCTTCCCCGCTTGATACAGTAGGCTTCTTTCCGATGTTGCACACACCCTGATACCATTGTCCGTCCACCTCCAGCTTACAGACGTAGGCTCCGGCAGGAGGCAGGATTTTTTCCTGACACGGGAAGATATCCATCGTCGGATATCCGATCCGGCGTCCCATGCCCTCTCCTTTCCTCACTGTACCCGCGATTGTATAAGGATAACTGAGCAGCCGGTTCACAAGATCAATATCTCCTGTTTTCATGACTTCCTTTACATAAGTACTGCTTACGATGCGTTCTCCGTAATACTCATTTGGTATCACTTCGAGACGGTATCCGTACGTTTCCTGGTACTTTGCGAGCATCCCGACGTCTCCACGCCTCTCGTGCCCGAACCGGAAGTTTTCGCCAACCACAATGTATTTTGCATGAAACAGATCCGAGAGAATTTTCTCGATAAATACTTCCGCCTCCATCTCTTTTACGGACAGAAACGGACATTCAATCAGATAATCCACTCTTCCGTCCAGACGGATGGCACGCTCTTCATTCATCATCAGTTTTTTCTGGTCAAGGTGACACATTTTTTTGAATTCGGTCATCTCGAAAAAACAAACAACACTTTTTAAATCCGGCTCCTGCTCCACATGTTCCATAATCCGCTCCACCAGTTTACGGTGTCCTCTGTGCAGACCATCAAATTTTCCCAGCGTTACGGCAGTTCCGGCTTCTTCCTGGTAATGTTCAAATCCTGTAATATATTGCATGTTCTTTCCTCTTATTCCGGACTGTAAAACATTTTTTCCACCTGATATTTCTTTTCTCTCCCGGCATAGCGGTAGAGTGCGAGGAATCTTCCGTCCGGACCGTAGACCCGGATGGTCTCCCCGTCCTTTTCCGGGATGTGGTCCTCGATCTGATCCGGCGACAGGGCATTCCCGTTGTAAACGGTCTTTTCCTTTCCCTGCTTCACCGATACTTTCGGCGCATCCGGAAACATGGCATCGATCGGAACAAGAATCTCCCCGATCCTGCCGCCATCCAGATACTCCTGAATTTCAGAAAGAGTCCGACTTTGATCCAATGTAAAGTTTCCGGATTTTGTTCTGAGCAGGTCGCCCATACATGCCCCGCATCCAAGTTTTCTGCCGATATCATGACAGAGGGTGCGGATGTAGGTTCCTTTGGAGCAGACTACTTCAAACCTGACTTCCGGAAGCCGCATCTCAAGAATCCGGATGGAACGGATTTCCACCCGGCGGGCTTTCCGTTCGATTTCCTTACCTTCTCTTGCAAGTTCATAGAGCTTTTTCCCGCCAACCTTTACCGCAGAGTACATCGGCGGGATCTGGTCATAGATCCCTACGAAAGAAAGGATGGCTTCCTGCACTTCCTCTTCGGTCAGATGGTCGGTCGCGGAAGTATCGAGAACTGTACCGGAAAGATCCTGGGTATCGGTCTCTTTTCCAAGCACCATCACGGCTTCATATGCCTTTTCTTTGTCCGTCATCATTTCGCAGAGCCTGGTTGCTTTTCCAAGGCAGACCGGAAGGACGCCTTCCGCATCCGGATCCAGCGTCCCGGTATGTCCGATCTTTTTCTGTCTTGTCATTCCCCGAAGCTTTGCCACCACATCATGGGAAGTAAAGCCCTTTTCTTTTCTTACGTTCAGAATTCCGTGGATCATGCTTCTTCCTCCAGCTGAAGGGCAACCTGTCCGACGATGTTGTTGACTGCATCATGGACGGTTCCGCGGAACGTAAGTCCTGCGGCCCGCACATGTCCGCCGCCGCCAAAGTACTGGGCAACCTTGCTGACATCCACTTTCTCTTTGGAACGGAGGCTGACTTTAAATTCTCCGCTTTCCAGTTCGTAGAGGAAAATCGCAGCCTCCACGCCGGTTGTCACTCTCAGCTGGCTGATAATGCCTTCCAGATCTTTTGCCTTCACTCCAAAGAAGTTCATGCTTTTCTTTGTAATGTAGGAAAAGATTACTTTTCCGTCCATCAGACAGATACTCTCCAGAAGCGCCTTTCCAAGCACCTGATTCTGAGCGTAGGTCTTTTCATAAAATGTTTTCTCTATGATTTTCGGTCCGTCGATTCCTTTTCTTAAAAGCTCCGCAGCTGCCTCCATGGTCGAAGGCTTTGTGCAGGAATACTGAAACACTCCGGTGTCGTGTACAATTCCCAGATACAGTGCTTCCGCAATCTCCTTTGTGATCCTCTCTTTTTCCAGCAGATCATAGATCAGCTCAGAGGTGGAGCTTGCGTCCGGAACGATCTGGTTTACATCCGCAAATGCCAGGTTGCTCACGTGGTGGTCGATGCAGACCGTCTTTTTGGCCTGTTCAAACAGTGTACCTGCAAATCCGAGTCTTTTCGTATCCCCGCAGTCCAGTGCGAAGAACACATCATATCCGGTATCTTCCGGCAGCTCGTGACGGATCTCGTCTGCCCCTGTCAGCATATGGAACGAATTCGGGATCTCTTCCAAATACACATCCGTGCTGACTTCCGGATAATACATACGTAAATACTGGTAAAGCGCCAGGCAGGAACCGGTGCAGTCCCCGTCAGGCCGTACATGCCCTGCAATGCCGGCCCGCTTTACTCCTTTCAGTATCTCATCCAGTTTCAGCATATTACTCTTCCTCTTTCTTACTGCCTTTCGTGATATCGTCGATCTTCTTTGACATTGCCACCCCGTATTCGATCGACTGATCCAGAATAAAGCGGATCTCCGGGGTGTTACGAAGGTTCAGAGAATGTGCAAGCTCTCTTCTGATATACCCTTCTGCGCTCTGAAGCCCTTTGATTGTATCTGCCTGTGCCTTTTCATCACCAAGAACACTGATATAGGCTTTACAGGTCTTCAGATCCGGTGCGACTTCCACCGCAACGACAGAGGTGAACTCTGCCACGCGGGGATCTTTGATCCCCCCGCGCAGAATATTGGACAGTTCATGCATCACTTCTGTATTGACCCTCGTGTTTTTGATACTGTTTTTTCTCATATTTTCATCCTATCTTGGTTTTTCTACCATCTTGAATGCTTCTACCTGATCGCCTTCTTTGATGTCATTGTATTTTTCAAATACGAAACCACATTCGTATCCTGCTTTTACTTCTTTGACATCATCTTTGAAACGCTTCAGTGAAGCAAGTTTTCCTTCAAATACTACAATTCCGTCGCGGATAATTCTTGCGGAGCAGTCACGTTCAAAGATACCGTCCAGAACGTAAGCACCGGCAATGGTTCCGACTCCGGAAGCCTTGAATGTCTGGCGTACTTCCGCGTGTCCAAGCACCTGTTCTTCGAAGATCGGATCGAGCATACCCTTCATGGCAGCTTCCACGTCTTCGATGGCATTGTAGATGACACGGTACAGACGAACGTCAACATTTTCTCTTTCTGCTGTCTCTTTTGCTGCCGCATCCGGACGAACATTAAATCCGATGATGATCGCGTTGGACGCAGATGCAAGCATAACGTCGGATTCGTTGATGGCTCCGACACCGCCATGGATCACTTTTACAACAACTTCGTCGTTGGAAAGCTTCAGAAGACTCTGCTTCATCGCCTCTACAGATCCCTGTACGTCCGCTTTGACTACGATATCCAGTTCTTTTAAGTTTCCTTCTTTAATCTGGTTGAACAGATCATCCAGAGACATCTTGGATTTTGTCTCCTCCAGCATCTTCATACGATTCTGGGAAATAAAGGTTTCCGCAAAGTTTCTTGCCTCTTTTTCGTTCTTGCTTACAACGAAGACTTCACCCGCATTCGGGACGTCATTGAATCCAAGGATCTCAACCGGCATGGATGGGCCGGCCTCTTTGACACGTCTTCCCTTGTCATCCATCATGGCTCTGACTTTACCAAACGCAGATCCGGCTGCAATGGCGTCACCTACACGGAGTGTTCCTTTCTGTACAAGGACAGTAGCCACCGGTCCTTTTCCTTTATCAAGCTGCGCTTCGATCACAAGACCTCTTGCGCGTCTGTTCGGGTTTGCTTTTAACTCAAGCATTTCCGCTGTCAGAAGGATCATTTCAAGAAGCTCCGGAATACCTTCTTTTGTATGCGCGGATACCGGAACGAAAATCGTGCTTCCACCCCAGTCTTCCGGGATGAGCTCATACTCTGTCAGCTCCTGTTTTACACGTTCGATATTCGCGCTTGGCTTGTCGATCTTGTTGATCGCGACAACAATCTCAACGCCCGCCGCCTTGGCATGGTTGATCGCCTCTACCGTCTGCGGCATGACACCATCGTCTGCTGCAACGACAAGTACTGCAATATCTGTGGAACATGCACCTCTAAGACGCATTGCCGTAAATGCCTCATGACCCGGTGTGTCAAGGAATGTGATGCTCTCTCCGTTGATGTTGACAACAGATGCTCCGATATGCTGTGTGATTCCGCCGGCCTCTCTGTCTGTTACATTCGTGTGACGGATTGCATCGAGGAGGGAAGTCTTACCATGGTCAACGTGTCCCATAACGCAGACAACCGGTGGACGTTTTTTCATCTTCTTTTCGTCCTCTTCTTCCTCTTTTAAGAGCTCTTCGATTACATCGATTTCTTCTTCCTGCTCGCAAAGCACGTCAAACTCCATTGCGATCTCCTCTGCAGTATCAAAGTCGATCTCCTGGTTGACTGTCACGATTTTGCCCTGAAGGAACAGTTTCTTTACAATAGCGGACGGCTGGATCTTCATCGCGTCTGCCAGCTCCTTGATGGTGAGCATCTTCGGAATTGTGATCTGCTTGATCTGCTCTTCCTTCTTCTCCTGCTTCGGCTGCGGTTTCTCCATTACAGGCTGCTGGTTCTTCCTGCCTTTGCCCTGCTTCTGGCCAAACCTGCCTTCCCGTTCATCATCGCGGTCATAGTCTTTCTTCTTATAATTATCCTTCTGATTTCTTCTCTGCGGCTTCTGCTCGGCTACCATCGGTGCCGGGATAGACGGTCCGTTGTTTCTTCCGTCTCTTGATCCTCTGCCCTGACGGTCTCTGTCACGATCTCTTCCGTCGCGGGAATCTCTGCCCTGGCGGTCTCTGTCGCGATCTCTTCCGTCGCGGAAATCTCTTCCTCCCTGACGGTCTTTATCGCGGAAATCCCTGCCCTGGCGGTCTCTGTCTTTATTATCTCTTGATCCTCTGCCCTGACGGTCTCTGTCACGGTCTCTTCCGTCACGGAAGTCTTTTCCTCCCTGGCGGTCTTTATTGCCGTCTCTTCCCTGACCCTGACGGTCTCTGTCGCGAAAATCTCTTCCCTGACGGTCTTTGTTTCCGTCTCTTGCCGGACGGTTATTGTCGCGCCCTCTCTCCTGGGCAGATACGTATCCTTCTCTCTTTTCCTTATCCATTCCTGTTCTTCCTGACGCCTGCTGTCCGCCCGGTCTCTGGGCACCTCTTGCGTTCTGGCGTCTTTGTCCTCCCTGTGTGTTCTGAGGCCGGAAAACCTGAACAATAGTTTTCTTTTTCGGAGCTTCTGCATTGTGTCCGGCGCTTCCGAATTTCTTCTTCACATCCTCCACCTGCTGCTCTGTCAGAAAACTCATGTGGCTTTTCAGGTCCGCTCCGTTCCCTTTCAGATAATCCATAATTTCCTTGCTCGTTTTATCTATCTCTTTTGCTAATTCATGTACTCGCACTTTTGACATCCAACTACCTCCTATATGCAATTTTATTCTTCTTCCACTGTCAGCTGTTTCTTAATCTCGTCCGCAAATCCCGCATCTGTCACCGCAGCACTTGTGCGGAATTCTTTTCCCATTGCATGACCCAGGGTGTCCTGATCTGCATAAAACAGAATCGGAACGTCGTAAAAGCTGCACATGTTACGGAATTTCTTTTTTGTATTCTCAGAGGCATCCGCGGCGATAATCACAAGATAAGCCGTCCCTGACTTGACCGCCTGCTCTGTCTGAAAGTTTCCGCTTTTTGTCTTTCCCGCCCTGGTAGCCAGACTTAAAAGTGACAGACCTTTATTCAGTTTCAATCTGCTCCATCTCCTTTTCCAGCTGTTCATACACTTCGTTTGGAATCGCCTGCTTAAAAGAGCGTTCCAGCCCTTTGTTCTTTACTGCTTTTAGAAAACAATCTCTGGAAAAGCAGAGGTAGGCTCCTCTTCCGTTTTTTCTTCCTGTTGCGTCCAGAAGGAATTCCCCTTCCTTCGTGTGGATGACGCGGAGCATCTCCTTTTTGTTTTTCATCTCCCCGCACCCGACACATTTGCGCATTGGGATCTTTTTATTCATCACTTTCATCCCCGTAACTTTCTTCTTCATCAATGCCGTCTTCGTATGCGTCATCCTCATAGACGTCGTCCTCATAAACGTCATCTTCATAAATGTCCGACTCGAATACACCTTCTTCCATCGGCATATCCATGTAGTTTGCCGGAAGTTCTCCGGATTCGATTGCCTGAGTCTCACTCTTGATGTCGATCTTGTATCCGGTCAGTCTTGCGGCCAGTCTTGCATTCTGTCCTTCTTTACCGATGGCAAGAGAAAGCTGGTAATCCGGCACGATGACGCTTGCTGTCTTCTCTTCCGGATCTGCCGCAACCGAAATAACCTTCGCCGGACTCAGCGCATTTTCGATGAGAATGGCCGGATTGTCGCTCCAGTTGATGATATCAATCTTCTCGCCGCGCAATTCGTTCACGATGGCGTTGACTCTCTGTCCGTTCATTCCGACACATGCTCCTACCGGATCCACATCCGGATCATTGGACCATACGGCAATCTTTGTACGGGATCCTGCTTCTCTTGCAATGCTCTTGATCTCAACGATACCGTCTTTCACCTCAGTCACCTCGGACTCAAAGAGACGTTTTACAAGCTCCGGATGGGTACGGGATACGAGAATTTTCGGTCCTTTTGTCGTATTCTTTACTTCTACCACGTAAAGTTTGATACGCTCTGTCGGCTTGAATACTTCCCCTTTGACCTGCTCGTTTTCGGTCAGCATGGCGTCTGCCTTTCCAAGATCAATGCTGATGTTGCGTCCCACATAACGCTGCACGATTCCTGTCACAATGTCTTTTTCCTTCTCAAAGTACTGATCATAAACGACCTTGCGTTCTTCTTCCCGGATCTTCTGGAGGATCAGGTTCTTCGCGTTCTGTGTCGCAATCCGTCCAAAGGATTTGGAATCGATCGGTACCTGTACAATATCGCCAAGTTCATATTTTGAGTCCATCATCTTCGCATTTACAAGACTGATCTCCTCCTCCGGATCTTCCACTTCCTCCACTACGGTCTTCTCAGCGTAAACCGCGAAATCGCAGGTCTCACGGTTCATCACGACCTTAATATTATCCGCTTTTTTGAAATGGTTTTTGCAGGCGTTCATCAGGGAATTTTCAATTGCGTCCAGCATGGTCTCCTTGCTGATGTCCTTCTCCTGTTCCAGTATGGTAAGCGCTTCCATTAATTCTGTACTCATTGCTTTCTTTTCCTCCTAAACACTAAAAATCAAATGCCAGCCTGATCAATGCAATCTCTTTCCTGTCAAACTTCTGTTTTGTTCCATCTTCATAAGAAATCGTCACAGAATCACTGTCATATTCCTCTAACACTCCGGTAAACTCTTTCTGCTTGTCAATCATCCGGTATGTCCGGATCTCCACTTCTTCCCCGATGCTTCTTGCAAAGTCCCTGTCTTTCTTTAACGGTCTTCCAAGCCCCGGCGAACTCACTTCCAGGATATAGCTGTCGTCGATAAAATCCTTTTTATCCAGAAGATCAGAGAGCTCTCTGCTTACGACCTCGCAGTCGTTGATGGCAATTCCGCCCGGCTTGTCGATATAGGCCCTTAAATACCAGGTGCCAGCCTCTTTCACATATTCTACGTCAACCAGTTCAAACTCATACTTCGTAAGGATCGGAATCAGCAATTCCTCTGTTCTTTGTTCGTAGCTTTCTCTTTTTGACATCCTAACATCCTTTCTCTTTCAGATTTTCATGCCTGTCATAAAAAACCGCCCTGTATGCGGACAACCCGCAGAATTAAAGAAGAGTGAACATGACGTCCACTCTTCTGCCGATTTCTTATGTAACTATATGCACTATAGCACGTTTTTTTGACAAAATCAAGGTTTTTTGCCGATTTTAGCGGTTTTCTCCTATTTTACGATATCGAGAATGCCTCTGATGTCGAGAATCACATAGTCTGCTCCCGCATCCTTGTAAATTTTCTCCGCTCTTTCGTACTGTGCTTTCTTTTCTTCTTCGGAAAGGGCGTCAAATTCCTCTTTGGAGAGTCCGAGAACAGAACTTCCTTCCAGGATTCCGACTGCTTCCATTCCTGCGTTCTTTCCTTCTTTGATATCGGATACCGTATCTCCGACTTTGATAACCTTTCTCACATCGGAAAGTCCAAGTGCTTCCATGTTCTTGAAGATCATGTACGGGTACGGACGTCCGTGGTTTTCCACCGCGTTCGGGCTGAACCAGCAGTCCGGCTCGTATCCAAGTTCTTTTGCCTTCGGAGCAACGATGGCCATCATGTCATTGGTGTATCCTGTTGTGGATCCTATCTTCATTCCCATCTCGCGGAGCTCTTTCACCGTTTCGATCACGTACGGTTTCGGATCTGCGAAGTTCGGAAGGTTTTCCAGAAGTTTCTTCTCGCTGAGCTCGTAAACCGCATGGACATCTTCCTCGGTCCAGTCTCTTCCATATTTTTCTTTCCACAGTCCGCTGATGCGTTCTCCCTGAAGCATGGTCCGGATATGGTCGATTTTAAGCATTCCCATCGGTCCTCTGACCTCCTCCATGGTCGGGTCAATTCCGTATTCATGGAAGGAATCGAGGAATGCCTGTACCGGTGCAAAGCATCCGTAATCCACTGTCGTTCCTGCCCAGTCAAAAATCACTGCTTCGTATTTCATCTTAGTTTCTTTCCTTTAAAAATTCTGAAATGATTGCTGTCACCTTTACCATATCTTCCGGATAGATCTCTCCGATGTTTCCGATACGGAATGTATCTGCATCCGTTACTTTTCCCGGATAAATCGCGTATCCTCTTTCTTTGATGTACTGGTACATATCCTGGAAGGAGAAGTTGTGGTGTTCCGGATAGTAGAAGGTTGTAATGATCGGTCCCTGAACATCTGCTCCTACATATGGCCTGATACCAAGCTCTGCCAGATTTTCAATGAGAATCTGATTGTTCTTCTCGTAGCGTTCCTGTCTCTTTTCAATGCCGCCTTCTTCCTCCAGTTCGCGAAGCGCCTGTCTGAATGCAAGTACCACATGGGTCGGTGATGTAAATCTCCACTTTCCATCCTTCTCCATGGTCTCCCACTGATCGTAGAGATCCAGAGAAAGGCTTCTTGCTTTTCCTTTGCTCTCCATCAGCTTGTCTCTTCTGCAGATAATAAAGGAGAAGCCCGGAACTCCCTGAATACATTTGTTGGCGCTGCTGATGATGAAGTCAATGCCAAGCTCACCCACCTGAATATCCACGCCGCCAAAACTGGACATGGCATCCACGATGAATGTCTTTCCTCTTTCTTTTACTACTTTTGCAACGGATGCAATGTCATTTAAGATTCCGGATGTTGTCTCGCTGTGTACCATGGCAACATGTGTAATCTTTGCATCCTCATCCAGATATGCCGCGATCTTTCCTGCATCCGGTACTTTATCAAAATCTTCTTCATAAAGAACGTAGTCAATTTTTGCATGTTCCGCAATTGATGCCATACGCTTTCCGTAAGCACCGTTTGCTGCGATCAGAAGTTTTTCATCTTCTCCAATGACGCTGGTCAGTACAGACTCCACGCCGAATGTTCCGCTTCCCTGCATCAGGACAACGGTGTAGTCCTCCTCGGAAACATGAGCCAGTTTTAACAGTTCTTTTCTGATCTCCTGTGTAATCTGTTTGTAGTCGTCATCCCATGTGCAATGGTCAAACAGCATCTCCTTTTTTACAGTATCCGTTGTGGTGAGCGGTCCTGGTGTGAGTAATTTGTAGTTCTTCATGATTTTCGTTTTCCTTTTTCCTGTATTTTCGCATCCGCTCGGATGCATTGACAGACCGCCGGCCTTATTTTCCGGCAGTCTGCATTTGTCTTAATTGATCATGTCTTATTTTGCTGCTTCTGAGATTTCCTGATGTTTTTCCAGTAAGTCTACTGTCAGTTTTTCCTGGAATACCTTTGGATAAGCAGATTTGTTGTCGGAATCTGTCTCTCCTTCATATACAGCAAGCGGGTATGTTTTCTGAAGTTCTTCTCTTCCTTTTTCAATGATGCACTGCGCCATCTCCATTGCCTTGTCTGCTTTGTCTCCGTTGTCTTTGTCGAGAACAGCTACAGACTCTGTCAGAGAGAAGTTTCCTTCCGTCGGGTCGACATAGTCAATCGGAAGTCCTTCTTCTTTATCTGCTACCGCCTGATGTCTCAGACCAAATCCGACTGCCACTTCTCCGGCACGTACTTTTTTAAGCGGTGCGGAACCGGAATCTTCGATGTTGTCGCCTGCATTTGCGTAAATATCCGACAGAATATTCTGTGCTTCCTCCTCACCGTATTCGCTTACAAGTGCCTGAATCAGAAGCCATGCCGTAGAAGAGCTCTTAATATCTGTCACGGAAATCATGTCCTTGTACTGCGGATCTGCCAGATCCTTGATGCAGGTCGGTGTGTCCAGATTGTTTTCCTTTAAGAGTTCTGTATTGACAATGATCGCGCCTTCCTGTTTTGTAATCGGTGCGTAGAAATCAGAACTGTCATTTTCACTGAGTGTTGTATAGTCAAATGTCAGATCTTTAAACATGCTGTTCTGCTCCTGAGCACTGTCCAGGTAGAAAGAACTCATTGTCACCATGTCTGCTTCCAGATTCTTTCCTTCCGCGATCAGCTTTCCTCCCAGTTCGGATGTTCCGAATGTCTGGAATACATATTCGCCTTCATATCCATTATCATCCAGTGTTTTTTTCATGGCATCTACCGCCTCTTCATCAGCGTTGGAATAGATAATGATCTGATCCTCTGAAGATCCTGAAGCCGCATCTGATCCGGAACATCCGCCAAGCATTACGGAGCCGGCCATCAGACATGCCATAAACATTGCTGTCACACTTTTCATCTTCATAATTTTTTTCTCCTTTTTCACTTTAAATTCAGATTTTTTTCTATCTGAAAGGAGGACTAATACTCCCTTTATGCAAAGATTGGTCAAAAGGATCAGGATGGACAGTACGAAAATTTCATTGAATTTCATAAAGTACTGTAATTCCTTGATCTTTGTCGTAATGACCATGGTTCTCGCTCCCGCGATGAAAATCACCGCGCTGACGGTTACCATTGCGTTCACAAAATAGTATCCGAACACTTCCAGAAGTGTAGATGACATATTCGGTGTGATAATTCTTATGAGGGTTTTCCCCCAGGAGTCGCCAAGCAGTTTCGCTGTCGCCTCCCAGGAGGTGTTCAGCTTCAGAAGCGCGTTCTTGATCATCAGGTATGGTGTAGAAAAATGATGGATCATGTTACAGATGATGATCAGTAAAAAAGTGTTCTGAAGCGATGTTCCTGAGAACACAAGCATATATGCAATACCGATAACCATTCCGGGAATGGTGTTGGTGATCAGGGCTGTGCTTTCTACCACCTGCTTTGCGGATCCTCTCAGGCTGCTCCGCGCGGAAGCAAGCGCACATCCGTAAGCAAGCAGGGTTCCGAAAATCGCCGTCATAAATGCTACAAACAATGAGTTTTTATATACTGCCGTCAATGTATTGTCGTTGAATACATCGCGAAAGTGATCCAGTGTAAACACTGCCTGATAAGGCCATTCCTGAATAAACGGCATGATGAAGATCACAGCAAAGACTGCAAATACACAGATCAGGATCACAGCCGATCCGACCGAGCAGAGGATGTCTCTTGTCTTGTTTTTCTTTAATTCGATTGCGGAGATCTTCGTATACCGGATGTTGTATCGTTCCAGGAATTTCAGAAGCAGGATGCTGACAATCGAAGGAATCAGCATGATCACGGCTACTACCGCTCCGTTGTTGAAATTCGGGATACTTCCAAGCATCTCATTGTAAAGTACGGTTGCAACAACTTCGTACTCTCCTCCCACGGATTCCGGAATACCGTAATCGGTAAAGCAGAGGAAAAAGCACTGTACAAAGGATGTTGCAAAGGTTCCAAGCAGCGGACGGATGATCGTCTGCTGGAATGTTTTCAGCGGGGAGTCTCCCATGATTCTGGAGACAACCGTAAATTTCTTGTCGATATATTCCATCGTATTGGACAGAAGCATAAAGGATACCGGAAGGGTGTAGATCACATATCCGATCACAAGTCCGTTAAATCCGTAGATATCAAACAGCTGTCTTCCAAAGAGCCTTGTCAGAAGTCCCTGTTTTCCGAAGGAATAGATAATGGCAAATCCGTATGTAATAGTCGGCAGAAGCATTGGAAGCTGTGCTGCCAGACGGATAAATTTCTTATATTTTCCAGGTGCATTTGTATAATGTACGGTGTACGCAAGTAAAAACGCAAGGAGTGTTGCCACCACCGCGCTGACGATGGAAACTTCCAGGCTGTGCCGTACAGCCAGGCCGAATCCTCTCTGTGTCAGCATTTCACTGTAGTGTGCCAGGGAAAGTCCTGACTCACCTGCAAGAGACTGTTGAAACAGTACGATAACCGGGACAAACAGAAAGATCAAAAACAGAAGAAGCGCAATCCCGTAAATTCCTTTGATTTCTTTTTCTTTTATCTTCTTCATCTTTTACACCACCTGAAATCTCTTTGCTTCTGATTCACTGAACAGCATCATGATGTTGTTTCTCTTGATTTCGAGCTGTCTTAAAATGAAGTTCTTTACGAAATCTTCTTCCGGTGTATTGATAATATCTTCCGGTCTTCCGTACTGGGCGATCGTTCCCTGATTCATGATGACAACCTTGTCGGAAAGGGTGAGCGCTTCCTCCGGATCATGTGTGACTATAATGGTTGTCAGATGATATTCTCTTGCAATCTCCTTGATCTTGTCTTTGATGGATTCTTTGATCACGCCATCCAAAGCACTCAACGGCTCGTCAAGAAGCAGGATCTTCGGCTTCATTACCATGGTTCTCGCAAGAGCCACTCTCTGTTTTTGTCCGCCGGAAAGCTGTTCGATCTTCTTATCCAGATGGTCCTTCAGTCCCAGAAGATTGATCAGTCCATTGACTTCCTCCACCGTTACAATGTTTTTGTTATTGCGAAGGCCGTATGTAACATTCTGTTTCACATTCAGATTCGGGAAGAGCGCATAATCCTGGAATACAATATTGAATCCTCTCTCTTCCATTGGTACATTTAAAATATCTTCACCCTGAAAAATCAGTTCACCGGCATCTGCCTGTGTCAGTCCGAGGATGATATTTAAAAGTGTTGTTTTCCCGCATCCGGACGGTCCGAGAATCGATACAATCTCGCCATCCTCGATCTGCAGATTGATGTTTTTTAAAACATTCACTCCGTCAAATGATTTTTTGATATGCTTTAATTCCAGCATGTACAGATGCCCCTTTCTTTTATCCAGATTTTCTACATTTCATCGTTTTTTTCATCTTATAGCACTATAACTCTTTACGTTTTTTTGTTCCATCCGGCCTGCGTAAAGCTTTTGCAAAAATCACGTTACTGTCTTTTCAGGAAATGTAAAATTCATTTAACAAAAAAACATTGGGGACGGGTTCCTTTTCACCGGAACACGTCCCCAATGTTTATTGGAGTGGTTTTATTCGCCCGCCGTCTCAGGTTCGGGCTGTCTTCTAAAATTCTGTACAAAGTCAATTAAAAGTGATGAAAGCATCACTGTCACCACGGAAAACGCAATCCGGATGACCGGAATATAAGAAAGGGAAAGTCCCAGTACTACCAGATCCGTAAAAAGATAGGCTCTGGAAAGCCTCCACCCGGTTCCTCTGGAAATGGAAAGGGCAAGTGCATCGTCTCCGCCGCTTGATCCGCCCTGACGTACAATCAGGCCGACACCGATTCCTACAAAAACACCTCCCAGAAGTGCCGCCGCAAGCGGATAATCCGACAGATCCGGCAACATGTAGGGAAACTGTTCCCACAGATCATAAAACAGAGACACAAATAAGGTGGAAATCACGGAAATCCTGATAAACTTTCCTCCAAGAAACCGGAATGCCAGAAGGTAGCAGCTCAGATCAAGGATCGGGGTTACAAGTCCTTTTGGAATATGAAACCATTTGTTTGCAAACAGTGTCATGCCAATGACACCTCCTTCAGTAATCCCGGTCTGTGAATGAATATTGTGGATACCGAAGGTACAGATTGCCGCTCCCACGGCAATCCATAACAACATCGGCACCGTAATTCCCTCAACCAGTCTTTGTACTGTTCATCTCATCTTATTCTTCAACATCATAAAACCTCCTTTATGTTTATCTTAAACTCTGGTACTATCCCAGAGTCAAGACATTTTCACAAAAAGGAGGTCTTTTTTATGCTCTCTGCTTTACGCCCGACGTATCACGCTTTCCTGTTTTCAGACGGTTCAGCGAAATTTCTTTTTCCTTATATACTGCTTTGGTCTCAGTTCCTTCTGCAAAAACATAGGCGCTTTCCACAGCGTCCTTCTTCTGAAGCCTGATTCCCCGGATTCCGAGGGCTCCCTTTTTCTTCTCGGATACATCTTCCGCCGGGAATTTGAGGAAGTAGCCGTTTTCTGTCTGAAGTACGGCAAAATCCTGCCCGTTCATCGGAAGCACAGCTCGTACTTCATCACCTTCCTGAAGCTTGGTCGCCGCGGTTGTCCGCTTGGAAACAAGGAATTCCGATCCTGCCACCCGTTTGACAAGTCCGTCTTTTGTGGCAAACAGAAGGAATTCTCCCTCCAGATCCGACTCGTTCATCAACGTAACGATATGTTCTTCCGTGCTGTCAAAATTACTGATATTGTCCACCGGAAGTCCCTTGTCCCGGAATTTGCCATGCGGGATATCCAGTACCTTGATCTGGTGCATCCGTCCTTCAGCAGTAAACAGACAGAGCTTTCCGGTATTCATGCAGCGGATAATATAGCGGCTTTCTGTGTCCGCCGCCTCCTGGTTCCGCTCGTAAACAGACGGATCCACCGTCCTTGCATATCCGAAACGGTCCACCAGACAGATCACTTCCTGCTCCTCGATCTTTTTCTCCTCGTAAACTGCTTCCTCTGCATTTTCAAGGAGGGTGCGGCGCTTCACCGCATATTCTTTCTTCAGCTTATTCAGATCGTCAATGATGACAGCCGACATTTCATCGTAGTCATTTAAGATCTTCTCATAACGCTCGATCTTACGGATTGTTTCTTCATGCTCTTTCTGAAGCGCTTCGATCTCCAGACCGATCAGCCGGTAGAGACGCATCTCCAGAATGGCCGTTGCCTGCCGCTCTGTAAAGGAAAGAAGCTTTGCCATCTTCTCTGAAGTTTTGCTTTTAAATGTAATCTCATCGGTGATTCCGTACATCAAACAGGCCCTGGCGTCCTTGACCGAACGGCTTCCCCGCAGGATCTCGATAATCAGGTCAATCACATCACAGGCCTTGATGAGACCTTCCTGTACCTCACGTTTTTCCTGCTCTTTTGCAAGCAGTGTCCGGTATTTCCTTGTAGTAATCTCGAACTGAAAATCCACATGATATTCAATGATCTTTTTCAGCCCCATCGTCTCCGGCTTTCCGTCCGCCACCGCCAGCATGTTGACGCCGAACGTATCCTCCAGTTTCGTCTTCTTGTAAAGCATGTTCGTCAGATTTTCCACATCGGCATCCTTTTTCAGGTCAATGACGATACGGATTCCCTCTTTGGAGGACTGGTTGGAAATATCCACAATGTCCGATGTCTTCTTCGTCTCCACAAGGGCGCAGACATCATTTAAAAATTTACCGATTCCGCTTCCGATCATGGTGTATGGAATCTCCGTGATGACAAGACGCTTTTTCCCGCCTTTTAAGTCTTCAATCTCCACTTTTCCACGCAGCTTGATCTTCCCGCTTCCGGTCTCGTAGATCTGCAGCAGGTCGTCCTGATTGACCACGATACCGCCCGTCGGGAAATCCGGGCCTTTCAGATATTTCATCAGCTGCCTGGTGCTGATGGCATTGTTCTTCATGTATGCTTTTACCGCGTCGATGACTTCCCCCAGATTGTGGGTCGGGATGCTTGTCGCCATACCGACTGCGATTCCTTCCGCTCCATTGACAAGAAGATTCGGGAAACGGACCGGAAGAACTTCCGGCTCTTTTTCCGTCTCGTCAAAGTTCGGAACGAAGTTGACAATGTCCTTGTCCAGATCCGCAAGAAACGCTTCCTGGGTCACCTTCGCAAGTCTTGCCTCGGTGTAACGCATGGCCGCAGCCCCGTCCCCTTCGATGGAACCGAAGTTTCCGTGGCCGTCCACCATCACCATGCCCTTTTTGAAATCCTGTGCCATCACGACAAGAGCCTCATAAATGGAACTGTCGCCGTGAGGATGGTATTTACCCATCGTGTCCCCGACAATACGCGCACACTTCCGGTACGGTCTGTCATACCGGATTCCCAGTTCGTACATATCATAGAGGGTACGTCTCTGGACCGGCTTCAGGCCGTCCCTGACGTCCGGCAGGGCACGGGAAACGATGACGCTCATCGCATAATCAATATATGATTTTTTCATGACATCCGAATATTCGGTCCGGATGATCTGTTCACTTTCATTCTGACTCATGTATCTTCCTCATTTCTAATGGTAACTGTCCGTTTCCTGCTAAATATCCAGCTCTGCCTCTCTGGCATTCTCGTAGATAAATATCCGTCTCGGCGGTACTTCGGTACCCATCAGCATCTCTGTCACGCTGGAAGCCATCCGGGCGTCTTCGATCTCCACCTGTTTTAAAATCCGGGTCTTCGGATCCAGTGTCGTCTCCCAGAGCTGCTGGGCATCCATCTCTCCCAGACCTTTGTATCTCTGGAGCGTGAACGGCCCTTTGTGCTTCTTCCGGTACTCTTCCAGAGCCCGGTCATCGTAGAGGTATTCCTCCTTGCCGCTTTTTGGCATGGCCTTATAAAGAGGCGGCATGGCAATATAGACATGTCCCTCAAAAATAAGCTCCGGCATAAAGCGGTAAAACAAGGTCAGGAGCAGCGTGGAAATATGCGCTCCGTCCACGTCCGCATCGGCCATGATGATAATCTTATCGTACCGCAGTTTGCTGATATCAAAATCATTTCCGTATCCTTCGGAAAATCCGCAGCCAAAGGCATTGATCATTGTCTTGATCTCCGCGTTTGCCAGCACTTTATCGATACTTGCCTTCTCTACATTTAAAATCTTTCCGCGGATCGGAAGGATCGCCTGGTACATCCGTTCTCTCGCCGTCTTGGCAGAACCGCCTGCAGAGTCTCCCTCCACGATAAAGATCTCACATTTTTTCGGATCCCTGCATTCGCAGTTTGCGAGTTTTCCGTTGCTGTCAAAAGAATACTTCTGCTTTGTCAGCAGGTTTGTCTTTGCCTTTTCCTCCGTTTTCCGGATCTTTGCCGCCTTCTCCGCACAGGACAGCACTTTCTTTAAGACATCCAGATTCCGGTCAAAGTAACGCACGATTTCATCGTTTGTCACCTTGCTTGTGGCCTTGGCTGCATCCTGGTTGTCCAGTTTCGTCTTTGTCTGCCCCTCAAATCTAGGATCCGGGTGCTTGACAGAGACAATCGCCGTCATCCCGTTCCGGATGTCCGCGCCGGTAAAGTTGGCATCCTTGTCCTTCAGAATTCCAAGCTCCCTTGCGTACTGGTTCATCACTGTCGTAAAGGTGGACTTAAAGCCTGTCAGATGAGTTCCTCCTTCTGCATTATAGATATTGTTGCAGAATCCAAGAATGTTCTCATGAAACTCATTGACATACTGAAAAACCGCCTCCACCTCGATGCCCTCGGCCTCCCCTTTGAAGTAGACCGGGTCGTGAACCGGCTCGCTCTTGGAATTCAGATCCTTGATAAACCCGATCAGTCCGTCCGGCTCATGGTAGGTAATCTGCTCTTCCGGCTCTTTTCTCTTATCTGTAAAATGAATCGTCAGTTCCGGATTCAGATATGCAGTCTCGTGAAGCCTGCTCTTGATCTCCTCCTCCCGGAATCTTGTCTTTTCAAAAATCTCGCCGTCCGGGAGAAAATTAATGGTCGTCCCTGTCTTTTTCGTCTTTCCGATCACCGGAAGGAGCCCGTTTTCCAGTTCCACCACCGGAATTCCCCGCTCATATCGGTCATGATGAATGGCCCCGTCACGGCTGATCTTCACATCCATATATTCGGAAAGGGCATTGACTACGGAAGAGCCCACACCGTGGAGCCCGCCGCTTGTCTTGTAGACAGAATCGTCAAACTTTCCCCCTGCGTGCAGTGTTGTATAGACAATACGCGCCGCCGATACGCCTTTTTGATGCATTCCAACCGGCACGCCGCGCCCGTCATCGGAGACTGTCGCGGAGCCGTCTTTTTCCAGCGTCACTTCTATATTCATGCAAAATCCGGCCAGATGTTCATCCACGGAATTGTCCACGATCTCGTATACCAGATGATTCAGCCCCTTTGTACCTACACTTCCGATATACATGCCGGGACGCTTCCGGACTGCCTCCAGACCTTCCAGTACCGCGATACTGTCCGCATCGTATGTCGTATGTTTCGCCATCGTATTCTTCCTTTCTTCCTTCTGATTATTCGTATCTTTCAAAAAATCCATTACTTTCAACAGTTTACCACAATCGAACATACGATTCAAGAAATTAAATTTTACCCGTTCAGCACACGGTTTAAGGACTCTGCCAGCGGCTCCATGGCATTTTTCATCTCCTGCACCGTGTTCGTCTGGGCTCCCGCTTCCACGAGAAGCATCTTCGGGACAAGCTGCATGTTATAGCGGTATCCTTTCAGATAGATATTTCTCGTAAATCCCGGATAATGCTCATCGGCATCCAGCTTCATCTGAAGGGAGAACGCCAGGTTATCCTGAATATACGGATTGTTGAAATACTGGATATCTCCGTTTGCCCTCGTCCGGCACAGGCCGTTGAAGAACATGATTTTCGCCGTCTGCTTTCCATTCACTTCCGTCACCAGGTGGGTCGTTTCGGCAACTCCGTCTCTATGTAGGTCAATGACCACCTCGATGGATGGATTTTCAGCCAGAATCTTTTCCGCCGCGGCTCCGGAGAGCTCATAGGCTTCGCTTCGGTCCAGTTTCCCATTGATGATATCGTAGACGCCCCGGTCGTGGATCGTCGGAATATGGTAAGTATTGTTCAGAAGATCCGTCAGGTAATCTCCGATTCCCACGATGGAAGTCGAATCATCCCCCGGAACCGAATCTACAAACGTTTCCTGCGAGTGCGTGTGATAGATCAGAATTTTCGGTCCGTTGTCCTTATTCTCAAACTTCATGTTTTTCGCAAGCAGCGTTTCCGCATTCAACTCTTCCGGGCTGGTCATCGTCGTACTGTCAATCGTATAAAAATGACTGGTCAGATACTCATAGTCCTTCAGCTTCTCCCGGTCGATGGTCCCCTGAATCTGCGTTTCATGAGGTTTTTCCGTCGTGGTATCCTGATTCTGTTCAATCAGCTTTCCATTTTCATCTACCACGTTCTCATCTTCCGCCTCCTTTTTCAAAAGCATCTCATACGTTTCCGAGTCCTCGATTTCCGTCTCGCTTACTTCATTCGCTTTTACATAGTTTCCGAGGGGCGTCATCTGCATCGCCTGCCTGGCCACCCACTCACCGACCGTTCCTTCCGGCTGATCGTTCACCCGGACAAGGGCAGGGAAATACATTGCCTCCGCCCCTTTTTGAATAGTCCTCCCGATTTCTGCCCGGATAAACTCTGCCGAACTTTCATAACCTCCCAGAATAATATATCCGCCAAGCACACTCACCACACCTCCGATCAGGAGATGCCTAAGGTGTATGTTTCCACTCAAATGCCTCACTCTACTTTCTTACCATATCAGGATTTTCATGTCTTAACACTATATGCCTTTTTCTTCGTGATTATGTGCCTGTCCTGTCATTTCGCCACGCTCCTTATTCCTGGAGAATAACAGATTCAGGCCCTCCGATATAGTAAAACTGATCCTCTTTACCGTATCATCAATATCCTTTGGTGTGACAAACATACCGTTGAGATGAGGAGAGATCAGCTGTCTGACAAGCTCATATTTTTCGGCCGCATGATACCCCTGCAGTACCACTCCCACTCCCTTGAGCACCTCGGAATGTTCCATCTCTTTCATCAGGTTTTCCATCGCATCATTTACAATAGTGGCCGCGTCAACCACTGTCGGCACGCCGATGGCGATCACCGGAGTTCCGATACTTTCTTCTGTAATGGCATTACGGTGGTTGCCGACACCGGATCCCGGATTAATCCCTGTATCCGCAATCTGGATCGTCCGGTTCAACCGTTTGGAATTTCTGGCCGCCAGCGCATCCACCACAAGGATTACATCCGGCTTCGTCTCTGCCACAACGCCACGGACGATCTCTGCGGTTTCCATGCCGGTCTGTGCCATTACCCCCGGGACAAGAGCGCTTACCAGGGTCACTTCATCCTCGCCCATTGCATACTTTCCATATTCACGTACAATATGCCTTGTAATATTCAGATTATCCGCCACATACGGTCCCAGAGCGTCCGGCGTCACCTCCCGGTTCCCCAGTCCCACCATCAGGATCGAAATGTCCTCATCCTTGCTTCTTTTTTTCCATTTTCCCTTCAGAAGTTTCTCCACACACTCTGCGATCTTTACAGAAACTTCCCTGTGATACCCCTCATCCGGTACGGCAAGATTCGGTGCCTCCATTGTAATATATGTTCCAACAGGCTTTCCCATCGTTTTTGCTCCGTTCTCTGTCTTGATCTTTACCGTCGTAGTCCTGATTTCCCGTTCCGCGTCATACTCCTCTTCCAGAACGACGCCCTGAACTTCCACATTTTCTTCTTCAAATCGCTCTTTCTCCTCCAAAGCCAGATCGGTCCGGATACTGTACTTCTCAACCATGATAAAACCTCGCTTTTTTTCATTTAAACACTAGTTTCTCAAAAAAAAGCCGAAATATGTATTGACAGAAATTATTTATTGACATAAAATAAATGAGTATGCTTCGTCAGATCGTTCCGTGTCCGGCTCTGACGATGAACAAGAAATGAATTTACCAGAGTTGGAGGTGTAGGTCATGGCTAACATTAAATCCGCAAAGAAAAGAATTTTAGTTGCTGAGACAAGAACTGCAAGAAATAAGGCGATCAAATCTAAAGTGAAAACTTGCGTGAAGAAAGTTGAGACAGCTGTTGCTAACAAAGACGCTGCTGCTGCAAAAGAAGCACTCAGCGTAGCAATCTCTGAGATCAACAAGGCTGGAAGCAAAGGTGTTTACCACAAAAACACTTGTGCAAGAAAAGTTTCCCGTCTTACAAAAGCTGTAAACTCTATCGCTTAATTTATAGAAACAAAAAGTAAAAGACATCCTGAAACCGTCAGAGGATGTCTTTTTTATTTGTTGTTTCTCTTTGCTCAAAGGTATCTCTGTTTTTTTATTCTGCCGGAACATCTCTGATCACATTGCAGTCTCGGGTCAGGATGCCAAGCGTCACTGCCAGCAGCACGCCTCCTGCCAGTAACACAAGACTTAACATCCAGGCATACGAAGCCTGATCTCCCACAAAGCTTCTGAATCCACAGACTGCTGTATAAATCAGGAACAACATCTGCCATACGGCGAAGCGTTTTGATTTCTGCTCCTGCTCCGGATCATCCTTAGCAGCGGCGCAGACTGCCAATGTTGCCATAACGAGATAAAACAGCTGTGCCAGAAGCCCCGCCCATCTCCAGGGCCCTATTTCATAGGTACCTGTAAACCGAACCATTGCCGTTCCAAATCCTGCAATCCAGGCATACCGGAACCTCTGATCTCCCGTCTGCCGGTAGAGCTCTTCCAATCCCCGTATAAGGCACACAAGTCCCACCAGAGTTCCAATTTCGATTTCATTAATCCGGATACTGACCAGAAGCAGAAGAGTCCCTGCCATGATCTCATATTTCCACTTTTTCATCTATTTCACTCCCTCTTCCTTCAGATACTGCCAGATATCCCGGATTCCTTCCGGCTCCCAGACATCCTTTCTTACAATATCCCCGGCCTCGTCATAATACGCATATTTGAATCCATCCACCGCAAACGGTCTCGCCTCCTGATCCATCTGAAGCCAGAGTTTTCCTTTCTCGATCTGTGTTCCTCCCGGGATCTCATCATGGGAGTTGAGCTGAATCTGACAAAGAGAATACAGATACGGACCAAACTCCTTCTGCGAGACAACCTCCACTACGCCTCCGGCCAGTATGCCTTCCCCTTCCAGATGTACGGTATACGGCATCAGACTGTTGTCATCCCGGTTCGTAATGCAGGCAAAGGAATAGACAATCGTGCTGCTCCCCGGCGTCTCATCCCGGACAAGCAGGACTGTTTTTTCCGGCATCGTCTCTCCGGTCAGAAAAACCGGATTTTCCAGCTTCATCTTCCTCTCAATCAAAACTCCGGCAGCCATCATCAGCACAATCAAAACCACACCGGCAATTCCGATCCTGACATTTCTTTTCATACACTTTCCCCTCGCACTTTTCTTTCATTGTATCATATATCATTTCAGAGAAGACAAAAAGAAAGCCGATACCGGGAAACATGTGTCCCAATATCGACTCTCCATATAGCATTATTGGTACATCAATAATTAGTTATTGATCAGTTTGTCGTCTTCAGCCCAGCTGTAGAGTTTTCTTAATTCTGCTCCAACTACTTCTGATTCATGCTGAGCGCCTTTTGCTCTCATAGCGTGGAAGTGCGGTGCACCGATCTTGTTTTCTAACAGCCAGTCTTTTGCGAATGTTCCGTCCTGGATGTCTGAGAGGATCTTCTTCATTGCTTTCTTTGTATCTTCTGTGATGATCTTTGGTCCTGTGATGTAATCACCGTATTCTGCTGTATTGGAGATAGAGTATCTCATTCCTGCGAAACCGCTCTGATAGATCAGGTCAACGATCAGTTTCATCTCATGGATACATTCAAAGTATGCATTTTCTGCCGGATATCCTGCTTCAACAAGAGTTTCAAATCCAGCCTGCATCAGTGCAGATACACCGCCGCAGAGAACTGCCTGCTCACCGAAAAGGTCTGTCTCTGTCTCAATCTGGAATGTACTTGTCAGAAGACCTGCTCTTGCACATCCGATTGCTGCACCATAGGCAAGTGCCAGATCCAGTGCTCTTCCGGATGCATCCTGCTCTACACATACGAGAGCCGGAACGCCCTGTCCGTCTACATATGTACTTCTTACTGTATGTCCAGGCGCTTTCGGAGCAATCATAGTTACGTCCACGCCTGCCGGTGGTTTGATCTGTCCAAAGTGGATTGCGAATCCATGAGCGAACATCAGCATCTTACCTTCTGTCAGGTTCGGTTCGATGTCTTTTTTGTACATATCAGCCTGTAACTCGTCGTTGATCAGGATCATGATAATATCAGCCCATTTTGCAGCCTCCTGGTTTGTCATGACTTTGAGTCCCTGTGCCTCTGCTTTTGCTTTGGACCTGCTTCCTTCGTAAAGTCCGACTACAACATCACATCCGGATTCTTTTAAGTTCAGGGCATGTGCATGTCCCTGGCTTCCATATCCGATGATGGCAATCTTTTTTCCCTCTAGCAATGCTAAATTACAGTCTTCCTGATAATAGATTTTTGGTTTGTTCATTGTTACTCTACCTCCTGATTTTCTGATATAATCGTCAAAGGGATCATCCCTTCAGCTGCTGATTAGTCCAGACCGTTTTCCTCGGCCCGTTTTCTCAGAATCTCCTCTGCATCCGCAATATCTTTATTTCCTCTGGAAAGTCCGGTGATTCCGGTCCGCGCAAGTTCTAGAATCTCGTAGCCGTCAAGCAGATTCAAAAACGCGTCCAGTTTAGACTGTGCTCCGGTAAGCTCTATAATCAGAGATTCTTTCTCCACATCGATGATCTTCGCACGGAACACATCCGCGATCGCGATAATACCCGGCCGAAGCGTCGCATCTGCCTTGATCTTTACAAGAATAAGCTCTCTGTAAACCGCTTCCTCATCATTGAGAAGCTTAATCTCCAGTACATCTTCCAGCTTCCGAACCTGCTTTTCGATCTGAGAGAGAATCCTCTCATCCCCGCTTGCCACAACCGTGATCCTTGTAAAACGCGGATCCGCTGTCACACCTGCCGTAATGCTGTCAATACTGAACCCTCTTCTGCTGAAAAGTCCTGCAATACGGCTCAGCACTCCCGGTGTATTATCCACCAATAAAGAATAAACCTGCTTTCTCATACAACCTACCTCTACTTTCTTTTCTAAAAACAGAGTGCGTTCTGTTTTTTTATTGTAACAATGAATCATCCTTTTGTCAAGTAAAGCATTAAATCTTTTTTCTTTTCTGTTTCTTACTGTGCGTTCTGTTCTGCAATCCGCTCGGCCAGATCATTGAGATAGACCCACCGTTCCATTTTTTCTTCCAGTTCTTTTTCTGTTTTATCTTTTTCCCGGGTCAATTCTGTCAGTTTCATAGAATTGGTGGCATTCGCCATCATATCCTGATCCAGTTTTTCAAGCTTTGCTTCCAGAGATGATATTTCATCATCAATCCCCTCATACTCTTTCTGCTCTTTGTAAGTAAATTTCAGTTTTGCCTGACGGGGCTTCTTCCAGTCTCCCGCTTCGTTTTTCCTTGATTTCTCCGCCTCTTCCGTCTCTTTTCTCTGTTCACCTCTGGCATTCAGATAATCGGTGTATCCTCCTTCGTACTGTGTTACATCCCCGTTTCCGTCCAGTTCGAAAATCCGGTCCACAACATTATCGAGGAAATAGCGGTCATGGGATACGGCCACGACAATCCCCTCAAAAGAATTCAGATAATCTTCCAGAATGGTCACCGTTGCAATATCCAGATCATTGGACGGTTCATCAAGCAGAAGGACATTCGCTCCCTGCATCAGAACACTCAGAAGATAAAGGCGGCGTTTTTCTCCTCCGGACAGTTTTTCCACCGGCGTGTACTGCATCTCCGGCGTGAAAAGGAATCGCTCCAGCATTGCCGATGCGCTGATCTTTCCTTCTTCCGTCTGGACATATTCTCCGAAGTCCTTGATATAATCGATCACCCGGACACTGTTATCCATATCCGGCACTTCCTGGGCGAAATAACCGATCCGGATCGTCTCCCCGATTTCAATCTCTCCCTCATCCGGAGCAATCTGCCCCGCCATCATTTTCAACAGTGTGGACTTTCCGCAGCCGTTCGGTCCGATAATGCCAAGCCTCTGGTCTCTCAGAACAATGTAGTCCAGATCCCGGATCAGGTTCCTCTCCCCATATCCTTTTGAAATATGGTGAAGTTCGATGGTTTTCTTTCCCATCCTGGTACTGATCTTTGCAACATCCACACTCTTTTCCGCCTCCGGCACTTTCCCGTTTTTCAGTGCCTCCAGCCGTTCCAGTCTCGCTCTCTGCTTTGTACTTCTTGCACGGCATCCCCGCTTTGCCCATTCCAGCTCCATACGGAGCACACTTTTACGCTTTCTCTCAGATGCAAGTTCCATCTCTTCTCTTTGGGCTTTCAGTTCCAGAAATCCGGAATAACCGGCCTCATATCCATAGATTTTTCCATTATCCACTTCCAGAATCCGGTTCGTCACACGGTCCAGAAAATAACGGTCATGGGTTACCATCAGTACAACACCCCGGTAATTTCTCAGGTAGTCTTCCAGCCAGATAATCATTCCCTCATCCAGATGGTTGGTCGGCTCGTCCAGAAGCAGAATATCCACATCTTCGGCCAGCACTTTCGCCAGCGCCACCTTTCGCCTCTGTCCGCCGGAAAGGTCTGCCATCTTTGCCGTATAGTCCAGAATTCCAAGCTTCGTCAGATTGCTCTGCACCTTCCAGTCCGTATCCGGATTTCCGTCCAGTGCATATCCGGCAATATCCGAATCCGCGCAAAACACCGGATTCTGCAGAAGATAGGCAGCCTTTTTCCCATTCTGCCGGATAATCTGTCCTTCATCCGGCTCCTCCTCTCCGGCAATCATCTTCAGAAGGGTGGATTTTCCGGTACCGTTAATTCCGACAATCCCTATTTTGTCTCCTTCCTGTACCCCAAAAGAGGCATCTTCAAAAAGAAACTTATCGCCAAATCGTTTTGTAATGTGTTCTATATTTATGATATTCATCTCTTTGCTGCTCCTGTCTTCTTCGATTTCATTCTTTCTGTATCCGATCATACTACCAGATATGATAAGGGATTTTTCCATTTGCGTCAATGCACGGAAAAAGACTGCTGTTGAAATCGCACAGCAGTCTTTATTCTTTAATAGCCAAGTTTGGGAAGAATATTTTTCGGTTCATCATAAATCAGCAGATCTGCTTTTTCATCCATCAGCGTCTCTTCATTGTGAATCAAAACGATCTTGCTTCCCTCAAAGCATTTAATATAGTTATGGAATACTTCCGAACTAAGCGACGTGCCCAGCAGAAGCAGTACATCACTCTTTTCAATCTCTTCCAGTGTTCTGGAAAGCTTTTCGCTGTCAAGCATCTCTCCAAAAAACGACACATCCGGACGGATCACGCCTCCGCACACTTCACAGTACGGAACTTTCTTTGCCTGTCTGATATAATCAACAGAATATGTTTTTCCGCATCTCTGGCAATGATTGTGATAAATACTTCCATGAAGATTGATCACGTTTTTACATCCGCTCCGTTCACTTAACTCATAGATATTGCTTGAAATAATACATTTCAGCTTTCCTGCCCGCTCCATTGCCGCAAGAGCATAGGTAGATGCCGACGGCTCCAGATCTGCAAGAATCTCGTGTTTATAAAAATCGTAAAACATTTCTGTCCGTGTATTAAAAAAGGCGTCCGTGTAAAGGTATTCCGGAGATCGTCCGTACCTTTCCTCAATCCGGTAAGCACGTTCCTGCTCCTTGAGCGGATAAATTCCGCACTCTTCCATCATCCCGGAACCGCATAATGCGACAATATACTGTCCTCTGTCGATAATCTCCCTCAATGTGTCCAGCTTGTTTAACTCCTGCATGGCAATCCTCTCCTTTTGGACTCTGCCCTTTTTCAAGGGCCGAAACCCTTTTTATTTATTATACTATGCAGGTTTTCCGTGTACAAGGGACATCTTTTGTGTTGTGTTATATTTTTTATTTATCCCAGATCCGGTGTATCCATGAGACAGATTGTCTCAACCGCTTTTCCGTCCGTCTCAAACAGAATAATTTCATTGGTTCCTTCTCTCAACAGCGGTCCCGGAATATAAAGACGTCTCTGCGGGCCGGCCTCCCAGAATCTTCCGATGTTTTTACCATTTACAAACACGCATCCTTTTCCGAATCCGGTCACGTCAAGGAACGTATCTCCCGTCTCCCCGGCATCAAATGTAAATTTGTAGAAAGCAGGCATCCCTTCTTCATAATCTCTTGCGAAATCCACCTTTGAGATGTCCTCAAGCGGAAGCGGATACATATCCCATCCCATATGGAACGTTCCATTGACCAGAACCCCATGGGTAATTCCTTTTTTCTGTAATTCAATTTCCGGTCCGTAATTGACTCTTCCCATATTTTCCATCAGAATATCAAGATTTCCCTGCTCATTTTCCAGTTCAAATCCAGTCGTTCTGTCCATCTCATAATCATTACGGATATCTACCTGTTTTCCATCCGCAAAGAGAATTGCACGGTCTGCTCCGCCACGGATTTCGCAGGAACGAATCTCTTTTCCTCTGGTAATTGTACTTCTGTAGAGAACATAGCCATAATTTTGTCCAAGTTCCTCCATGGACAACGGCATGGCCTCTCTGACCGGGGTGCTTAATGTATCCAACGTATCAAAAAGTCCTGCTTTTTCCTGTACCTGCAATGTTCCATATGATTTTCTTGTAATTGGAGTTGTAAACTCCACTTCCGGAATCTCACGGAATTTGGAAATCACTTTCTGGAATTCCAGATACTTCTCTGTAATCTGGCCATCCTCGCTTAATGGAGCATCGTAATCGTAGGATGTCACATCCGGAAGAAGCTTTCCATCATAATTAGAACCATTCATAAACCCAAAGTTTGTTCCACCATGGAACATATAGAAGTTCACATGTCCCCGATTCAGCATATCTTCCAGGGATTTTCTATGGTCCTCAAGACCTACAACTTTATGTTCTCCCTGTCCCCAGTGATCGAACCAGCCATCCCAGAATTCCATACACATCAGCGGCTGATTTCCAATGACACTTTCCAACTCGTCAAATCTCTCCGAACCTTTGGAACCGAAATTTGCAGTCTGCCAGACATCTTCAACGCCTCCGTCAGCCAGCATATGATCATCTGTGCCATCCGAAGTCACAAATGGTATTTCAATGCCTCGGTCTACCATCATTGTTTTCAATGCGTTCAGATATTCTTTATCATTTCCATAAGAACCATATTCGTTCTCGATCTGAAGCATCAGTACCGGACCGCCCTTTGTGAACTGATACGGCACAATCATCGGAATCAGTTTGTCATAATAACGCTCTACGCAGTCCAGATATACTTTGTTATTGCAGCGAAGCCGGATTCCCGGTTTCGTTAAAAGCCATGCCGGGAATCCGCCGAACTCCCACTCTGCGCAGATATACGGAGACGGTCTTAAAATCACATATAACCCCAGCTCCTGTGCCAGTTCCATGAATCTGCAAAGATCATATTCTCCTTCAAAGTGAAACTCCCCTTCGTACGGCTCGTGGACATTCCACGCCACATAGGTTTCCACCGTATTACAGCCCATGGCCTTTAATTTTTCCAAACGGTCTCTCCAGTATTCCGGAACTACCCGGAAATAATGGATACTTCCTGAAATGATCTGCAGTTTTTCTCCGTTTACATAAATCTCATCTTTTATTTCTATTCTGTTCTCCATTTTTAATCTCCTGCTTAAATTTGTTTCCGGGTTTCTCTTTATGAAAAGAAAGAAGCATCCCCGTTTGATGCTTCTTTCTTTTTCCCTTTTATCCTTTCTGTCACTATGCCATATATTCTTCCAGAAGTGTCATGTCGACCGAATCACTGTCATGAATGATCAGCTTGACAGATTTGGATAAATCCATACTAAGGATCCCCAAAAAGGATTTCGCATCAATCGTGGCTCTCCCCTGAACCAGATCGAAATCCCCCTCCAGTTTTCTCAGAACTCCATTCAGTCCTTTTGCTTTCTCCACTGAACCAATATTCACATATACCTCTCTCATTGTTTTTCTCCTGCCTTATGTGCATATTTTTCTTATCAGACAGCTCCTTATTATACTCGTTTTTCCACGATTTTGAAAGCCTTTTTTTGAAAAATTCACATTTGATTTTTCTCAGGAAAGCCAGGCTTTTCTCAGGATTTCCACTGCTTCTTTAATCTGGTCTTCTTCCATATTGGCATAACCGAGAAGCACAGAAGCCTGGTTTTTTCTGGTCCCCTGTGTATCGTAGGAGGAAAGACCGTAGACCGCCACTTTTTCCTCCCTTGCAAGCCGGATCAATTCCTCTTCCGACCGTCCGTTCTCAAATGTCAAAAGCAGGTGGACACCGGCATGTTCTCCGGAAATCCTGCATTTTCCTGCAAATGGTTTCAGACAGTTCAGAAAGGTATCGTGCCTTCCTTTATAAAGTGCCCGCATCCGGTTGAGGTGACGCTCGTAATGACCGTCTTCGATAAACTTCTGCAGAATCATCTGATCCACTCTGGATACGGTCGGATTGATAAACCGGCAGGCCGCCTGATAAACTTTCATCAGGCTTTCCGGAAGTACCATGTAACTCATACGGATAGCCGGAGCGATGGATTTGGAAAAAGTGCCGAGATAGATCACCTTCTCCGACGCATCGTAACCTTTCAGCGCCGGGATCGGTTTTCCTTTATAACGGAATTCACTGTCGTAATCATCCTCGATCAGATAACGCCCTTCTTTTTCATCTGCCCATGCCAGGAGCTCCATTCTCCGCCTGATCGGCATAACAATTCCAAGGGGATACTGGTGGGACGGCATGACATAGGCAATATCCGCATCCGTCTCCTGAAGGATACTGGCTTCCATTCCGTATTTGTCCATATCCACGGTACATACCGGATATCCGAGCCGCTCAAACATCCGGTATGCCTGTCGGTAAGTCGGATTTTCGAACGCCACTTTATGATTATGTCCGAGAATGGTATGGAGCAGAAGAAGCATATAGTCGTTCCCTGCCCCGATGATGATCTGTTCCGGCGTACAGTTGACCCCCCGCGCCTGGTAAAGATAGGAGGCGACGACTCTTCTCAGTCCATATTCCCCCTGCGGATCTCCCATCCGGAACAGCTCGGACTTGTCCTCCCCCAGCACATCTTTCGAGAGCTTTCTCCACACCTGATACGGGAAACGCTTCAGATCTACCCCGTGCGGAGAAAAGTCATACAGGATATCTTTTTTCTTCTCCTGCTGTCCTCCGGCAACTGTCTTTTTCGGTTTTAGCCGGTACAGTTCCTTAACATCCAGCACAAATGTCCCTTTGTACGGTACCGATTCGATATAACCTTCCGATACAAGCTGTTCATAGGCAAGTTCCACCGTACTTCTGCTGACTTCCAGATAGCCGGCCAGAGAACGGGTAGAAGGGAGTTTTTCCCCTGCGGAAATCCTCCCTTTCTGTATGTCATTTTTGATATACTGATAAATCTGTTCATAAAGAGGAACCGCACTGTGCGGTTCCAGATTCATTGTCAATTCATTCATTTTTATTTTTTCGGAAGTTTAAAGGAGCTCTTGAGTGATACGATTCTGTTAAATACCAGTGCATCCGGTCTGGAATCTTTGGAATCCACACAGAAGTATCCCTGGCGTACGAACTGGAAGCTGTCGTATGCCTTTGCATCCTGGAAATTCGGCTCTACATAGCACTCTCTTACTTCCAGAGAATTCGGATTCAGGTTCAAAGACCCGTCCTCCTTATTGTATACGCCTTTCTCCTCATCAATCAGGTTTTCATAAAGACGTACGGTTGCTTTCACTGCTGTCGGCGCTGCCACCCAGTGAATCGTTCCTTTGACTTTCCGGCCGGTAAATCCGGTGCCGCATTTTGTCTCCGGATCATAGGTGCAGTGTACGACTGTCACATTACCGTTTTCATCCTTTTCGCATCCGGTACATTTTACAAAATACGCATTCATCAGGCGCACTTCGTTGCCCGGGAACAGACGGAAGTATTTCTTCGGAGGCTCTTCCATGAAATCTTCTCTCTCGATATAAAGCTCTCTGCCAAACGGTACCATACGTTTTCCAAGTGCTTCATTTTCCAGATTGTTATCTGCCTCGAGATATTCCACTTCTCCTTCCGGATAGTTGTCAATCACAAGTTTGATCGGATCCAGTACTGCCATCATTCTTGGGCGTTTCAGCTTCAGATCCTCACGGATGCAGTACTCAAGCATCGCGTAGTCTACAGAGCTCTGTGCTTTGGAAACCCCGCACAGCTCTACAAACATCCGGATGGATTCCGGCGTAAATCCTCTTCTTCTGAGGGCAGCGATTGACACCAGTCTCGGGTCATCCCAGCCATCGACGATCTTTTCTTCTACCAGCTTTTTAATGTAACGCTTTCCGGTCACGACATTGGTCAGATAAAGCTTTGCAAACTCAATCTGTCTCGGGCCGTGATCAAACTCGCACTCTCTGACTACCCAGTCATAAAGCGGGCGGTGATCCTCAAACTCCAGTGTACAGATGGAATGTGTGATCTTCTCAACCGCATCCTCAATCGGGTGCGCAAAATCGTACATCGGATAGATGCACCATTTGTCTCCTGTATTGTGGTGAGTCATATGCGCCACGCGGTACAGGATCGGATCTCTCATATTGATATTCGGGGATGCCATGTCTATCCTGGCACGGAGTACCTTTTCTCCATCTTTGTAAACGCCATTCTTCATATTTTCAAATAATTCCAGGTTCTCTTCTACAGAACGGTTCCGGTACGGACTCTCCTTGCCAGGCTCTGTCAAAGTTCCTCTGTATTCTCTGATCTCATCCGGAGTCAGATCACAGACATATGCTTTTCCCTTTTTAATCAGCTTTACCGCACACTCATACATCACATCAAAATAATCGGATGCAAAGTAGAGATGATCGCCCCAGTCCGCGCCGAGCCACTGGATATCTTCCTTAATAGAATCTACGAACTCCATACGCTCTTTTGTCGGGTTCGTATCATCAAAACGCATGTGGAATTCCCCATTGTATTTCTGTGCGAGACCATAATTCAGAAGGATTGACTTTGCATGTCCGATATGCAGATATCCATTCGGCTCCGGTGGAAACCGTGTGCAGACATGATCATACACTCCTTCCCTCAAATCTTTTTCTATTTCCTGCTCAATAAAATTCCTGGATTCAGTTGCTGTTGTCTCCATAAAGCCCTCCTCATAGGTTTGGTTTTATTCATAACTTTTATGTTACCATAAAACACCTGCAACCACAAGCCAAAACCGCAAACGAGCGGCATCAAACTATTCCGGATAGACTGCGTATTTCATCACACCGTCTTCATGGTTTTCGAAGATCCGGTATGCCTTTTCGATCTCGGAAAGTGTGCATGTGTGGGTAATCAAAGGTCTGGCATCCAGTCTGCCCTCCCGGATCAGTTCCAGAATCTCTTTGCATTTGCATGCGTCTACCCCTCCGGATTTCCAGATCAGATTTTTCCCGTACATATCCGGGAGCGGAAGTGTCTGTGGTTCTTCGTACATGGCTTCCAGCCCGATCACTGCATTGGGACGTGCCAGTCTCCATGCCATCTCAAAGGTGTTGGTGCCTCCTGCCGCCTCTACGACAGCATCAGCCCCGCGTCCGTCTGTCAGTGCCCGGATCTCCCGTTCCAGAAGATCCATATCGTCCGGTGTAAATGTCAGATCCGCCATCTTGTATTTTTCCGCGAAGGCAAGGCGTTCTTTCATACAGTCAATGGCAATAATCCGTTTTGGCCCATACAGTCTTGCGCAGAGCATCGTGCAAAGTCCCGCAGGTCCTGCCCCGATAACCACGACCGTATCTTCTTTCCGGATCTCCACCATCTGTGCCGCCCAGTATCCGGTGGAAAGAAGATCCCCAGTGAACAGTGCCTCCTCGTCAGACACTTCATCCGGTATCCTGATAAGTCCCTGATCTGCAAAAGGAATCCTTGCGTACTCCGCCTGTCCTCCGTCGATCCGGCATCCAAGCGACCATCCACCCTCCGGATCAGTACAGTTATTCACATATCCTCTTTTGCAGAAAAAGCATTCTCCGCAGAATGTCTCTACATTGACCGCCACCCGGTCTCCAACGGAAACGCTTCTGACTGCAGGTCCGGTCTCCTCCACAATGCCGACAAATTCATGTCCCAGAGTCACACCCGGCACCGCTTTTGGAACCGCACCATGCAGGATGTGAATATCACTGGAACAGATCGTTGAAAGGGTCACCCGGATGACAGCATCCGTTGGCTTCTGGATGACCGGGCGCGGCTTCTGAAGAAGCGCGGCTCTTCCCTCTCCCTGATAAACCATTGCTTTCAACGTAAACGCCTCCTTTTCCCTGATACTATATTATTCACTGATTCTAATTATATCATTTCTCCGGAAGAGTCTCAAATCTCCTCTTGCTTTTTTTCGGTTCCTTCTTTATACTGAGAATATCTATTCAGGACTTCTTTTTTCTGTTGTCCTACCGGGAAACTATAATTTCCCGCAGAAAATCCCGGCCCTTCGGCCAAATTTATCACGTTTCACATAACCAACAGGAATATTAGGGAAAACGAAGAGAATCGCTTGATTTTCATTGTATTTTTTTGCATTCATTGATAAAATCAGTTTAAGAAGCAGTCTGTCCGTTTTTTCTGTATTCTACTCAAGAAAGGAGACATTTATGACAGAAATTACGCAAAAGAACAATGGCAGTTCGACAGACATGCAAAAAGAGCAAAACATCAATTTCTCAGATGCACAAATTACCAATAAAAAGGTGAAAGATAGTGGTGCAAAACTGATTTTCGGCAATCCCATTTTATGTGCACAATTTTTACGGGGATATACGAATATTGAACTTCTAAAAGACGTTCAGCCGGAAGATATTACAGATATTTCCGAGCGTTTTATTTCTATGTGGCATGAAGAGCGAGATTCTGATTCAATTAAAGAAATCCATTTGAAAGATTGTCCTGAATCCGAGTCTATTTTTTTAATTACACTGATTGAGCATCAGTCCAAAGTAGATCACGATATGTCTTTTCGAATCTTGAGATATATCGTTCTGATTCTCACAGATTATGCGCAACGGATGGAAAAACAGCATTCTGGCATCACTTCTTCCAAAGGATTTCAGTATCCCCCTATTATTCCAATTGTTTTCTACGATGGTCCCGGAAATTGGACAGCTTCCACAAACTTTCATAATCGTACAGCTCTTTCTGACATTCTCGGAAAATATATTCCTTGCTTTGAGTACTGCGTTGTTCCTTTATCTCAGTACTCCAACCAGGATCTGATTGCCAAAAAAGATGAACTGTCCTTGGTAATGCTGATTGATAAATTAAGAAGTGCAGCTGATTTCCGGCAATTACAGGAAGTGCCAGATGGTTATTTGGAAGAGATTAGCCGTAATTCTCCTGACTCGCTTTTACAGTTGATTGCTAAAATTATCTCTGTCCTTCTACACCGTCTTAATGTTCCGAAAGAAGAAATTGTTGCTTTTGCAGATCAGATCGAACGGAGGGATTTTGCAATGCTGTTTGAAAATTTTGAAGCTTATGACGTTCAGGAAGCACGGCGTATCAGCAAAAATGAGGGAATATGTTTAGGAAAAGCTCAAATTGTTCTTTCATTTCTGGCAGATCTTGGGGATGTCACTGAGCCTCTGAAAGAGCGGATTCTTTCTGAAAAAGACCCTGAGCTTTTAACCGTCTGGAGCAAAGTTGCTGCCAAAGCGGCTTCTATCGATGAGTTTATTTCTCAATGTATTCCAAATATAAATGAATAGTTTACGTGTGCGGACATGAAAATGAAAAAACTCCTGATTTCTCAGGAGTTTTTTAAGCTGCCTAGCGGACTTGAACCGCCGACCTCCGCCTTACCAAGGCGACGCTCTACCGACTGAGCCAAGGCAGCATATTTAACACGCTCATTTACTATATCGTAAATTATCAGAAATGTCAAGAGGAAATTTTAAACCTTCCGGTACAGCTTCTTTTCGTGCTGTACCGGAAGGTTTTCTGTTTATGACAATTCCAGTTTTCCTGTATAAAGCTGGTAGTATGTCCCTTTCTGTTTGATCAGATCTTCGTGATTGCCCCGTTCGATAATGCGTCCGTGTTCCAGAACCATGATAGCATCGCTGTTCCGGATCGTGGAAAGCCGATGGGCAATGACAAATACCGTACGTCCTTTCATCAGGTTATCCATACCTTTCTGTACGATGCTTTCCGTACGGGTATCAATGCTGGATGTTGCTTCGTCCAGAATCAGTACCGGCGGATTGGATACAGCTGCCCTCGCGATGGCAAGAAGCTGTCTCTGCCCCTGGGAAAGTTCTTCTCCGTCACCGCTTAACATGGTCTGATAACCATTCGGAAGCATATTGATAAACTGATCCGCGTGGGCAAGTTTTGCTGCCTCGTATACATCCTCGTCCGTTGCATCCAGTCTTCCGTACCGGATATTTTCCATGATTGTTCCGGTAAACAGATGGGTATCCTGCAATACAATTCCAAGAGAACGTCTCAGATCGTACTTTTTGATCTTGTTGATATTGATGCCATCGTAACGGATCTTACCATCCTGCACATCGTAGAACCGGTTGATCAGGTTTGTGATGGTCGTCTTTCCGGCTCCGGTGGAACCTACAAACGCAATCTTCTGTCCTGGTTTTGCGTAGAGTGTCAGATCGTGGAGCACCATCTTTTCATCCGTATACCCGAATGTCATATCGTAGAACCGTACATCCCCCTTCAGTTCCGTGTAGGTCACGGTACCATCCGCCTGATGCGGATGCTTCCACGCCCACATACCAGTTCTCTCTTTGCACTCGATCATATTGCCGTCTGCATCCTTGCGGACATTGACCAGTGTCACATATCCTTCGTCCACTTCAGGCTCTTCATCCATCATCGCGAAGATCCGCTCCGCGCCGGCAAGCGCCATGACAATGGAGTTAAACTGCTGTGCCACCTGCATGAACGGCTGGGTAAAGCTCTTTGTAAACTGAAGGTAGGAAGCCATAACACCAAGGGTGATGCCGCCCACTCCCATGGCGGACAGGAATCCTCCAAGTACCGCCGTAAGTACAAACTGCAGGTTTCCAATGTTTCCGATAATCGGTCCCATCATGTTTGCAAAGGTATTTGCGTTTGCGGCGCTGTCATAAAGTTTCTCATTCAACTCATCAAACTCTTCTTCTGATACGCGCTCATGGTTGAAAATCTTGATGACACGCTGTCCGTTCATCCTCTCTTCCACAAACCCGGTAATATTTGCGATGGCAATCTGCTGTTTCAGGAAATATTTTCCACTGTTTCCTCCGATCGTCTTTGCGACAAAGATGAGCAGGAAGATCATAATAACAGCCAGAACCGTCAGAATCGGGCTCAGCGCCACCATGGAAATAAACGTAACCACGATGGTAATGGAAGACATCAGCACCTGCGGGATGGACTGGTTAATCATCTGACGCAGGGTATCCGTATCATTGGTGTAAAGACTCATGATGGAGCCGTTGGTATTCTGGTCAAAATAGCGGATCGGAAGTTTCTGCATATGTTCAAACATATCATCTCTGACCTGTTTTAACACACCCTGCCCGATCGTTACCATCAGTCTTGTGTAAACAAATGTAGAAATCACTCCGGCCAGGAAGATGGTTCCAAGTACTCCAAGCGCCATGTAAAGCTCTGAGAAATCCGGCGACTCCTGCCCGATCAGCGGGATAATAAAGTCATCCAGCAGAAATTTCAGTGACAGAGATACCGAAATAGACGCAATGGAACTGATAATGATACAGATAAATACTGCAAAAAACTGCACTTTAAAGCGGCTGGTCACATAGCCGAGCAGTCGTTTTGCCGTCTTTAAGGTTCCTTTGGAAACACGTACCTTTTCGTCATTCTTATTCATCTTCCTCACCTCCCTTTACCTGCGATTCGTAAACTTCCCGATAAATCGTATTTGTCTTTAAAAGCTCTTCAGATGTGCCGATTCCGTTGATCTTACCATCATCCATGACGATAATCAGGTCTGCATCCTCAACAGAAGAGACTCTCTGCGCGATAATGATCTTTGTTGTGTCCGGAATTTCTTCCCGGAATGCCTTTCGAATCATGGCATCCGTCTTCGTATCCACCGCACTTGTGGAATCGTCCAGGATCAGAATCTTTGGTTTTTTCAGAAGGGCTCTCGCGATACAAAGTCTCTGCTTCTGTCCGCCGGAAACATTGTTTCCTCCCTGAACAATCATCGTATTGTAGCCAGCCGGGAATTCCTGCACAAAGGTGTCTGCCTGGGCAAGCTTACATACTCTCTGCACTTCTTCATCAGATGCGTTTTCATCACCCCAGCGGATATTGTCGTAAATTGTTCCGGTAAAAAGCACATTTTTCTGAAGCACCATGGATACCTGGTCACGCAGTGCTTCCAGGTTGTATTCTCTGACATCAATACCCCCGACTTTAACACATCCCTTTGTCACATCGTAAAGTCTTGGTATCAGCTGCACAAACGTAGATTTGGAACTTCCGGTACCGCCGATAATTCCAATTGTCTGTCCGGATTTGATGTGAATATCGACATCTTTCAGGGAAAGATTTCCACCTTCCCCGGCATAGCTGAAATCCACATGTTCAAAATCGATGGATCCGTCCGGAACAACCTTGACAGCATCCTCTTTATCCTGCATCTCCGGCACTTCATCCAGTACCTCCGCAATACGGTCACTGGAAGCCTCCGCAATCATAATCATAACGAAAACAAAAGATACCATCATCAGGGAAGAAAGAATCTGAAGTGCATAGACAATAACGCTTGTCAGCTCTCCTGTTTCCATCGTTTCAAATACAATATCCTTTCCTCCAATCAGCACCATGCAAAGTACAACCGCATATACAAAAAACTGCATGGTCGGAGAGTTCCAGGCCACGATTTTTTCTGCTTTCGTAAAGAGATCGTAGACAGTCCGGGAGACTTTATGAAACTTCCTGATTTCATAATCTTCTCTTACGTATGCCTTTACCACTCTGGCCGCATTGACATTTTCCTGTACCTCGTTGTTCAGAACATCGTATTTATCAAATACTTTGATAAAATGAGGATGGGCCTTCTTGGCAATGAAAATCAGTGTCCCTCCCAGCAGCGGGATTACAATAAGGAACAGGAGCGCGATTTTTACATTGATCGTCAGTGTCATGATCCATGACAGAACGATCATAATCGGCGCTCTCGCAAGCAGGCGGATACTCATCATGTATGCCATCTGCACATTGGTAACATCTGTCGTCATACGTGTTACAAGGCTGGATGTGGAAAAGTGGTCAATGTTTTTAAAGGAAAACTCCTGAACCTTGTAAAAAATATCATGCCGCAGGTTTTTCGCATATCCCGCGCCGGCTCTTGCCGCATAGGTACCGGCCTTTACTCCGAACCAGAGAGCAAGCATGGCCATAACGACCAGAAGGACGCCCATCTTAATAATGTAGGGAAGATTGCCGTCCTGAATTCCGATATCGATAATGTTTGCCATCAGAAGCGGGATCAATACTTCCATCAACACTTCCAGAATGACAAAAAACGGTGCGAGAACGGATTCTTTTTTATATTCCCTGATTGATTTAAAAAGCTTTCTGTTCATCTCTACCTCCTGAAGTTATTCATTTGATCTGTTCTTCTTCCGAAAGATTGCAGATCATTTTCCGCAGAACACGAAGACACACTTCCAGGTCCTCTTTCGGAATCCCTCCGGTCAGCTTCTTTTCCATCTCCTGAATATTTACCAGAATATCCATCCTGAGTTTCTCTGCCTTTTCCGTAGGGATAATCTGTTTGAGCCTTGCATCCCTCGCAACACTTTTGCGGTAAATAAATCCGTTTTTTTCCATCAGCTGCAAAATCCCGCTTGCGGTAGATCTTCTGATGCGGAACTCCTCTTCGATATCCCGCTGGTACAGATCCCGCTCCATCGTCTCAAACAGAATAAAGGTCAGGACATGCTTCTGCATCGGCGTCAGCCCCATCTCCACTTCCGGCATCGTTCCCCGCCTTTTCAGCTGATGGGACATCATATGGATGATTCTCCCAACGTGATGCTCCCGTGCCTTACGTAACTCTTGGTCCATCGTTTCCACTCCTATGATTTGTTCGTTTCCTAACAGTAGGATTATAAGGTTTTTTTCTTGACCTGTCAACATTTTTCCAATTGTTATTTATATAACAGAAAAACCGCCAAAACACTCGCATTTTTCAATGAATATTTTGGCGGTTTTTACTGTTTTACAATATAATCAGAGCAGGTCCTCTGCTTTTGTTTTAATTCTCTGCAGGGCATTGTCCACCGTCTTCGGCTTCTTTCCCAGAAGCCCTGCAATCGTTTTATAATCGGTTCCAAGCAGATGCAGGTACAACACCCTCTTTTCCAGATCACTCAGACGTCCCTCCAGATCTTTCATGAAAGAATCCTCGGATTCCTTGTGAATCACCAGATCCTCCGGATTATTGTTGGATGAAGTATTCTGGAGACCGATCAGCTCGGATTCCTTTTCCTCGGAAATCTCCTGTTTATCATAGAGAGAAACATAGGAATTCAGCGGCAGATGTTTCTTCCTCCTCGATGCCCGGATCGCTGAATACAGCTGTCTTGTCACACAGATCATTGCGAAGGTTTCAAAGGAAGCCTCCTGCTCCGGATCGTAATCCTGCACCGCTTTAAACAAACCGATCATTCCCTCCTGAATCAGGTCATCACTGTCCCCGCCCAAAAGGAACATCGCCCGCGCTTTTTTCTTAACCACGGGCTTATACTTTTCCAGAAGGAAATCCATAATCTCGGCTTCTCCGCTTCGAAGGCTCTGGATCAGCTCTTCATCTGTTCTGGTTTCATAATCAGCCATCTTTCTGCCGCTCCTTTACCTTGTCCTCTGGCGAACAATCTCGTAAGCCAGTACGCCGGCCGCCACAGATGCGTTGAGAGAATCAATCTCTCCTTTCATAGGAATTGACGCAGTGAAATCACATGCTTCCTTTACGAGTCTGGAAACTCCCTCTCCTTCGTTCCCGATCACAAGCCCGATCGGCCCTTTGAGATCGACATCGTACATCACATCGCCTCCCATGTCGGCACAGACAAACCAGAGTCCCCGTTCCTTTAATTCTTCCATTGTTTTCACCAGATTGGTCACCTTTGCAACCGGAGTATAGTTTAACGCCCCTGCCGATGTTTTTGCGACTGTCGCGGTCAATCCTGCCGCCCGGCGTTTCGGAATAATCACCCCGTGGGCGCCCGCCAGATTGGCCGTCCGAATAATGGCTCCCAGATTGTGCGGATCCTCGATATTATCCAGAAGGATCAGGAACGGATCCTCCCCCTTCTTCTTCGCAAGGTTGAACATATCCTCAATATCCGAGTATTCATACGCGGCTGTTACTGCAATAACGCCCTGATGCTTTTTTGTTTCCGAGAGCTGGTCAAGCCGCTCTTTTGTAACAAAGTTTAAAATCGTATCGTGCTTTTTTGCTTCCCGTACGATGGTCCGCACCGGTCCGTCCTGACATCCGTCCAGAACGTACAGCTTATCCACCGGTTTCCCGGAGCGGAATGCTTCCAGCACCGCATTTCTTCCTTCAATCATCGATTCATTTCTATTCTTCTGGTCTTTCATCCTTCTCCTCTGCTTCCTCCAGCCCGACAAGGCCGGTTTTGATCAGATCAACGATCCGTCTGTAGTTTTTTTTCAGATAAAGATATCCGATCAGCGCTTCAAATCCTGTTGCCCGTCTATAGTCCGTGATGGACTGATTCTTCGCCGGGGAAACGGATTTTGCGTTTCTCCCTCTCCGGTAAACCGCATGTTCCTCTTCCGTCAGATGTTCCTGCATCACCCTCATCATGGCAGACTGTGCAGATGCCTGCACAAGCCTGCTCGTCTCTTTCTGCATAACATTCACCGGGCGGTTTCCCTTTCTGATAATCAGCGATTTGATCACCAGGTCATAGACACAGTCCCCGATAAAGGCAAGGGACAAAGGGGAATAACTTCTGATATCATGTTCCTCTGTCTGAAAGACTTCACACAGATACGAATCCAGTTCCATCGTTATACTCTCTTCCATTGTACTCCTTCTCTTGTGTCCTTTAAGACAATTCCTTTTCCCAGAAGCTCATCCCTGATCTCATCAGCACGTTTGAAATTCTTTTCCTTCCTTGCCTTTGTTCTCTCCTCGATCAGAGCCTCGATGTCCGCATCCAGCATTTCCTCTTCTTTGTCCACAATCAGTCCGAGGATATCGCAAAGACGCACAATCAGATCAAAAAGTGCCTTTGCGTACTCTTTGGAGCTTTCTCCGTCTGCTGTTGTGTTGACAAATTTTACAAGTTCAAAGATAGCAGTGATGGCATCGGCTGTATTGAAGTCATCTTCCATAGCGTCTTCAAATTCTTTGATGAACTCTGCAGTCTTTGCCGCGTTTTCTTTCTCTACATCTGTCATCTGCTCTGTCTGTGCTGTTTCCATCAGGTGTTTCAGATGGTCTGCAGCATTGGTAATACGCTCCAGACTGTTCTTTGCTGCTTCCATCAGCTCCGCGCTGAAATTCAGCGGGCTTCTGTAATGCGCGCTCAGCATAAAGAACCGGAATACCTGCAGGTCATATTTCTCCCCGATCTCCCGTACAGTGCGGAAGTTTCCGAGAGATTTTGACATCTTCTTATTATCAATATTTAAAAATCCATTGTGCATCCAGTAACGCGCAAATTCCTTGCCGTTGCATGCCTCGGACTGTGCTATCTCATTTTCATGATGCGGGAAAATAAGATCTTCGCCGCCGGCATGAATGTCAATCTGCTCGCCCAGATATTTTCTGGACATTTCCGAGCATTCGATGTGCCATCCCGGACGTCCTTTGCTCCACGGTGCATCCCAGAACGGCTCGCCGTCTTTTTTCGGCTTCCAGAGTACGAAATCCAGAGGATCTTCCTTTTCGTCCTGGCCGGATACGAGAAGCTCTCTTCCGCCGGACTGCAGGTCATCCAGATTTTTATGGGACAGCTTTCCATAGTCTTTGAAACTTCTTGTACGGAAGTAAACGGTTCCGTTCTTCTCATAGGCATGCCCCTTTTCAATCAGTTCCCGGATCATCTCGATCATTCCGCCGATCTCCTGGGTCGCCAGCGGATTTGCGGTAGCCGGCTTGATGTTGAGGTCTTCCATATCCTTTTTGCACTCCGCAATATAGCGTGCCGCGATCTCATCTGCCGTCACGCCCTCTTCCAGTGCTTTTTTAATGATCTTATCATCTACGTCTGTAAAGTTGGAAACAAAATTCACTTCATATCCTTTGTATTCAAAATAGCGGCGTACCGTATCAAAGACAATCATCGGTCTTGCATTTCCAATATGAATAAAATTATAAACGGTCGGGCCGCATACATACATCTTTACCTTTCCCTCTTCCAGAGGCACGAATTCTTCCTTTTTTCGTGTCATCGTATTGTACAGTTTCATCTGTCATTCTCCTCCTTTTCTTTTTTTGCAGAGTCTTACGGAGCATTTCTATCGCACAGGAAAATTTTTCCGGCACATAAAAAGAAAAACTTCGTCCCTGATAACATCCAAGAGACGAAGTTGATCCGCGGTTCCACTCTATTAAAAAGGGCAGATGCCCTTTCCACTCATCTGTGCAGGTAACGACTGCCTACGTGATCTGCTACTTTTCCTTCGCAGCCCCGGCTCCCGGACGCACTTCACATATCCGTTCTTTCGGAGGGCTCTCAGCCGGCGGCCTTCCTTCTCTGTAAAGTATGCATATGCTACTCTTTCCGTTCTCTGCCTTTTTCTATCCTTCTGTTGTTATAGTGTATGGGATAACTCTCATTTTGTCAACTCCCATTTCTATACAATCTCATTCAAAAATACCGGTGGTGCGGGTTGGGTGCCCTTCAGAAGCACTCGCATCTGCGGGCCCATGTTTTCATAGACTTCCCGCTCCTCTTTACGCTCTGACCGGTAGCCAAACAATACCGTCACAAGTTCCCCCGGAGAAACCGTTTCCGCCTCTTTGGAGGCTTTGGTTTTCCGGACAGATAAATTCTGTCCCTCCTGTCCCCGGATCTCCCAGTATCCGGTATTTTCCGGAATCAGTCCATCTTCTATATGAAGCCGGATCTCAAAATTGCTCCGGGCAAGGAACCGTTCCAGAAAGTGCTGAAGATGGACGATCCGGACCATGATCACCGGAACTTCCTTTTCTTCGGCTCCTTCCAGTTCTTCTTTAAGCCATGCCGCATCCTCCGGGCGGGCCCCTGAAATCTGGACGGTTTTTACCGGTTCCTCATTCAGAAACGCGAGGATCTGCTCCCAGTCTTCTTTTTTCTGGAACAGCGGCTCCCGAAGCTCTGCCTTTCCTTCATAACATCCATAGATGACAAATCCGGTCAGTTTGCCGTCTCTTTCCGTAAGCAGAATTCCCCCGCCTTCGCTCTGCTGTTCTTTTAAGATCGTTCTGTAATAACGTTCTGTCCGGGCTGCACGGACGAAAGGCATCTGTCCAAGCAGTTTCTCCGCAAAACAGGCAAGTGCCCGGCAGTCCGATTCCCCGGCGTACCGCACCTGACATCCTGCCAAAGTCCCATCTTGTCCTTTTTCTCCGGATGGTTTTCCCTCTATCCGGCACTGGCGGTAGACAAACCGGAATCCATGCGGATAATAAATTCCCTCCGCAGCCGGCATCAAATAAGTGAACGGCTCTCCTGCCTGATACATGTCTTTGGCAGACATTTGCAAAAGCCGCGTCATATACCCCCGGCCCCGGTATTCCTTCTTTGTTGCCACCGCTATAATGTAGTGGAGCAGGGATGTTTTCCCAAAAAAATGCACCGGATATGGATTAAGCTGCAGCATGGAGACGGGTTGGTCCCCTTCTTCTATGATATAGATGGAATTCTCCGCCGTTTTCACCTGATAATAATAATCAAGAAACGCCTCGTCGTCCTCCGTAAAAATCTCTTCCCAGAGCGATCGGGTCATTCTGTGCTCCTCTTGTTTCAGCTTTCTTATTTTCATTCCATCACCCGGTCATCCGACACACCGTGACATCCAGGGCATCCCCGGCATCCGCCTTCCTGCCACGTCACGTCATAGCTGAAATTCGTTGCCTTTTCAATGCAGCAGACTGCCTGGGCGGAAATTCCCTCTCCGCTTCCGGTAAATCCAAGACCTTCTTCCGTGGTTGCCTTGATGTTGACCTGATCCACATCAATGGCAAGTGTCCTTGCAATATTTTCCCGCATGGCATCAATATGCGGACGCATCTTTGGCCGCTGCGCAATGATTGTTGCATCGATATTTTCAATCACATATAAGTGTTCATCAAGAAGCTCTCCAACCTGTTCCAGAAGTTTCAGGCTGGATGCTCCTTTGTATGTTTCGTCTGTATCCGGAAAGTGAAGACCGATATCTCCAAGGGCCGCGGCGCCGAGAAGCGCATCCATGACCGCATGCAAAAGCACGTCCGCGTCCGAATGACCCAAAAGCCCCTTTTCATATGGAATCTTCACCCCTCCGATAATCAAGTCTCTTCCTTCTGTCAATTTATGGACATCATATCCCATTCCTACTCTCAATAAGACTCCTCCTTTCCTTTTCGCGTTCATCTGTCCTGTATTGTACTCTTTTCCATCTTATTTTAACATATTCTTCCCAAAAACTACTGATTTTTCGGGAACATTATTTAACGCGGAACATTTTCGGGGCATAGCGGTACACCAGAATGAGCGCCGCCACAATATAGGCAAGTGTCACAACCAGCACGCCTGCGGTAAACGGAAGATTTCCTGTGAGAGTACCGTTTGCCTGAAGCTCATAACACAGAAAACAAATCAGATAGACCGCCATATTAATTGCCTGAAAAAACGGATTTTTTACATTCATCTCTTCAGAATACGGCTGGAATACGTAGTACAAAAACAGGTGATGCACGGTAAAGAACACAGAAAGCATCAGTACTGCCGCACAAAACAAAAACATGTTCTGTCCAAAATTCCAGATACCACAGATTCCACGAAATCCTGCTACCGCTGCACAGATTGCAGCTCCGATCACCAGATTATACCCCGCGATTTTTACCAGACGGATCCGGAAATTGGATAGAAGTGTCTTGGGATTCCGGTAGAAACCGAATTTCAGCATACTTTTATCGCAATTATAAAACATTGCCTTGCAGGCCTTGTCAGCCACCGTCATCATATACATAACAAAAACGAAAATCGGAAGGAAATCCGGAAGGTTTTCTGCTCCCAGATACGCTACTTCCGGCATTCCCACTCTGAACATCACACCTGCGATAAAAAAGCCCACGACTGCCGCCAGACGATAGTACACCGGTCTTAGAATCTGCCTCCTGTGCCTCAGGAAAAACAAAGCATTAAAGTATTCATAGCCGTGAAGCTTTTCCACTCCCGCCATCTTTCTGCTGTCTGCATGCAGATCCTGCTCCCGAATTCCCACAGACTTCTCATTTGCCGCCTGGGTGGATTGATTGACAATGGAAGAAAACAGCCATTGCTCTTCTACCGTCCTGTGGAGTTTCCGGCGGTAACAACGGTATCCTGACAGAATATACCACACCGAAATCACACCCACAACACAAATCAGAACAAGTAAAACAGGATGGAACAGTCTCTCTGCAGTCAAAAATGGTCCCCACGGCACGAACACAGTATATGCACCGGCAACGGACAGAAAAATAATTGTCCATACCCATCCGGTTTTTCTGGAGAACACAATCCCTTTCCGGTCATACAGCCATACCTGAAACGCCTCGCCCGCAGCACGCATCATCACAATGACAATCCAGAGACATATACCGTCTGCAATACTTCCTCCCGTAAACCAGGAAGCTGTCATGATGCAAATCAGAAAATACAATGCGAACGGGATATAACAGTAAAGAAGATATACCTTTGTATACTTTTCCACATCCATTTTCATGTACCGTATCGCGGTAAATTTCTCTTTCGTTACTTTAAAGACCACACTATCCTGAAGCGGTCCCATGATACAGGACAAAAAGAACAGGATCTGAACCAGACTGTCAAATCTCACTCCACTTTCCGCCGTACCAGCAAAAAGTGCCGGAAGGACAGCAAAAAGAAATATGTAAAGCGCCTTCCCCGCCAGACTGAAAACCTGGCCAAGAATTGTAAACAACACCGCAAGCACCATCTTCAGTTCCCGATTCCCATACACACTGTCCGGAACATGCTTCCCGATCACCCACAGTCTCTTCAGATAATACAGGAACGTATTCGTCACAATTGTTGCTTTTAACATAATAATCTGCTGTAATGTTCTAACCATGGCTTTCCTCATCCTTCAATAATTCAATGATCTGTTCTTCAAAATCCTTCTGCTTCAACATCTCATGGTCGATCTGCCTGAGTCTCCCGTCACTTAAAATGACGATCTCATCACAGAGATCCGTCGCAAGCTGCAGAATATGCGTAGAAAAAATGATCACATGATCCTTCTGCATACTGCGCAGAAGACGCTTCATCTCCAGCGCAACAACTACATCCAGTGAAGTCAGCGGCTCATCCAGAAGAATCACCGGCGGCCTTGAGATCATAAAACAAATCATCTGAAGCTTATTCTTCATTCCATGAGAATATCCCTTGATCAGCTTCTTCCTGTCCTCCTGGTCAATCTGCACCAGATCAAAATACGCTTCCGCACTCGTCCCCGGCTCAATCCTGTCCCTGTTAATATCCATAAAAAACCGCACAAACTCTTCACCCGTCAAAAAATCCGGAAGCACCGGCACCGAAAACACATATCCAATCTCATCCGGCATTATCTCCCGCTCGCTCTCTCCGTCCCAGAGCATAGCAGCCCCTGAATCCGGCTGAATCTCATCGCTCAGGCAATTAAACAACGTCGTCTTACCAGCTCCATTACGCCCAAGAAGCCCATAAATCTTTCCCTTTTCAAACACAAAGGAACAATCATGCAAAACCACCTTGCTGCCAAAAGATTTCTTCACATTATTTAAACGTAATTCCATATCCTTCCCCTTTTCGTTCGATTTTTTCAATATTATATCTAAAAAGTCTGCCAGATACAACGCAAAAAACCATATTCCAGAAATATTAAGAATTATTTAGAATTATTGCCAAATTATCAGGGACGTGTTCCGGTGTATCGGAACCTGTCCCCGATGGAAAAAATCTGACAATTTGAGTTTTGCCTTATTTTATGCGGGTTTCGGGGGTTTTTTTGTCATTTACGTCGTGTACCTGTGTATCGGAACACGTCCCCGCCGAAAGTAAAACACAACAAAAAAAGAGACTTTCGTCTCTTTTTTGTACTTATGAATTTGTAGTAGCGGGAACTGGATTCGAACCAGCGACACTACGGGTATGAACCGTATGCTCTAGCCAACTG
>ERZ1643247.117-NODE-117-length-109812-cov-43.843882_pt1 | contig 109812 bp, 87 predicted proteins | sample MGYA00579264_ERZ1643247 | MGnify/ENA primary metagenome ERZ1643247 (study PRJEB29033, sample SAMEA4952262) | chicken gut metagenome | biome: Broiler Chicken; feature: Gastrointestinal Tract; material: Caecum | place: Ireland | collected 2018 | study: Broiler... | reverse complement strand
ACGCCCGAAATGCTCGGTTGGACAGCCGGTGTTTATCTGTATTTAATAAATGAAGTATATTGAACTTTCTTATCAGGAGTTTCAAAAAATAGACGCGGAAGGTAAATTTACAGGCATTCAACTATTTCGTGACGTTGACCTATGATAGTGCAATCCATACGGAGGATAGTTTCCGAAAAAAACTCCGCACGACGCTATCGCACTTTTGCGATAGGAAAAATTGGCGGTATATTGGCGTATGGGAGCGTTCGCCCGAAAAGAAGCGGCTGCATTTTCACGGAATCTTTTATATTCCGGAGGGAACGCTGTCGGGAGAGATGGAGGATATAAACAGCTTCAATTTTACGACGCGAAGGCGTCAGATTACAAAACAGAACTCGTTTTTTGCCAAACGGTTCGGGAGGAACGATTTTGAGAAGATAGAGGACAAGAACCGCCTCGGCGACGCGCTGGCGTATATCATGAAATACATCGAAAAGAGCGGGGAGAAGATTGTATACTCGCGCGGTCTGGCACAGTTTTTTATATCGGACGTTATGGACGAGGATATCATCTGTCCGATGGGAGAGGAATATCAAAAGCTCCTTTTGGCGGACGACTTCGGCTGCTGGAATGAGGGGGAGTACATAGGGCAGGTAAGCAGGGAAACGATCGCAAAGATGCCCAAAGCGAATTAAATTTTTGTGAAATTTGTATATTTGTATTGCATTTGTGCGGACAATGGTGTATAATAATGGTGTAAAAAGAAAATGTAAAGTTCAGGAGGTATTGTCATGGCGAAGTCAGCGAATCTGTACGCGAGGATAGAACCGGAAGTAAAGGAGCAGGCGGAAACGATTCTCAGTGAATTGGGTATTCCTGCGTCCAGCGCAATCAATATGTTTTACAAGCAGGTAATATTGCAGCGCGGGCTGCCGTTTGAAGTGAAATTGCCGCAGCGCCCTTTGGATATAGGAAGTATGACGGAATCACAGCTCGATCAGGAGTTGGAGAAAGGATATGCGGATATGAGGGAGGGGCGTGTAGTAGCGGCAAAACAGGCGTTTTCGGATATTCGCAGGAGTTATAAGGCATGAAATACGAGGTGATGATGACTTCACAGGCGGTCGCGGATTTGCGAACCGTCTTTGAGTACATAGCATATGAGCTATTGGCCGGGCAGACAGCCTTGAATCAGTTGGATCGTCTGGAAAAGGCGATTGAGGGATTGGAGGAGATGCCAGAGCGGCATCATGTGTACGAAAAAGAGTCGTGGAAAAGTCGCAACCTTCGGGTAATGCCGGTAGATAATTACCTCGTGTTTTATATCGCGGAAAAGGAAGAAAAACGGGTAACGGTAATTCGCATCATGTACGGGAGACGGGATATAGAGACGCAACTGAAAGCGCATACTCCAGACAAGGACAGCGACAAGTAAGGCGGCGAAGGACAAGCCATGGAAGAATGCAAAACAAGTTGGTTTGGATTTTGAAATAGAAAAGAAATTCCCGCTATAAAAAAACAAGAGCCTCGTCCGTTAAGAACGAGGCTCTTGCTTAATGGGATCCGTAATTTGAAGTTCGTTTACTGTTAAGTAAGCTGAACGGTTCAAACTGTTACGGTCTGGTGCCGCTGGTCGGGGCTTGCGCAGGCGCAAAGCTCTTCGAGCACGAACCCCGCCCGCAGTGACATACAGAAAGGCGAACAAATCTTGCGGGCTTGCGGTTTGAGCCGCCGAAACGACGCATAGAGAAAAACACCCCGGAAGGGGTGTTTTTCTCTATGGTGCCGCTGGTCGGGGCTTGCGCAGGCGCAAAGCTCTTCGAGCACGAACCCCGCCCGCAGTGACATACAGAAAGGCGAACAAATCTTGCGGGCTTGCGGTTTGAGCCGCCGAAACGACATACATAAAAAGAACACCCACTAAATGAGTGTTCTTTTTATGTGGTGCCGCTGGTCGGACTCGAACCGACACGGTATCGCTACCACTGGATTTTGAGTCCAGCGCGTCTGCCAATTTCACCACAGCGGCTTATTGAACCGATAACGTTATAATTATAATATAATTTCAGTTGTTTGGCAAGCGATTTCAAGGGGGATTTTCGAATGCTCTGCATGAAAAAAGGCGGGGATTCTGCCCGCCCGGTAAATTGAAGCCTGTCGCTAAAACGAACGTACAAGACCGATCACCTTGCCGAGGATCGCTACATCTTCCACGACAATGTCTTGCATCGTTTCGTTTTCGGGGTGAAGGACATAATATCCGTCCTTTTTATAGAACCTCTTTACGGTCGCGCTGTCATCGAGCAAGGCGACTACAATGTCGCCGTTGTCGGCGGTGTTTTGCTTGCGCACAACGATTTTGTCGCCGTCGCAAATCCCCGCGTCGATCATGCTCGAGCCTTGCACGTTCAGCATGAAGAGGTCTGTGCCGTTAAAGCTGCCGGAGGGGAAGGAATAGTAATCCTCATAATTTTCATAGGCAAAAATAGGCTGCCCCGCCGTTACGGTGCCGATCAGCGGAACATTAATGCAGGAATTTTTTTTGAAGCTGACCGCCCTGTTTTTGTTGGGGGATTTGTTGAGAAGCCCGCTGTCCGACAGTTTTTCGATATAATAGTAGGCGGAGGCGGTCGATTTGATGTTGAGTTCGGCGCAAATCTCGCGTACAGTGGGGGAGTAGCCGTATTCCGCATTGTACTCATTGATAAAGTTCAGCACCGCCTGCATTTTATTTTTGCTGCTTTCCGACATACCGTTCACCTCCACGTTACGACCATTATACCATAAATAATTCAAAAAAGCAAACAAATGTTTATAAAAATATTTGATTATTTTTAAGGAAAATGTTATAATTAAAACATCGGGAGGGCAGGAACGATGGAAACGCAGAAATGTGTGCTGTATGACAGAGATTGCATCGGCTGTCTTGAGTGCGAAATGTGCGATCTGGATCCGAACAAGGTCTGCGACAATTGCGGCAAATGCCTGAATATACAGGATTTTGCGACGATAAAGATCGACAAGGTCATCACGGAAAAACAAGAGAAATGAATGATATAGAAAGGGACATTGAAAAGCTTGAACAGGAAAAAAGGGCGTTGGAGAAGGGTGGATTGCTCGTATCAAAAGGTCAAATGCGCAGGATAATTTTGGCGATTATTTTGATACTGACTATTCCTTGTTGCATATGACTGCAAATAAAAGAATATGAGCGCCCCGCGGGAAGTCCCGCGGGGCGCTTTCGTCATATAAAGGCGAGTTTATTTGATTTTTACGGTAAAGTCGCCGTTTTTGGCTCCGATCTCGATGGTGTTGCCTGCCTGCAAGTCGTTTTCCAGTATAGTGCGGGCGATCATCGTTTCGATCTTGCTCTGCAAGTATCGCTTGAGCGGGCGGGCGCCGTACACGGGGTCGTAGCCGTTTTCGATGATGAGGTCTTTCGCCAGAGGCGTGATCTCCAGCTTAAGCTGTTTGTCCTTCAGTCTCTCCGCAAGGTCGACGATCAGAAGGTCGATGATCTTCGTGATATTTTCCTTCGTGAGCGGCTTATAATAGACGATTTCGTCCAGTCTGTTCAGGAATTCGGGACGGAAGCTCTGCTTTAACAGCTGCGACACCTTTTCCTTCGCGTCCTCGGAAATTTCGCCGTTCTCGTCGATGCCGTCCAGAAGGTAGGAGGAACCGAGGTTGGAGGTGAGGATGATGATGGTGTTCTTAAAGTCGACCGTGCGCCCCTGCGAATCGGTGATGCGCCCGTCGTCGAGTACCTGCAGGAGGATATTGAACACGTCGGGGTGCGCCTTTTCGATTTCGTCGAACAAAACGACGGAGTAGGGCTTTCTGCGCACCGCTTCGGTCAGCTGACCTCCCTCGTCGTAGCCGACGTATCCCGGGGGCGCGCCGATCAGGCGGGAAACAGAGAACTTCTCCATATACTCGGTCATATCGATGCGCACGAGGTTGTGCTCGTCGTCGAACAGGCTCTCGGCGAGCGCCTTGGCAAGCTCTGTTTTGCCCACGCCCGTAGGGCCGAGGAAGAGGAAGGAGCCGATGGGGCGGTTGGGGTCGGCGATGCCCGCGCGGGAGCGCAGGATTGCCTCCGTCACCTTCGTAACCGCCTCGTCCTGTCCGACCACCCGCTTATGCAGGATGTCGTCGAGGTGCAGTATCTTTTCGCGTTCGCCCTCCATGAGTTTGGTTACGGGAATGCCCGTCCAGCGGGATACGACGCGCGCGATTTCCTCCTCGGTCACGGTGTCGCGCAAAAGTGTATGCTTTGCTGTCGCGCCGTTCTTCTGCGCCTCCTCGAGCTTCTTCTGCAATTCGGGCAGGCGGCTGTATTTGAGCTTGGCGGCGGTCTCGTAATCGCCGACGCGCTGCGCCGCCTCGATTTCGCCGTTGACCTTTTCGATCTCCGCCTTCGTATCGGAAACGACGTGGATGCTCGCCTTTTCGTTGTTCCATTGCGCCTTCATGGCGTTGAACTTGTCGCGCAGTTCGGCAAGCTCCTTTTGCAGTGCCTCCAAACGCTCCTTGGAGAGGGTGTCCGTTTCCTTTTTGAGCGCCATTTCCTCGATTTCCAGCTGCATGATCTTGCGGGCGATGTCGTCCATTTCGGCGGGCATCGAGTCGATTTCGGTGCGGATGGTCGCGCACGCTTCGTCCACGAGGTCGATCGCCTTATCGGGCAGGAAGCGGTCGGAGATATAGCGGTGCGAAAGGGTAGCCGCGGCGATGAGCGCCTGGTCGTGGATCTGCACGCCGTGGAAAACTTCGTAGCGCTCCTTCAAACCGCGCAGAATGGAAATGGTATCCTCGACGGTCGGCTCGTCCACCATGACGGGCTGGAACCGGCGCTCGAGCGCCGCGTCCTTTTCGATGTATTTGCGGTATTCGTCCAGCGTCGTCGCGCCGATGCAGTGCAGTTCGCCGCGCGCGAGCATGGGTTTCAACAGGTTGCCCGCGTCCATCGCGCCGTCCGACTTGCCCGCGCCGACGATGGTGTGCAGCTCGTCGATGAAGAGGATGATTTTGCCCTCGCTCTTCTTGATTTCGTTGAGCACCGCTTTCAGGCGCTCCTCGAACTCGCCGCGGAACTTCGCGCCCGCGATGAGCGACCCCATATCGAGGGCAAAGATGGTCTTATTTTTCAGGCCCTCGGGCACGTCGCCGCGCACGATACGCTGGGCAAGTCCTTCGGCGATCGCCGTCTTGCCGACGCCCGGCTCGCCGATGAGCACGGGGTTGTTTTTCGATTTCCTCGACAAAATGCGGATTACGTTTCGTATCTCGTTGTCGCGGCCGATGACGGGGTCGAGCTTCTGTTCCTTTGCGCGCTGTACGAGGTCGAACCCGTATTTATTGAGTGCGTCGTAGGTGTTTTCCGGCTCGTCGCTGGTCACGCGGTCGGTCTTGACCTTTTTCAGTTCGGAAAGGAAGGCGTCCTTCGTGATACCGAGCGAGCGGAAGATATTTTTGATTTCGTCCGTCGCGTGGTCGAAGATAGCGAGCATGACGTGCTCGACGGAAACGTATTCGTCGCGCATGGAACCGGCGAGTCGCTCCGCCTCGTTGAAGATCTTATCGGTCACGGGGGAGATATAAATTTTATCCGGCTCTCTGCCGCTGCCGCTCACCGCGGGGATGCGCCCGATCGCCCCGTCGAGCAGGGCGAGGAAGTTGTCGGTATCCACGCCCATCTTTTTGAAGAGCTGGGGAATCAGCCCGCCCTCCTGGTCGACGAGCGCATACAGCAGATGCTCGGGCATGATCTGCATGTTCTGGTTTTCAATGGCGATGCTCTGTGCGGAATTGATGGCTTCCAGTGCCTTTTTGGTAAATTTCTGTGCGTTCATAGCGGTTCACCTCCTTTTTTGGTGCGTTTATATGATCTGAACGCCGCTGTTCAGGTATTGCAGGTATCGTTTTTCCATTTCCTCGGTGGAAAAATACTTTCCTGCGAGGAAATCTTTCAGTATCTCGTCAAAGGTCGCGATATAGTTGCTGATCGCGTTGCCGATCTGCTCCTCGGTGTAGTCGGAGTCGTTCGGCACGGCAAAGGTGCGCAGGAATTTTCCGTTTTCCATGCCGTACTCGATGGCGCCCTTTTCAAAGAAATGTTTGATGTAGATATTTTCCAGCTGCATCCATATCTTAAAGAACCGCGTCAGCTCGACCAACAGTTCCGCGCTCGTCGTGCGGAAAATGATTTTCAGCTGCCCGATGGTGCGCTGCGGAGTGCGGTACATCTCCACCTCGTAGCGTATCGTAGGGCGGTAGTGGTATTGCAACGGGCTCTTGATGGACATCGTAAAGTCGTTCGGCTGGCAGGAGAGAAGATAACCCTCCCTTCCGCCGATCAGGTTTTCTATAATATCAAATATATTCTGCACATGCTTTTCGGGCGTGGTCAGCGAAACATAGTCGGCGAGGATCTGGTTGATGAAGTTGGAGCGGTTTGTATTCTTTTCCGCAGCCAAACGGTCAATCTCGCGGATCACGTCTTCCGCAAGCATCAGGCTGTACATATTCTTTTTCATAGTTTGCCGCCTCCTTTTTTTCTTGGCTATTATTATATCCCTTTTTTTAAATTTGTCAACGATTTTATATAAAAAAGTTTACAAATTTTAAAAATATGCGGAACGCTTGTGCGGGACGGGTGTTTGCGGTATAATGAAGGGCAAAAGAAACAAAAAGGAGGTTGCCATGGAAGAGGTTTTTGAAATAATCCCGCAGGCGAAAAGCGTCGCCGTGTATTCGGACGGGGCAAAGAGCGAGTTTGCCGCAGACAGTTCGGAATTTGCCGAAATTCTGAAAGCATGGAAGAAGATGACGGAGGGAGCGCACCAGATGCCCGCCTTCGGCGTGAGCATCGACAAGCTGACCCGCGAGGAAATGAAAACGGGAAATTGGGTGGAGTTTTATTTTTCGCCGGCGCAGCACAGCAACGGGTTGCCGTTCGATGCCTTGCTCATGGTCGTACGGGCGGAATACAGGGGAGTGAATCTCGTCCGGAGCTGGGAGGGATTGTATCAGGGGCGATGCATCTATGTCGATCTGGCAGGCGGGGATATGTCCGCTCTCGCTGATGCATTGGAAAATATACAGAATCAATAGAGTATAAAAAAGCGCCGCGCGGTACTGCCGCGCGGTGCTGTGTTATATAATAAGGTTACAGATCGATGTTGGAATAGGCGTCGAGGATGTCGGACAGGCGTTCCTGCTCGCTCGCGTTTTCCACGAACTTTTTATAGCATTCGCAAACGTTGCCGTCCTTGTCGAATCCGGTATCGCCGCATATTTTACAGCGGTATTGCGGCGAAAGCATCGCCTCGGTCAGGTGCATGGAGGAAAGAAGGTCTGCCCGTTCCCGGCGCAGCTGTGCAAGCGCCGCCGTGTGGTTCGCCGTATCGCCGCCGAGCGCTTCCGCCTTGGCGAGCTGAATCTCTTCCGCTTTGATCGCGTCTTCGTTTTTGCGGAACTCCGCGTTTGCGCGCGCGCGTTTCAGAAAATAATCCGCGCGATCCTGCGCCTTTTCGCGCAGGTTGAAATAATAACTTTGTATCTTCTTTTTGAATTCCGCCTCCCGTTCCTCGCGCGCGGTTTTCTGGTAATAGTTCTCTTTGGCGGGCTGTTTTTGCGCAGAAAGCTGTTCTGTGCTGAAAACTCCCTGCGTCTTCCATGAGGAGAGAACGGAGGTGATGTACGGCAGAGGACTTGCCTTGCCCGCCGCAAGTTCCGCCGCCTTCAAGATCATTTCGTCGGAAAAATTCCAGCTTCGCCAGTTGTTCAGGCAATCCCTGTCCCAGTTGTTCACGCGGCGGGAGACGCCCGCCGTTTTGAGTACGCGCGCCGCAAATTCCTGTTCGCGCGCCTCGTTTTCCATATAGGCGACGATGCTCTCCGCCGAAACGACGCCGATGGAAACGAGCTTTCTGATAAGCTCGTCCATCTTTTCAAAGGATTTTTTATCCCGCTTGAAACAGTACTTTGCGAGGCTGACGAGCGATTCGTCGTCGAACCCCGCGGCGAGCCAGGGGCTTACAAAGTTATCCGTATAGGTATCGATGACCTGGCAATAAACGCCCAGTTCCTTGGCGATCGCGAGGGTCAGCCCGCGGATCTCCGTGCGGCGGGAAAGGAAGTCCTTGATCTCCGATTTCTCGAACTTTTTGTTCGCGTACAGTTCGCGCAAAACTTCGTCCAGCTTTGCAATTCCGCCCTTTTTGTGCAGGGAGGCGGTGTAAAGAATAGCTTCCGCATCGAAGCCAAGCTCCTCCGTCCAGCGCTTGTACAGCTTGTAGTCGTCCGGTTCGGGCTTTTTCGTCGAACCCATGGCGCGCAGCACCGCCGCCACCTCGCCGCTCTGTACCATATAATCGGAGAGCTTGTTTTCGATCTGCTCGACGGTCGTGACCCCCTCGGCGGCAAAGTTTTTCGCCACCTGCAAAATGTAGTTCTGCGCGATGCTCTCGCCCTTGAGGTCGATGCAGTAGCGCACGATGAGCAGCATCGCCTCCGGCTTGATGGCGTATTCCTCCATAACGGCGAAATACTTCATAAACTCGTTTGCGGAGATCATCCGCTTGGGAAACAGCGTCTGGATTGCCTTGTTGAAATCGGCGTACTTTTCCGTGCGGATGCGCTTGGGTTTCCCTTTGGCGTAGTCGGCGGGGAAGTAGCGTACGGAGAACGGCTCATAGGATACGATCTCCAACAGGTCGAAATCTTCCCAGAAGCGGAACAGGTCGATGAGCTTTTCCTCGGTGAGGTTCAGCGTCCTCGCCGCCTCGGCGAGGCTGTAATCTTCCTGCACGTTCTGGCATAGATATAAGCCGAATATGTACGCTTTGACGGCGTCGCCGTCCGCCATCGCCATATATTTGTTGATGAATTGGTTTTCCACGCTCGTGTAGGAGGAGAGGGAAAACTCGCGAGAGTAAGAACAAAATCCCATCGGTAAAAACTCCGCGCAACGCTTGATTTATTTTGGAAATTACGCTATACTATTATATAAATAATTTGCCGCAAAAGCAAGGCTATTTTCGGCTTTTTCTCAGAATTTTTTCGGCACAGGCAGGTCAGGCGAAAGGGAATGAGGGTATTACACACATCGGATTGGCATATCGGAAAGCGGCTCAACGGGCGCGACCGCCTCGAAGAGCAGGCAGCCGTTCTCGACGAGATCGCCGAAATCTGCGAGAAGGAAGGGGCGGAACTCGTCCTCGTCGCGGGCGACGTGTTCGATACCTATTTGCCCTCCGCCGAGGCGGAAGATCTGTTTTACGAAAAGGTCAAAAAAATCGCCGGGGGGGATCGGTGCGTGCTCATCATCAGCGGAAACCACGACGACAACGTGCGCCTCTGCGCGGCGACGGCTCTCTCGGAAGAGCAGGGCATCTACATCTACGGCAACGTGGGGCATACGCCCAAACCCTGTGCGGGCAGGGCGCTCTCGGTCACGGAAGCGGGCATAAATCATATCATATTTAAGAACGGCGCGGGCGACGAGGTGTTCGTCAACGTGCTCCCGTACCCGAACGAGGCGCGGCTGAAAGAGGATAAAATCGAGGGGGAAACCTACTTCGATAAGATGCGCCGCTGGATCTCCGCGGGCGAGGAAAAGAATGTCCGCAACCTGCCCTCCGTGTTTTTGTCGCACCTGTTCGTCGCGGGCGGCAAGGTCAGCGAAGGGGAGCGGGAGATCGATTTGGGCGGCGCGCGCGCCGTACCCCTCGAGCTTCTGCCGCAGTGCGCGTACACGGCGCTCGGGCACCTGCACAGGCGCCAGCATTTCAAAAACAACGTCTATTACAGCGGTTCGATCTTACAATACGCCTTCGACGAGGCGGGTGCAAAAAAGAGCGTCGTCCTGTTCGACCTGGACGAAAACGGCGCAGACAATATCCGCGAAGTTCCGCTCACGCGCGGCAGACAGCTCGTGCGGCTCGCGGCGGCGGGCGTGGAGGAGGGAATCGAACTCCTTCAAAAATACCCCGATTGCTATATAGAGTTGACGCTGTACCTAACCGAGCCGCTCATCTCCTCGCAGGTGCATCAGCTCAAAGAGGCGAACGGCGGGCTGATCTCCATCATTCCGTCGATACAGGGTGGGGAAATTGCCGCGGCGGAAATATCGCGCAAGCAGATGAGCGCGTCCGAACTCTTCCGCGAATACTATAAAAGTCTGTATGCGAAGGAGCCGCCCGAGGATTTGACGGCGCTGTTCCTTTCCGTCACGGAGGGGAACGATGAAGCCTAAATATCTGGAATTTAGCGGCATCAACAGTTTTGCCCGCAAGGCGGAGATCGACTTTGAAAAGCTGCTTTCGGGCGGTATTTTCGGCATCTTCGGCGATACGGGCAGTGGCAAAACGACAATTCTCGACAGCATGATTTTCGCCCTCTACGGCAGGATTGACCGCATCAAGGGCGGCGTCGGGAACGAAATCATCAACTACAATTGCGACAGGGCGTACGTCCGCTTCGATTTTGAAACGGAAACGCCGCAGGGCCGCAAGGTCTACCGCGTGGAGCGGGAAATCAAGCGCAAGAATTCCGCACAGTCGCTCACCCTCTCCGAGGTGAACGGGGAGCAGATCAAACCGGTCAGCGACGGCGTGAAGAACACGAACGCGAAGATACAGGAGATCGTCGGACTCTCCTTCGAGGATTTCAAAAAGTGCATCGCCCTGCCGCAGGGCGAATTCGCGCAGTTCGTCAAGGCGGAGCGGAGCGAGCGGCTCAAACTCATCTCCCGCCTGTTCGGGTTGGAAAAGTACGGCGACCTCTTAAACGCGCGCATCAAGGAGCGGTATTCCGAGGTCAGATCTTCCTTCGATACGAAGGAGGGGGAGCTGCGCGCCTACGGCGATCTGGACGGCGCCGACCTTGTTGCTATGCAGGAGGAATGCGCGCGGCTCAAAGCGCAGAAGGCGCAGCTGGACGAGGAATACAATCGCTTTGCGGCGGAATTTGAAAAGTTTAAGGACGAATATACCCGCGGCAGATCGCTGAAAGAATACAAGAACGCCTTGCAGAACTTGCGGGCGAAGGAAAAGGAGATCGGGGAATTGCGCCGCCTCGTCGGGCTTGCGCCCAAGGCGCGCGAAATCTGTACCCTGCAGAGGAGCGGGGAACAGCGGAAGGTCAAATCAGCCGCGCTGGAACGTTCGCGCGCGGCAGCGCTTGCAAAGAAGGCGGCGAGCGAAGCGGAGCTTGCCCGCCTGCGCGAGGAAAATGAAAAGGCGAATTACGCCGCGCGGGCGGAGGAGATTTCCGCAAAGCTCGCGGCGCTCGCCTATATCAAGCAGGATGCGGAATCCCTCCGCAAAAAAGGGGAGGAGCGCGAACGGCTGAAAAAGGAATATCAGGCGTTGCAGGCTGCAATTACCAAGGCGAGCGGTGAGGCGGAAGAGTGCGCAAGGCGCGAGCAAGCCGCCCAAAAATCGCTCGCCGCACTGGGCAATGCCGACCTTTCAGAGTTCTTTGCCGAGAATTTCGAGAGCGCGCTTTTGGGTGCCGAATTCCGCCGTCAGGGCGAATATGCGGCGGCAAAGCGGGAGGAGCTGCACGGCAATTTCTCTTCCGAGGGCGAACTCTTCCGCTGGGCGGACGGCGTGTTGTCCGAACAGGAAGCGCGTGCGAACGCGCTCCTTGCAACAAACAAGGCAAACGACGCGGAAAAACTGCTCGAAAATTTCCGCTGCGAACAGAAGGAACGGAACGAGCTGAACGCGGTTTTAACGAAGCTCGCCGCCGAGCGCACCCGCGCGGAGAGCGCGGTGCGCGAATACGAGGCGAAGAAGGCGCAGATTTCCGAGGACGGCGTGCGCATAAAAGGCGAAATAGATGCCGTCCGCGAGCGGATGCGCACTGCCCTCGGCGATGCCGAAACGGATTGGACTGCGGCGGAGCGCTCGTTGACAAAACAGCGCGAAGAGATCGCAAACCGCCGCGCCGATTCGGAGAAGCGCATACAGTCCGCCGCCGACGGCATCCGCGCGTGCGAGCTGGAAGCGGGCAAGGCGGAAGCGGCGCTCGCGCAGCTGCAGGCGGAATCGGAGAAGGAAGAACAAAAAACCGCCGCGCTTCTGGATGAGAGCGGCTTTCAAAGCACAGACGATGCGGAAGAAATCGTCCGCGCGTTGGAGCGCGCGGGCGACGCGGAAAAAAGGATTTCCGAATACGACGGCGCGCTCATATCCCTGCAGGCGAAGATTCAGATGCTGCGGTCGGGCGGCGAGCCGCGCGACATTTCCGACGAGGAGTTTGCCGCGCAGAGCGAAAAGATGTCCGCATTGGCGGCGAAAAAGCAGGACGTGAACGGCGCGCTCGCCGTCTACGAACAGCGGCTCGCCGATACGCAAAAACGCTTGGAACAAAAGAAAAAAATAGAAAAGGAGCGCGACGTTTACAAACAAAAACTCGACCTTCTCGTCAAGCTGCAGGAGCTTACGCGCGGGAATAAGTTCATGGAATACGTCGCTTCCGAATATCTGTGCGACATTTCCGCCGCCGCGACGGCGACGCTGCTCAAGCTCACGGGCGGGCGGTATTTCATCAAATACGAGCAGGGATTTTTCGTGGGGGATAACCTCTGCGGCGGGGAGCTTCGGAGCGTCAACACCCTCTCGGGCGGCGAAACGTTTTTGGTTTCCCTCTCCCTCGCGCTCGCGCTGTCTTCGGCGATCTATGCAAAGTCGCTCAAGCCCATCGAGTTTTTCTTTCTGGACGAAGGGTTCGGCACCCTCGACGAAAAGCTCATCGACACCGTCATGGACAGTCTGGAAAAACTAAAAAACAGCCGCTTCAGCATCGGGCTCATCTCGCATGTGGAGGAGCTGAAACACCGCATCGGTACGAAAATCACCGTCACCGGCGCGGCGGAGAGCGGCAGTTCGCAGATACAAATCAACTATTAAAACGGAGAGTATCTTTTGGCAAACAAAATTCTGACACCGATCACACTTTGGAGCGATTTCAATGATTCGCTCCCTATACAATGCACGGTTTTGGAAGAGCGCGAAGAAGACGGCGTTCTGCTGCGCAAGCTGCGCTGCTTCGGGCGCGACGTCGGCGGCGTGCGCGTCAATATCTTTGCGGTCTACTGCGCACCTGCGGGCGAAACCGCGCCTCCCGCGCTGCTCATTCTGCCCGACGCGTCGCAGACGGCGGATGTCGCTTTTGCGGAGCGGTTCGCCAAAAAAGGTTACGCCGTACTTATGCCCGATTACCGAGGCGAGTGGGACGGCTGCGAGGAATACACCATTTATCCCGAAGCGATTCCGTACGCCAATTACCGTTCGGCGGGCAGGCGCCTGGATTTTGCAGACGATACCGCTAAAGAAACGAGCTGGTACGAGTGGGTCGCCGTCGCGCGCTACTGCTGCCTGTACCTGCGTTCCCTTGCGCCCGAGAGGAAGATCGGGCTGATCGGCATTCGCGCGGGCGGAGAAATCGCCTGGCAGCTCGCCGCAACGTTCGAGGGGATTGCATGCGCTATTCCCGTATGCGCCGGCGGCTGGCGCGCTTACCGCGGCGTCCATAAGTTCGGCGAATCGACGGAGCTGAAAATGGACGACGAGCGCTACCGTTTCCTTGCCGGCGTCGATTCGCAGGCGTATGCGCAGTATGCAAAATGCCCGGTGCTTATGCTTTGCTCGACCAACGACGAGAATTTCGATGCCGACAGGGCGTTCGACACCTTTGCCCGCATCAACCCGGAAATGGACAAAACGTTCTATTTCGCGGCGCGTTACAACGGGCATATCGGCAAAACGGGACTGAATGACCTCGACCTCTTTATTGACAAATATCTCAAAGGGCGGGAGGTCTTTATCCCCGCGCCTGTCGAGATCGGCGTGGAAGAGGACGAAGGGGAGCTCGTCGCGCGCATCAAATTCGATCGCAACGGCGAAGTAAAGTACTGCGACGTATATATGGCGGAGGATAACCTCGATTCGCCCACGCGCGACTGGACGAAATGCACCCTCAAGCGCGAGGACGGAGACGACGAGCAGCTGTTTACGTTAAACGCCTATGAAAACGCTTCGCGCGTGTTCGTGTTCGCCAAGGCAAAATACAGCTGCGGGTTTGCCGTTTCTTCCAAAATCGCCGTCAAGCGGCTGGAAAACGCTTATTCCAATTCACAGAAAAAGAGCCGCATCCTGTACAGCAGCACAAACGGCACCGACAGCTTTACGATCGACCGTTTCGACAGAAACGTGCTTGCCGATTGTTTTTTGAATACGGCGGAGCCGCCCGTCCGTCTTACGGAAGGCCCGCTCGGTATCCGCGGGGTCTATTCCTCCTACGGACTGAAATTTTTCCGCATCAACGATGCGCGCTTCCGCCCCGGCGAAAACGGGCTTCTGAAATTCGATATTTACAGTCCCCGCCCGACCATTCTGCAGGTCTGCATCGGCGCGGGGCAGGGCGGTACGCCCGTCCGTTATTCGTGCGCATTGCGCATTTCGGGAGGCGAATGCTGGGCGGATCACCTGTTGAGCGCAAAGGATTTCAAAAGCGAGATCAACAAGCCGCTTTCGGGTCTGAACGCCGCGCGGTACATCACATTCTATTCGCAGGACGAATTTTGCATAAATAATTTGCTTTGGCTGTAATATTTCACGCAATTTACTTTTTATAAACCGAAAAATATGGTATACTCAATAGGAGATAAAATCGTCACCAAAAAGAAACATCCCTGCGGCTCCGACAGCTGGACGGTCATCCGCGTCGGCGCGGATTTCAAAATCAAGTGCGATAAATGCGGCAGGGTCGTGATGCTTTCCCGCGATGAATTTCTGCGCGCGGTCAAAAAATAAGGAGACGGCATGGAGGAAGAAAACAAATTCGGCGAACTTCTCGAAGAGCGCCGCAATCCAAACAGAGAGTTTTGGTCGACGTTGCGCTTTTTTATCGTGCTTCTGGCCATATTTCTCTGCTTTACCATCTTATTTACGCAGATATTCATAGGCGTGCAGGTCGTAGGCACCTCGATGGAGCCGACCCTGGAATCGGGGGATTATCTGTTCATCAATACCGCGGTTTCCCCGGAACACGGCAACATTGTCGTCATTGAAGCAAACGAAAAGGACAGCGTTCACGACGAAACCGTGCATAAGTGGATCATCAAGCGCGTCATCGGGCTTCCCGGCGACACCATAAAGGCGGAAAACGGAATTCTGTACCGCAAGGACGCGGGCGGCAGCGATTTTTACGTCGTCGAAGAGCCGTATCTGGGCGAAGCCTGGGCGGAAAGGAATACTATTCCGGAGACGGTCGTGAAGCAGGGCGAGATCTTTGTTCTGGGCGATCACCGCAGCGTCAGTTTAGACAGCCGTTCGCTCGGGGCGCTCGAGCTTTCCGATGTGATGGGCGTGGTAACCGGCTGGTCGCTCGCCTGCAAAGGGTTCCTGACCGGTCTGTTCGGTTTATTTTAATATCGATCGAAAGTAATGAGGAGGCAACGCAATGAACGGTATTGCGATCACTTCAGACAGTACATGCGATTTGAGCGTACAGCAAATACGCGAAAACGAAATCGGCATCATGCCTTTGAGCGTGATGCTGGGCGATAAATCGTTCCGCGACGGCGTCGACATCGTTCCCGCCGATATTTTCCGTTTTTTTGAAGAAACGGGGGAACTTCCCAAAACAGCGGCGCCGAGCGTCAAGGAGTACGAGGATTTTTTCCGCCCGTATGTCGAGGCGGGCGAAACGCTCATCCATTTCAATATTTCCTCGAAGGCGAGCGGGTCGAACGGATTCGCGCAGGCGGCTGCGAAGGCTTTCGGCGGAAAGGTGATCGTCGTCGATTCGCACGCGCTTTCCACGGGGCAGGGGCTTCTCGTAATGAAGGCGTGCGATTTGCGGAAGGAGGGGAAAAGCGCGGAAGAAATTGCGGAAACCGTCAATTCCCTGCGCGACAAAGTGAATACTTCCTTTATTCCCGATACGCTGCTGTATCTGTACAAGGGCGGGCGCTGTTCCACTCTCTCGTATTACGGGGCAAAGGTTCTGTCTATCCATCCGATGATCGCCATGAAGGAAGGGCAGCTGTATCCGAAAAAGAAATACATCGGCAAGATGAGCCGCTGCCTGAAAAATTATGTGCATGATCTTGCGGAGGAATATCCGCAGTATGACCGCACCCGCTGTTTTATCACGCACAGCAATGCAGACGCGGAACTTGTCGAAAGCGCAAAGCAGCTCGTAAAAGACCTTTTTTCCTTCGACGAAGTTACCGAAACGGTTGCCGGCAGCGTAATTACCGGTCATTGCGGCCGCAATACCATCGGCGTTCTGTTCATCAGCAAATAATTTTTTTACGGAGAAATATATGACAGTGATATTCAACGACGACGATCTCGTCAATGCATTCCGCCAAAAGCAGCGCATCTGGTATATATATGTCGGCGTCATGGTGGTTTTTATCGCCCTGTGCGCCGCGTGCATCGCCTATTACGTTTCGCTGCCGTACGAAGACCCCATGCAGCCGGTACCGATCTGGATCGTCTGCGTCGCCAGCTGTGTGTTTGTGATCTTTTCGTATATTTTCCTCGGAATCAAATTCCAGCGCGCAAGGAAGTATTATAAGATCGTTTCCTACCTTTCGGTGGGGATGAAACAGGTGAACAACAGCACGTTCCTGCGTTACGAGGAACCGGAGCTGAAGGACAGCGTAGATTATTACGTCCTCATCATGTCCGAATGGAGCAAAAAGAAATCGGAGTATATGGACAGGAAGATCTACTGCGATAAAGAAAAACCCCGCCCCGAATTTGCGAGCGGCGATGCCGTCTGCTATCTTACGCAGGGCAACGTTATGGTCGAATATGAAGTGGTCGGGCACGACGACAGTTTTGCCGAAGAAAAACAAAAAGAAGATGCGGCAAAAGAAAGAATTCAATTCTGATTCAACGAGCGGAGAAATATCATGCGAGCAGTAGTAACGGTTACGGGCAAGGATAAAAAAGGCATAATAGCGAAGGTCAGCACCTTTCTTGCGGAGCGCGGCGTCAATGTCGAGGACATCAGCCAGACTCTCCTGCAGGAATATTTTGCTATGATCATGCTGGTAGACATCAGCGGAATCAAAACGGAGCTTTCCGTTCTGGCAAAGGAATGCGAAAAGCTGGGCGAGGAGATCGGTATGTCCATCCGCTTGCAGCACGAGGCGATATTCAACGCCATGCACAATATTTAAGCGGGGGCGGGCATGTTCAATAAATTTGACGTTTTGGAAACCATCGACATGATCGAGCGGGAGCATCTGGACATCCGCACGATCACGATGGGTATTTCTTTGTTGCCCTGTATCGGCGGCACGGCGGAAAAAACAGCGAAAAACGTATACGATACCGTCTGCAAAAAGGCGGAAAACATCGTGCAGGTGGCGGACAGGCTCGCCGGGGAATACGGCATACCCATCGTAAACAAGCGCGTTTCCGTCACGCCCGTCAGCCTCATCTGCGCGCCTTTCCCCGAAAAGGCAGTCCTTGTCGGCAAGGCGTTGGACAGGGCGGCGAACGAACTCGGCATCGACTTTTTGGGCGGATATTCCGCGCTCGTGCATAAAGGTACGGCGGACTACGAAAAAATATTCCTGGACGGTATCCCGGAATTGCTGGCGTCCACGACGCGCGTCTGCTCCTCCGTGAACATCGGTTCTTCAAAGTCGGGCATCAATATGGACGCGGTGAAGCAGATGGGCGAGATCGTCAAGCGCACCGCGGAACTCACCGCCGAACAGGACGGCTTGGGCTGCGCGAAACTCGTCGTATTTGCGAACGCGGTCGAGGACAACCCGTTTATGGCGGGCGCGTTCCACGGCGTGGGCGAGAGCGGCACGGTCATCAACGTCGGCGTTTCCGGCCCCGGGGTCGTTAAGCACGCGCTGGAAAATATTCCCGACGCCAACCTGAACGAGGCTGCGGAGATGATCAAGCGTACGGCGTTTAAAATTACGCGCGCGGGGCAGCTGATCGCCAAAGAGGCGGCAAAGCGCCTGAACGCCGAATTCGGCATCGTCGATCTGTCGCTCGCGCCGACGCCCGTCATGGGCGACTCGGTCGCGCACATTCTGGAAGAACTCGGCCTCGAATGCGTGGGCGGTCACGGCACGACGGCGGCGCTCGCCATGCTCAACGACGCAGTCAAAAAGGGCGGCGTAATGGCAAGCTCTCATGTCGGCGGGCTTTCGGGCGCCTTCATTCCCGTCAGCGAGGACATCGGCATGATCCGCGCGGCGGAGAAGGGGCTTCTGAACATCGACAAACTCGAGGCAATGACGGCTGTCTGTTCGGTCGGATTGGACATGATCGCCATCCCCGGGAAAACGCCCGCCACGACGATCAGCGCGATCATCGCGGACGAAGCGGCGATCGGCATGATCAACAATAAAACGACGGCAGTCCGCGTCATTCCCGTCCCCGGAAAGGATGTGGGCGACAGCGTGGAATTCGGCGGGCTTTTGGGCAGGGCGCCGATCATGCCCGTCAACACGACGGACAGTTCGCGCTTTATCCTGCGCGGCGGCAGGATTCCTGCGCCCATTCACAGCAATAAAAATTGAAAGAGGAGAGAGAGTGTTATGGAAAGGAACGAAGTCGAAAGCAAATATAAATGGAAGGTAGAGGATATTTATCCGTCCGACGAAGCGTGGGAAAAGGCATATTCCGAAGCGGAAAAATCCCTGAACTTTTCCGGTTACAAGGGTAAACTCGGCAAGGCGGAATGCCTGCGCGACTTTTATCGGGCGCAGGAAGAAGCGATGCGCGCGGTCGAGCGGCTGTACCTCTATGCCCATATGCGGCACGACGAGGATTCGCGCATTGCGAAATACACGGCGATGCAGTCGCGCGCCATGTCTCTCATCGTGCGCTTCTCTTCAGAAACGGCGTTTGTCGAGCCGGAACTGACGGCTCTGCCCGATTCCGTGCTGGAAGGGTATCTCCGCGACAGTTCTCTCTCCGATCATGACTATGCGCTGCGCCAGCTTATCAAAATGAAGAAGCATATTCTCTCCGAAAAAGAGGAAAAGCTTCTGGCGATGGGCGGCGAGGTGTACTCGCAGTTTCAGAATATATTCTCCATGATCGACAACGCCGATATTCAGCTCGGCGAAGTCGAGGACGGCAAGGGCGGCAAGATCGCCCTGACGCACGGCATGTACAGCGTACTGCTGCACGGCGACGACAGAGATTTGCGCCGCCGCGCGTTCGAGCGCTATTATGCCGCCTATATCGGGCTGACGAACACTATAGCCGCTACCTACTACGGCAATGTGAAAAAGGACGTATTTATCAGCCGTGCGCGCGGTTATGAGAGCTGCCTGCAGCGCGCGTTGGACGGCGAGGATGTCGGCGTTTGCGTCTATAACAACCTCATCGAAGCTGTCCGCAAAAATCTTCCGGCGATGCACCGCTATATTGCTCTGCGCAAAAAGATCTTGAAGCTGGACGAGCAGCATATGTACGACATTTATGCGCCGTTGGTCGCCGATGCCGAGCTTAAACTTTCTTACGAAGAGGCTTGCGATCTTGTCGTCAAAGGTCTTTCCCCGCTCGGAGAAGATTATTGCTCCCTTCTGAAAAGGGGTTTTGCCGAAGGCTGGGTCGATGTCTGCGAAACGTCCGGTAAGCGCAGCGGTGCGTACAGCACGGGAATTTTCGGGCTGCATCCGTATGTACTGCTGAACTATCAGAAGACCACGCACGACGTGTTCACCATCGCGCACGAAATGGGGCATGCGCTGCACACCTATCATTCTAACGCGAAACAGCCGTATGCAAAGGCGGATTACCGCATTTTTGTTGCGGAAGTGGCGAGTACGGTCAACGAAACGCTGCTCCTGAAATATATTCTCTCCACTACGCAGGACGAGAATATGAAAAAATATCTCCTCAATTACTTTTTGGATACCATCCGCACGACGCTGCACCGCCAGACGATGTTTGCGGAATTTGAGTCGATCGCGCACGGGCTTGTGGAGGCGGGTACGCCTCTCACGAGCGAAAACCTGAGCGCGGAATACCTCAAACTGAACAAACAGTATTACGGCGACGCGATCGTGCATGACGAGCAGATCGCCTACGAGTGGTCGAGGATTCCGCATTTCTATACCTCTTTTTATGTGTACAAATACGCAACCGGCATTATCAGCGCCATATCCATCGTCAACCGCATTCTGACGGAAGGGGAAACGGCGGTTCGGGATTACAAGGAATTCCTTTCCTCGGGCGGCAGCGACAGTCCCGTTGAACTTTTGAAAATTGCGGGAGTCGACCTGACCAAACCGCAGGCGTTCGAGGCTGCTATGAAAGAATTTGAAGACACGCTCGCACGTTTCGAAGAAATGATGCTGAAAAAGTAAAAGGCTATGGTCAAGGCATTTCATAAAAACAATTTGCCGGAGTATAAAAAGCTGTGCGCATTCCACCAGTTTGTAGCGCGCGGCGTGCGGGCATACGCATATCCGGTTTTGTTTTTCGCAGCCGCGGTAATGTTTCTCGCGCTCGGGATCGCTTTCGGGAATCCGGCGTTTTACGCGGGGGCGGGGGTGCTGTTCGTCTTGGCTTGCGCGCTTCCGCCGGTGGCTCTCGCCATGCAGAATGCAAAGCTCGGTAAAAAGATCGCGCAGAATCCCGATTATCTGAAAACGGAACAGCTTTTTCAGTTCGGGGAAGAATCGTTCCGCCTTACGATTCGGGCAGGCGCGCGCACGGAAGAAGTGGAAATTCCGTATGCGCAGGTTCTGCGTATATACGAAACGAAGGAATATTTCTATATTTATATCGGCAGGTCGCAGGCGTTGATTGTCGGCAAAGCGGATATAACGGAAGGTTCGGCAGACGAACTGGCGGTTCTGTTCCGCAATCTGGGCAAGCGCTTCCGCGAAAAAAAGAACCTCCGCGCACAGCCGCCTCATACGGCGTAAAGGGCAGGGAAAAACGATGGCAAAAACAAATGTATTACCCAACAATCTCGAAGCGGAACAGGCTCTTCTCGGCTGCCTGCTCATCGACGTAGACACGCAGACGGACGTACTCGATAAACTGACGGAAGACGATTTTTATCAGGAATCGCACCGCCTGATCATCGGGGCGATGAAAGCGGTGTTCAATGCGCGCAAACCCGTCGATTTGGTAACCCTCGCCGACGAGCTGGAAAACGAAAAGTGTTTGGATAAGGCGGGCGGAATTACCTATATAACCGACCTTGCCAAAATAACTCCTTCTGCAGCGAACTATAAATCGTATCTGGAAATAGTCAAGCGCGACAGCGTCAACCGCCGCCTGATCCGGGCGTCGCAGAAGATCATTGAAAACGCGATGGAGGGAGCCGATTCGGCAGACAGCGTTGCCTACGCGGAAAAGCTCGTATTCGATATTTCCAAAAAAATGGATACGTCAACCCTCGTCGATATGCGCGAGGACGACAGCTATGACCGCGTGCTGAATAAATTTGAAGTGATCTCCACCGATAAGAACGCTCTCCGCGGCATCAATACGGGATTCACAAAGTTGGATAAGATCACGAACGGTCTGCAAAAGTCCGACTTTATCGTCCTCGCCGCGCGCCCGGGCGTCGGCAAAACGACCATCGGCATGAACATCATCGAGCATGCCGCGCTGGTCGATAACAGGGTGTGCGCCGTATTTTCGCTGGAAATGCCGCGCATTCAGCTCGCACAGAGGCTTTTATGCTCGTATGCGCGCGTCAGTATGTCGAAGGCGCTCTCGGGCGAACTTTCACAGAGCGATTGGAAAAAACTGTGGAAGGCGAGTTCCGATCTCAAAAAGGCGAAAATTTATATCGACGATTCCTCCAAAATCACGCCGGCGGAAATACTTTCCAAGTGCCGCCGTTTAAAGTCGCGCAAGGAAGGATTGGATATCATCATGATCGACTATATCCAATTGATGGGCAGCGGCGAGCGCCGAAGCGAGGAGAACCGCCAGCAGGAGATTGCGACCATCACGCGAAACTTAAAGATCATGGCAAAGGAACTCGATGTCCCCGTGCTGGCTCTTTCGCAGCTGCGCCGCATTTCTTCCAAAGAGGAACCGCAGCTGTCAGACCTGCGCGAATCGGGCGCGATCGAGCAGGACGCTGACATGGTTATGTTTATTCACCGCCCCGACGTTGCCGCGACCCCCGAAGAGATCAAGAGCGGTAAAATTATAAAAGACGCCGCCGATCTTATCATTGCGAAGCACCGTAACGGCGAATTGGGCAGGGTAAAACTGCGCTTCCGCGGCGACCAGGTGCGCTACGTCAATCCTCCGCCCGGATTTTTACCGGATGAGCCGGGCGAGGGCGAACTTCGGGAAACGGAAGAAAATGACGAGGAGGATCGCTACGATGCCTCCTACGACGACGATTCGCAGAACGGGTACGGCGATCCTTACGACGATGCGCTGGGCAGCTTCGCCGGCTCGCCCGGCGATGAAACGCCTCCCGACGAAGAGGAGAATTTCTGATGCGTACGGAAATATTGCCGCTCGGGAGCGACTCGCTCGCGCGTGCAAAAGAGCTGCTTTTGGCAGGGGAGTTGGTTGCGTTTCCGACCGAAACGGTTTACGGTCTCGGCGCGGACGCCCGTTCAGACGCGGCTGTGGAGAACATATACCGTGTAAAAGGGCGACCTTCCGATAACCCGCTCATCGTGCATGTGCATAAGGACTACGACCTTTCGCTGCTGGTTGAGGACGACCGGTCTTATGCGGCGAAACTGCGCGAGGCTTTTCTTCCCGGGCCGCTCACTTTGGTCTATAAAAGCAGGGGGCGGGTGAGCGCAAAAGTTTCCTGCGGGTTGGATACTCTTGCGGTGCGCGTGCCGTCGCATCCTTCGGCGCAGGAATTCCTGAAGTATGTCGGCATTCCGGTAGCGGCGCCTTCGGCGAATATTTCCAAACACGTCAGTCCCGTTTCGGCGCAGCATGTATATGACGATCTGCACGGAAAAATACCTCTGATTTTGGACGGAGGCGCGTGTTCCGGCGGTATAGAGAGTACTGTGTGTGACGTAACAGGCGATTATCCTGTCGTTTTGCGGCAGGGTTTGGTGTCGCGCGAGATGATCGAAAGCGTGACCGGCAAATGCGGTTTGTATGTTCCGAAAGCGGGCGAGCAAGTCCGTTCCCCCGGAATGAAATACAAGCACTATGCTCCCGCCTGTCGAACATGCCTGTTTGAAGCGGATGAGATCGGAAAGGCGCTGACCTGTTTTTATAGAAATAGGGATGCGGGGATGCGCGTTTTGATTCTGTGCGAAGAGGCTGCGGCGGATAACTTTCCTTCCGGCTCCGTGCTTCGCTTGGGCAATACCGCGGAGGAAATGGCTGCCAACCTGTATGCTCTTTTGCGGGATGCGGAAACCAAGGCAGATATGCTGATTGCGGTAAAACCGCATGCGCGGGGCGGGGTCATGGACGGCGTGCTGAACCGCCTTTGCAAGGCTTGCGCGGGGGAGGAGAAATGAAGCGGAGAAAGGTTTTGTTTGTATGTACGGGGAACACATGCCGCAGCCCGATGGCGGAGGCGATCTTCCGTGCGGAGATCAAAAGGCGGAAGATCAAGTTTGTCGATTCCGCATCGGCCGGCATTTTCGCGTCGAACAGCGAAGCCATTCATCCGTTGAGCGCCGCCTGTCTCGATGAACGGCGGCTCGATTACTCCAAATTCCGTCCTCGCCAGCTGAAACATAAGATGCTTGAAACGAGTTACATGGTCGTGTGCATGACGCGCGAACAGAAGGACTTGCTGAAAGGCTCGGGGAACGTTTACGCCGTCAGCGATATTATCGGGTTCGACGTAGACGATCCTTACGGCGGAACGATCGACGAATACCGCCGCGCGGCAGACGAATTGCAGCAGGCTGCCGCGGCGATCATAGAAAAATTTTTTGCTTCGGATTTACCGGGTCAACAACGGGAGGATAAAAAATGAAGATAGCAGTCGCCTGCGACCATGGCGGGCTTGTATTGAAAAACAGTTTGCTGAAATATTTGCGGGAAAACGGTTATGAGGTGGAGGATTTCGGCACTTGTACGGAGGACTCCTGCGATTATCCCGATTTTGCGCTTCCCGCCGCGGAAGCCGTTGCCCGCGGGGAATGCGAGAGGGGGATTTTGATATGCAGCACGGGCATCGGCGTTTCCATTGCCGCAAACAAGGTGAAGGGGATCCGCTGTGCGCATTGCCACGATACCTATTCGGCAAAATATACCCGTTTGCACAATGATGCAAATATGCTCGCGTTCGGGCAGAAGATCATCGGCGACGGGCTGATGCTGGAAATCGTGAATATTTTTCTCAATACCGAATTTGAAGGCGGTGGCAGACATAAGCGCCGCGTCGATAAAATTGCCGCGATCGAAGAAAAATATTTCAAATAACATAAAAATCATACGAAGGGAGAAAATTTATTATGGCGAAAGTATTTGTTATGGATCATCCCCTCGTGCAGCATAAAATAACAATGCTGCGCGATAAAAACACCAGCACAAAAGATTTCCGAGAGCTTGCAGAGGAGATCTCGCTTCTGATGGCGTACGAAGTCACGCGCGATCTGCCTTTGGAGGATATCGAGGTGGAAACGCCCATCTGCAAAACGGTTGCAAAAACGGTTTCGGGCAGAAGCGTGGGCATCGTACCCATTCTCCGCGCGGGGCTTGGAATGGTCAACGGAATGCTCAAACTTGTACCCAATGCAAAGGTCGGGCATATCGGGCTGTATCGCGACCCGAAGACGCTCAAACCCGTCGAATATTATTGCAAACTTCCCGCCGACGCGACGGACAGAACGTTGATCGTCGTCGACCCGATGCTTGCTACCGGCGGAAGCGCTGCCGCGGCGATCGGTTTTTTGAAGGACAGAGGCTGCACCAATATCAAATTTTGTTGTCTCATCGCGGCGCCGCAGGGACTTGCCGCGCTGCAAAAAGCGCATCCCGACGTCGATATTTTCATCGCTGCGTTGGATAAAGAGCTGAACGATCACGCGTATATCGTCCCCGGGTTGGGCGATGCCGGAGATCGCCTGTTCGGTACAAAATAAAAAAGTATAGAGAGCGGAGTGAATGGAAGTGCGGAACAATTTTAAGACAAAAAAAATCACGAAGGCAGTTATCCCCGCGGCGGGGTTCGGAACGCGTTTTTTGCCCGTCACGAAATCGGTGTGCAAGGAAATGTTGCCCATCGTCGATAAGCCGACGTTGCAATACATCGTCGAAGAAGCCGTTGCCGCGGGGATCGAAGATATTCTCGTTATTACGGGCAGGAATAAAAAGATCCTCGAGGATTTTTTCGATTATACTCCCGAGCTTGACGCTTTGCTGGAGCAGGACGGAAAAGACGAATTTCTGAAAATCTCGAGGGAAATGGAAAACCTCGTCAATATGTATTTTGTGCGGCAGAAACATCCTACGGGATTTGCGGATGCGATCATGTATGCCCGCGCGTTTACGGGAGACGAGCCTTTCGCGATCCTTTTGGGCGACGATGTGATCTATACGGATGCGAATACGCGCCCTGCGATCGGTCAGCTGATGGACTGCTACAGTGAAACGGGGAAACCCGCCGTCGCGGTTATGGAAGTGCCGGATGCGGATATTCCCAAATACGCCAACATCCGCGGGAAAGAGATCGGCGAGCGCCGTTTTGCCATCGACAAAATCGTAGAAAAACCTGCGGTGAAGGATAAATTTTCCAACGACGCCGTCATCGGGCGCTATGTGGTGGAGCCGGACATCTACGATATCATCAAAAACACGCCGCCTTCGCCGAAAGGAGAGGTGTATTTTACGGACGCTTTGCAATATCTTGCCGGGCAGGGTCGGCTGATCGGCTGCCGGTTCGAAGGCAAGCGCTACGATGCCGGCAATAAGCTGGAATTTTTGGAGGCGAACGTGGAATACGCCCTGCGCGACGAATCGCTCGGGGAACCGTTCAGAGCGTATCTTCTGCAGCTCGCCGAAAAACTGAAATAATATGAAATACCGCTTTTACAACGCAAAAATTTTGCCTTCACCGTCGGAAGATATTTTCGACGGCGAAATTTTAACGGAAGGGGATACGATCGGGCGCATCGGCATGCGCGGCTCGTTTGTCGGCTGTGCGGAAAAGGAGATCGACTGCGGCGGAAACCTGCTGATGAGCGGATTTTGTAACGCGCACGCGCACGCCGCCATGAGCCTGTTCCGCGGCATTGCCGACGATCTGCCCCTCGATCAATGGCTGAACGAGCGCATTTTTCCCATGGAGGATCATCTGACCCCCGACGACATGTATTGGGGAGCGATGCTGCAGATCGCCGAGTATGTGCGGGGTGGCATAACCTGCTTTGCCGATATGTATTTCTATGTCGATTCCGTCTTTCAGGCGGCGAAAAACGCCAATCTGTGCATTGCGTTGTGCGGCGGTTCTACTTCCGATTCCGAGGGTGATATTCTCCGATTTATAGAGGATTGTTACGCTAAATATAATACTATGTCTGACAGAATTCGCTATTTTCCGGGGCTTCACGCGGAGTATACCTGCACGGAGAGCCTGATTGCGAAGGTGGCGGATTTTGCGGCGGAGTGCGGTGCAAAGACCTATATCCATCTTTCAGAAACTTTGAAAGAGGTCGGCGAGTGTACGGTGCGGCATAACGGGCTTACGCCGCCGCAATACCTGCATAAACTCGGATTTTTCGATAACGGCGGCATTGCGGCGCACTGCGTGTACTGCGATAAGGACGACCTGGCTCTGTTAAAACAGAGCGGCGTGACCCCCGTTATCAACGGGGCGAGCAATCTGAAATTGGCGTCCGGCATTGCCCCCGTATACAGCATGCTGGCGCAGGGCATTGCGCCCGCGCTCGGTACCGACGGGACGGCGAGCAACAATGCTGCGTCCATGTTCCGGGAGATGTACCTGTATTCCTGCCTGCAAAAGGAATCGTTGAAGGACGCTTCTGCCGTGAGTGCGGAGCAGGCGCTCGCCGCAGCTACCGAAAACGGATATGCCGCGCTCGGCATGCGCGGCGGCGCGCTGCGCGAAGGCAACTTTGCCGACATGGCGCTCATCGACCTGAACGCACCCAACATGCGTCCGCTGTCCGACGTACGGAAAAATCTCGTCTACAGCGCCGATTGTTCGGATGTGCTGATGACGGTCGCCGGCGGAAAGATCGTTTATGACCGCGGCAGGTTTTATATCGGCGAAGATTTGGATAAACTTTATGCGGAGTGCGAGGCGCGGAGAGACAGGCTTCTTTCCGCCCTGTAAGATTCGGAGGAAAAAAATGTATCAATTTCTGGCAGCATCGGCAGACGCGCCCGCGGAGGGCGCCGAACCCGGATTTTGGGAAACATTGCGGCAGATCGGCGAGGATTTTGTTCAGAATACGGGGCTTGCAATCGTCCGTACGCTCGCTTTTCTCGTACTCGGGCTCGTCGTCATCAAAATCGTTCAGGCGATCACGCGCAGCGCGACGCTTCGCAGCCGCCGCCTTGACAATGCCGCCGCGTCGTTCGTCATTTCCGTCGTGACCGTCGTTTTATATGTTGCGCTGGTCATTGTTTTGGTCAGTTCGCTCGGGTTTTCAACGGCGGGCATCATCGCCGGGTTTTCCGCTGTGGCACTCGCCATTGCTTTGGCTCTGAAAGACAGTTTGGGCAGCCTCGCGAACGGCGTCATCATCATTTTCACGAAACCTTTCAAAAAGGGCGATTATGTGCAGATCAACGAGTACGACGGGCTTGTGCAGGATATACGGCTGTTCAACACGAAAATCCTCACATACAGCAACGAGGAGATCATCATTCCGAACAGCGAAATCCTCAGCACCAAAATGATCAATTACAGCACGATGCCCATTCGCCGCGTGGTTATCGATGTACCCGTGCCGTACGATGCGGACACGGCGAGGGTAAAACAGCTTTTGCTCGATTCGGTCAGCGAATACAAATACACCGTCAAAACGCCCGCTCCCTCGGTGGTGCTGAAGGAATACGGCGACAGCGCGCTGAAATTTTCCGCCCGCGCCTGGACGTTGAACGAAAATTATTGGGATACGCTCTACGACCTGACCGACAAGATCTTCAACGATCTGAAGGCGCAGGGGATTTCTATCCCGTTCAACCGCATGGACGTGCAGCTTATCCAAACGGCGGCGCAGGGCGCAGCCGTCTCGCCCGCGGAATGCAAAGGCAAGGGGAGGGAGGAAGAATGACGCTGGAACTGCTGTTGCAATATATAACGTATGCGGCGATCATCGTCGTCGGAATTCTCATACTCGGTTTTATCAAGCGTGCCACAAAACTGCCTACGCACGCCGAATTGAAAAAGCGGCTGACGTCGCTTTGCGCCGATATAAACGAATTTATCCGCGGCGAAGGGGATAAAAAGGAGATCAGCGGTTACGATTTTTTCCGTATGGCGACCAAATGCGCCAACAAGGCGAACAAGCTCGCCTATACGGTCACGCTGATGGCGCAAAAGGAGCGGGACGGGAATCTCGATTCGATTTCCGTGTTGCTGGAAGAGGCAAGCGCCTGTATCTCGCCGTATAAATTCAAGGCGAAGGGCATCGACGACCTGAGCGGTCTTGAGCAGGCTTTGGAAAAAACGCAAAAGGCGATCGCTTCCATCGATCTGATCCTGGAGCGGGATAAAGATCTTCGCGCAAAGCGCGCACAATGACGGGAATACCATGGATAAAAGGTTAATTTGCATCGGCGGCGGTGAACTGAAAACGAAGGAAACGCTGAAAATCGACGGATATATCGCGGAACTGGCAAAGACGCACGCGGGAGAGAAACGTGCATACGGGCTGTTTATTCCGACCGCCAGCCACGACAGCATGCCGTATTTCAACAGCTTTCGGAAAACGTATACCTCCGTTTACGACATCAAGGCAGACGTTGCGCTCACCGTTTACGGTGAGATGGATATGGAACGGATTGCGGAAAAATTTCAGAAAGCCGATTTTATCTATGTCGGCGGCGGCGATACCGTATTTATGTTGGAGCATTGGAAAAAGAGCGGAATGCTTGAGTTAATCCGCGACGCGTACGAGCGCGGCGTAATCGTTTGCGGGTTGTCGGCAGGGGCGATATGCTGGTTTGAAACGATGTATTCCGATTCGGTGCAGGAGTGCGGAGAGGGGAGGTACGCGCTTTATCCGGGATTAAATTGGATAAAAGGAATAATTTCTCCGCATTACGGGCTTCGAGCGCTTGACTTTGACGAAATAATTTCATATAATAATAAAGACGCTATCGGTTTGGAAGACAACAGTGCGATCGAAATTGTGAACGGAGAGATTGTCCGTTCGATCAGTTGCGGCGGCAGCGCTTACCGCATACATGGCGGCGGCGGAAGAGTCAGCAAAGAGATCATACGACCGCAGTTGGTTCTATGACGACGCAGCAAAGCGAATGCGAGTGTGGTGAAATTGGCAGACGCGCTAGATTCAGGTTCTAGTGGAAGCGATTCCGTGCAGGTTCAAGTCCTGTCACTCGCACCATCATTTGGCAACAAAAAAGATATTGCCAACAAAAACCTCGGTTTTACCGAGGTTTTTGCCATTTATTGTACAGGAAAACCCGCGGATTGTCCGCGGATAAAAAAGGGTTTGAGCAATTTGGCGTGTGTCGTGCAAAACCGGGAGTATGTGAAGCGACGACAAAAAAAGGAACGAGCGGGGAGATACGTTCTCCCCGCTCGTTCCTTTTAGTGCGGCGCGTCTGTTTACTGGTTTCGTTCGCGGTATTCGGCGGGGGTCAACCCTGCGTATTTTTTGAATGTGCGCGCAAAATGACTTTGCGAAGAAAAACCGAGGTAAGTGCCTATGGAGACCAAAGTTTTATCGGTATAGCGGAGCAGATATTTCGCCTCCTCCGTTTTTTCGCGCAGGATAAAATCGGAGAGGTTTTCACCCGTTTCGCTTTTAAATTTAGAGGAAAGTTTGCTTCGGCTGATAAAGAGCGTTTCTGCGATCGCGGATGTGCGGATCGGTTCGGAGAGGTGGTGCAATATGTAGTTGCGCACATCGAAAACGAGCTGTGACGGCGCGGCGTTTCTCCGCATTTTTTCCACGCGCTCCGTATAATCGAAAACCATTCGGAACAGAAGATGTGTAATGGAAGGCAGGTCTTGGAGTAATTCGCATTTTTGAATATAAGAATCGCTCATCGAAAGCGCGTCCTGCATATCGACGCCGCCGCGGATTGCAGCACGGCATACGAGGGTCGCCGTTACGATAAAAGTGTTTTTTTGCTGGCGAATCAGCTCCTTTGCGAGGATTCCCGAATTGACGGCAGGTGCATCGGCGAGCCATTTTTTCAGCGCCGCGGTATCTCCATGCCGGACGATCGTGAGAATTGTCTGTTCGGTTGCCAGCGAATTGTTAAACCGATTCGCCTCGTCGGACATGCTTCGCTTTTCCGTTTCTTTGAGCTGCTCACGGCTTAAAAGCTCTTTCAGCCTTTCGCGGTCGCCGTCGTATACGGTTATGTCGGCAAGGGAGAGCTTTTCCCCGTTCAAAACATGGTTGAGTGTAAGTAAAATTTGTATTATGCTTCCGAGGGGCATGCTGACAATATTTTTCATGCCGAGGACGAATTCGTTGATCTGTTCTTTCGGCACGTCTGCGCGGAAAGCCAATTCGCGCAGTTCCTGTTCGTTCGCCGTCGTTTGCCGCGACGGCCCCAAAACCACGCGCATCGCTCCGCTCGTAACTACTCCGTAATAATTGAAATGCTGCGTCATAAAGTATCCGACGCGATCTTTGATAGCCATAATTTGGTCGAAATATACGCATATCGGATCTTTGGGCAGGGGTGAAACGGAGTAATACAGCAGCAGTTCCCTCCCTCGGTACAGGCGGATCGGAATGCCGGAAAGGTTTCCGATCGCCGTGCATAAATATTGCAAATCGATATTTTTCGCGCGCATGTTTCGCCACCTCGCTCGTTTCTGGTAACAATTGTATCAAAAACGGCACAAAAATGCAATACAATTCAAAAATTTACTGCTATAATGGTATTGAAAAAAGGAGGCATCGGAAATGAATGTCCGGAAGTTGCTCTGCGAACTGACCGCGGAGGAAAAAGCCGCGCTCGTTGCCGGCACGGATTTTATGTATACCAATCCCATACCGAGGCTGGGGATTAAGTCTCTTCGCATGTCGGACGGCCCGCACGGGCTGCGCGTGCAGGCAGAAGGGGGAGATAACGGCGTTACGGGCAGTCTGCCGGCAACGGCGTTTCCGACTGCCGCCTGCACGGCTTCCGGCTGGAATCCTGAAAATGTGCGGAAAATGGGCAAAGCTATTGCACAGGAATGCCACAAATACGGGGTACATATCCTTCTCGGCCCGGGAGCAAACATCAAGAGGAACCCCACGGCGGGGCGGAATTTTGAATATTTTTCGGAGGATCCGCTGCTGGCGGGGAAGATGGCTGCGGCGGAGGTCGAAGGCATACAGAGTGAGGGCGTTGGGGTATCCGTCAAGCATTTTGCGCTCAATAACAGCGAAAACTATCGCTTTATGGGGGACAGCATAGCCGATTTGCGCGCCATCCGCGAGATTTACCTGAAGGTTTTTGAAATTATCGTCAAAGAGAGCAAGCCTGCCTCGCTCATGTGCGCATATAACAAAATAAACGGTGAATTTTGTTCGCACAACAAGTGGCTTTTGACCGACGTGCTGCGCCGGGAATGGGGGTTCGGCGGGTTGGTCATGACCGACTGGGGCGCAATGCACGACCGCGTAGCGTCTTTGCGCGCGGGGCTTGACCTGGAAATGCCGGGCGATACGGCAATTTGCCGCAAATGGATTCTGGACGGATTGAAGGACGGTACGCTTGCGGAGGAAAGCCTGAATAGCGCGGCGGAAAACGTATTGACTGCGGTGGACACATTCGCAAAAAAAATTGCGGACGACGCCGATTTTGAGGCGAACGATCGCCTTGCCTGCGAAATTGCGGAGGACTGCGCGGTTCTTTTGAAAAACGACGGCGTCCTTCCCCTCGCGGAAGGCGAAAGAATCTTTGTCGTCGGCGAACTGTTCGAAAAGATGCGCTATCAGGGAGCGGGGAGTTCGATGATCAACCCGACGAAGATCACCACGCCGAAGGCTGCGTTCGACGCCATGCGCATATCCTACGGGTATAGCCGCGGTTATGCGGAAAACCAAACAGAACCGCAGCAGGCATGGATCGACGAGGCGGTCGCCGCCTCCGCGCAATATGATACGATAGCCGTGTTTGCGGGTCTTACCGATTATGCCGAAAGCGAAGGCTGTGACCGCGAGCATATGCGTCTGCCCGAAAATCAGCTCGCCCTCATCGACGCGCTGTGCAGAACGGGGAGGAAAATTATCGTGGTGCTGTTCGGCGGCTCGCCCGTGGAGCTTCCGTTTGCCGGAAAGGTCGGCGCGATTCTCAATATGTATCTTCCCGGGCAGAACGGCGGCACTGCTTGCGCAAACCTTCTGTTCGGCAGGGCGAATCCTTCCGGCAGGCTCGCCGAAACGTGGCCCCTTCGGTATGAAGACGTACCCTTCGGGGAAGCGTTCGGCAAGGGCGTCAACGAGGTGTATAGGGAGAGTATTTTTGTCGGTTACCGATATTATGCGACGGCGAAGAAACCTGTGCGCTATCCGTTCGGCTACGGGCTCTCCTATACGTCGTTTGAGTATCGCGGTATGCAGGTGCGGGAGGAGGAAAACTCGCTCATCGTTTCCTGCGAAGTAAACAATACCGGCATACGCGACGGCGCAGAAGTCGTGCAGCTCTATGTCAGGGCTCCGCAAAGCGATGTTTTCAAGCCGGAACGCGAACTGCGCGCATTCCGGAAGGTTTATATAAAAGCGGGCGGCAGCATAAAGGTTGAACTGACCGTTCCCAAAGCGGAGTTAAGATATTTCGATGCGGAAAAAAAGGACTGGGTGCTGGAAGGCGGGGAATACGAACTGCAGCTTTGTTCCGATTGCCAGACCGTAATTTTTTCAAAATCCGTCCGCCTGGAAGGCGAAAATTTTGCGCCGTACAGCGAGGAAATCAAAAAAGTTTACGGCGGGGCGGCGTTTGCCGGGCTGACCGATTCTCTGTTTGAAAGGATGAGCGGGCAGACGATCCGCCCGACGCCGCCGGAAAAACCTGTGCGTCTCGAATCGCGGTTCACCGATTTGCGGGCGACGTTTATGGGCAGAATTCTGTTCAACGCCGTTCTCGGGGTCGCCGGGCGGCAGTTGCGAGCGGCACAAAAACTCCCCGAAGGGTCAGAGCGGGACAATAAGATCAAGGGAGCAACATTCATGAAGCGGATACTTGAATCCAATTCGCTCATCTGTATGTCGATGTCGGCAGGAAAATCGTTTCCGTATAATTTCGCGCAGGGGTTTGTTTATCTCGCCAACGGGAAACTGTTCAGGGGGCTGAAATGCTTCTGTACAAAAATACAAGTTCCGGCATTGCCGAAAACGGAGGAGGATAAAAGATGACGCAGGGGAAAATGCTGTCGGGGCGGTTTTTCAACAGCAAAGTAAAGTCGCAGAACGTGACCGCCAAAGAAAAATGGTTGGGATTTTTACTCGGGCCTTGCGGCGCGCTGCTGTTCAACGCCGTCATGGCTACCTATCTCAATCTGTTCTATACCGACGTTCTGGGTTTCGGTACGATTTGGGGCGGGATGTTTTTGGTCGTCTTCCCGATATTGTCGAAGATAATCGACGCGGTTACGAATGTCGTAATGGGTTGGATCATCGACCGCACGCATACCAGGCAGGGGAAGGCGCGCCCGTGGCTGCTTTTATCGGCACCGCTTCTGGCGATAACGGGTGTATTGCTTTTTATCGTTCCAAGCGGGAATACTGCATTGCAGATCGTATGGGTAATGCTTTCGTATAATTTGTACTATTCGCTCGCCTATACGATGTATTCCATGAGCCATAATCTTATGGTTCCGCTTTCCACGCGCAATACCTCGCAGCGCGGTGTGCTGGCGGTGTTCAACAACATCAGTTCCATCATGATGACGGGCATCGTCGTTGCACTCATTTTCCCGATGCTGATCTATCCTATATTGGGAACGAGCCAGACGACGTGGATCATCTGCATGGCTGTCATTTCGTGTTTATCCCTTCCCTGCGTGATTCTGGAATATTATTACACAAAAGAGCGCGTCACGGCGGAAGTTGCAGAACAAGAGGAAAGGAAAATCCCGTTCCTTATGCAGCTCAAAGCGGTATTTACGGATAAATACATGCTGCTGCTCGGATATTTTCTCCTTTACACGCTCACGAGTCAGCTGAAAAACGTAGCGCTTCCGTATTACTGTAAAACTGGTACGACCGCTGTATATGGGGCTTTTGACAAAAGAGCAGGAAGAGTTTGCCAAAAAGCGCCTTATAAAAGCGATGGATAATTATGGCTGGCGGCTCGGTACGGGGTTTTTGTCTACGCCGATGATTCTCGACGTTCTGGCGGAACTGAACACGGAGTACGCATATCGTCTTTTGGAAAATGAGGAGTTGCCCGGCTGGCTTTCCATGCCGAAAAACGGAGCCACCACCATATGGGAAGCGTGGGAGGGCAATACGGTAAAGGCGAAGGGATTGGCATCTCTGAACCATTACTCCAAGGGAGCCGTATGCGAATGGCTGCTGCGTGCAATGTGCGGAATAAACGTCGCGGGCGAAAACAAATTCGTAATCGCTCCCGAACCGGGCGGCGACCTGACTTACGCGAAGGCGGAATATCAAAGCATATACGGCAAAGTTTCCAGCGGTTGGGAAAGAACGGAAAACGACTGGAAATACGTTATATCAGTCCCCGCGAACACATCGGCGGAAATCGTGCTGCCCGACGGCAGGAAGAAAACGGTCGGTGCGGGGGTATACACTTTCTGAAATGCAAAGGAGCCGCCGCAATGCGGGCGCCCCTCCGGAATTCCGGAGGGGCGCTGATTTTTCTGTTCAGGCGCAGAGCATAAAACACATTTCCGCCAGAAAGACCGTTGCGATGCTCGCCACCGACACGACGAGCAGTCCGCGGCGGAAGTACGCCAGCACCAGAGCGACGAGCGTCCCCGCGATGCCCGACCAGATCGTCGAGGTGGAAAAGAGGATAGCGGGGAACACCATCACCGCCAGAACGCTGTAGGGCAGGTAGTACAGAAAGGATTTGATAAATTGATTTTTGATTTGTTTTTTCACGAACAGCAGACCGACCGCCTTCGTTGCAAAGGTCACGGCGAACATGATGCCGCACCCGATGAGCATATCCGCGAGCGTCATTTTCCGCCCCCTTCGCCCGCCGGAGGCGCGCCGTCATTCTCCTGCTTTTCGGTCAGTTTCTGTTCGCTGTCCTCCTCGTCCCTGCGAGGGAAGAGCAGGGCGAGTATTGCCGTGCATACGACGGATACGACGATGATGTCCACTCCGCTCGGCAGCGAATGCAGAACGGGTACGAAGTAGAACAGGCAGCTCCCCGCGATGCTGAGCGCCACGAGCAGCAATACCTTTTTATCCCCGCGCGCGGGCGGAATGACGATCGCCACGAACATCGCGTACAGCGGAATATTGAACGCGCTCATGAGTATGTCGTACCACGCGGCGGCGTCGCCCGTGAGCAGGGCGGAGAGCAGGGCGCTCATGCCCGCGCCGAGCGCCGTTCCGCCCAGCCAGCCCGCAAACGAGCAGCCCATCAGCCCCATGAGGTAGGAAAATTTCAGTTTGTTCGGCTGCTGCACGGCGACGGCATAGTTTTCGTCCGTCACCCCGAAGGAAACGATCAGCCGTTTCCACAGCGGAAAATTTCCGTCCAGCTTCTGCGAGATGGAAACGGACATGAGCGCATAGCGGATATTGATGACGAGCATGGTCGCAAACAGCACCGCGAGCGACGCGCCTGCGGCGATGAGATTGGTACCGGCAAACTGCCCGGTACCCGTAAAATTGGTTGCCGAAACGAGGATCGGAAACCAGACGGGAAAGCCCTGCGCCACGGCGCTCATCGCATAGGCGAACGCTACCGGCACATAGCCGAGCGCAATGGGCAGACCGTCACGCAAGCCGCGCGAAAACCGCATGGGCATCTCTCCTTGCTAAAATTCCCCCGCAGGGACGGCGGGTATACTATTATAGCACAAACAAGTATGCTTGTGAACGAATTTTGCTCCGCAAATTCAACATTTCCCTGCCATACGGTTTGATTTCGCGCTCTCTTTGTGGTATAATATTGCAAATTCAAGCAATTTTTTGGAGATTTAAGAGTATGTATTGGGCAGATAAACTGGCGGACGAGGTCATCCGCAGAAAGCCGGACAAGGAAGAGTACGTCTGCGCGGCGGGCATTTCGCCCTCCGGCTCCGTGCACATCGGCAACTTCCGCGATATCGCGACGAGTTATTTCGTATACCGCGCTCTCCTCAAAAAGGGCAAAAAGGCGCGCCTCGTCTTTTCGTGGGACGAGTTCGACCGCCTGCGCAAGGTGCCGAAAAACGTTTCCGACCACCTCGGCAACAATTCCTTCGAGCAGTACATCGGCTATCCTTACGTCGATATTCCCGACCCGTTCGGCAAGGACGAGTCCTATGCCGCGCACTTTGAAAAGGAGTTCATGGAATCCGTTAAAAGATTCGGCATCGAAATGGACTACCGCTATCAGGCGAAGGAATACCGCTCCGGCCGCTACGCCGAGCACGTCATCTTTGCCCTGAAAAACCGCAAAAAGATCTTCGACATCCTCGATAAGCACCGCACGCAGGACGCCACGGAGGAGGAGCGCGAAAACTACTACCCCGTGTCCATCTTCTGCCCGCACTGCCACAAGGATTCGACGAAAATAGTCTCCCTCTCCGACGACTGCACCAAGGCGCATTATACCTGCGAGTGCGGTCATGAAGGGGATTTCGATTTCACGAAGGACTTCAACTGCAAGCTGCAGTGGAAGGTCGACTGGCCCATGCGCTGGATGGTCGAGGGGGTCGATTTCGAGCCGGGCGGGAAGGATCACGCCTCCAAGAACGGCAGCTACGACACCGCGAAGGACATCTCCCGCGAGGTGTTCGGCTACGAGCCGCCGCTGTTCCAGGGTTACGAGTTCATCGGCATCAAGGGCAACGTCAACGTGGGCAAGATGAGCGGCTCCTCGGGGCTGAACATGACGCCCGATTTCCTGTTAAAGCTGTACCCGCCCGAACTTATCCTGTGGCTGTACGCGAAGACGGAACCGCTGAAGGCGTTCGACTTCTGCCTTTCGGACGAAATCCTGCGCCAGTATTTCGAGTTCGGCAAGATGCTCACGAGCTATATGAACGGCACTGCGGACGAGAACACCAGGCGCGTCATGGAGAACAGTCTCATTGATGGGCGCAAGTTCGTACCCGTGCCGATGAGCCAGCTCGTCGATCTTGGTTCGGTGGTCGATTTCAACCCCGAAATGATGGAAAAGCTGTTCGAAAAGATCGGCACGCCGTATAAGATCGAGGACTTCAAGGAACTGTTCGAGCGCGCCAAATTCTGGCTGCGCACCTGTTCGCCCGAGAGCGAGTACGTCATCCTCGAAAAGCGCAACTGGCCGTACTGGCGCACCATGAACGACAAAGAGCGCGAGTGCGTCCGCCTGCTCAAAGAGTATATCGAAAAGGGCGGCTACACCCTTGATTCGCTGCAATCCGAGCTGTACGCCATCCCCAAGCAGGTATTTCCCGACATCGCCGAGGATAAAAACGCGCTCAAAGCGGTGCAGAGCAAGTTCTTCAAGGACGTCTACAACCTGACGCTCGCGCGCGACAAGGGGCCGCGGCTTTATCTGTATCTGTACGCCGTCGAGCCTTCGCGCTATCTCAAACTCCTCGATTTCTCCCTGCCCGAAGCGGAAGACCCCGACGCAAAGGAGGAGGTCAAAGAGGAAGTCAGGGAGGAAAAGAGCGCACCCGTCGAGGACAAGTATGTCCCCGAAGTAGCTCCTTTCAAGGAGATCATCGAGATCGGCGATTTCGACAAGTGCGATATCCGCGTGTGCAAGGTGCTATCAGCAAAGTCCATGCGCAAGACGAACAAGCTGATGAAGATCACCCTGCACGACGGCGCGGGCGAGCGCGTCATCGTATCTTCCATTGCCGACCAGTACGAACCGGAACAACTCGTGGGTAAAAAGATCGTCGTGCTCGTCAATTTGAAGCCGCACAAGTTCGGCAACGAATATTCCAACGGAATGCTTCTGGCGTCGGGCAATACCGACGGCACCTGCCGCATCCTGTTCGCCGCCGACGACGCCGAAATCGGCTCGCTCGTGCATTAAAAAACGAAAGCCTCGTTGCAAAACGGGGCTTTCCGTGCTTTTGCGGGTTAAAAAAATGAAAGTAATTTTTTTGGATATCGACGGTGTTGTCTGCCTGCATAAAGACAAGGATTGGGACAACGAGGAAGAAATTTTCGACGCCGATTGCTGCCGTAAACTGCAAGAAATCGTTTCCGCAACGGGCTGTAAGCTGGTGCTGTCCAGTTCCTGGCGGCTGTTCTCCGAAAGCATTCGTTCGATGTTCCGGCAGTTCAAACCGTTCGGAATAACGCGGGAGAATTTTCTCGGCAGAACGCCCCTGCGGGGCGAGCGCGGAGACGAAGTTATGGCATATCTGAAAAAACACCCGCAGATCGAAACGTTCGTTGCGGTGGACGACGAGCCTTTTTACAGCAGGGCATTTCCGCAAGATCGCCTGATCCTTACAAAACCGGAGAGCGGCATCACGGAAAACGTTAAGAATGCGTGCATCCGGAAGTTAAACGGATAATTTTCGCGCTGTCACCGTCTCCGCAATCGGTAAAATCGGCGGGAAAAGCCGCGCGGCAGAAATGCCGCGCGGCAATATTATGCGCGAGGAGCAACGGGGGAGGGGATTGTAAAAAAGGGCGCGCCTTTATGCTTTGGGCGCGTCCTTTTCACGTTCTCTATTCTGTTCCCGTTCTTTGTATGCACGGATCGCCTGCGAAAGCTGGTCGGGGCAGGAGGTGTTGTTGCGGCACTTGATGCCCTGCAGCGTCGAGCTGATCTCATCGATGTTCTTCCCTTCGACGAGCCTTGCTATTCCTTGCAGGTTTCCGCCGCAGCCGCCGATAAATTTCACGTTGTGTATCTTGTTTTCTCCGTCCACGTCAAAGATGATCTGGCGAGAACAGGTTCCTTTGGTGTTGTATGTAAACATTTTCCTTCCTTTGACCTCTTGGTTAATCCACTAAATTCTCATAGATGACGGCGTACACGTCTGCAGCCTTCAGCTCCCATTTCTTGTAGATGTTCTGCGCCGTTTTACGGTCGGGAACGACAAATTTGAGATCAAGCATGGGTTGAGCGGGCGCAAGGATGCGCAGATATACAGTATAGGTGCCGTCTTTGTTTTGGAAATAGTCCGACTTGCATTCCTGCCGGTTGCGGTAGCGCGCACTGTTGTTTTTGACGAATACCGAAATCTCCTCCCGCGTACTCTTGGGGATATTGATGTAAAAATTCGCGAGGCAGCTTCTCCCGTCGGGGGTGATGGTGTAGAGGGTATCGTCATTCGTTTCCACCGTACAGATAAATCCGTCCTCCAACAGCTGCGAAATGATCATTACGCAGTCCATGTAATTGATCCAATCGTTGGAAGTGGAACACATATCGATAATGGTGCGTTCGGAAAGCGCGCTCTCCATTTTATCGAAGACGAACAGCATTATTAACTTGTTAACGAATGTTTCGCCCTGGATTTGCATGGAACGGCTTCCTTTTATTCGGACTCAGTATTTTCCTGCGGACAAAAAATCCGCTTTTTATGGCAAAAAGCGGATCCTTTCGTCCGGTTGTTTCGTTTGTTCGATAGGTTTTCAGGCGAACTGCTTGAGTTCTTTGATCAGGTCGTCGCAGTCATCCGAATGAATTTCGACGGTGAGCGGTTTGGACAGATCCAAACTGAAGATGCCGAGGATAGACTTGGCGTCGACAACGTATTTATCGCTCTTCAAATCGATCTCATAAGGGCAGTCCTGCACGATCCGCACAAAATCTTTCACCTTTTGAGCCATTTGCAGAGAGATTTTAACCGATTTCATAAAAGCAACCTCCGAATTTAGTTTTCTATATTATACATAAAAATTTTCGGAAAATCAAGATATTTCCGAAAAATAACTTAATAAAATATAATTTTTGTGCTATAATGATAATCGGAAACGCAAAGTTATGAATTTTGCACAGAAAGGGAGTTCACTGATGGATACGGGAAGGGAACAGATCGATTTGTTTTTGCGGCGCTGCGACGAGGTGATGCAGTCCAAATTCATCCTTGCGGATACAAAGATCGGCGAGCTTTTGAAATCGATTGCGTCGTCGGATCTTCTTTACGCCTTTTTCCGCGAGATCACCCGCGATTTCGACTATCCTGCCGCGAAGGAAAAGTACATGAATTACGCCGGCGGTTCCGCCAAAAAGCGTAGGCTGCTCTTTCCCCCCGACCCGTCCGAAAAACTTGCGTTTATCTTTTGCCTTCTCGTCGACCTCGATAACATGACGCTCGATTTGTCCGAATTCCTGCGCGAATATTTTTACGAGGACGGCAGCGTATACGAGAGTTATTACGCATTCTGCAATCAGGTCATCAAACCCTTTAAAAACGACGTGAAGGCGATTTTTCGCGGCGGTGTGCCGGTCGAAGGCGCGGTGCCTGCGGCGAAAGACGGCACCATACGGGAGGAAACGGATATCCTCCGCGCCGTGGCGGCTGAACGCGACGCAGTTTTTGCTTCCCGCCTGCCCGACGATCAAAAGGTCGACGCGCTCATTATTCTGAACGCATTGGAAAATTGCGGCTGCAAGGGGAGCGCTGTATGCGGCTTGCTCTGCGGGTACTCGTATTTTGCCGAAGCGGCCGGGTGGAAAAGCAAAACGCTTTCGGCTCTTCTGTCAGAACTGGAAAAAAGGAGGGAAGACTTGTGAATCTGGAGGAAAAGACGGTCAGCAACAAAGTTGTGTTTCAAGGGCATATCCTTCGCGTGCATTGCGACGACGCCCTGCGCGCGGACGGGAAACCCTGCACGCGCGAATACATAGAGCATCCGGGCGGCGCGTGCGTGCTGTTCGTCATGGACGGGAAGATTCTGCTCGTGCGGCAGTACCGCTACGCTTATCGGGAAGAAACGCTGGAAATTCCGGCAGGCAAGCTCAACCCCGGCGAAGCGCCCGACGTGACCGCCGCCCGCGAGCTGGAAGAGGAAACGGGTTACAAGGCTGCGCGCGTCGAACATATGTATACGATGTATCCCACGCCCGGCTATACAGACGAAAAGATTTACATTTACCGCGCGTATACGGCGGAGGAGGGCGAGTCGCATCCGGACGACGGCGAATTCGTCGCGGCGCGTTTTTACCCCGTGGAAGAGGTAAAGGATATGATCGAGCGGGGCGAAATCAAGGATGCGAAGACGATCATCGCCGTGTTCAGCTATCTGCTTTCGCAGAAAAAGTAAACGCCGAAAGGCGCAAAGGAACAGCAACGGAAATTCAATCATAAAAAAACCGCCCGCGGCGAGCAGCCGCGGGCGGTTCTTTGCAGGGACGGGATTTTTGGCGTCGGCGCTTATTTGCAGCCGCAGCCGGAGTTAAACAGATTGCACAGTCCGCCCTTCTTGCAGATGCAATAAGCGATGGCGAGCGCGAGGGGCAGGTAGCAGCTGTCGAGGATATTGTGCAGGATGCCGCTCTGCGAGCAGAACAGGATAAGCAAAAGGATAAGTATCCACAGGCAGTTATTGCCGCCGAAATTTCCGAAACCGTTCATTGATTCTTTCCTCCTGTATGCCGCGTGCGGTTATGTAAAAAGGTTCCGCCGCGGTAAAATGTGCAGCCCCGCCGCCGCAGAAAGCGTATTTGCCGGCGGCGTATCTTTTGGTTGCCTATATTTCATTCATACGTTTTACGCTGCCAAAATGTTCCTCCTTGCGCATAATTGCGGCAGGGTTTTCTTCGTAATGAAAATGTCAGCGTCTGCATATACTACAAAAGAGCCTTTCCGAGGAGGAGAATGCGGCGGTATGGCGCCTTTCCTGCCCGCACAATAAGTTTTCACGTTCATTTACTTGCCATTGCCTGCGGGATTTGGTATAATAAGAAAGCAAAAAAGCGAAAAGTGTCGTTTTATTTTCTGCCCCGTTTTATCGGGGCGCTGAACAACGCTATGCGCGGAAGAAGGCACCGCTTTGCGCGGGCTTCACTTCCGGATACGCATAAATACATTTTTTTCACGGATATTCCGCTTCCGGAAATCCGATGGAGGTTTTTATGGAAAGGAAGAAATTTTTTACTTCCCGCAACATCGCCTTTCTGGCGGTTCTCACGGCTTTGGTCGTCGTGCTGCAGTTATGGGGCAGTTACATCCGCATCGGCGGAACGAACCTTTCGTTCGTGCTTGTTCCCATTGTGCTCGGCGCGGTCATGGTCGGCCCGCTCGCGGGTGCGTTTTTGGGATTGTTGTTCGGAGCCATCGTCATAGCGATGGGCGTTACGAGCGATCCATTCACGATTTTTCTGTTTTCGCAGAACCCGTTCGGCACCGTCGCTCTGTGCCTGCTGAAAGGTCTTGCGGCAGGGCTTGTGCCGGGGCTGTTGTTTAAACTGATCCGCAAAAAGAGCAAATATGCCGCCGTTATCGTCGCATCCGTCGCGGCGCCGGTCTGCAATACAGGTATTTTTATCCTGGGATGCCTGATGATGAGCGGAACGATCGGTGCATACATCGCGTCGAGCGAGACGCTTTCGGGTATGTCGGTCATGTATTTCCTCGTCATAGCCTGCGCGGGTATCAATTTTTTGGTAGAATTTGCCATCAACGTCATCGCTTCGCCCGTTATTTTCCGCGTTTCGGAGATCGTCGCCCGCGCATCCCGCCGTTCCTCCTCCGGAGCGGAGAGCGAACAAAGCTCCGCGGACAATGCGATAGAATCTGTGCGGAATTGCCCGGAATGCGGCGCAAAGATCGTCGTAAAAGGAAATGTTTCCGAATGCCCGTACTGCGGCGCTCCCGTTCAGAGGGAGGGGAAAAGCGCAGAACCGAATCCCGTGCAAGCGGCGCTTCCCGCGCGTGAGAAACCGGAAAAGTAAAGATAGGAAATACCGTTATGATCCTTTGCATCGACATCGGCAATACAAATATCAAATACGGGTTGTTTGAAGGGGACAGGCTTGCCGTCAGCTTCCGCGGCGCGACCGATTTAAAGCGCACGAGCGACGAATACGGCACGCTCCTGACGAACATGCTCGCAATCAAGGGGATTTCGCCCGACGAAGTGAAAGGGGCGATCATCTCGTCCGTCGTGCCGGCGCTCAACTATACGATCACGCACATGTGCGCGGGGTATCTGGGTGTGGAACCGATGCTCGTCGGTGCGGGGATCAAAACGGGTCACAATCTGCGCGTGGACGACGCGCGCGAAGTCGGCGCCGACCGCATCGTCAACGACGTGGCGGCAATCCGCAAGTATGGAGCGCCGCTCATCGTCATCGATTTCGGCACGGCGACCACCTTCAATGCGATCAACGAAAAGGGCGAGTTCATCGGCGGGGCGGTCGCGCCCGGCATGCGCGGTTCGCTCGATTCGCTCGTTTCCGGAACGGCAAAATTGCCTCGCGTGGAAATTGAAACGCCGAAGAGCGTCATCGGCAAGAACACGACGACCAACTTACAGGCAGGGCTGGTGTTCGGATTTGCGGGATTGGTCGATTATATCGTCAAAAAAACAAAAAGGGAAATGAAACTTCCCGATATACAGGTCGTTGCCACGGGCGGATTCAGCGGCATCATCGCCAAAGAAGTCGGGTGCATCGACCATGTGGACAAGCTGCTCACCTTGCAGGGGCTGAAATATTTATACGATTTAAATTGTTCGGAGGGCAAAAAATGAAAACTGTCGGCGTAGCGATCCTCGGCTTGGGTGTCGTGGGGAGCGGAACTTATAAGATCTTGCGCGATCATCGGGAATTTTACCGCCAGACGCAGGGGGTTGACCTGAATGTGGAATGTGTTCTGGAGATCAACCGTCAGCGTGCGCTAGACCTCGGTATCGAGGAGAGCAGGATCTATGACAATATCGCCGAAGTCGTCGGCAACCCGAATGTCGATATTGTGGTCGAAGTCATCGGCGGCGTAGAGCCGGCAAAATCTTTCGTCCTTGCCGCGCTGCACGGCGGAAAATCGGTCGTCACTTCCAACAAAGAGCTTTTCTGCAAACATTGGTATGAGTTGGAAGCGGCGGCAAAGCGCACCAACGCGGGGCTGTATTACGAGGCAAGCTGCGTCGGAGGCGTTCCCATTATCCGCACCCTCATCGACGGGATGCAGGCGAACGTCGTCACCTCGCTGACGGGCATCATCAACGGCACGACCAACTATATCCTTACCCGTATGGCTCGCGAGGGGTTGGGGTATCAGGAAGTCTTGAAAGATGCGCAAAAGCTCGGCTATGCGGAAAAAGACCCGACGGCGGACGTCGAAGGATTCGACGCGGCGTACAAGCTCTCCATTCTCTCCAGCCTCGCCTTCCATACCCGCGTTCCTTTGGAGAACGTATATCGGGAAGGGATTACGGAGATTTCGGGGCAGGATATTGAGTACGGCAAAGACCTTGGTTATGTTTTGAAACTTCTTGCCATCGGCAAAAACGACGGCGGCAAAAATATCGAGGTGCGCGTGCATCCCGCGTTTATTCGTGCGAATCATCCGCTCGCATCCGTCAGCGACAGTTTCAATGCAGTATTCCTCACGGGCGACAGTGTCGGAGATATTATGCTTTATGGCCGCGGAGCCGGCGACCTGCCTACGGGCAGCGCCATCGTCTCCGACGTCATTTATGCAGCCACGCACAGCGACGTGAAATATGCCACCTTCAAGAACACCGAGCATGCAGATAAAAATGTGCGCTTTGTCACCGATTTCAAGAGTCGCTACTATATCCGCCTGACGGTTCAGGATAAAGTCGGTATTCTCGCCAAGGTTGCGGGGGTGCTTTCGAAATACAACATCAGCATCAGCGATTTCCTGCAGAAGGCGGAGGGTGTCGAAAATATCCCCATCATCCTCATCACGCATCTTACGAGCGAGCTGTCGGTGCGGCGTGCCGTTGAAAAACTCGCCGCACTTGAAGACGTCATCGAGGTAAACAGCGTCATCCGTGTCGAGGGTTGATTGCCGGAATCCGCGCTTTTCTTACCGGCAATTTGCTCGGCAAAGGGAAGCGGTATAGCAATTTACGATCAGTGCGCCGGTTTTGCCGGCGCATTTTTTTGGAGGGTTTTATATGGCGGAAAGCAAATGCAACGGCGTCGTCCTCGTCAACGCCTATCTTCGTGCGCCCGGCATGATCCGTCAGGCGGAACGCATCGCGGAGGAATTGCGCTTGCGCGGTTCCTCCGTCAGGATCGTCAAAAACGGCGCGTTTTTGTCCGAAGTGCGCAAAAATATGCTTACGTTGTCGGAAAAATGCGACTTTCTCGTCAATCTGGATAAGGACAAATATCTCCCGCGCATGCTGGAAAAGCGAGGGGTGCGCCTGTTCAATTCCGCGCGCGCCGTAGAGCTTTGCGACGACAAGATGCTCACATATATTGAGCTTGCCGGGCAGGGGTTGAATTTGCCGGATACGATTCCCGCGCCGCTGTGCTACTATTCCGACGCCGCCGTGCGCGAAGATTTTCTGCAAGGCGTCGCGGCGCGGCTGGGTTTTCCGCTCGTCGCGAAGAAGAGCTTCGGCAGCTGGGGCATGGACGTGCGGCTGGTGCAAGACTTTGCGCAGTTGCAGGCGGTCGCCGAGGAATTCAAACTGTATCCGCACCTGTTCCAGAAGCGTGTGGGCAGGAGCGGGGAGGACTTGCGTGTACTCGTCGTCGGCGGCAAAGTCGTCGCCTGCATGACTCGGAAAAACGACCATGACTTCCGCTCCAACGTGGAGGCGGGCGGAAAGGGTAGCCTTGCAGACCCGCCCGAAAAATTTCTGAACGCGGCGCTCCGCTGCGCCGAAGTGCTGGGGCTGGACTACTGCGGGGTCGATCTGTTGGACGAGGGCGGCGAGCCGTACGTCTGCGAAGTTAACTCAAATGCCCTGTTCAACGAGGCGGAACGGGTGACGGGCGCGAACGTAGCGGGCGCGTTTGCAGACCATATTCTCGCGCAACTCGGCAAAAATATACGCTGATTTTCGCATAATATGTATAAAAATTAAAAAAGCAGAGGAAAAACGGTTGCCTTTTTGCGTGTGAAATGTTATGATATTCACACTATTATAAAATATTCCGCGGAAAAAAATAAGGGTACCCTTATTTTTCGGACAGGAGTCCGAAAACGCAATAGCGGAAAATACAAAATAATGAGGTAGAAGAGCATGAAAAAGTTGTTGGCGCTTTTGCTTTCCGCCGCATCGCTTTTGTGCGTCGGCGCGGCGGCAGCAGGTTGTGACGACGGGAATACCATTTATGTCCAGACGAATGCGTTTTTCGCTCCCTTCGAGTATTACGACAACGGCAAAATCGTAGGCGTGGATGTAGAAATCATGAACAAAGTCGGCGAAAAGTTGGGTAAGAAGGTCGTATTCCAGGACGGCGATTTCGGCGCGATCATTCAGCTTGTGCACGAGGGCAGAACCGCCGATGCCGGCGCTGCCGGTATCACGATCACCGACGAGCGCAAAGAGCTGGTAGATTTCTCTATCCCGTATTATACGGCGGTGCAGTATGTCATTTGGGATCCTACTGTAACGACGGATATCGAAGTGAGCAAAAATACCGATGATGAAGATGTCGTGCTGTGGAGCGAATTGCGCGGCAAAGTTATCGGCGTACAGAACGATACGACGGGCGATATCTATGTCAACCTCGAGATCAACGCCGAGGGCGACGACTACGACCCCGAATATGCGGGGCAATTGCAGGGAAGCGGCGCGAGCTGCAACCCCTATGAAAACGCGCAGATGGCTGTAGAAGCGATGTACGGCGGCGGTACCGACAGTCAGAGACCTGCCTGCGTCGTCGTCGACGAAATGCCTGCCACCTATCTCACGAACAATATGAAGGATCGCGAACTGATGTGCGCACCTCTCTATTATACGGAGAGCCAGGCGACGGAAGAAGAGTATGCGATCTGCGTGACGCCGGGAAACACCGAGTTGCTCAATGCCATCAATGAAGTACTCGAAGAAATGCTCAAAAACGGTGAAATTGACAAGCTTGTTTCCCAACATCTCGGCTTGGGCGAGTAAAATTCATTTCAGAATGTGCGGAAGGCAAGGCGCAATGCCTTGCCTTCTTTGATAAAAAGGAGGCGCCATGCTGTTTCAGCAAATATGGGAGGTTTTCTCCACATCCGAATATATTACGCTCGTGCTCGAGGGGTTCCGCACGACGCTCATCATCGCGGTGGGAGCGTCTTTGCTCGGGCTTGTGCTCGGCACCATCGTCGCCGTCGTCAAGATCGCGGCGCAGAAGGGCGGACGCGGAATGATTATCCCCAACATCATCTGCGACGTCTATCTCACCATCATCCGCGGCACGCCGGTGGCGCTGCAGCTGTTTATTATGGCGTTTGCGATTCTGGCGATTCGTGGATTTCCGCTCGAACTGACGGCTATTCTTACTTTCGGCATCAATTCGGGCGCATATGTCGCAGAGAGTCTGCGCGGCGGTATCCAGTCGGTGGATGCGGGGCAGACGGAAGCGGCGCGCTCTTTGGGACTGGGCGAGGGGCAGGCGATGCTGCACATAGTCATCCCGCAGGCGATCAAAAATGTCATTCCCGCCATCGGCAACGAGCTGATTGCCCTGCTCAAAGAGACATCCATCGTCAGCATGGTAGGGATCATCGATCTGACATTCAGCGCGAGAATTATCGGTTCGGGCAGCGAAATGGCAACGTATCTTGCGCCGATGATCGTCGCTGCGCTCTTCTATCTTGCCGTCGTATATTTGCTCGTGCTGATTATCCGCATCATAGAAAAGAAGTTCAAACAGAGCGAGCAGCATATCGACGAAAAAAAGATGGAAAAGTGCCGTCTTCGCATGGAGAAGCGGCTCCGTGCAATCGATGCGCGCTACGAAAAGACCGTGGCGCGGAAGGAGGTATGACATGGGCGATACGGGCGATATTATGATTGATGTCAAAGACCTGCACAAGAGCTTCGGGCATAACACAGTGCTCAACGGCGTGGATATATCCATCCGTCGCGGCGAAAAGATTGCCGTTATCGGGCCTTCCGGCAGCGGCAAGTCAACTTTTTTGCGCTGTCTGAACCTGCTCGAACAGCCGACGGCGGGCGTCATTTGTTTTGAGGGCGACGAAATTTTTTCCGCTCCCTTTGCCGGGGAGGGAGAGCGTCAGAAGCGCCCGCGCCCCATTCCGTCGCGTAAATTAAACGCGTACCGCCAGCAGATGGGAATGGTTTTTCAGCATTTTAATTTATTCAACAATCTGACGGTTCTGGAAAACATCATGTTTGCGCCCGTAAAGCTCGGGAAACAGAAACTGCGCAGAGAACGGCGGCTCCGTTTATTTTCCCGGGGCGGGGAAGTGCCTGCCGGAGCAGTGAGCAGTGTCGCGCAAATCGAAAAGGAAGCAAAAGACCGCGCACTCGCTCTCCTCGAGCGCATCGGACTTGCGGATAAGGCGAGCGCCTATCCGTCCACGCTTTCGGGCGGTCAGCGCCAGCGCATCGCCATCGTGCGAGCGCTCGCGATGAACCCGAAGGTGATGCTCTTCGACGAACCGACATCCGCGCTCGACCCCGAAATGGTCGGCGAGGTATTGGCGCTCATCAAGGAACTTGCAAGCGAGGGCATGACAATGGTCATCGTCACGCACGAAATGGGATTTGCGCGCGAGGTCGCTACCCGCGTTCTGTTTATGGACGGAGGAAAAATACAGGAGCAAGGCACGCCCGAACATATCTTCGGCGAGCCGACGAATGACCGCCTGAAAGATTTCCTGTCGAAAGTCCTGTAAATAATATTTGTAATGATAAAAAGGCGCGGCTCCGCACGGGAGCCGCGCCTTTGCGGATTCTGCCCGTTTTGTGCAGAAAAAAGAAGCGGACAGTTTTGCCGTACGTTTTCGGGCAGCAGTTAATTTTTGAAACATTTCGCGCTTTCGTTGCTTTTTTTTTGCAAAAGCGGTATAATATCGTCGGATAAATCAAAGGAGGGACTTTTTTATGTTGGATAAAAAAATCGCCGACCTGCTCAACGAACAGGTCAACAAAGAGTTTTATTCTGCCTATCTGTATCTCGATTTTGCAAATTATTATGCGGATGAAGGATTGGACGGATTTGCAAACTGGTATCAGGTGCAGGCGCAGGAGGAACGCGACCATGCGATGATGATGCGCCGTTATTTGATCGACAACGGAGTGCGCGTTACTTTCAGTAAAATTTCCAAGCCGGATAAAACCTACAAAAAGCATTCAGACGCGCTTGAGTTCGGATTGGAACATGAACAGTTCGTTACCGCTTCCATTGCGGAGATATACGCCGCCGCGAACGAGTTGAAGGACTTTAAAACAATGCAGTTTTTAGATTGGTTCGTCAAAGAGCAGGGCGAAGAGGAAAAGAATGCCGAAGATCTCATCAAAAAGATGAAACTGTTCGGCAGCGATGCTAAGGGACTGTATATGCTGAATCAGGAACTTGCCGCCCGCACTTATGCTGCCCCTGTCAATGCTCCCGCCATGTAAGGGAGCAGGCGGCTGCGGGGCGGAACGCTGCTCGGCAGAAATTTTTACGGCAATCGATAAAGCGCACTGTAGCCTGCAAGCGAAACGGTGCGCTTTTCATTTGACTTTCGGGGTTATATGCGTCATTCATAAGCGAGTCCCGATTCGGAAGATAGTGATAAAATCAAAGAAGACGGGGTGCGGAAACAGAAATAAGGAGCGAAAGCTTCGGCTCCCGGTTCAGGAAGGATTCCAACAAAGCGAAAGCGCATAAAAAAGAAGCCTCCGGGAAAACCCGGAGGCTTGAATTTTGACCTTCGCTTGTTATGCGGCAAGTTCCGCGCACTTTTCGGTCAGGTAATAATACAGCGGCAGGCAATACGAATCAAACTTCGTTTTTGCGTCGGCGGCAAGTTCGCCGTAAGCTGCTTTCGCCGTTTTCCAATTATTCAGAATATATTCCGCATACGGAACGTCTGCAGCTTCGCCGGTGGCGGGGTCTTCTGCTTCGATCGTACCGTCGGGGTTCTGGGTATAGGCGATATAGGTGATGTCGAGCGTCAGCAAGGAGGAGAAGAGTGCCGCTTCTGCGCTGTCTGCGCCGAATATTTCAGCCGAACAGCTCTCCAACCCGCTGTAGAACAGGTTCAGGGTATCCAGACCGATCATCAGGAATTGCTCGTCTGTATTTACTGCGAGATACTGCGTAAGAAGTCCCGCAAACTCTTCCGCATTCTTATAGTCGAATTTTTCGCCCTGATACATGGGGATAAAGGCAGAAGCGACCGTCCAGAAGTATGTCTGGTATTCTTTCAGGAATGCGCGGAGCTCTTCCGCCGTTTCGTACGCCGTCGGTTCAACGCCGAGCGCCAGCAGGTAGCGGGTATAGGCATCCGTTGCATCGTAAACGCCGTCGTAGAGCGGCTCTGTCGTCGTGCTGTCTCCGTAGGGCATAAAGTAGTAAGCGTTGCGGATATTTTCGTCTGCCGCCTCCAGCTTTTCGGAGCCGGCGCGGACGTTTTCGTAGGAGGCGAAGAAGGGCAGGTACAGACCTACCGAACCGCCGGACAGACCGTATTCGTCGTCGATGTACAAAGACGCGAGAGAGGCATTGCCCGTAGCGGTGTAGAGGGAATCGAAATCCGCTTTAAATTCGCCGAGGTCGGTTTCCTTGTACTCCCAAACGGTTTCCTCGCCGTCCTGCACCTGTTCGAACAGGGCGAAGAACCCGGTATATTTCGTATAGAATCCATTCAGATAATTGTCGAAAGTACTCTTTGCATCGCTGTCAGACCAGGATTCGTAGGTGCTGATCACTTCCTGCATATAGTTGCAGAAGCTGTTTACATCCTCATTTGCAAAACTCTCCAAAGCCAGCATAAGCCCGGTGAATATATCGTATGCAGAACCTTCGGGATTTTCGGCATCGATGCCGAGCTGGGTAAAGTAATAGCGGTAGATGAAGGAAGTGAAGTCGGAAGTAAACAACCCGTTTTCATCAGGATAGAGAGCGACTTGCGGAGCATCTTCGGAAGGATACATTCCGTACAGATAGTTGAGCGAACGGATGAACTTCAGCTGCTGGTAAGGCATAAGCTCGAGGAATGATTCGAACATAGCCTTGACGTTCAGGTTAAATTCGTCGTCTTCGATCGCCGCGGGGTCGTCATTGTACTGATTCCAGAGTTTGAAATACTGATCCCAGATACCCTGTACTTCTTCGTCGTAAGCCGAAGTGCTGCGCAGGTCAAGGTATCCGTAATCGCCCGACTGCATTTCCGAAAGGATGGGCGCATAGTACACAGTATACAGGAACTGGTACATCGCGTCTTCCGTTTCGAGCAGCTTTTCCGCCAGGTCGGTCGCTTCCTGATACAGATACAGGAACAGGGTGCTTTCAAAAAGCAGCGGAACCTGACCGCTCTGTACTGCGCTCGCATAAGTCTGGAGCAGTACCTGCGCCACCTGCCCGGAGGCGTACGATTCGCGCAGAGCTTCCAGGGGCATCGGCATCATCAGTTCAACAAGGCTGTCGATTTTGCTCAAAGAGCTGGAAGACGTCGAAGAATCTCCGTTCGAAAAGTCAGCAAAGAAATAGCGGTAGAGGAATTCAAAATAGTCTTGTTCCGTTCTCCAGCCGTTGAGCAGGGGGAACAGACTCGTGTCCGACGCCTCGTTGTTGCTGATCTCCATAACGGTCTTGTATGCTTCTTCGATCTGCGCACCGTAGCTGCTCAGGTCAGCCGTTTTCCAATCGCTGGGGGAAGGTACGTCCACAAGCTCGTCGTAGGCGTTGATCGACCATTCGAGAACCTGGCTGATCCTGCGCATAAACGAGGAACTGCGCACGACGGAAGCGAGATCGCTGATTTTCAGTTCGACGTCGACCAGTTCGCCGTAATCGTTTTCCGCTTTAGAACCGACGTAAAGGATGGAATTTTTGCAGTTATCCAGCAAAATGCTGTTGTTCAGCAGGTCGCTCAACGCAAATATTTTCGCTGTATCGGGGTCGGATTCATTCCCGAGTTTGTCGAAAATTTTCTCCGCATCCTCAAGCGTGTCGCAGGTATAGGCTACGGCGCCGACTTCGTCGATCGTGAAAGCATCTGCATATACGGTTACGGCATCCATCCACTCATTGTAGCTGGAAACGACGGCAAGCCTTGCAACGCTTTCCAGTTCGGAGAGCTTCAGGTACACGAGGTCATTGCGCGTGAAAGTATAATACAGTTGCAGCATTTCAACCGAAAGTTCTTTCAGCTCGGGCGTAGCTGCGGCAGGCTCGCGCATTCCGGGGTTCTCCTCGGTAGGGCGCTCATAGCAGCTCCAATCGAGCTTGGCGAGCTGCTCCGCCGCCGCCCTGAACTTGGATACATTGCTGTATTCGATCGTAACTTCAAACGAGTCGACCGTTCTGCCGCGGTATTTTACCGAAATTGTCTGCGTGGCGGAAGGCTTGTCTGCGGTAACGGCAGAGGGATTAAAGCCTTCGGTCACAATATCGTCGGTGCTGACATTGCGCGTCGTGCTTCCGGCTGCGTCTTTCAGCGTGAGCGAAGCACCCGTCATGTCGAGTTTTGTTTCATGGTTGCCGTATTCATGCTTGGTCGGCTTACGGAAGCTGACCTGCGGCTCGCATACGGAAACATCGAACGTTCCCGTAACATTCTGCCCGTTTGCCTGATAGGAGGCGTTGAGCGTGAGCGTTTCGGCGGCTTTGGAGGAATCGAACCCGGTAACGGTCAGTCCGGCATCGCCGATATTGACCGGTGTCTGCGTTCCGTCAGTAGCGGTAACGATAAAGCGCGGGTGCGCGTCTTCCAAGGTTTCGCCCAGGAAATAGACGTATTTTTCCGCCGCCTGGAAAGCGGGGACAACGTTGACGATCAGCTGCGTACTCTTTCCTTTATAGGTCACGGTCAGCGTCTGTTGTCCGAGTTTGTCCTTATCGTAACCCGTAATTTCAACGCCGTCCGCATTCAGAGGAACAGTTTCTCCGTCAACCACCAACGCGCCCTTATCCAAATTCAGATCGCTGCCGAGAACGTAAATCGTTTGCGGTGCTGAACCGGGGTCAAGGGCAACATTTTGTGCGCCGGCGCAGGCAACTGCCGTTGCGCAAGCCAGCAGGAGCAGAGCGGTCAGAACCGCAAGCAGTGCTTTTTTCATGAAATTCACCTTTTCCTAATTCAGTATAATCTGTGCGCCGCCCGTAAGAGAGTACGCATAGTCAGCCAATTTTATTCCAGTACCCAAACGGCATACAGTATTGTGCCGTCGGGAACTTTATCCAATTCATCCGACGCATATTCGGCAGCTCCGCCGAGCGTGCGCGCCCAGCCTGCAAAACTGTACCCTTCTCTGCGCGGCGGCGTAAGCGGGGTTGCCGCGGTTATGCCGGTTACGCCTGCATCCGTTTTGGTGAAGGACACGAGGTATCCGTCCTCCCCGAAGGAGCAGCCCCAAACCGCAGGGCGGTAAGCGGAATTCCAGCGCGTGTTCCAATCTGCCCCCGCCTGTGCCGCGCCTGCGTAAATGGTCAGGGCGGAACAGCCGTAAAAGGCGTGCGCACCGATTTCGGAAACGCTGCCCGGCAGTGTAACGCTTTCCAGCCCGGAACAGCCGCGGAAAGCCTGATTTCCGAGCGTCAGCAAGGAAGAAGGCAGCTGCAGCGAGCGGAGCGACGTGCATCCGAAGAACGCGTAATCGCCGATGCTCTCCGTGTTGCCGAAGCGTACCCGCGCCAGCGCGGAACATTTGTAAAATGCGTAATTTCCGATCTTGGCGACGGAAGCGGGCATCTCGGCGGAAGTAAGGGAAGTGCAGCCGTAGAATGCGCGGTCGCCGATCTCTTTTACGTTGCTGCCGAAGGTCACGTCGGCAAGCGATGTGCATTGGTAAAAAGCACGTTCGCCGACTTGTTCGACCGCATCGCCCATGGTGACTTTTTTAATCGATTCAGTCTTTGCAAAGGCACGTTCGCCGATCTGTTTGACGCCGCTGCCGATATTGACTTCCACGATGCCTCCGTACGCAACCAGGGAACCGTCCTGCTCCGTACCGTTCGGGTCTTCGTATTCGAATCCCGTGTCATAAAAAGCATAGGCGCCGATCTCCGTAACGCTTGCGGGGATATTCAGAACTTGGTTCGGATTCATCTGCGTCGCCAACGCACATTTGTAGAAGGCGCTGCGCCCGATTCGCTTGAGGGAAGAGGGCAGATTCGGTAAAACGAGGCTGTCGCAATGGTAGAATGTATAATCCTCGATCTCCGTCAGTCCGTCGGGCAGAGTCACTTCGGCAAGGGAAGTGCATTGATAAAATGCACTGCGCCCGATGTATTGCACGCTTTCCGGAATAGAAATACCGGTCAGCTCCGTGCTTTGGTAGAAAGCATAGTCGGCAATTCCGCGCGTTCCGTCCTGAACGGAAACGGAGCCGATAATATCGTTCGGCTTGAAATCGACCAACCAATTTCCCGCATAGACCACGCGCTCGCCGTTTTCCCAAATTCCGCTGTCGCGGAAGGCGTAGGTGCCGATATGTCCGAGCGTCTCGGGCATCGTGATCTCGGTCAGAAAACTGCATTTGCGGAAAGCGTAACTTCCGATCGAGGTGAGCGAGCTTTCGCCCAGCCTGCCTTCCTGCGTATCGTCGCGCGCGCCGAGGATGATCTGGGTAAGCCCGGTACAGCCGTCGAACGCATAGTCGCCGATCTGTTCGACGCCGCTGCCGAGTATCACGTCGGCAAGGCTGGCACTGTCTTTAAAAGCGCCTTCGCCGATATATTTCACCGAATCGGGCAGAGAGAGGATTCCGGGCAGGTTTTCCCATCCCTGGAGCGCGTAATCAGCGATGCCGACCGTACCGTCGCGGAAAGCCGGCTCGCTGCCTTCGCTCGTGCCGAGGAACCAGTCTCCCAGATAGGTCGTGCCGGTCTTTTTCATGATTCCCGTTTCGGCGAAAGCCGCAGAGGAAATCTTTTCGATGTTTGCGCCGATCTTCGCTTCGGTAAGCGCCGTATCCCCGTAAAATGCCTGTTTGCCGATCGTTCTGACGCTTTCGGGCAGGCTGACCGTTTGCAGGGCAGGGCATTCGGCAAAGGCAAAATCGCCGATACTCTCTTCCGCCCCGCCGAACTGGACGGAAGTAAGTTTATCGCAGCTGCGGAAGGTGTCCGTTCCGATCGCTCCGATGCCGCTCCCGATCTTTGCGGAAACGATGCCCGAACAATCGGCAAAGGCTCCGTCGCCGAGGCTCGTAACACTGTCCGGAATCAAAACCGAAGTGAGCGAAGAGCAGCCGTGAAACGCGCTTTCGCCGATGGTTTTCAGGTTTTTGCCGAACTGAACGGAGCGCAGCGCGCGGCAATAGCCGAACGCCTGTGCTCCGATTTCCGTAACGCCGTCAGGGAAAACAATATCGTCGTCGAGTGCGCGGCAGCTTTGGAATGCCCGCTCGCCGATTGAGGTCAGACCCTGCGGCAGGGAAACGCTGTTTAGCTGAACGCAGTTTTCGAAAGCCTGCGCCCCGATCGTTTCGATATTTTTGCCGAGCGATACCGAAGTCAGCGTATTTTTATTGTAAAAGGCCCGTTCGCCGATGGCTACAACGGGTAAGCCGCGGTAGGTATCGGGTACCGTCACGTCATTGGATGCGGTTCCCAATCCGGACACTTCGAAGGCGGTATCGCTGTCGATGAGCCGGAAGGTAAGTCCGGTTTCCGCCTCGCGTACAAAGGTCAGGCTCTCCGACCAGGCGGAATCGGTCAGCGCGTTATTCATTCCCGCTACCGCTTTGACGTGCAGCATATAGCTGCCGGCTTCAAGGCTTTCCAGAGAATAGGAATTCTGCGAGGAGTCGATTTCCCGGGTATCTCCCGTGCCTTCGACGCGAATCGTATAATAATCGGCGCCGCTGACGGGATTCCAGGAGAGGGAAAGGGTTATGGGATCAATATTTACCCCGCTCGGAGCAGGCAGGCTCGCCTTGCACGCCGCAAGGGGCAAAACCAAACAGCACAGCAGGAAGGGCAGGAATATCCGATACACCTTCTTCATCGTATGAAGCCGTCCGTTCAAATTTTACCTCCTTTGCGCTCGTCGGGCGAGAGCGCGCCTTGCCTGTCGGGTTCGTTCAGTTCTTTCATAGCCTTTTTGTCGCGAATTATCTCGTGAATCCATTTGAATTTGAATTTGCGCACCGCGATATCGAGCAATATGCAGACCATTGCAGCGATGAGCAGTATGAGCCGGGGATCGTAAATCCTATGCAGGAATTCTTCGAAGCTCGTGAATATCTGCGCAGGGTCGGTGATTACCGAGCCTCCCGAATCCTGTGCGAGGGAAGCGAGCAGCGTTTTGCCTTCGTCGGCATCACGGATCGCGTCGTATTCCTCCGAATAGGAGAAACTCTTGTACAGCTCTACCGAAGCGAGCGGTGCCGCGCTCGGGTCTGCCGTAACGATTTTTTCGATGGTGATACGGTATACGCCCGATGTGCGTATCGAAAAATTGAAGCTGACATTATCGCTGGAAGGCGTAACCGTTACGATCTGACCGCTCTGCGAAACAGGCTCGACCGTTACCCGGATACTTTCGCCTTCGGCAAGGTCGGTATATACTTTCAGGCGGTTGGAATAGTTGTCCTCCGTCTGCTCCAGCACAAAGTCCAGAAGATCCGGCTGCAGTTCATTCAGCGGAGCAAGGCTTTCGGCGATGTTTTTGATCAGCTGCCTTCCCGTATCGTCGGAAATAAACTCGGCTGACCATATCCCGCTCAAATCGCACATAAAACTACCTACATTGCCTTTGCCGAAGGCATGGGAGGCATAAATAGGTACATATTCATGGATAAGCTGAACGCTCGCATCGGATTTTGCACGGGTGCCGTAGTACCCCGTCAAAGCAGGGATGGCGCGCGTGTCGATATTCGTAAAGATCGATGTATGGTCTTCGATGGTCGGAACAAATTCCTCGCCGTCCTGAATTTCGGAGAGGGTGACTTCCGCCAGATCCTGCTGCATATACGAACCGACCGTGCCGCCGAGATTTGGATCGGTCAGCTCGACGTTGAAGTAATTGCCGTGACCGCGCTCGGCGGTTTCGCGCATCTGCGTCATATTGCCGGAGCTTGCGCCGATGGTAATGACGGAAAGGGTGATGCCCTGTTCGTAGTTATAGTCGATATACTGCCCGTACCAGACGCCGCCGTCGGTCGGCTCCTCCAGCGAGTCGCTCGGGTCGCCGTCCGTAATGAGGACGATATGCTTTCTCTCCGCCTCCTGTATGGACGCGAGCGCGCGGCCGGCGCGGTCGATCGCACCGGCAAAAACGGTTCCGCCTTCCGCCGAGCCGCTGTCGCCGTCGCCGAGGTTGCGGATGGCTTCGCGAATAGTTTCCCTCTGCGAAACCGGCAGCACGCTCACCTCTTCCGAAGAAGAAGTTGAAAAAGTCATTACGCCGCAGAAATCGCGGTCGTTGAGAACGTTCAGCGTTTCTTCCGCACCCTGCAGCGCGGCGGGGAACCGCCCGCTGCTCATCGAACCGGAACTGTCGATGACGAGCATGACGGCAATCGGAGGGGAATAGTCGATGGCATCAACCGGCAGCATTTCCTGGAAAAGCGTGCCGGCAAGGTCGCTGCGGTTGTACGCGTGCGGCACGGGATTTCCGTCCGCGCCCGTATCGTTTTCGCCGCCCACCGTCAGCATGCTGCCGCCGTAGGTATAAACGTAGTCGTACAGAATTTCGTCGAGCGGTACGCCGATCTCGCTGTCCGTCAGGTCGGAGTTCGCCATGTTGACGAGTACGACGTTCTGATACGCGCACATTTCCTTCGCCGTTTTGGGCAGAAGTGCGGCGTCGTCGCGGATGTTTAAGACATTCACCGTATAATTTTCGGAGAGAATGCTTTCCAGCGAATCCGCTTCGCCCGGAATGTTTTCAAGGATGAGCACGTCGTCGAGAAGGGATATGTTGATGTAAGAACGCAATGTATTGTTCTGCGTTTCCGTGTCCTCGCTTCCTTCGATCGAGAACAGCAGGTCATGCAAGCCGGCAGACTGAAATTCATGCCGGATGGTCAGGGTTTGCTGACCGGGCGCGATCGTGAACGACTGCGCTTCTCCGGCAAATCCGTTGTCGGTAACCGTGACGGCTACGTTCGCGGTTCCTTCAAACCGGCTCTCCACCGTCAGGGTAAGGAGAGCTTCCGTGCCGAGAACGATTCTGCTTTGCGGCATTTCGGCGGAAAGCAGCTGGATTTCCTGCGGCTCGTCGTTTGCGAACTCAATGGTATCCACCTTAATCCCCGTTGCGGCGGCAAGCTGTACGGCGGCGAGCGCCGCCCCGTCCGTCTCCAAACCGTCGGACAGGAGAACGATTTTGGAAGTTTTGGGATTATCGAACTGCTTTGCCGCAAAATCCAGGGCGCCCGCAATATTGGTAGCCGAAAGATCGGGGTCGGCGGAGCCGAGGTATTGGCGGAAAGAATCTCTCGTGTCGTACGAAAGGGGAGCTGCATAAACGGTATTCAGCCCGAATTTGACAATACCGACCTGATACCCTTCCCCGCACATGTTCAGAATGTTCTGCACATATTCGTCCTTTTTTGCCGCTTGCTCGGCATTGCTGTCGGAAGCATCGACCACAATCATCAGCTGATTTTCGCGGTTCGGAACATTGAACGAAAAGCTGACGCCTGCAATAAGGCAGATGCACAGTGCCGAAGCCAGCGTATGAAGTACGACGGAAATAACACGGTTGCGCGTCCCGCGGAAGCGCCGCGGAATGCGGAAAAAGGGAATAAAGATCAGCAGGAGAACAGGGATGAACAGGAGCAGCAGCCACGGGTTGTTAAAATCTATTCTGAAATCGGTCATTCGTTTAACAGCTCCTGTTTACAGATTTTCGCGCGAATGCAACAGCCATTCGGCGCAGAGCAGCACGAGCGCCGCCGCGGCGAGCCAGAGGAGCAGGTCGTTATAACTCTCCTCGCTTGTTTCTCCCGTAAAGAGGTCAGGGAGCCTGTCGGCAAGCCTTGTGATATTGCTTTCGGCGTTCGGGATATGCACAAAAAATTGTTCCACGACGGGGCTGCCTGCCATATCCGTCTGGGTTACGGTGTAGTCACCGGGCATTTCGGCAACCATTTCGGCGGGGAAGGAGTCGAAGGTAAATTGTTCGCCCGCGCCGTCTACCTGCAGGTTTTGCCCGCGCGCGTTCAGCTGAATAGGCTGCCCGACCTCAAAGGAGTTCTGATCGACCGTGCGGGGGAAATAATAATTGTAGAAATTGATCATAAGCCGCGTAAATGCCACGGAAATACTGATGTTCGACCTGTCTATGCGCAACGGCGTGACAACTACTTTCGCCGTAGGTTCATCCTTCAAAAAGAGCATCGGGTCGCCGTTGAAAAACATCAGCTCCTGATACCCCGCATCGATCGCGGCGGTAACACGTTTATAGCGCTGAACCGTAATTGTTTCCGGTCGCACGCCGTCCATCAGCGCATGCGGAACAGTGGCAGGGGAGAGCGTGGAAGTCGCGTCGAGCGTCTGCTCGCTTCCGATCTCCAACCCCGAGCCGTTCGGCGCAGTATCCGGCGCGGCAAGCCATACGATGCCGTCCGTAGGCATCGTTTCGGGCATTGCATATTCGAAGATATACAGGTCGTAACCTTCCGTTTTTGCCTGCGAAGCGGCAACCTCATCGAGCTGCACGTCCCAATAGTCGTTGAACGTATTGCGGAAAGTCATAACGAAGTTCGGGTAGAAGTTGCTCGGCTTACTGCTCGCGTACTGTACGCGCAGAGGCTGCTTTTGCCCGCCGTACACGTTGAAGGTGTTGTCGTTCTGCATCGTATCCTGCGCTTCGATCACCACATACAGGGAAGAGAAGGATACGATGGGCGTGCCGTTGAAATCCGCAGAGGTTACCTCGAGCGTCTTTTCCGGTTCGTCGTCGGCAAATGTTTCCCAACGCTCGGCGATGAGCGTGCTGTTTGCATTCCCGTTCACCCCCGAAAGCTGCAGGGAAATTTTCAGGCGCTGTGCGCTGCCGTAGCACCCCGCGTTTACGGTAAAGGAATAGGTATTACTGTCGCCGAGTACGGGCGTGGCAGAAAGGATTGCGGCGTTCCAATCATCGTCAGCGGAAACATCCACGATTTCGAAGGAACCTCCGTCCGCATATTCGGTCGCGGTATAGAACAGCACCTCTGCATCCGAATTGACCGCGAGAACTTCTTCCGCAAGTTCTGCCGCCCCGCCGATGTCTGCCGAGCCGTACCCGCAAAGATCGCGCGTCAGCTCGTCGAGCAGATTTTCCGCCTGATCGGAATTTTCCGAATTCAGGCGGGAAAAGAGGAACTGCGCATCCGTCCCCGCAACGATAACGCTCATATAACCGTCTTCATAGGCAAGCGTTTCCTGTGTAAGCTGTTTTACCTTTTCCGCGGCGCGCTCGAAGCGCGTTTGTCCGCCGGAAGCGACCATCATGCTTGCGGATGCATCGATGACGGCGATTTTTTCATGAGCGGAAACAGTCGAAAAGAGCGGGATTACGGGTTTTGCCATCATAAAAGCAAGACTCACGAGCAGCAGGATCTGTAAAATGAGGATAATAATATTCCGCAGCCGGCTGATCGGAATTCTGTTTTTTCGGTATTTCAAACTGAGTTTCCATATAAAAGTACTGGAAACGAGTTTATGCTGATAGTTGGGGCGCAGGATATAAATAAGGAGCAAAACTGCCACAGACAGCAGCCCCAAAAGCCCCCAGGGTAAAAGTAAGTTCATTCAAGTATACCGGTTTTGAGAAGTTCGCCGAAAAGTTCTTTTTCGATCGGTTTATCGCAGGTTACGGAAACAAATTCAGCGCCGCGCGACGTGCAGAAAGAGCGCATATCCGCCAGGTAATCTTTCAGCGCTTCGGCATAGGCAAGCTGCATTCCGCGGGTGGCGTTAATCTTCATGTTCCGCTCGTCGAGCGCATCGGCAGATTCGCTGTCGATCAGGTTGACGCGCCCCGAATAAGAAGGGTCGCGCTCTTCGGGCGCAAGCACCTGCACGAGCAGAACTTGCCGTTTTTTATAACAGAGAAAATCGACAGCCTTTTTCCAGTCGCTTTCAGTGAAAAAATCGGAGACGATCACGCTCAACCCGTTGCCGTTGGAAACTTCCGAAGAGAGGATTGCCTCGCCGAGGTCTGCCTCCTCTTCAAACGGAATGCTTTCAAATTCGCTCACGGCGCGGAAGAAAGGAGTTTTTCCGACGATCAGACCGAACGGGTCGGTGCAGCTGCCGCCGCGGATAAGGCGGTAGGAGAGCTTGTCCATATTATGCACGGAAAGGAACCCCAAAGCCGCGGCAAAGCCGAGCGCGTACGCCGCCTTTTTCGCGTTCGGTTTTCCCATCGAAGCGGAGCAGTCGATATAGATCTGCGTGTGCATCTGCCGCTCGTCGGTAAAGAGTTTCAGAAAAAACTTCTCAAAGCGGCTGAACAGATTCCAGTCGATGCGGCGTATATCGTCGCCGAGCATATATTCGCGGTAGTCGGCAAATTCCACCGTCTGCCCATACGTTTTTACGAGATGTTTTCCGCCGAAAAACCCTGTAAGATCAGTCCGAAGGTTGAGCGCGCACGTTTCCAGCCGGCTGAAAAAATCATCGTTTAAGTACGAAACCTTCATTATTTTTTACCGAAACGCTTTTTCTTTTCCTGTACGGGCAGAGGCGCCGTGTCCTTGCCCAGCCCGAAGCTCTTTCCGACCTCCGAAATGATCATGGATACCACTTCGTCGGGAGAAACGCGTTCGGCGATCGCCTCGAAGTTCATCTTCATGCGATGGCGCAGAACGGGATAGGCAAGCTCGTTCAGGTCGGAGAAAGAAACATTGAAGCGCCCCTTCATCAGCGCCTTGACCTTCGCCGCGGAAATCAGCGACTGACCCGCACGGGGGCTGGCGCCCAGGCGGACGTATTTTTTAGCCGCCTCGCTGGCGCATTCGCTGTCGGGGTGAGTCGCCGAGCAGAGCGTCATGGCATAGCGCATCACGTCTTGAGCGACGGGGATCTGGTTCGCCGTCGCGCGCATGGCGAGCAGCTCCTCGCCCGTGCAGGCAGGCTCGGCAACTTCTTCCATCGTCTGCTGCGTCATGTCGACAATCGTCATCAGCTCTTCGAGACTGGGGTTTGGCACGACGAGTTTGAACATGAAGCGATCCATCTGCGCTTCGGGCAGAGGATAAGTACCGTCCTGCTCGACGGGGTTCTGCGTGGCAAGCACGAAGAACGGCTCGGGCATTTTTCTGGAAACGCCCATAACGGTTACGGTATGCTCCTGCATCGCTTCCAGCAAGGCAGACTGCGTTTTCGGTGTAGCACGGTTGATTTCGTCGGCGAGGATGATATTGCTGAAAATCGGCCCCGGCTGGAAGCTGAACGTCGAGTTTCCGGAGTCATCCTTGACGATGATGTTGGTACCCGTCACGTCGGCGGGCATCAGGTCGGGCGTGAACTGAATGCGCGAAAAGGGGAGGTCGAACACGCGCCCCAAGGTACGCACGAGGCGGGTCTTGCCTACGCCCGGCACGCCTTCGAGCAGCACGTTGCCGCCCGCGATCATTGCGATTACGGTTCCTTCCACGACCTCCTGCTGCCCGATAACGTCGCGGCGGATTTGCGTGAAGATGCGCTCGCACTGTTTGCTGAATTGCTGGATATTTTGTTCGGTAATCATATTGTTTATTCCTTGTTATGCTTGATTTTCGGTAAGCAGATCTGCCCGCCGCTGAATTTTACAGGCTGTTAAAATAATTTTCAATGAATTCCTTTATTTCGGGGGGGATTTCTTCGCCGCTGTTGATGTACTCCATTGCGAGGTCGTAATATTGCTCAAGCACGTCGCGGTAATTTGTTTCACCGTCGATGACCTGATTATTGTCCGACCATCCGCCGCCGGAGCCGTCGCCCTGACCCTGACCGTTGCCCTGACCTTCTTCGCCGCCTTCGCCGCTGCCGGAACCTTCGCCCGAGCTGCCGCTGCCGTCGCCGCTTCCGCCGTCGCCGCCGTCGCCCGAGCTGCCGCTGCCGTCGCCGTCATCGTCCGCGGGAATATTCTGGTCGGTATCTTCTTCGCCTTCATTTTCCATGGCGTCGCCGTCGGAATCATCTTCGCCGTCGCCGATCTCCTCAAAAATCGCCGTTACAATCAGGTCTTGGGTGATATTCATGTCCGTGCGCTCGGTCGAACGGTTCCCGTCGCTCCAACGCAGGAAAATCCAGCCGTCTTCGGGGACGGCGACAACGGGCTGCGCGTTTTCTCCCGGCAGAAGTATCTGATCGGTTTCTCCCAGAATTTCGCCGCCCTCATCGAACATATACGAAACCGTAACGTATTTTTCACGTTCAGAATCGATGAATCCGGGCGTATCGATCACGCCCGCCTGCGTCAGTCCTGCCACGGTCGTCATCCCGATCCCGAGGCACAGTGCAGCGCAAAGCGCCGTAACGGCAGCCTTGCCTGCGGTCAGCAGGGGGAAAGCCGCCTTTACCTGTCCGCCGCTTACATTATCAAGATGCCGTTGTGCATCCTGCCTTTGCAGCCGTGCGATGTCGGTATCCGCGCCTTCCAGTTCGGTCATGGTCAGCGTACGCTCTTCCAGCCCCATGCTGTCGATGCGCCGTACCACGTCATGCCCGGTGGGGCGGAATTTCAGGAAATAGAAGAGCAGTCCTGCAACGATGGCAATGCCCGCCCCGACTCCGACGGCGAGCCATACCACGCCCGCAAAGTCGGTAAACCAACCGATAAGCGCGGCTGCAAATGCCGCCGCGGCACCGAGCATCAACCCGTATACGGCGCTTGATATAGCTGCCGCAGCGACTAATCTTCGCCTGTACATCTTAAAAGGACTGTTTTTCCTGTCCATAGAAAGCCTCCTTTTTTCGCTGTGACAGGATAGGAGAAAAGTTTCTCCTATCCCGTCGGCAAAAGGTCTGTTTTTTCAATGTCAGCCCGAAAAAACGGGCGGTTGCGCTGAAGCGCGCGTGATTCAACCTTGCGTCTGACCGCTGTAAACGACGGTAGCGTTGCCGCTCCAAGAGCTGTCCCACCCGGCCGGCAGGTCGTCGGCGGAGGCGAACGGAACATAGATCGTCTGCGATTCGCTCCAACCGTAGAAGGCATTACTTCCGATCGTCGTGACCGAACTCGGGATTGTAATCGACTCGATGCCGGTGCAATAATAGAATGCCTGCGCCCCGATTTCGGTAAGTCCGTCTTCAAGAATCACCGTACGCAGCGAACTGCGGTTGTAGAACGCATATCTTTCGAGAATAGCGCGCGCGGGGATGTGAACGGTCTGAATCGTATCGTTGTCCTCAATAAAATCGCCTTCGATCGTCAGGGGTTCCGTCCCGCCCTCTTCAAAGTCGATCGTCGTAACGTTCGAATAGTTGAGCGCGGAGCTGTAGCCGAGGGTCGTCAGATCCTTCGGGATCGTATAGGTGGTCAGCGAAGCGGGGATAAAGTAAATGTCGTCGTACTTGTCGTACAGCACGTTGAATGCAGAGCTGTATGTGGTGCCGCCTTCCTCGACCGAAATGGTTTCGATGTCGAGATCCTCGAGCAGATAGGTCGAAACGGACGTGGTTTCCGCCGCAAGGACTACATTTTTCGCTGTGGAAGGAATAAACAGAACTTTCCACTGCGCGTCGTAGAGGATGTCGTTTTTCGCATGGAAGGAGGTGTTGCCTTCCTCAACGCTGATCTTTTCGATATTGCTGTTTGCAAGCATATCCGTGTCGATCCGCTGCATGTCTTCGGGGACGACGAACTCGGTGACGGCGGCGGGGATATAGAGAAGTTCCGAATCTTCCGTGTACAGTATGCCGCCGCTCTCTTTGAAGTTCTTGCAACCCTCTTCAACATATATGGTTTCGACGGAAGAACCGATCAGCAGAGCCGCATCGATCGCAGCCGCATCTGCGGCGACGGTAAATTTGGTCATTGCCGCAGGGATCAGCAGCAGCGTCCGGTCTGCGGAATACAGCGCGCCGAAAGCCGCATGATATGCGGTGTTGCCCTCTTCCACGGTAACCGTCTGAAGCTGTGTGCGTTCACGCAGCAGAGCAACGACCGTTTCCGTCGTGAGCGTTGCGGGGATCTCATATTCGGTGATGTCATGCGGCATGAAGTAGATCTGCGTGATTTCGCTGTCGTACAGCACGCCGTCAATCAGGGTGAACGCAGTGTTTCCGCCCGCAAGAGAGATATTTTTAAGGTTTATGCATCCGCTGAAGGCGTCTTCGGCGATCACCGACACCGATGCGGGAATCGTGATCTCCGCAAGGCTGCGGCAGTTTCCGAAGATGTTGGAGGGGAGTTCGGTCAGTCCCTCGCCCAGTCGTACCGTTTCCAGCAGCGTGCAGTTATTGAATGCATAGCCGCCGAGCCTCGTGACCGTGCGGGGAATGGTGATTTGCGTGAGCGACGTTCCGGCAAATGCGGAATTTTCAATGCTCGCGACCGAAGCGGGAAGCTGAATGGACTCCAGCCCGGAATCTTCGAAGGCAGAAATGCCGATCGAAACGCAGAGGCTTCCTTCGCCGAACGTGACGCTTCTGAGCGACGTCAGTCCCTGGAACAAGCCGCGGTTATCGGAAGTAGGCGTGCTGCCCGCCTCCGTTTTGCCCGGGATTTCGGTCAAGCTCGCGGGAAGCGTAATGGATTCAAGCGCGGAGCATCCGTAGAAGGTGTTCACGGGCAGGGTGCGGATCTGCGAGTTATCCGCAAAAATAACGTTTTTCAGGCTGGTGCAATTGGCAAACAGCATCGTTCCGACCGTATTCAGCGAAGCGGGCAGGGAAACCGTTTCCAGAGCGGAGCAGCCGGAGAAAACAGAATCGCCGATGCTCGTAAGCCCTTCCGAAAGGGTAACGCGCGTGAGCGCGGAGCAGTTGCTGAAAGCAAGCTCTCCGAGCGAACGCAGTCCGGCGGGCAGGGTTATATCTTCGATGAGCGTTCCTTCGAAGGCGCTTTCGCCGATGGAAGTGAGTCCGCTGTTGTCGCCGAACGCGAGCGAAGTGAGCAGGGAACGGCTGAATGCATTGTTTCCGATCGCCGTCGTGCGCGAAGGCAGGTCGAGCGTTTCGATTGCCGTGCTGCTGAACGCGTAATCGCCGATAACGAGCACCGTATCGCCTTCGCCGATCGTCACTTCGGCGAGCGAGGAGCAGTTGCTGAATGCATTCGCTTCGATATTGCCGACCGAAGCGGGAATGGTAACGCTTTCAAGCGAAGTATTGTCGGAGAATGCGCTTGCGGCAATGGTTATTGTTCCGTCCGGTACGGTATAAGCCGTATCTGTCCGCGTGGGCAGGTAATACAGCAATGTCTCCCCGTCCGCCGTGAAAAGCACGCCGTCTTTGGACGCATACGTCTTATTTCCTTCCGCCACGTTGAGCGAAGTAAGCGTGTTGCAGTTGTTGAGCATCGCGCTGTCAAAATCGTCGAACGAAGCGGGAAGCGTGAGAGATACGATGGGGCAGTTCATGAACGCGTCGGCGCCGATGCTCGTCACGCCGTCGGGCAGGACAAGGTCGGTAAAGCCCTCTTCGGTATCGGGTTCAGGGATAACGCCGCAGTTCGCAAACGCTCTGTCTTCGATCGTCGTAAGGGCGCTGCCGGCGGGGAACTCGATTTCCGTAATATACCTGCAGCCGCTGAACGCGTTGCTGCCGATCACCTCTGTCTGCGCATGTACGGTAACCTTGCCGCTCTTTGCGGTCGGGCAGAGGATCAGGCGGGAATAGTCGGCGGAATAGAGCATACCGCCGTCAGAGGCGTAATCGCTGCATCCTTCTTCAACAGAGATGGATTCAAGCGCGTCGGAGAATACGTCCGCACCGTTCGCGAGGGCGGGGATCGTCGTTCCGCCCGCCGTAAAGGGAGCAAGCGTCTTGGGCAGCGTGATCTCCGTGATCGTGGAATTATAGGAGAATGCAAGCGCGCTTTCGCCCAATGTCACCTCGCCCGTGCCGCCGGTCATGAAGGAGAACTCCGTCAAAGGCGCACCGCTGAACGCTTCGTTGCCGACGGCAATCACGTCCGTATTGTTCAGGCTTGCAGGAAGTTTGATCTTCTGCAGATTGCCGTATTTGAATGCTTCCGCACCGATGGTCGTCAGCCGGCTGTTTTCAGGGAAGGTGACCTCCGTCGTAGAATCGTTATAATAGAATGCCTGATCGCTCAACACAGTCAGCCTTGCCGGGAAGTCGACCTTTTCGACCAGCGTGCCGCTGAGTACGTTACCCGTATAGCTGCCGTACGCCGCGCCGAATACGAGCGGCGCTTCGCCGTCTTCAAAGGTAATAGAGGTGAGGTCGTCGCAGTCTTCGAAGGCGCATGCGCCGATGCTCGTAACGCTTGCGGGGATGGTGATGGATTCGATCTTCCTTCCCGTAAATGCGAACGCGCCGATCGTTTCGAGCGACGAGTCTCCGGCGAAGGTAAATGTTACCGCACGGCTCGAGTATCCGCCTTCGAAGGCGTAGTTGCCGATGCTCTTTACGCTCGCGGGAATGGTAAAGCTGCTGTAATTTCCGGAGCCGGCAAAGGCATAGTCGCCGATTTCCGTCGTGCCGCCGAGGTCGACGTCTGTCAGATAAGAAGAATCGGATATTTCCGCAAAGGCATACTCGCCGATAATGACGTCCCTGTCGGAGGGCAGGCGCATTGTTTTGATAGAGGAATAATAGAAGGCATAATCGCCGATGGTCAAAGTCTCTGTCCCGCCGGCTTCAAAGTAAAGCTCGGAGAGGTCGCCTTCGGCAAACGCATAGCTTCCGATCGACGTGACCGTGCCGGGGATGGTGACCTTTTCAAGATCGTAATTGCCGTTGAATACGTTGTCCGCGATGATTTTAACGCCGTCGCGCACCGTATATCCGGTCGCTTCGCCCTGATAAATGAACAGGGTTTCGTAGGCGTTCTGACCGTCCGCGCTCTTCAGATAAATCGCGTCGCCGTCGGAGGTAAGGGTCGCGTTGCCCTCTTCCACGGTAATATCGATGTATTTATCCAAGCCGAGCAGGAAGCCGGAGGATACGACCGCATTTTTCGGTATGGTCAAAGAAGAGAGTCCGCTCCCCGAGAATACGCCGTCGCCGAAGTTGCAGGCGCCTTCCATCGCGAAGGTAACTTCAAATTCATCGCCGTAGTAACCGCCCATGCAGTCTTCAAACGCATAATCGCCGATGCTCGTAACGCGTGCCGGGATGGTCACTTCGCCGATGGCAAGTCCGCTGAACGCATAATCGCCGATGGTCGTGACGCTGCTGTCTTCCGCAAAGGTCAGCGTCTCGACGCTGTCGCATCCGTAGAACGCATAATCGCCCACGGTGCAGCCGGATAAGCCGCCGCCTTCGAATACGATCGCTTCAAGCGGGCAGTCTGCAAAGGCAAAACTGCCTACGTTTACGATGCTTGCGGGAACGGTGAGCGTGCCGGTGATGCTGCAGCCGAGGAACGCCCCGCTGCCGATGGTGCGCACGCTCGCAGGCACGGTATAGTCGTCCGCGCGTTTTTCCGCGGGGAAATACGCAAGCGTTCTGCCGCTGTCGGAAAGGAGTACGCCGTCTTCCGAAACATAGGCGGCGGAGGAGCTTCCCTTGGAAACGTTGATGCTGCTGAGCGAGGTGCATCCGAGGAACGCGTCGGGCGCATTTTCGGTGATCTCGTCTATATCGTCAAACGAACCGTTGAGCGCATATTTCTGCAGGGAAATATCCGTCAGGCGGGCAGGCAGGGTAATCGAGGTGAGTGCGGTGCAGTTCATGAACGCCCTGTTTCCGATCGTCAGCGAAGGGCTGCCCGCGCCCGCGTTTTCAAACACGACCGAAACAAGGCTCTCGCAGTTTGCAAATGCCTCCGCTTCGATGGCGGTAACGCTTGCGGGAATAACGATCTTATCCAGTTTGCTTCCCGCAAAAGCAGCGCGGGGTATTATCTGTACGCCGTCGGGGATGGTATAGCTTCCCGTCTTGGCAGCAGGCATAAATGCAGGGGTAGGGGTTCCCTGACCGTCCTGACCGTGGTCAAAAATGACGCCGTCTTCCGAGGTAAACCGCGGGAGCGCCTCGCCCGTGGAATAGAAATTCACTGCTTCCAGAGCGGAGCATCCCGCAAAGGCGGTTTCCGGAGTGAGCGTGCGAATCGTGTCGGGGAGATTGATTTCGGTAAGGTTGGAGCGGTTTGCGAAAGCGCTGCCCGCAACGCCCGTGACCTTTTCTCCGTTATACTCTTCGGGAACGGTGACGGAATTTACCAGACCGATGCGGTCGCCCGCCGTCACGGTGTAGCCGCCCGCCGTGGGCATATATGTATAGTCAAGAACAGATTCGACCCAGAACGCGTATACGGTTATATTGTCCTCCGCCAGATCCCAGGGCGCAAGCGAATTGCCGTGCGCGTCGGTATAGGCAATACCTGCACCGTACGGCGCGCTGAACCAACCTCCGAACGCAGTCGTTCCGTCCGCCGTGTCCGGCACGTCGAGCGTATAATTCTGTCCGTAATAAACGGAAGTTTTTTCAAGTCCGTCTGCACCGCTGTACAGTACCGTATATGCCTTGGGAGAATAGTAGGCATAAAGCACCAGCTCGCCCGAAGAAACGAAGAATTTATCCGTAAACGAAGCGCCGTTGCTGGCGGGGCCGTTCGGCGTATTGTACCAGGCGACAAAGTCGTACCCTGTTTTGAGGCTTGCCTGCGGCAGGGCGATCTCGTCGCCGACCGCTTTATACAGCGTGGTGGTTGCGTTTCCCCCGCGGCTGTCAAATGTTACCGAATGCGCGGTGACTTCCGTTTCCGCCCATTCCGAAACATACCCTCCGCTCACGAAGCGGACGCCGAGCACGTTTTTGCCTTCCGTGCCGAGCGAATCGAAAACATAGAAGCTTTCGCCGTTATCGACGGTCGCAACCGTCTGACCGTTGAGCGAGATTTCGTAACGGTCTGCTCCGGCGACGGGGTTCCAGTACAGAACGTTGTTGTCGTAGGCGGGAGTTTCGCCGATCGCATTGTAGTAGAACACAAATTCTTCGGAAAGGGCTTCGGCGCTCCCTTTTACGACTTGCAGCTGCAGGGAATAGCACGCGCCTTCCGTCCAGGTGAAGAAGGTGCCGTCCAGTTCAAAGGAAGGCTGCTCGAGCGGCTGGTCGTTGATCGCTTCGCCGTCTACAAGAATGTTGTAAACAGCGCCGTTTACGGCGTCCCAGCTCAGCAGCGTGCCGTTCAGCCGGAGTCCGTCGGGAAGGGCGGGGGTCGTCTTCGCATATTCGACGGAGACCGCCTCGGGGGAATTGAATCCCTTCGCGGCGGGCGTAACGGTTACGGTGCAGGAGCCTTCCTCAAATTCTTTCAGGGAGAACTCTGTGCCGAACACGCTGTACGATTCGCCGCCCACCGTAACGAGGTAGGAGGTCGCGCCTTCCACGGGCGACCAGCGCACCATATCGTCTTTGACGGTAAGAGAGGAGATCTTGTCGAGGTTGCGCTCGAAAACGATCGTAGCTTCCGAGGACGCATACCCGTCCGCCACGGCGGTCACGGTAAACACGATGCCGCCCGGCTGCATGTCGCAGTTTGCAAAATTATAGTACAAAGACGTTCCGTTGTCGAAAGCGTCGTGGTTATGCGCGGGGTTTCCGCAGTCAATGGTGATGAGATATTTTTCCGCATGTTCCACGCCGCGGAATACGAGCGCGTTCGGTTCGATCACGCGCAGCCCGGAAACGCGGGCAAGCCCGTTATTTACAAAGTAGCGCTCTACCTTTTGCGAAAGGGTATTTCCGTTTGCGTCGATCGCCGTAACTTCGGCACGGTAAACGCCCGCTTCGTCCATCGTTACGGGGATGGTCGTACTCGTCTCGCGGCGGCTGTCGATGATGCGCGTGCCGTCGGGGGCGATAAACGAAACGATGTATGCAGCCGCGCCGACGGAATCCCAACGCACAGACTGTTGCGAAAGGCTCACTGCAGGGTCGTTGCATACGGCGCCGTCCTCCTGCCATACGGCGAACAGGGTCGTGTCTGCATTGAATACGGTGCCTTCGGTGTTTCCGGTCGGCTCTTCGAAACGGTAGCTGAGCCGCGCGGCGTCGTCTTCCGTGCTGACCCACCAGCCGACAAAGGTGTAACCGCTGCGCGCAGCAGGCACAGCCGCGTTATAAAGTTTTCCTCCGATGGTTTCGGCGTCGGGGATCCGTTCGCCGTCATAACCAAGGTCATAGGATACGGTATATTCTTCCCCGTCGGATTCCTCCGCCCAACGCGCGTGGAGGGTCAGGTTACCCGTAACTGCCTGCGAACCGAAAAGGAAAGGCGAGGCGTATTCCGCATCGGTATACCAACCCAGGAACACATGCCCGCCGTAAGTCGGGTCGGCGGCAGGTTTCTCCAACGTTTTCCCGTTCAGTACGCTCACGCTCGTCACTTCGCTGCCGCCCGCCGCGTCGAAAGACACGGTGAAATACACCTTTTTGAGGAAGCGCATCTGCGCATTTTCGTACTCGAGCGTGATGACGTTCCCGTCCAGGGCGGCGGTCTGCGTCCAATCTCCGGCAGAGAGGGTAAGCTCCGAACCTTCGAGGGAATAGGAGCCGTTTTTTACCTCATCGTCGGTTATGAAGGTAAAGGTGCATCCTTCTCCGAGGGTCAGCAGATATTCGCTGCCGGCAGAGGCGTCGTAATAGTACACGCCTGCTTCCGCGCCCGCTTCGGGCGGCGGTACGGGTTCCTCGTTGTTGCATGCGACGAGGATGGATGCCGCAAATGCGCAGCACGCCAGAGCGATCGCCGCGATAAGGAATCTGAATCGGAATCCTTTTCTCACTTTTTGCATATTCCGCTCCTTCGGCTTTCGGCAATATCGCGGCACGGAGACTTATGCTTTTGCCGCCGGTAAGCCGACCGTCAGTTTATAATATATTTATCATAGCATTTTTTTCGTTTTCTGTCAAAAGATACAGCGGCATTTTATAAATATATGCAAAAAAAACCGATTAAATTTTCTTATATCCGTCATGCGCTTTTCATGCACTCAACTCCGAATTACTATATACAGTTGCGCGCGTGCTTTCGTGCAGATTCTGTGTTATAAATTTACAAATAATTTTTATGTTATTATACTATAATTTTTTATAAAATTCTGTGCATAAACATGACCTTGCCACCGAATGATTTATTATCGTTATCGATAAATTATATTACAATATATCAAAATTTTCAGGTCGGGGCGATGGTGCATTTTTATTATTGAATATGTATATTTATTACGGTAAACAAAACAGCGTAAGTGGCGTTTTCCGGAGTACTCGAGGGGCAAAGAAAGAGGGAAAACGGCGGAAAGGAGAGGCTTTTTCCGGAGGCGCGGCGGCGCTTTGTGGCTGGCTCCGGCAGGCGGAAGAGCAGCCGGCAGGCAGGAGCGCGGGTAAATATATAAATAATAGATATGCGCGCGAAAGGGCGGGCGGATTTGCTGCCAAACGGGTTCGGCGCCTCGCGGAGCAGGGCATGGTGCGACGGGTTTTTTGTCGGTAAGATGAAAAAATTTCGGCTTTTTTGATTTTTCTTTGAAGATTAAGACTTTTCTGTGATGATTTGTTTGACTTTCGTGTGAAATTATTTGTATAATATTCGGAGAATATACAGCCGGGGGGAAAAACCGAAGCTTTTCGGTTATCCCCTTCTTTCCGCCGAAAGAGGAAAGGTTGGTCTTATTTTTACTTGCCGCAAATCCGGCGGCAGCGACGAGGTAGCTATGAATCGAGTGTTGAAAAAGTCTGTCGTGATTATTTGCGCGGTGTTGGCGGCGGTCTGCCTGTGCCTGTGCGTTGCCTGCCAGGATAATACGCCTTCCGACAGTTCCGTTACGGTGACGCTTGTGAACGAAGCGGGCGAAAGCAGCCCCGTTTCCGCCACGCCGGGAGATCCGCTCCCCGTTCTTGAGATCGCGGACAAAGATTTCGAAGGGTACTGGTCGGACGCGGAATATGCGCAGAAGTACGAAGGCGAGGTCGTCCCCGAACAGGACATTACGCTCTACTATAAACTGCATACGCAGTATTATACGTTGGTCATCGACTACGGCGAACACGGCGATTTCAGTTTCGAAGTAGCGCGCGGCGAAGAGATCGCGCTGCCTTCCGTATCCCCCGCGGGAACCGAGGTTTTGGGATTCGCGGAAGAGCAGGGCGGCGTTGCCGCATACCGCGCAGGCGATGCGGTTTCCAATCTCGCGCAGAAGGACGGCACCGCCACGCTGTACGCCTGCTATGAAGTTGCCGACATTGAAGATTTTATCATCGAGGACGGCACGCTCGTCCGTTATATGGGCAGAAGCAGTTCGATCACCCTTCCGCTGGGAGCAACGAAGGTCGCCGCGGATGCATTCGTAGACAATGCCTTTTCTGCGGACGTCGTTTCGCTGACCGTCCCCGGTACATACACCGAAATCGAATGCGGTGCGTTCCGCGGTCTTACCGGGCTTGAATCTCTCACGGCGCCGTTCGTGGGCGGAACGAGGACGCGCAATCGTTTCCTTGCTTATATGTTCGGAGCCGCGACCCCGCAGGAAAATACATATTCCTTCTCCGCGTATTCGGACGGCGAATCCATCTATATGGGCGAACTGGACACCGATTCGCAGGTCGTGCCGCTTACGCTCCGCACCGTCCGCATCACCGAAAGCGTGCAGGAAATTGCAGACAGCGCTTTCCTGAATACCTATGGGTTGGAAAACCTTGTGCTGGATCATCCGGAGGATTTGCGCAGGATCGGTACTTCCGCATTCGAAAGCTGCTATCGCTTCGGTTACGATTCGAGTTTGGGCGTTCCCATTATTCCCGAATGGCTCTCTTATGTCGAAACGATCGGGAACAATGCCTTCAAGTCGTATACGGGAAACACGGAAAGCGACCGTAAAACGATCACGACCCCGTCCGGTACGACAGCCACGCTGATCGAAAACGAAGTTCCCCTCAACAACCTCGTCGCGATTCCCGCATTGACCAATGCAAAGACCATCGGCAACTACGCGTTCTATTACTGCGCCATGCTTCAGCGGGTCTCGTTCGGCAGCGCGCTTGTGTCGGTGGGGGACTATGCGTTCACCTATTCGCTCACTATAAGCGATTTGCGTTTCCCCGATTCGCTGCAAACGATCGGCAGGTTCGCATTCTATGTTTCCGGCATCAAGACGGTCGAATTCGGCACCGGTATCCGTGAGATCGGCGAATGGTCGTTTGCAGACTGCTCGCAGCTCTCGTCCGTCATTTTCAAGGGTACGAGTACTCCCTTGCTGCACGGCGGACAGCCTTTCTCCAATGTCGTTACGGACGATTCGACGGGAGAGGGGTACGACATAACGCTCAACGACGGATTCGGATTCTATGTCCCGTCTTCTGCGGCGGATTCCTTCCGCAACGCATCCGACTGGATTCAATATGTCAGCTACATTAACCCGTCCGCCGAAAACGTCCCCGCTCCCGCCTATTGGCTGACGGGAGGGCAGCAGGCGGCGAAGTTTGAATTTACGGGCGCGGGCGTCGTGTACGTTACCGACCCCGGCAGGCTCTTTATCCTCTCCGTCGATACGCAGAATCCCACGGGGTACACCTATGCGCAGTCCTGCGGAAACGTATACACCCTGCAATATGAGATAGTCAGTGCGGAAGACTATGCCGCCGGCGCGGGTTCGCACGCCCAGCCGCTGTTTGAAAACCAATATCTGCTGCATATGTGGCATCCCGATCTTCTCGGCTCGGACGGAAAAACTCCCGCCGACCTGTACTTTACGGTAACGGGGCTTCCGTTTGCATCGGGCGAGGGGCGCGCGGTCGTTCCCGTGCTGGAACAGTCGCCCGCTCCCGCATCGTACGGCGATGCCGGAGAAGAGGGTTCCTTCCTCTTTATATATAATGAATACGGCATTCTGCAGGTACAGCAGGTAACGGGCGGCAAGGCGACTGCGCTGGAAGCACCCGAAGGCACTTATTACGCGCGGCTCACCGCAGACGACGCGCAGGGCATCGGCTATACCCTTACATATTATAACGATAATTTTGATGTTATCGCGGAGCGCGGGTTCTGGCGCGATGCGGACAAGGGGGACGAGGCTCCTTTCTATGCCCGCACGGAAGACTCTCCCGTATTCCTGTCGGACGGCGAATACAACGACGGAACATCTCTGTTCCTGCACGGCGACGGTACGGCGCAGCTTTCCTTCTTTGAAGGGGATGAGCTGAAAGAATACACCGCTTCCGCCGCGGCGGATCCCTCCAAAACTTTCGGAGAGGAAGGATACACGGTCACCTTGAGCGGACTGAAAGACGCAGACGGCTCGTCTGTTTCGGGCAGCGGCAAGGCGGTGTTCTCCGGATTTACGGACGGGAACTATGCCCGCGTAGATCTCACCGTCGGCAGTTCCGTATATATGATCATGAATGTGCGGGCAGACATGCAATGGGATGTTTCCGGCTACAATAACCTCGCTTCTGAAGTGAAAGTAAAGATGCCTGCGTACAGCTCCAACCCGCTTGTCGACAGCTGGCGCTATGCAAAGCTTTCCTCGGCAGTCTCCGCAGGCTCGGTCATCGTGTACAGTGTCGCGGACAAGGCGTATTTCCGCGAATATGATGCACAGGGCCGCGTAGTGGCGTTCGGCACTGCGCAGGTCGGGGAAAATTCCGTTACCCTCGTCGGGGAAACGAAGGTTACCTACGGCGAAGACGGTACGCCCGCCTATGCGGAGGACACTGCTTCGCGCACGGCTGAAGTGTGCGACGGGCGCGGTTCGCTGTCGCTCGACGGAAAGACGTATACCTACTATAACAGCCGCGAAGACCTCACGCTCGTGTATTACAAAACCTCGTTGATGGGCGGCAAAACCTACTATTACACGGTCAAAACGGACGGCTACGGCAATATGTATGTGCTGGATGAGAGCAGCGCTTATACGCAGGCATATCTCGGCACATACGTTCCCGAAGGCAATATAACGGTGAACGGCATTGAATACACCGTATTGCATTTTACCGGAAACATGGTCGACAATTACGGCAGACCCGAAAGCTCCGAAACGGTCGAGTTGTGGATTTTGTATATCGACGCGCTGTTGCAGGAGCGTTCCGACGACGGTTCCGAGGCGCATTGGTGGAGCGACCTGGCTGGCATCTACACGGCAAAGTCGGAAGACACCGTGTATACCGTCTATGACGATTTCGGCTATAAACTGTACGAAATCACGGTCGATTCTTATGGCAGCATCGGGTATGTCCGCTACGAATATACGCTGAAGATCGATGGCACGGCGGAATATACTCCCGTGGCGGAGGACGGCATCGTATTTACTCCCGTCCTCGACGAAAATGAAAACGTCGCGTATTTCGTCGCGGTCGGGGAAGACGGAGTTGCGCTGTTCAGCGTCCGCCCGAACGGCGCGGAGAACGGTTTCTCGGTCGTGCAGGACGGCGGGCTGCTGGTCGGGTCGGATATACCCGCCCGGTTTACGGTGGATACGGAGGCGATGGAACAGCTTCCCGCGGGGATCTCGTTCGGCGATATTGCATGATTTTCCCGCTGTGCGCCGCCCGCAGAGCGCGGGCATGATCTTCGGAGGTTTTTATGGATAGAAAAACGCAGGAGGATGACGGTCGCACCATAGCCGATATGTCGGCAGAATGGATGCCCTGGAACCGCGGCGTATGGCGCAGAAAGTGCCGTGCGGAGAGAACCGCGCAGCCGCAGGAGAGCAAGGAAGAACAAAAACGGAAATACCGCGCCGCGGTTCGCGCGCAGTATCTCGCGATGCTCCCGATGCTCGGCTGCATTCTGGCGGGGTTCGGGCTGATGTATTTTTTGCTGCGTCTGTGGCTGGGTGCTTGAGGTAAATATGTTACGAAAAACGAAGATAAAAGTCATTTTGAGTCTGCTGGCGGTGCTGCTGCTGTGTTCCGCGGTCGCCGCGTGCAGCGATACGTTTCTGCCTGAAGAAAACGGTTATACCGCAACGGTCATCTACGACGCGGGCGAGGGCAGGTTCGGGCCGTCGGATACAACGGGCATCCGCACCTTCAAATACAAACCGGGAGTTTCCATCATCGAACCGGGCGGAGAGCAGAACACGCAGATCAGCGCGCCGACGCGTACGGATATGCACGTTTCCGCCTGGTATCCCGTTCAGCTCGACGAATCGGGCAATCCCCGCAAGGACGGCAGCGGCGCTTATATTTTGGAAGAATCTCCTTGGGATTTTTCTTCGATGCGCCTTCCCGACGAGGACGGCTGCAAGCTGTATCTCAGTGCGCATTGGTCGATGAATTATAAGCTGATCGTAGACGTCGGCGAAGATGCGCGGGCAGACGGCGTTGAAAACAAAGAATATACCGATTATGACAAAGCAGGCCCCGTTTCGCAGCCGGGCATCGCTCCCCGTTGGGACGGACACACCTTCTATTACTATTACTACCTGAACGCGGAGCAAGAAGAAGTCCGCTTAAGATCTACTTCCGATTGGGCGCAGCTCGTTCTCACGGACGAAACGCCCGAAATCACCGTTTATGTCCGGTGGCTGGAAGGGGAGTGGACGATTATCAACAGAAGCAGCCAACTCAACTGGCAGGAATTTGACGAGGGAAATTATATCCTCGATGCAGACATCGATCTTGGCGGCAATTCCTTCCGGTTTGACGATTTTACGGGCGTGTTCGAGGGGAACGGGCATACGATCAGCAATATAACGGTCGAGGATTCGCGCAACGCATCGGCCGAGCAGAGTATGTTTACCTTCGGCGAAGGCGGCATTCTCCGCAATGTTGTGTTTGAAAACGTTACCTATTCCGTCACGCTGACATATGCGCTGTCCGGCGAGGAGCCGAGCTATTATATCGGATTGCTTGCCGGCAATGCGGAAGGTTTGAATCTGGAAAACTTATCGGGCATCGCATTTGTCGGCTGTTCGATCAATGTTTCCTCATTCGGCTCGGCGTACGGCATTCCCGTGCAGTACGGTCAGGGTACTTCGTATGAGGGCATATTCGGCGCGCTTGGCGAAGGTCAGAGCTATACCCCCGCCGCAGGCAGCGAGCCGGTCACAGTCACTGTTGCTTAATAATACGGCGGCTTTGCGCGGGGCAGCCGCGCAAAGCAGAACTGTTGTAAACATACTCGTTCCATTGCAGGAACAGTCAAAGATAAATCAGTGAGGTAAAATAATGAACACAAAGAAACTCATATCGGTCTTTCTTGCGGCAGGGATGTGCCTCGGCGTTTTGTCGGGTTGCAACAACAATCCCGGAGACGATGGAAAAAATCCCGGCGACGGCGGCGAAGTATATGTTCCTACCCAAGAGGAGCAAACTGTTCCCGTCGTCTTCGGTATCGACGGTGCAGACGGCGTTTTCAGCCCCTTCTTTTCGACCGCTTCGTACGACAGCGAGATAACCGGTCTTACGCAATTGGGAATGCTCACGTCTCAGGAGAATAAGTATGTATACGGCGACGATGAGGCTTGCATAACCAAAGACCTCGATATTTCCTATCTGGACGCGGATCAGTCGGAAATGAAAACCTCCGACGGCGCCGTGTACACCCGCTACGATTTTTTAATCAAAAAGGGCATTAAATTCTCCGACGGCGTTGAACTGACCATAGACGACGTGCTGTTCAATCTCTACGTCTACCTCGATCCTTCGTATACGGGCAGTTCTACCATGTATTCGACCGATATAGTCGGACTCAGTGCATACAGGACGCAGAATGCGGACGCGGACGACAACGCATCCGATGCAATTGAAAACCAGGCAACTCGGCGTGCAAACGACCGGCTCATGAACATCTATTATTGGCTCGTGAACCGCTACCTGCTTGAGAACAACGGCGGCGTTCCTCCTACGGGTACTACTTCGGAAGGCGACAGCTACCATCCCGAGGTCGAAGAGGACAGCGAAGAGATCATCGGCGACATCAATTTCTTCCTCCCGTATTTCCGCCAGGAGATCGACACCAACTACGAATCCGCCGTTGCCTCTTTCGATGAAACCCGCAAGAGCTACACCCTTGAGGAGGGCGAATATTGGCAGGCGTTCCTGTATACCTACGGATTGCTCTATGTGGAAGAGGAAGGCGCCAGCGGCAAAAAAGTAAAGAAATTTGTCGTGATCGACGAGAACGGCGATTATCAGACTGTTCCCGAAGACGCGGGCTTTGACGAATCTGACCTTGTGACCATCGACGAGGACGGCACATTCGAAAAAGTAACCGATCCGAACGCGAAGGAAGATCCCGAAAACGGCATCTATACCGTGCATGAGGTTTATGTTATCAATTTTGAGGGGTCGTCTGTCACCAATGCAAATGTGGCAGCGAAAGAAGAGATCGAAGAGTATGCCGAAGCGCATTGGCAGGAGATGAGCGGCAAGGACGAAACGGAAAAGCGCAACAATGCAAAACGCGAGTGCGCCGTTCAGATGGTTTATCGCGAAAATGTCGGCATGGCGGATTTGAGCAAAGAATCGATCACATACGACGATATTAATTTCAAAGCATTTAATACCTACAAGAATTTTGCCAGCACAGTGCTTGGCAGCGGCAGCACGAACACGCTGTTTACCGAACTTCTGGCAGACGAACGCTCGCAAATCATTGAGGAAACCGCAGGCGATAATCATATCCGCAGCATCAGCGGCGTTACCACCTCCAAAGTGACTTCCTTTACCAACGTCGACGGAGAAACCTACGAACTCGGCGAGGAGTATGACGTTCTGCATATCCTCATCAACGACGTCGATCCGAAAGCGATCTGGAACTTCGCCTTCACCGTCGCGCCGAAGCATTATTATGCTCCCGACAATCTCCTCGAGTCCTTTGAAAAGGACGGCAAAGACATCAACTTCGGCGTTGTTTATAACAGCACCGACTTTATGAACAATGTTTTGCGCCGTTCGCAGGTCATCGGCGTTCCCGTCGGCGCGGGGCCGTACATGGCGAGTACCGAAAGCGGCAAGTGGGACGGAGACTACCCCGTTCCCAACCAGTTCCTCCGCAACAACCGCGTCTATTACGAACGCAACCCGTATTTTGATACGGTCGACGGCGTTGTCGGCGGCACGATCCAGAATGCGAAGATCAAGTATCTGCAATACACGGTCATCAACACGAACTTCCTGCTCGATTCCCTGATCGAGGGCGAAATCGACGTGGGCGCGCCCAATGCAACGCGGCAGAATACTAACCGCCTGAACAATTATCAGGATACGCTTTCTTTCACCCGCGTCATGACCAACGGCTACGGCTATGTGGGTATCAATGCAGGTAAAATCCCCGACGTATGGCTGCGCCGCGCCATCATCATGGCGATGGATACGACCATCATCTCCAACGGCTATTACAACGGCGGCCTTTGCGAACTCATCTACCGCCCGATGTCTTTGACTTCCTGGGCGTATCCGAAGGGCGCGACGGCGTTCAGAACGGAAGACGGCAGTATCGACTATACCTTCTATCATTCACAGAATTCGTCGCAGACTCTCGACAATCAGGCTGCGGCACAAAAGATTGCGGAGATGCTTTCCAAACACGGCTATTCGGTCAACGGCGGGCAGGTGCTCGGCGGCCCCGGCAGTACGGGCGCTCTGCAAAAGCTCACCTTTACCGTCGCGGGCGAGTCGAACGACCACCCTGCATGGCAGATGTTCAAAAATGCGGAAGAAATCCTCGAAAGCATCGGGTTTGAAGTAGACGTCAAAACGGATGCCTTTGCGCTTACCAAGTTGAGCAACGGTGAACTTGCCGTTTGGGCGGCTGCATGGTCTAGCACCATCGACCCCGATATGTATCAGGTCTACCATAAAGACTCGATGGCGAGCAGTACCTACAACTGGGGCTACCGCGAAATCAAGTCGGGCGCCGTTTCGTCGCAGTTTGCGCAGTATGTCCAGCCCGGTTATGACTACGATTATGAGAAAGGCCTTATCGACGACCTGTCCGATTATATCGATGCTGCGCGCGCGGTCATCGACCAGAACACCCGTGCCGACATTTACAGCGCCGCGCTGGATCTCGTCATGGAACTTGCCGTCGAAATGCCGACCTATCAGAGGAACGACCTGACGGTCTATAAAAGCGCCAAGATCGATAAAGATACGCTCAATCCGAATCCGACCGCCAACGACGATCTGTTCTCGAAAATCTGGGAAGTCGGTTACATCCGCTGACCGCTTTGCCTTCGGGGTAATTAAACGACATGGTAAAATACATCATTAAAAGAATATTGCTCGCGATCGTCATTTTGCTTGGCGTGTCGGTCATCATCTATTCGCTCGTCCGAATGATGCCGGTCGACTTTATTACGACGCAGTTTTCCGAGCAGTTCGCACAAAATAACGTCGACATTCAGGCGGAAATAGAGCGTCTGAAAACATTCTACGGTTTGAACGACGGTATAATCGAGGGGTATTTCAAGTGGCTCGGCAAAATGCTGCAGGGCGATTTGGGCAACTCGTTCAAGTACAGCGACAAGGTCAGCACGATCATCGTCGAAAACATGGGTATTTCCTTCGGCATCGCGTTTGCGGCGCTCATTCTGGAGTTCCTTATCGCAATTCCTCTGGGAGTAAAGGCTGCCACCAAACAGTACGGCGTGGTCGACTATACCGCCAGTGTGCTTGCGATGATCGGCACGGCTCTGCCTACTTTCTTCTTTGCGGCGATCTGCATTCAGCTTTTCTCCGTACAGCTCGATATATTCCCCGTCAACGGAATGACGAGTACGCTCCCGATCGACGCGTCCGGCTGGACGCGTTTCTGGGACGTCATATGGCATCTTATATTGCCAGTCGGGATCATGGTATTTTTGTCCGTCGGTTCGCTCATGCGCTATACGCGGACGAACACGCTCGAAGTGCTGAATGCCGACTATATCCGCACGGCGCGCGCCAAAGGATTGGGCGAAAGTAAAGTCATCTATAAGCACGCCTTCCGCAACACACTCATTCCGCTCGTAACGCTTCTTGCCGGTACTTTGCCGGGGTTGTTCAGCGGTGCGATGATCACCGAGCAGATGTTCGGCATCGAGGGTATCGGGTTAAAGGCATACGAAGCTCTGAAAGCAGGGGATATTCCGTTCATTATGGGTTATAATATGTTCCTTGCCATCCTCACGGTTATAGGAACGCTGCTTGCCGACCTGATGTATGCGGTGGTCGATCCTCGCGTCAAACTTACGAAATAGGAGAGAACGATGGAAGAAAAAGAAAGACAAAAGCGCGCGGAGGAATTGCTCGTCGGCGAAGAAATAAGCAACCTTTCCTCGCAGGAGGGGGCGGAAAAGCGCCCCGTAAGCGAAGAAACGGTTCATATCGCCGAAAGCGTTGCCGCGCTCGAGGAGGAAGAACCGGAGCATTTGGAAGACCGCGTCAAAATGCTTTCACCCGGCGCGGTGGTCGCAAAGCGGTTTTTCCGTTCCAAACTCTCCGTTATCGGGTTGATCACGCTCATCGTGCTGTTCGTGTTTTCCTTTGCGGGGCCGCTTTTGCAGTTCGTTACCCCCGCCGTTTGGGGTCAGGACGAAGTAGACCGCAGCCCCGGTAAAATTGTCGAGATCAACAGTCCTTACGAATATGACGACATCGATGGGAACGATCAGGTCGCTTACGAGTATATCGCTTCGCCGAACGCCTTCAATTTCGACGGCCCCATCAGTCCTACGCATCTTCTCGGAACGGATAAAAACGGATACGATGTGTTGTCACGCCTTATGTACGGCGGCAGAATATCGCTTACGCTGGGATTCGTCGTTGTCATACTCGAAACGCTGATAGGAATTGTACTGGGCGGTCTTGCCGGATATTTCGGCAAGTGGGTAGATATGCTGATCATGCGTATCGTCGATATATTCAATTGCATACCGCAGCTTCCGATCATGCTCATCATCAGTTATATGCTCGACGCGAACAACGTTGAGGCGATGTCAAAGCTATACATAATGATGGCGATGCTCACCCTGATCGGCTGGGCGGGCGTCGCCCGAATGGTGCGTGGTCAGATTTTGTACCTGCGCGAACAGGAATATATGATGGCGGCAGAAGCAACGGGGTTGAGCCTGTGGCGAAAGCTGTTCAAACATCTCCTGCCCAACGTTCTCCCGCAGCTGATCGTTTCGATGACGCTCGGATTGGGCGGTATCATCCTTACGGAGGCGACGCTCGGCTATCTCGGGCTCGGCGTTCCGGCGGAATATGCAACGTGGGGCAATATGATCAACGTGCTTACGAGCGAGGTTTCCTATTGGGGGCAGTATCCGAACCAGTGGGTGCCGGTCGGCATCTGCATCGTTCTTGCAGTCCTCGCGTTCAACTTTGTCGGTGACGGGCTGCGCGACGCGTTCGATCCGAAAATGAAGAGGTGACGGCGCATATGTTCGGACTGAAAAAAGACGGCAAACAAAAAAAATCGCATTACCTTACGCAAAAGGAATCGCGCGAGATCGCAAAGGCAAACAAGCAGGCGATCCGCGAACTTGAAAAGCAAAAGCTCCGCAAGGCGGATGAGTCGGAATATGCGGCGCAGATGAAAGACGAAAACAACATCGTTGAATTCGAAGATCTGCACACTTATTTCTTTACCGACGCAGGCGTTTCGCGCGCGGTCAACGGGGTTTCCTTCAATATTCCCGAGGGCAGCGTGGTCGGGATCGTCGGCGAATCCGGCTGCGGAAAGTCGGTTACAAGCCTTTCGCTGATGCGCCTTGTACAGGCGCCGCAGGGTCAAATCGTGCAAGGCTCCATCCGTTTCAAGTCCAGCGAATACGAAAAGGACGAAAACGGCAAGCCTATCCCCATTTACGAAACGGAGCCGGACGGCAACGGCGGGGAGCGAATCGTCACCGAGGAAAAAAAGGACAAGCACGGCAAAACCGTCCTCGACAAAGAGGGCAGACCTGTCATCGTTCCGGTACAGAAGCGCGATGTTTCCGGCGCGCTCATGTACAAAATGACCGAAAAGGTCTTTGATATTGCGAAAATGCCGATCAAGGAAATGTCGCGCATCCGCGGCAGGCAGATCGCAATGATTTTTCAGGAGCCGATGACTTCCCTCAATCCCGTGTTCACGGTAGGGAATCAGTTGGATGAGGTAACACTTCTGCACATTCCCGGCTCGAACAAGGAAGAGGCGCGCCGCCGCAGCCTGGAAATGTTGAAAATGGTCGGCATCGCCATGCCCGAGCGCGTGTATAAATACTATCCGCACGAAATATCCGGCGGTATGCGGCAGAGGGTCATGATCGCAATGGCTCTCGCCTGCAATCCCCGCCTGATCATTGCGGACGAGCCGACGACCGCACTCGACGTTACCATTCAGGCGCAGATCCTCGACCTTCTGCGCGACGTGCGCAAAAAGATGGGCGGTTCCATCATGCTGATCACCCATGACCTCGGCGTCATTGCGGAAATGGCGGACTATGTTCACGTCATGTATGCCGGCAAGGTCATCGAAAGCGGTACCGTGCAGGAAATATTCAAAAACCCGCTCCATCCCTATACAATCGGGTTGCAGAAGAGCAAGCCTGTTGTCGGAAAGGATGTGGAGGAACTGTACAGCATTCCCGGTCAGGTTCCGAACCCGATCAATATGCCGAACTACTGCTATTTCCGTGAGCGGTGCGACCGTTGCGTAGCCAAGTGCAAGGGCGAGTACCCCGAATTCGTATGGGTAACTCCCACGCACGGCGTGGCATGTTATCTGTACTCGGAGGGCAATAAAAAGGAATGAGTGAAATTTTACAGCAAAATGCCCCCGTGCAGGAGGCGCCCGGCGATGAAAACGTGCTGCTGAAAGTCAGCCACCTTAAAAAATATTTTCCCATCCGCGGCGGGCTGCTCGGCGAAAAGACGCAGTATGTCCGCGCGGTGGACGATATATCGTTTAACGTGCGCGCCGGTCAGACGGTCGGAATCGTCGGCGAGTCCGGTTGCGGCAAAACGACGATGGGAAGGACAATTCTCCGGCTGCATTCGGTCACCTCGGGCGAGGTCATCTTCAACGGCATGGATTTGGGTAAGATGAATGCGCGCGCGCTGCGCAAAATCCGACCGCAGATCCAGATGATTTTCCAGGATCCCTATTCCAGTCTTTCCCCGCGAATGACAGTGGGTGAGATCATCGGCGAAGCGGTGCGGCAGCATCATATCGTATCCAAAGAGGAATACAAAGAATATATCTTCGACGTAATGCGCCGCTGCGGTTTGCAGCCGCAGTATTTCGAGCGATACCCGCATGAATTTTCGGGCGGACAGCGGCAACGCATCTGCATCGCTCGCTCGATCGCGCTCAAACCACGCCTCATCATCTGCGATGAACCTGTTTCCGCGCTCGACGTGTCCATCCAGGCGCAGATCATAAACCTTCTGAAGGAACTGCAGAGAACGGAGGGCATCGCATATATCTTTATTTCGCACGACCTTTCCGTTGTCGAGCATATTTCCGACGAGGTCGGCGTCATGTACCTCGGCAATATGATGGAGTACGGAAAAACAAAAGATATTTTCTCGCGTCCGCTGCATCCGTATACCGAGGCGCTGTTTTCTGCCGTGCCGGTGCCGGATCCGGACTATAAGATGAACCGCATCATCCTCAAGGGCGACATCCCTTCCCCGGCGAATCCGCCTTCGGGCTGCAAGTTCCATACCCGCTGCGAAAAATGCAGAGATATTTGTACGCGCGAGGAGCCGGTTTTCCGCGAGTTGGAGCCGGGGCATTTTGTGGCGTGCCATCTGTATGACGATTCAGGCGTATCCGGGGCAGCAGACTCCGGCAACCGCGAAGAGCAACAAGAAGCAAAAGCGTAATAAACAGAAAAGAGGAAACTATGTATCGCATCAAGTATAAGATGTTGGCAATGGGGCTTGCGCTCCTCATGTGTGCTTCCGTATTGACCGCCGCATTCCTTCCGGAAGGCGGCAAGGCTGGCGGAAATATGTCAGCCGGCACCAACGACGGAGGGTTCAGCATCACAGAGGACGATTCGCTCGCCCTTGCCGACACGTCTTCCGCCTTCGATCAATCCCTGACCGATATTGCGCCCGAAGTAAGCGGGAAACAATGGCTTATCGTTTCTTTGGATGGCGAAAGCCTTGCCGACCGCCGCGGGAACAAAGATTTGAGCGAATTCGCTGAAACCGGCAGAGGAAAGAGCATCGAGCGCAGCCTGCAAAACGAGCAGGCAGATTTTCTCGATAATCTGAGAGGAGCGGGAATCCCTTACGAGCTGAAATACAGTTATACGATGCTCACCAATGCCGTTGCTATCCGTACCGATGTCAAATATGCGGAAAAGATCGCAACGATGAAGGGTGTTTCGTCGGTCAATATTTCCGAATATTACTATGCCCCGCAGGACGAAGAGGTATCCAACAATGCCAACGTGTGGGGTACGGGCATTTATAAGGTAGACGAGAAGGTTGCCAACGAGTACAGCAAAGGCATGGTCGCGGCAGTACTCGATACCGGTATCGATTCCAGCCACGAGGTCTTCCAGGTCGAACCCGAGGAGCCGAGCCTGTCCAAGGAAATGGTGGCGGAACGGGTATTCAACGGCGTCAATTCCGGCGTGCAGGGTCTAGATCCCGACGTAACGGCAGACGACGTGTATTACAATTCCAAAATTCCGTTTGCATACGATTACGCGGATAAGGATACGGATGTATACCCGTCTTACTCCGCGCACGGCACGCACGTTGCCGGTATCATTGCCGGCTCTCCCGTAGACAATATCGTCGACCAGGACGGAAAACCCATCCTCGACCAGAACAACGAGCAGATGGACTTCCGCGGCGTTGCTCCGCAGGCACAGCTTGTTATCTGCAAGGTCTTTACCGACAATGCAGACAGCACTTCTTTGGGCGGGGCGGAGGAGATGGATATCCTCGCCGCTTTGGAAGACTGCGTCAAACTGAAAGTCGACGTCATCAATATGAGTCTCGGTTCGTCCGCAGGATTTTCTACGGGCGATAACGAGCATATGCAGGAAGTGTACGACAGCATCCGCGCCGCAGGCATTTCTCTGGTCGTCGCCGCAAGCAACGATTACAGTGCGCATTACGGCGGTACATACGGTACAAACCGCGCAGAATATCCCGATTCCGCGACGGTCGGCTCGCCGTCCACTTATCCCGGCTCGCTCAGCGTTGCAAGTATCAACGGGCAGCAATCCAAGTATATCAAAGTAACGGTCGGCGGCGAGGATAAATATCTCTACTTTACCGAAGCGAGCGATGCTTCCGGCGAAGAAAAAGATTTCGTTGCCGAAATGAAGGAGAAAAATCCGGGGCTTGTGAACCAGTCGACCGGCGATTTGACCGTCGATTTTGTTGTCGTTCCCGGTTACGGCAATATTTCCAATTATTCGAGGGTCAATGTAGACGGCAAGGTTGCGGTTGTCAGCCGCGGCGGCAACGTTTCCTTCGAACAGAAAGTCCGCAACGCCATGCAGCGCGGCGCGGTCGGCTGCGTCATCTATAATAATGTTTCGGGCATTATCCGCATGAGCCTGGGCAACATCAGCAATCCGATACCGACCTGCTCGATTACGATGGATGCGGCAAGCAACATCATAAACGCGGGCAGCGGCACCATGGTCATCAGCGAAAACCAGAAGGCGGGGCCGTTCATGTCCGACTTTTCCAGCTGGGGGCCTACGCCCGAGCTGCATCTCAAGCCGGAGATCTCCGCCCACGGCGGCGAAATCACGTCTTCCGTCCCCAACGGCTGGGCGGAGTACAGCGGCACGTCGATGGCTTCGCCGAACATGGCGGGTGCGATGAGCTTGATTATCTCGTATATCGAGCATAACAAAGAACTCTTTACGCCCGGCGAGGCGGGCAGCATGACCGACTCGGTTGCCATTTCCAACTTCCTCGTTATGAGTACGGCGACCATCGCGCGCGACGAATATGCCAACCCGTATTCGCCCCGCAAGCAGGGCGCAGGACTTGCCGACATTGCAAAGGCGATAAAAACGCAGGCGTACCTGTATCAGCCCGGCATTGACAAGGCGAAAATCGAAGTGGGCGACGATCCGGAAAAGACGGGCGAATATACGCTTACTTTCCACGCCCGCAACCTTTCCGACCGCGAGCGCACCTATGCTCTCGGCACGCAAACAATGACCGAAACGCTTGCATCCGACGGATTGACCGTTGCCGAGCGTTCGTATATGCTCAACAACATGACGGAAGTATCTTTTTCAGGCGAAGGGGTGGATGGCAGCACGCTTACGCTCGCTCCGCATGCCGATGTAAAGATCACCTGCACGGTCAAGCTGAACGATGCGGCGAAAAATTATATCGATGAAAGCTTTGTCAACGGCATGTATGTCGAGGGGTTTGTGACTCTTAAAGATACGACCGGCGACGGAAATTCCGTCGATATGAATATCCCTTGGCTTGGGTTCTACGGAGACTGGTATGCTGCGCCCATGTTCGATATTTCGGACTACGAATTGGGCGAAGCGCTTGCCGACGACAGTATCCCCGACGACGAAAAACCGGAAGCGGCTATTTATCCGACCATTCCGCTCGGCTCGTATTGGGGGGAGGAATATATCATCCCTCTCGGGTCTTACCTGTATACGCAGGATCCCAATGTGCAGCAGATCTATCCTTCGGCGGATAAGGCATCGATCTCCATCTACGACGACGCGAACCATCATACCGTGCATAAACTGTACGGAATCTATACAGGATTGCTTCGCGGCGCGCAGGAGATGCGAATGACGATCACCGACGCCGTGACGGGTGAGGTGGTGTACGAAGGAATGCAGAAAAATGTGCGCAAATCCTTCACGGGCGGTTCGAGTACGGCGCACGCATCCCTTGTCGAAATGGATTGGGATCCGAAGGCGCTGGGGCTTGAAAACAACCGGCAGTATCTCTTCCATATGGAAGGTCTGCTTCCGGACGTGGTCGACCCCGATTCGCCGGACGGGGTGCGGAAATACGACCCTTCGCAGTACGAATACGGAAAGAGTTTCGATTTCAATTTCTATATTGATACCGAGGCTCCGGAAATCGTCGACTATCGCGTTCGCTATGATGTGCGCACCAACGAAAACGACGAGGTAGAGTATTCCGTTTATCTCGACGTCGACATTTATGACAACCATTATGCGCAGTCTGTAGCGCTGTGCTTTGCCGATTATACGGAAATGCAGCTGGAGATGCTCGATTCGCAGATGACTCCCGTATACAGCGAGCGCAATTCGATCACCACGGTTACGCTCGACATCACCGACTATTACGATCAGGATGTTGACATGTATCTGCAGGTAGACGACTACGCTTTGAATGCGCGTGCCTATCGCATCAACGATTTCAAATCGCTTGCAGATGCGGTAAATTATCCCGAGCAAATCGATATCGTTACGGGTACTGACGTCGAGGGGAATCCCGATTATTCCAAACAGGTCGAAATCGGCGTCAACGAGGCTCTTTCGCTTCAGACGGCTGTTTCCCCCGCAGACGCGGCGAACGTCAATCTGTATTGGCACTCTTTCGATGAAAGCATCGTGCGTGTGCAGGACGGCGAAATATTCGGCGTTTCGCCCGGTACGACGATCGTGCGCGTATACGGCGGCAAGGACGAATATGCGGAAGCGTCCGACGGTATTCTTGTAACCGTAACGGAGAATGAAGCCGCTGCTCCCGGCGTGAAACGGCTGGAACTTGGTCTGATCGAAAATGCAGACAACAACATGGTCAATCCGACCAATACGACCGTTTCGGTGCATCCGAACGAGTCATTCCGTCTGAATGCGACCATTGAACCGTGGTATGCAGACATAGAACCGGACATTCGTTGGACGTCATCCGTGCCGCAGGTAGCAACGGTTGATGCGGTCACGGGGTATGTCAATACCCTCAGCGAAGGCACGACAACAATTACCGGCACTCTGTATATCAACGGGCGTCCCAGCCTGTATGCGGTATGGACACAGCTGTCTGTCGGGCCGGAATTCGTCGTCGACAACGGTTATTTGCGCGAGTATCACGGCAAGGGCGGCAAAGTTACGATACCGAAACGGCTGAACGTATATTATATATACGAAGATGCCTTCCGCGACAATGCCAATATTACCGAACTGGAGATTTCCGCACCCTGTACGGAGATACAGAGCTATGCCTTTGCGAATATGAAGGCGCTCAAACGGGTAGTGCTTCCGGACACGGTAGAGTATGTGCATAGTGCGGCGTTCCTGGGGTGTTCCAACCTTGAGCAGATCGATCTGCATTCCCGTTCGATCACCTTCGGCAATATGTGCTTTGCGAAGTGTACTTCGCTGAAATATATCAACAACGTGGAACTCAAATCGCACGTTGACGGCAAAACCGCAGAGATCCTCTCCCTCGAAGAAGGGAAAGATTTCACGCGGATTCCTGCAAACCTGACCTCGGTCGGGCGGCAGGCGTTTTCCGGCTGTACTTCGCTGCAGGATCTCGATATTACCGAACTGCGCGTCGCCGGCGAAGGCGCATTCCTCGGCTGTACCGCATTGCAGACGGTTACGTTGAGCAGGTTCACCGCGATCAGCAGCGATATGTTCTACGGCTGTTCCAATCTTACGACCCTCATTTATACGGATCTTACGCCGGAACTGATCGGAACAATCTCTTACGCGGGGGCGGAATCTCCCTTCGGCGGCTGCAAAATCGATACGATTCTGCTGAAAGACGGAAGCGGAAACACTGCGGTGATGGATCCGGAAACCGACGCTGTTTACAGCGATGCAGGTAAAACCGTTCTGCTGCGCGTTTCGCAGAATGTTAAATCGTTTGTATTGCCGTCTACGGTGGAAGTGATCGGCGCGAATGCGTTCTCGGGCAATGAAGGGCTTACCTCCGTCGATTTCAGCGACGCAGCGAATCTGCGCGAAATCGGCGCATATGCCTTCTCCGGCACGGGGTTACAGTCCGTTGCAATTCCCGCATCGGTAACAACGCTGGGAAGGGGAGCTTTCTCGTGGTGCGAAGATCTTTCGCAGGTCGACCTCTCCGCGTATGCCGGGGATATTCCGCGCGACGCATTCTATAACTCCGGTGTTTCGTCGGTGCAATTCGGTGCAAAAACCGAATCGGTCGGCGCACAGGCGTTCATGAACACGGCGTTGCGCTCGCTCGACCTTACCGGTACGAATATTTCCGCCCTGGGCAACAGCGCCTTTGCGAACTGCCCGCTCCTGACGGAAGTTAAACTCGGTGTCATCGCTTCTTTGGGCGACGGCGTGTTTGCGACAGACAGGGAAGGCTCGCTCGAAAGCGTCTCCTTTGCCGAAGACAGCAGTGCGCTTGGCACTTACACGTTTGCGGGGCAGTCCAATCTTACCGTTATCGCGCTTCCCGCAAGCCTGCAAAGTCTTACCGAGATCGGTGCGGGCGTGTTCAGCGGCTGCGGCGCGCTCACTTCGCTTCCGTTCGTTCCGACGAGCGTCGGCGATTCCGCCTTTGACGGCTGCACGGCTCTGGCAACGCTTGATCTTTCTCAGCTGAAAGAGGCTGGCAATGCAGCGTTCCGCAACTGTGCCGTACTCAACGTCGGCACTTTGCCGAACCTTATAAGTGCGGGCAACGAGGCTTTCTTCGGCTGCGAAAAGCTGACGCAGGCAAGCATGAACGGCGTTACCTTCATCGGGGCGCATGCTTTCGAAAACACATCGCTTTCGTCGCTTACATTGAACGATAATATCCAAACGATCGGGAAATATGCGTTTGCCAATACTCTTCTTACCGGCGAGAACGGCGTGCTTACCATCCCTGCGGGCGTCACGACGATCGGAGAAGGCGCATACAGCGGTCTTGCATCGGTCGAATCGTTCGCTATCGGCGATAACGAAAAATACTTTGTCGAGAGCGGAATGCTGTATCAGCGTGTGCCGAACGGCGTACAGCTTATTGCATTCCCCGCCGGTTCCGACGGCGACAACGGCAAAGTCGAACTCAATGCACAGACCGTCCGCCTCGGTGCGAGTGCCTTTGAAAACGCAAAGAAAATAGAGTCAGTCGAGTTCCCGTATGTGTTCAAGTCGATCGGCGACCGTGCTTTCTTCGGCAGTTCTGCGGAAACCTATATTTTCGGATGTCTTACGGCACCCGTCCTTGAAGCACAGGTACTGTACGCGGAAGACTTTGAAGCCGGTTCGGATATGTATCTTATTCTTTCGATGTCGGGCAGTATCGCCAGCGAAAAGTACTATGCGAACTTCAAAGATTATGCGGCAAAGAAAATATTTGCAGGCAAAGACGGCGTAAAGGGGATAGAAGACTTCGGGCTTACGCTCCGTTGCCCCGAAAACGCCATCGGGTATGACGGTTATATTTATTCGGCATATTTTTCGACGGTCGAAAGAACGCCGCTGATCGCAGATGATACGGCGCGCAATGCCCAGGCGGCAATCGAAAAGCTGCCGACGCCGGAGGCAATCCGCGCGTTAAGCGCTTCCGAAACGCAAACCTGGAAAGATTACCGTGCATTGGTATCCGCTGCGCGTGAGGCGTATAACATCGTAACTGCGGTGCAGAGCCAATTTGTTACGAATTCGGATACGCTGTACAAAGTGGAAACAGCAATGCGTGAGCGCGCGAAAGACTTCGGAGAAACGGTTACGCAGAACAGGCTGATCATCAGCCAGATGCCGGATAAGATGGCATACCTGCGCGGCGAAAAATTCGATCCCGCGGGCATGGTCTTGCTCCTCGTCTGGTCAGACGGCTCCCGCGAAGTCATTTCCGATTCCGAGTATACGATTTATAACGGGGATGCGCTTTCGATGGATAATCCGACGGTTATTATCGAGTTCAACGGACTGCAGACTCCTTTGAATGTCACGGTAAGCAAGCCTGCCATTCAATCGGTTTCGGTCGCGTCTGTTCCCGAAAAGGAATACCGCCCCGGCGATATGTTCTCGAAGTCGGGCATACGGCTGAATGTCCTCTATGCGGACGGCATCGAAGAAACGGTTTCCGCTTCTTCCGAAATCGAAATTGTCGATCCCAAGCCGTTGACCGAAGGTGAAAACGTCATCACGCTTTCGTATCGCGGATTCACAACGACCTATACGGTTACCGTAAAGGCTGTCGATGGCGGAACGGATGATCCTACGCCGCCGCCGGTCGAAGGCGGATGTTCTTCTGCAGTTGCGTGGAGTGCATTTCCCGCAGCAGGCATGCTGCTTGCCGCCGTGCTGGTTGTTTTGTTCAAAAAGAAAAGAGGGGATCGTTAAGTTCCCGTAAAAGAAAAAGAGCGTCATTTGGCGCTCTTTTTTCTGAAAACAGGAAAAAATATTTTTAAAGCACGCTCCGCTCTATCTATATATGGCTCCGCTGCGTAAATGCTCTGATCTATGCCGGGTGGCTTCAATAAGCTGCGCGGCATAGCTTTTGCCTATTTATTACAATGCGTTTTAAGTATTTGACAGGCGGGGCTTGCACTTATTATAATAGTAAAAAATGGGAGCAGCCTGTGCCGTGGCGGAATGGTATGCTCTTCAGTCGGGAGGAACGGAAATGATAGGGAATTTCACTTATTGCAACCCCACAAAGATCTATTTCGGCAGGGATGCGTTGGAAGGTTTGAATAAAGAATTGCCCAAATACGGCAAAAACGTGCTTTTAGTGTACGGGGGCGGTTCCATAAAAAAGAACGGGATTTACGATAAAGTCGCGGCGATTCTCAAGGCGAACGGCAAAAACGTGTTTGAAGACGCGGGAGTTATGCCCAATCCCACGGTGGAAAAGCTGTACGAGGGGATCAGTCGGGCAAAAAAGGCGAATGCGGATTTCATTCTAGCCGTCGGCGGAGGCTCTGTATGCGACTATGCGAAGGCGCTCTCCGTTTCCGTCCATTGTAGCGAAGATCCGTGGGATAAATATTATATTCGCTTCGAGGAGCCGGACTGTGAAATTATCCCCGTCGGCTGTGTGCTTACGATGGTCGGCACGGGCAGCGAGATGAACGGCGGCTCCGTCATTACCAATCATGCGCAAAAGCTGAAAATCGGGCATGTATTCGGCGAATCCGTGTTCCCTAAATTTTCCTGTCTGAATCCAGAATATACGTTTACGCTTCCGCGGTATCAGATGGTTTCGGGATTTTACGACATCATGTCGCATATCCTCGAACAGTATTTTTCGGGAACGGACGACAACACGTCCGATTATGTGATGGAAGGGCTTTTGCGCTCGCTCATCCACAGTGCGCTCGTCGCCGCGGACGACCCGAACAACTATGAAGCGCGCAGCAACATCATGTGGACGGCAACCTGGGCGCTGAACACCTTTGTCGCCATGGGTAAAAGCACCGATTGGGAAGTGCATATGCTCGGGCAGGCGGTGGGAGCCATTACCGATGCAACGCATGGAATGACTCTCGCGGCGGTCTCTATGCCGTATTACCGTCACATCCTGCCGTATGGTCTGCCCAAGTTCAGGCGCTATGCAGTCAATGTCTGGAACGTCGACCCCGCGGGCAAGTCGGACGAGCAGATTGCAAACGAGGGGCTCGCCGCTATGGAAGCATGGATGAAAAAACTGGGACTTGTTATGAACATCACCGATCTCGGCGCAAACGAATCTATGCTCGACGACCTCGTCAAGAGCACGCTCGTCATGCAGGGCGGCTATAAGGTACTCACCGCGGAAGAGATACGGCAAATCTTCCGCGAAAGCCTGTAATATGCGGCGTCTGCGCTTTTTAACTGCTCTTTTCGCGCTGCTGTTTGCGCTCTCGGTTTTCGGATTTGCAGGCTGTGCGGGCAGGCAAAACGGTGACCCTGCTGACGGGGAAACGCCCGCCGGCGGGGAAGATGCGGAGGGGATTGCAATGGATATCCGGCTCACGATCGGCGGTCAGATTTTTCGGGCAACACTCGAACCCGGCGAAACGGGTGCGGCGTTCGCCGCCCTGTTGCCCCTCACGCTTGAAATGCGCGAGCTGAACGGCAATGAGAAATATCATTATCTGAACGAATCTCTGCCGGCGCAGGCAGAGCGTGTCGGTCGTATCGAGGCGGGCGATTTGATGCTGTACGGCACGGAGTGCATCGTCCTGTTTTACGAGAGTTTTCCGACCTCATACAGCTATACGCGCATCGGCAGGGTCGAAGGCGCTGACCGGCTTGCCGCGGCGGTCGGCGGCGGCAGCGTCACCGTCGCATTTTCTGCAAACGGTTAAAGTTTTTATACGGGAGGTTATTATGATTTATCGGGATTTTCAGGGGTTAAAGCTGTCCGCGCTCGGGTTCGGCACTATGCGCCTGCCCACAATCGGCGGCGTGTATTCGAAGATCGATGAAAAAGCCGCAGCTGAAATGTTCGATTATGCCATCCAACACGGCGTCAACTATTTCGACACCGCGTGGGGGTATCACGACGGCGAATCGGAAAACACGGACGGAAAAATTTTATCCAAGTATCCGCGCGAAAGTTTTTATCTCGCGAGTAAATTCCCCGGGTACGACCTTTCCAATTTCGGCAGGGTCGAAGAGATTTTCGAAAAGCAGCTGAAGAAGTGCAGAGTCGATTATTTCGATTTCTATCTCTTCCACAATGTTTGCGAAATGAATATCGACGCCTATTTGAACGAGGAAAAGTACGGCACCTATTCCTACCTCATGGAGCAAAAGAAGAATGGGCGTATCCGTCATCTCGGTTTTTCCGCGCACGGCAGTTTGGCTGTTATCGAGCGTTTCCTCGAAAAGTACGGCAAGGATATGGAGTTCTGCCAATTGCAAATCAATTATCTCGACTGGGAATTCCAGAACGCAAAGGGCAAGGTCGAACTCCTCAAAAAATACAACATCCCTGTGTGGGTGATGGAGCCGGTGCGCGGCGGCAAGCTGGCGAGCCTTGCGGCGGAGGATGAGAAAAAACTCAAATCGCTCCGTCCGGACGATTCCATCGCTTCGTGGGCGTTCCGCTTTTTGCAGGCACTGCCCGAAGTCAAGGTCATCCTTTCGGGCATGTCGGACATGAAACAGGTCAAAGACAATATTAAAACGTTCGAGGAGGCAAAACCGCTGAACGCGGAGGAGTCGGCTGCGCTGGATGCGATCGCGAGGGAAATGCTCGCAAAAACGTCGCTGCCCTGCACGGCGTGCCGTTACTGCACGAGCCATTGCCCCAAGCATCTCGATATTCCCGAACTTATCAAGCTGTACAACGAGCACCGCTTTACGGGCGGCGGGTTCATAGCGCCGATGGTCGTTTCTGCTCTGGCTGAAGAGAAACGCCCGAGCGCGTGCATCGGTTGCCGCAGCTGCGAAAAGGTCTGCCCGCAGCAGATCAAAATTTCTGAAATGATGAAGGACTTTACCGCAAGGTTAAACGCGTCAGAATAAAAAAGGAGAATACATAAAAAATGATTGAATCGGTATTGGCTAAACATAACGCAAAGCTCGGTACGAAAATTACCGTCAAATCGCTGATTTCCGTCGGCGTCATCGCGCTGGCGGTGCTGTTGCCGCAGCTGGTACACCTCGTTGCGGGCGCTTCGGGCGGCGTGCAGTGGCTGCCCATGTACCTGCCCGTCCTGCTCGGCGGGTGCCTGCTCGGCTGGAAATGGGGGCTGGGCGTCGGCGTCCTTTCGCCGCTCGTCAGCTTCGCGATTACATCGCTCACGGGCAACGCGATGCCCGCCGCATTCCGCCTTCCGTATATGATGGCGGAACTCGCGGTATTTGCCGCCGTTTCGGGGCTGTTCTCGAAAAAAATTGCCGAAAACGGCTGGATGGCGTTCCCCGCCGTCCTGTTGGCGCAGGTGAGCGGCAGGGCGGTATTCCTCGCGCTCGCCGCCATCTTCCAGGGCGTTTCCGCGCTGTCTGCGGCGGCGGTGTGGTCGCAGATCCAGGCGGGACTGTTGGGCATGGTCTTGCAGGCGGTGCTCGTTCCCTTCATCGCAATGGGTCTGCGCGCCCTTCTTCTGCGCGACAAGGAGTAAACAAATGCAATACAGGACTCTGGGAAAAACCGGCCTGAACGTGAGCGAGATCGGTCTCGGCTGCGAAGGCTTCCTCGAAAAGAGCGAAGCCTTCACCCGCGAGATGTTCTCGCTCGCATTCGATAAAGGCGTCAATATCATGGATCTTTACAGTCCGAATCCCGATATGCATGTCCGCGTCGGGCGGGAAATTGCGCCGCACCGCAGGGAGTTCGTCTATCAGGCACACCTGTGTACGGCGTGGCAGAACGGGCAGTACAAGGCGACGCGCGACATGCGCGAAATCGTCCCTTCCTTTGAAACCATGCTCAAAAACCTCGGCACCGACTACATCGACGTGGGCATGATTCACTATGTCGATTCGGCGGCGACGTGGAAGAAAATCGCGGAAGGGGAGATCATGGAATATGCGCAAAAGTTGAAGGCGCAGGGCAAAATTCTGCACATAGGCATGAGTAGCCACAACCCGCTCGTTGCGCTCGAGGCGGTCAAGAGCGGACTCATCGAGGTACTCATGTTCTCCGTCAATCCCTGCTACGACCTTCTCCCCGGCGACGAGGATGTGGAAAAGCTGTTCGACGAGGAAAGCTATAAAAAGCCGCTGTTCAACCTCGACCCCGCCCGCGAGGAGCTGTACGAAACCTGCCAGCGCATGGGCGTGGGTATCACGGTGATGAAGGCGTTCGGCGGCGGCGATCTGCTCACCGACGATTCGCCCGCGGGCAAGGCACTCACCGTGCCGCAGTGCATCCACTACGCGCTCACCCGCCCCGCGGCGGCGTCCGTCATGGTCGGCGCGCACTCGCGCGAACAGCTCGAAGCGGCGCTGTATTACGAAGATGCGACGGAGGAGGAGCGCGACTACGCTTCGGTGTTTGCGACCTTCCCGAAAATCAGCTGGGAAGGGCACTGCATGTACTGCGGTCACTGCGCTCCCTGCCCGAAGGGTATCGACGTGGCGACGGTCACAAAATTTTTGAACCTTGCGAAGGCGCAGGGAAGCGTGCCGGAAACGGTGCGCGAGCACTATGCCGCCCTCAATGCTAAGGCGGGCGACTGTATCGCTTGCGGCGCGTGTGAAAAGCGTTGTCCGTTCGGGGTTAAAATTACCGAAAACATGCGCGCGGCGAAATCCTTGTTCGGCGCGTAATCAAACGAATCGGAGGTACATATCATGTACGATTTGCAGTCGCTGCGGGAAATGGTGGAGAAGGAAGGCTTCACCTGCGCGATCGCCAAGGGCAAAAAGCTGTTTACGAGCACTTCGCGCGGCGTCCGCCCGCTTCTGGATCTGATCGAAAGAGGCGAGGATTTTCGCGGCGGCATCGCCGCGGATAAGATCGTCGGGAAGGCTGCCGCGCTCCTGTATGCGCATATGGGCATGGGCGAGGTGTACGCGTGCGTGCTCGGCGAGGGCGGACTGGCAGTTCTGCGCGGGCATAACATCTCCGTACAGTTCGGAATGCTCACCGAGCGCATCATTAACCGCGCCGGCACAGATATTTGTCCGATGGAACGCGTATGTGAAACGCTTACCGACCCGGTTGAGGCATATATTGCCATAAGAAAGCGTGCCGATGAACTTGCGACAGACAGGCACGGTAATCATAAATAAACCAGGGATTTGCGCGGTTGCAGCGCTAAAATCGCATAATTGCGAAGTACTATGTGTAACATAAAGCAGAGAAAATTAAAAACAGCAGCCAAAGGGCTGCTGTTTTTAATTTCTTATTACCGTATCAGATTTTGTCGATGAATTTCAAACTGTATTTCTGGTAATCGCCGCAGACGCTGAATGCCGTGTTTTCGGTTACGAAGCGCAAAATATTTATGTGCGCATCTTCTCCTCTGAAGTAGATTTTCCCGTCGACGTATTCGACTTTCCGCCAGCAGGCTGCGAGGGTTTCGCCGAGGAATTTGATATAACTTTCTCGAGCCGTCCAATGCACATAAAAATCGGAGGTGGAGTGGATTTCTGCTTTTTCGCGTTCGGAAAATTTGTTCAATACGGCAGGGCGCGCTTTGCCGGCAAGGTTTTCACAGTCGAAGCCTACCTGTTTTTTCCCCACGGCGAGTGCCGTAAGCCCTTTGCTGTGGCTGAGGTTGAAATGAATTTTTCCGCCTTTTATGTAAGGTTTGCCGTTAATTGTTTTACAAATCGTCGGATTTAGTATATTATAATACTTGCGAAGGACGAATTTGATAAACTCTTCCGATTCTGCCTCACAAAAAGTATAAAATATATCGATCATGCCTTTATTATAGCATACATATTGTTGAAAGCAAGTGTTTTTGGAAAATTTTATGGTAAAATTGCGGAGGTGCAGCAGTGAATCGCTCTGAAACGGCAAGAGAAAATTTTAAAAACGGATATAATTGTTCGCAGGCAGTGTTTCTCGCTTTTTCCGACCTCATTCCGCTGGACAAAAAGACGGCTTTGAAAATTTCCGCGCCTTTCGGCGGGGGCGTGGGGCGCATGCGCGAGGTCTGCGGTACTGTTTCCGCAATGATGATGGTCTGCGGTCTTGTCTTTTATGATGCGGAACACGTTACCCTGGAAGAAAAATCGGCGCTTTACGCGCGAGAGCAGGAGTTGGCGCGCCGCTTCCGCGAAAAAAACGGCACAATTGTCTGCCGCGAGCTTTTGCGCGGCGTCACTGCGGACTGTTCCCCCAATGCGTCTGCGCGTACGGCGGAATATTATAAAAAACGTCCCTGCGCCGATCTGTGTGCCTGTGCTGCGGAAATTTTGGAAAAATATCTTATCGAACAGGGAATTTTACCGGATCCCCGCCGTGAGGAGAAAAAATGATTTATACAATAACACTGAACCCGTCGCTCGATTATATTGTGCATGCGGATTCATTTGCTTCGGGCAAGGTCAACCGTTCGCAGCGGGAAGAGATTTTGCCGGGCGGGAAGGGGATTAATGTCTCCCGCGTCCTGGCGCAGCTCGGTGTTCCGTCCGTCGCGCTCGGGTTCGCCGCGGGATTTACGGGCGAGGAGTTTATCCGGCTGACCGGGGAATACGGTGTGGCGACAGATTTTCTGCCCGCGGCAGGAATGACCCGCATCAATGTCAAAATCCGTTCGCGCGAAGAAACGGATATCAACGCGAGCGGCCCGTCCATTGCGGAGGGTGACTTGCGTGCGCTTGGGCAAAAATTGGCGTCCGCGCCGGAAGATTCTGTACTTGTTCTCGCAGGGAGCGCCCCCGCGTCGCTCTCTTCCGATTGTTATTCGCGGCTGCTCGCGTTCAGCGGGAGAAGCGATTTTCGCATCGTGCTTGATGCATCGGGCAAACTTTTTGCCCGCTCCGTCGCGCTCTTGCCGTGGCTCGTCAAACCAAACCTCGAAGAATTGGAAGAACTGGTCGGAGAAACGTTGGCTTCCCGTTCCGACGCGGCGCGCGCCGCGCGGCAGTTGCAGGGGCGTGGGGTGAAAAACGTCATCGTCAGCCTGGGCGGCGAAGGCGCGCTGCTGGTTTCGGAGAGAGGAGAGGAGATTTTTGTTGCTGCGCCGCAGGGAAAAGTTCTCGATACGGTTGGCGCAGGCGATTCCCTTCTCGCGGGTTTTCTTGCGGCAAAGGAGCGGGGCGGTTCGGATAAGGAAGCGCTGGAACAGGGTGTTGCGGCGGGCAGCGCCACGGCTTTCCGCGTCGGATTGGCGACCGGAAAAGAGATCTGTTCTCTGTTGCAAAAAATGCACGCACTGAAAAATTAAACAACATTAATATAAATACTGTCTATAAAATAAAGGCGGGCAATTCCGAGGAAAGCATTGCCCGTCTTTATATTTTAAATCAATTCAAATTTAATTTTATTACCGCCTTGCCCGAGCTTTGGCGGCAGCCGCCGCGCAGACGGGGCGAAGCCAGAACGGCGCGCGGAAATTGTGCCGCATGAGCAGGCGCACAACGGCGGAGCGCTCCTTCGCCGCCACGCGCAGAGCCAAGCTTTCCGACTTCAGAAAATCGTCGAACAGCCGTATTTCTTCCGCCTTGTTTTCCGCTGCAAATTCTGCGTATACGCCGATGACGCGGTTGCATGCATAGGCAAAAGCAAAGCTGTATTTTTCCCTGTCGAGCGATGCCTTGATTCCGCCGAAAAAGCGGATGAACATACGCAGGGATTCGGCGGAGCCTTCCGCATCGTCGGGTTCGGGGTTTTGTTCTTTGCCGACAAAATCAATGGCTGCGGAGGTTTCGGCGAGCAGAAGGAGGGCAACAAGCCGTTCTCCGCGGTCGGCGCCCCGAAGTTCTGTCGGGAGCCGATTAAATAAAGGCAGACTAACAATAAATCCAATTTTCCGCGGCAAAAGGTCTTGCTGCAGGATCGTCTCTGCGGCAGGCATATCGTATTTTGTATCGGTTCGGAATAAAAGCAGATTTTCCGAGCGCTCCGAAAGAAGTGCGGGCAAGCCTGCAAGGTCGGTGTCAGAGCATCCGCTATCCGAAAACAACACATAGCGCCCGTGCGGTTCGGCATTTGCCGGCACCGCCTCGCATCCGTCGGGCAAGTCGGGCGGCAAATCGCTTCCGCCTATAATTACGGATAAAGCCGGCTGCGGCGGGGCGGGTGCAGGCTCTTCTTTCTTTCTCTTCCAAAACGCAAATTTCATGAATATAGTATAGCACAGCGCGGCGTAAAACTCAAGCATGAAACTGCGATAAATTCCGTAATTGCCGCCGATGCGTTTGCCATTTTAATAATTGTGTGTTATAATAATTCATCATGAAGGAAAAGAAGGGTATCCGCGCCGCTGTTTTCGATTTGGACGGCACTCTCATCGACAGTATGGAGATATGGCGCGAAGTGGACGAAGATTTTTTCGCGCGGCGCGGTATGCCGGTACCGGAAGGATATCAGGAGCGCATTGCACATTTGGGGTTTCGCGAATGCGCGGCATTTACCGTGCGCGAATATCTGCCCTCCGAATCGGAAGAAGAGATAATCGAAGAGTGGAGGAAGTTATCCCTTTCCAAATATTCCGCGGAAGACGGGGCAAAATATTTCAAACCCGGTGCGCTTGCGTTTGTGCGGCGGTTGAAGGAAAAAGGGATTCGCCTGGGTGTCGCTACTGCTTCTTCGCCCGATTTCTTTATGCCGATTTTGCGCGCGGGCGGTGTTGAGACGCTGTTCGACGAATATTGTACCGTCGACGAGGCGGGGCGGAATAAGAGCTGCCCGGACATTTTCCTCCGCATTGCGGAAAAATTGGGGGTAACGCCTGCCGAATGCGCTGTTTTTGAGGATAATCTTACGGCGCTGCGCGCGGCAAAGTCGGTGGGGATGTTTGCCGTAGGAGTGTTCGACGAGGCGTCGCGCGCCTTCCGTGCGGAAATGGAGAAGGAGGCGGATTTATTCATCCTCTCTTTTGAAGATTTGCAGGATCAATTCTGACTTTTAATTCAGCGAGGTTTTCCTATGTACGTTTCCAAACTCAACCTGATTGAAACAGAGAAAGCTCTCAAGGAGATCAAACAGGTCTTCGAGCAGGAACTGTCGCAGGCTCTCAATCTGACGCGCATCAGCGCGCCGCTGTTCGTTGCGAAAAGCAGCGGGCTGAACGACAACCTGAACGGCGTGGAGCGACCCGTTTCTTTTGACATCAAGGCGACCGGTGAAACGGCAGAGGTGGTGCATTCGCTCGCGAAATGGAAGCGCTATGCACTCGCCAAGTACCGTTTCGGGGCATATTTCGGATTATATACCGATATGAACGCTATCCGCAGGGACGAAGATTTGGATAATATGCACTCCGTTTATGTCGACCAGTGGGATTGGGAGGCTGTCATTCTGCGGAAAGACAGAACGGTGGAATACCTGAAAAATACGGTCGAAAAAATTTACGCTGCGCTGCAGGCGACTGCTACGCTTCTGTGCAGGGAGTACCCTGTGCTCGACAATTATTTTTCGGAAAAAATAACGTTTGTCACGACGCAGGAGTTGGAAGACGCTTATCCCGATAAAACCCCGAAAGAGCGCGAAACTGCATTTGTTCGGGAACATGGCGCCGCATTTATTATGCAGATCGGCGGAAAGCTGAAATCGGGGAAAAAGCACGACGGTCGTGCGCCCGACTACGACGACTGGTCGCTCAACGGGGATATAGTGCTGTATTATCCCGTTCTCGATTGTTCTTTTGAAATATCTTCGATGGGGATTCGGGTAGACGAAAAGAGTCTTGTTTCGCAGTTGGAAGCGGAAGGTTGTACCGAGCGGCTGGAATTTCCATTCCACAAAGCATTAGTGGCAGGGGAATTGCCGCTTACGATGGGCGGCGGTATCGGTCAGTCCCGCCTATGTATGTTTATTCTCAACAAAATGCATATCGGCGAGGTGCAGGTATCTTTGTGGGATGAAAAGACGGAGCGTTACTGTCGCGAAAACAACATCGTGCTTATGTGACGGGGAATAAAGAATTGCAGATGAATTGACAAGCGGTTGTGAATTTGATACAATAAAAAGGCAATTGAAATCTGAATGGCGAATTGCCGGGCATCCGGCAATTCCGATACGGAAGGTTGGCAGAGTGGTCGATGGCGTCAGTCTTGAAAACTGAAGACCTGCAAGGGTCCGGGGGTTCGAATCCCTCACCTTCCGCCATTAGTGAATAATACGAACTCTGAAAACGGGTTCGTATTATTTTTTGCCGTCGATTACTTCGGCATCATCGTTGAACGAAATTATAAGAGTCAGCCCGAGCAAAGGGCTGACTGGGCAAATTTAAGGACTATACAAGTTATTATTCTTTTATTCTTCAAATGGATCTTTTAACTTCTCATTACGCTGAATTATATTATTTACAAGTCTACTCTTTGAAAATTTTTCATTGATAGTTTACAGCTCACGGCAGATAAAACGGCATAGATGACAATTCCTATCGCAAGAGCCACTGATTTGGCACCAGTATTTTCGGAATTGAGTCCGTTCAGGGTTGTAGAATAGAGCGGAGTTACCCAACGCAAAACAATAAAAATGCCGATTACAAAGAATACGACGATTGCTCCTATTACAAATGGTACTCCGATTTTATCGGGTTTTTTAAAATAACAAGGGAAGAAGATCAAATTAAATGTGCCGAGCAAAATCGCCCCGTTGCCTACCAAAACAAGATTAGCCGATATACCTGCTTGATTGACATATTGCTCCGCAGGCAATACAGCACCTTTTATTGCGCCTATGACACCGACAAGAAATAAAATGATACACTGTAACCCGAATACCACCAGCATTTTTGCAAAGGGAATATGCTCTTTTTTTACAGGCAATGCGCAGGAAAAAGCAATATCACCGTTTTCTCTTGTCATCATACAGCTGAAAAATATCGAAAGGCATGAGAAAAAGAAAATGACTTCATATGGATAATTCGGCATAAAAACGAGCACGGCAAAAAAGAGAAAGATAAAAGCCGTAGGGTGCATACAAAGCGCAATTTCTTTTTTAATTAGATTTAACATGTTTCTTTTCCTCGTTTTCTTTTTCCAAATGTACGATAATATTGTCGATCGTTGCATCTGTCACGGCTATACTTTCCGATATTTGCATGTCACGGGGCAGCAAACCTTCGTAGCCTTCTTTGACCGCCTTCACGCCGATAGCGTTGACGGCAGATGCGTCGGCAAGAGAAGAAAAATGTGCCAACTTATATTTGCATAGCAATTCTTTCAATGGACACGCCGCAAGAATTTTCCCTTGCGTTATATAAATGATATCGTCTGCAATTCGCATCAGGTCGGACGTTATGTGCGTAGAGAAAAGAACCGATACGCCTTCTTCTCGTACGAGCTGTAAAATAATGTCACAAAACTCTTCGCGAGAAAGCGGATCGAGGCCGCTTGTCGGCTCGTCCATAATGAGCAATTTTGCACCGTGCGAGAGGGCGAGGGCAAGCGCAAACTTTACTTTCATCCCTTCGGAAAGCTCTTTTACCTTTTTACTTTCAATAAGTTCGAATTGCGAAAGGAATTTTTCATATTTACTTTGATTCCAAGTCGGATAAAAAGGCGCGTATGCTTTGCGTATTGCAGCGAGCGTATTCATAGGATAATATCGAAAACCGCCCCCGACATAACCTATCGTCTGTTTAACAGCCATTTCCTCTTTAAGAAAATCTTTTCCAAAGACAGAGACACTTCCTTCTGCATTGATAAGACGTAAAATACCATTAATTGTCGTGCTTTTCCCTGCTCCGTTTCTTCCAATAAGTCCGGAAATATGCCCTTGCTTCACGAAAAAACTTACCTTATCCAACGTGAATTCTGGATAGACTTTTGTTAATTCTCTGACTTCAAGCGCGTTCATTTTTTATCTTTATCTCCGTTTTTAACATTGTTAACAGCATTCCACAGCGTTTCCATATAAGAAAACGGCTGCAAGGCGATACCTTGTCCTTTGTCCGCCATTAAAAGCAATGAATCGCCGGTGTTCAGCGAAAACATATCCCGCACCTCTTTAGGAATGACGATCTGTCCTTTGGGACCGATTTTTACCGTAGTCAAAAACTTACCTTCAGGGAAATTCTCCATATTACACTCCTTCAGTATAATTAGTATTACTTTTCTTACTTATTATACAGACAAATAAACGAAATGTCAATAAATAAAACATTTTGAAAGATAAAAAGATAAGATTACAAAAAGAACGTCAATAAGATTTAGCATTATAGAAAGAATAAATTACTACTTCTCCGATCCGCTCAAAAAACACAACAATTCAATCGAATCGGTAAAGGAAACAGAAAAGCAGTCCAAAGAGACTGCTCCTTTATCTGACTTTCAAAGTTCGTACAAAGGCGATAACTCTCCGCCAAAGGCAAGGCGCAGCCATGTGCTGCGCCTTTTGCCTGCCGCTTCCGGTGAGGGACTGCCGAAATAACGTTTGGCTCAAAAGCGGCAAGGCTCTGCGAGCCGAATCCCTCACCTTCCGCCAGTCAGAACCTGAATCGAATCTTCGGTTTACGTTTTTTTGTCCTTTTTCGCTCATATTGTTTGACTTTTGCCGCGGATAGGTATATATTGTTAATAATGCGGCGTCGGGGATAGTCCGACCGGATATTCAAGTCTATCCGCATTTAACGGGTATCATTTATACCCGTTATTTTTTTGCTTATTTTTCCTGTGGCGTTTCCTCATCCGATATTTTGAGCCGCGTTTTATCATATTCAGAAACTTTCCATATATAAGATACAGTCCATTGGATTAGGGGATATTTGTGTTCAACATCGCCTGCTTGCGCCGTAGCGGGATAGGTCGCTCCTATGCCTTGCCGTTTCATAATGTGTTTGACTCGCCATAACACGTCTATTGTAACGCAACAAGTAAGAATTTCCGTGATCGAATAAAAATCATTGAATTCAGTCCGTTTTTCTTTTGGCAGAAAAAGACGGCGGTCGGCTCCATTATAAGCAGAGTGCGCGTCGGCAATCGTATGCCGATTTTTCTGTCGGTTTTCATAGTTATGACCGCTGAAAATTTTTTATTACTTTTTCTCTTTCATTCGCTTGACTTTTGTGTTACACAAAAGTTTATACTTGGGACAATACAATAAGATCTGAAAAGCAAGAAAGGAGACAAGGAGGTTTTCTATGAAAAAAATTATGGCGGTGTTATCGTTGTGTTCAGTTTTTGCGATGGCTTTGGCTTTCGCGGGATGCTCGGGTGAGCAGACATTCGAGGCGAAAAACTGGGAGTCCGGCGATACGGTTGTAAAATCAGTTGCGATCGACGTCGAAGATCGGGCGGTCGAAGTTATCCCTTCCGAGGACGGGCAGGTTCATATCGAGTACAGCGAAAGCGAAAAGGAATACTATAATATATCCGTGTCGGAAGACGGCGAATTGACGATGACGTTCGAAACGAACAAGACCTGGACGGATTACATCGGAACAAAACCGGCGGCGGAATACCGCAAAATAGTGGTGGCTTTGCCGGAGGGATTGTCCGGGATTACAGTCAGCACGACGAACGAAACGGTCGATGTTTCGTCGTTGGCTGTACAGGGAGAAATTTCGCTCAATTTCAACGGAGGCAACTTGAATTTTGAAAAACTTGAAGTGGGAACAGAATTGAGCGTAACGGCGAAAAACGGAAACATCACAGGCTCCGTGCGCGGCGGTTGGGATGATTTTGCCATCGACTGCAAAGTCAAAAGCGGAAAAAGCAATCTGCCTGAGATAAAAGAGGGCGGCACAAAATCGCTGGTCGCAAATTGCAATAACGGCGACGTCAATATCGATTTCGTTGCATAAAAGTAAGTAAAAAAGGATGGCGTTTCGTTGCCATCCTTTTTTCGCCCATTTGCCGCGTTCTCTGATTATTTGTCCGCTGTATCGCAGATCAGTTCGGCGATGGAGCCGTTCCCTGCGGAGAAAGGGGCGGCGGCGAGGTTTTGTTTCAGCTTTTCATCCGCAGCAAGCGCGCGTACTCCGCCGAGCAGGGTGTGTGGCGAAAGGTCGGACTCGCGCAGGATGCGGCACAGTCCCCGCTTTTCAAAGTACTGTGCATTCTGCAATTGGTCGCCGCGCGAGCGCCTGTTTTCGAGCGGTACGAGAAGAGCGGGTTTTTTGAGCGCGAGCAGCTCGAACACGGTATTCGACCCCGCGCGGGAAACGACGAAGTCCGCCGCCGCGTAGGCGCTCGCCATGTCCGATTCGTATTCGAGGGGAACGTATCCCTCCCGCTTTTCCGCTCCCGCATGCTTTCCGCGGATGTGCAGAAAATCGAAGGTCTGCAAAATTTCGGGCAGGGCGGCTTCCGCCGCTCGGTTGAGCGCGAGGCTCCCGCTCCCGCCGCCGAACAGGAGCAGAACGGGTTTTTTCCCCGAAAACCCGTACTTTTTCAGTGCCTCGGTGCGGTCGCCGCGCAGCAGCTCGGAGCGGATGGGCGCGCCCGTATAAATACCGTTCGCAAACAGTTTGGCGGTATCGGGGAAGCTGGTCAGAACCGCCCGGCTGCGCCTGGCGATGATTTTGTTCGCAAGCCCCGGCGTCAGATCCGATTCGTGCGTGAGCACGGGGATGCGCAGCTTTTTCGCCGCAAGCACGACGGGCAGGGCGACGTATCCGCCCTTGGAAAAAACGATGTCCGCGCCCGCCGCCGCGAGCGCCCTTTTCGCTTCCGACACGCTTTTGAGAAAGCGGAAGGGCATCGCGATATTTTTCAGCACCGAGCCGCGCACGAGCTTGGTGCAATGCACGGTGTGATAGGGCACGCCGCGGCCCTTCATCAAATCCCGCTCGATGCCGTCCGAGCCGATATATACCAAATTGAATTTTTCCCGCAGTGCGGGGATGAGCGCGATGTTCGGCACAACATGCCCCGCGCTTCCCCCGCCCGTCAGTATAAGAGTTTTCATGGCAAAGTCCTCGCACCAATAGTATATTTGCGGTTTGCGCAAAATATTATGCAAAGGGAAGCCTTTTGCGCCGCGAACCCTTTACAAATTGCGGAATTTGCGGTACAATATCCGAAAAAGCAGAGGAGAGCGGGAATCATGGTCTTTACTTCCTACGATAAAAAAGAAATTTTCGTGCGCGAATGGACGGACGTCGAGGAGCCGTGCGGCGTTGTGCAGATCGCCCACGGCATGAACGAGTACGCCGCCCGCTACGACAAATTCGCGCGGCGCCTGAACGAGCTCGGCTACGCCGTCGTGGCGGACGACCACCGCGGCCATGGCGATACCGACGCGGAAACGCTCGGCTACGCGGAAGGGGAAATGTTTTCCGATACCGTCAAGGACATGGCGGGCATCGCGAAGCACTACCGCGAAAAATTCCCCGATATCAAGTATATATTGTTCGGGTTTTCATACGGCTCCTTCCTCACGCAGGCGTTCATCGAAAAGTACGCCCGCTTTCTGGACGGTGCCGTTATCGCGGGCAGTTCCCGCCAGCCTTCCATCGCTGTGCGCGCCGGCTCGCTCGTCGCAAATGTCGGCGGTTTGGTAAAAGGCCGCGCGGCGCCCGCGAACTTCGTCAATAAAACGGTGTTCGGCGGGTACGACAAAAAGTTTGAAGACCGCGAATTTTTGAGCACGGATGCGGAGAACAACGAAAAGTACCACGCCGACCCGTACTGCAATTTCGTGTGCAGCAACAACTTTTTCATCGAATTTTTCAAGGGGCTGAACGGGCTCTACAAAAAATCGAACGCGGCGGGGCTGGATGTGAATCTCCCGCTCCTGCTCATCTCGGGCGCGGAGGATGCCGTCGGCGGCGAAAAGGGGGTCGCCAGGCTGTACGATTTCTATAAAAAGTGCGGCGTGAAGGACGTGACGAAGTACCTCATCGCGAACTCCCGCCACGAATTTTTGAACGAAAAGGAACACTTCGAGGAGGCGTTTGCGCAGATTTCCGCCTTTTTGAAGAGGGTTTCCGTGCGCAAAAAGTAGAACTGCGGCGGGAGAGCGGCAGGGGCAAAAAGAAAAAATTCACAAAAAAATTTGCCGCCGCGGGGTTGACAAACTTCGTGCGGGCGATTATAATGATAGCAGAAAATCGAATACCCGGTAAGTAAGGCTACTACGGGGATACGGGCTGTTGCCGCAAAGCGATGGAGAC
>ERZ1643247.116-NODE-116-length-110257-cov-36.408368_pt1 | contig 110257 bp, 105 predicted proteins | sample MGYA00579264_ERZ1643247 | MGnify/ENA primary metagenome ERZ1643247 (study PRJEB29033, sample SAMEA4952262) | chicken gut metagenome | biome: Broiler Chicken; feature: Gastrointestinal Tract; material: Caecum | place: Ireland | collected 2018 | study: Broiler... | reverse complement strand
TTATATAGGCAATATAAAGACTGATGCGTGTAGCCTTTTCGTTCACAAATCACATCAGGACGCTTATGCGTCCTTTTTATTTGCGCGTATACTCCTTAAACTCTGATTAGTGCTTTCCGTAGGTTGAATATCCTTATTATATATGGTATAATATTACAAGGTAACAAAAGAGGGATAATTATGCTTTCAATGCGTATCAAACTTGATAAAGAACTTATCGAAAAGGACGGCGTTTATAATTACGACGAATTACTTGTATACCTTCAGGATACGATAGAAACCATGGGCGCGGAAACCTGGGTGGACGATTATAATTATCTGCATTGCGACGTATACGATTGGCTTTATCATCCGCCGTGCGATGAAATGGGTCAGATTTATCTTTGGCTCAGGACGATAGACTGGTTCGGCAGATATTGTCTGCGTTGGGGATTGATTTCCGATTACGACCTGGAATACAGAAAGATTAAGAACGGCGTTTACACGGAAGATCTTCTCGCAACCGAGCGTTCGTGCAATCCTTTGTTTACCAGAGGCAAGAGCAGGGAAGAGCTTGAAGGTTATAAACCGGTAGATTACGGTAAAGGAATTTTTGAATAAGGCAGCCGCACCGTGCTTATCGTTTTGAGATTAAGAGAAAACAGTTTGCGGTTTCAGCGGTTGAGTTACTATTGGCGTGCCGAAGAAAAACAAATAGACCGAATTTTGCAGTAAGTCTTAATTGACTGTGGTCAATAAAGCTAATCGTTAAATAAATACTTTTGCATTTTTTCGGGACACTCCAAAAAACGGCGGTAAATAGAGTAATTTTCAGTATCTTTATATGCTATAGGTTTCAAATTGTTGTCGGCGTCCAGGATTTGCCCGTCTATGTACGAAAGCAATAACGGCGAGTGCGTTACTATTATAAACTGCGAGTTTTTGGCAAGAGAATGAATTTTTGACAATAACTGCATCTGACTTTTAGGCGATAACGCCGATTCGGGTTCATCCATCAGAAATAAGCCGTTTGGCGAAAAACGGGAAAATATCTCGTTGAATGCTTCGCCGTGCGACTGGTTAAAAATACTCGGGTTATTGTCATCATATTCTGAAAAAGCCTTCGCCATAGTATAAAACGTTTCCGCGCGTAAAAAGTATTTCCATTGCGGTAGAAGCCCCGATTTTATTATCGTTAAATATCTGTCAAGCGTCGATGTGGAATTGAACGTTTCGTAAACCATGTTCCTCGTACCGCCTTCTGCACTCAATCCTAAAGATATAGCGATAGCTTCAATTATGGTCGATTTTCCCGAGCCGTTTTCACCCATAATAAAAGTTACGGGTTTTTCTAATCGAATTTCCTTTAAATTTTTAATTACCGGGATATTAAGGGGTACTCGTCAAAATCTTTTACGAGGTTTCTGTTCAACCTTATACCTTTAATAAATAATTGCCGCATGGAAGTTGTTTTGTCGTAAGTCATAATTATCTTTACATACCCGTACCCAACCTCAGTAGAACACATTTTACGGTAAAACATAAAATATGTGTATATGTCGGGTCGTAAAATGCCTTGCTTTAAGCGGGAGCGCGTGGCGCTCCACCCATGATAATCTGCGAAGCAACCAAGCTATAATGCCAAATTGCTTTCTTCGCAGAGTAATCAGCCTGCGGCGGCTCGCCGCCGCGCAGTTGTAGTAACCTACAACAAGTCGGCAGATTGCGGGAGCGTGTGACGCTCCACCCATGATAATCTGCGAAGTAACCGAACGATAATGCTGAATTGCTTTCTTCGCAGAGCAGTTAGCCCTGCGGTGGCTCGCCGCCCGGAAGCAGTACGATTAAAGTGTTCTACTGAGGTTGGGTACGGGTACCTATTTAATCATACAACAATTAATCGGTTTTATCAATACAGCACGGTAAAAACAATTTTGGCTGCTTTTTTGTTCTGAATATCGCCATCGCCCATTTTCGGTACTTGATTCGGTTTATCATTAAGAAAAACGGAAAGGAGTAATCTTATGAAAAAAATTGAAAAAGCAAACATCTTTCACAATTCGACGAATGTCGGAAACCTGCCGGGTTCAACGGCGAAAGTCCATAACGGAAATATAAAGAGGGGAGGCATTATCGCTGCGGCGAAAGTTGCCGTAATTGTATTGCTGATTCTCTCGTTTATTGTACTTTCTGCAGCCTGTACAAACAGAAATATAGAAATAGTACAAAAACCTGCATTTGCCATTGCATACAACAGTCAGAAAGGCGGCATCATTCCCACGGTAGCCGTTGTGGTAAAAAATACGTCCGATAAACCGATAAAGTGTATGTTTCATTGTTATATATATGACGGGGACGGTAACAGAACTACGACTGTATCGTCACAATACGAAATGATTATGCCCGGAGAAAGCGTGACAATAAAAGGCACCTCGTCAGATGTGTTTTCAACGGTGGACTTTTACGAAAAGTGCGTTAAGATAGATAACGTTACATATGACGTAATTTAGAGCTTAGTATAGAAAGCGGAATAAACGATAATGCGCTTATTCCGCTTTGATAAAAATATAGGAGATATCATGATAATAAACAGTGTTATAGGAAAGGTGGACGGATTGGAGATAGATTTGAAACTGTCCGACGGTGTAAATTTCATTTTTTATACAGATAAGAGCGAACGGCTGTTATACGAAAAGATATTCCGGCTTGCTTTTGACGAATATTATTATGCAGACGATTTTTATGAAAACCACGATATGGAACTTGAATTTAATATGAAGTGCAGTATTGACTGTAAATTGCACTACAAAACTTATACGATATCGGATATCGGCACGCATTTGGATGAAGAATTCGAATTTGCGGGGATGAGGCTGAATGCAAATAGAAGCGAGTTAAAATTAGCGGCCGATCTTACTAATGGCCTTCTGAAAAAGAGGGGGTATAAAAGATTCTTCAACTGTTACGATATTTTACCTACCGAAGACGACGATATAGAATGCATTCTTAAAGAAGCGTATTCGCGGGAAGAATTTTTTAATACGTCGCTTATTGCGAAATTGTACGGTTATATCAGGGGTCTAAGTCCTAAATTTGTAGACGCGGAAAAGACCTGCAAGCTGTATATACTTGCAAACGGCAAATTTTATTTGGAAGGATTTGATGACGACGACGAGATGTTCTGTTTATCGGAATATTTTAAATTTATCACGGCAGAAAAAGTGGCAGACAGATACGCACATTTAATAAAAGACGCGGACAGATTTCCGCTGTTTATCTGCGGTCTGTTGGAAAATGCGGGAAAAAAGGCCGACATAAATGCGATATTATCCGAACTTGAAGATTACCGATGGCAGACTATCTTTATATGTCCGGAAGAGGACAAAAATAAAATAGAGGGCTCGAACCATAATTATTTGTTGAACTGAGATAATGGTGTTTAGACAGGGTACGGGTACCCGTACCCGGAAACAGAAGTCATTTTAAAAGTGCAGCACAATAATTTAGCGGCAGTATTTACACCGCCGCTTTACTGTTTTACTGATTGCTAGGGCGGCACTTATATTCACGTGTCGTCCGCAGAGACGTCCATGGTTGCTATTCTTTACGGGCTTTTTCTGCTTCTATCAGATCATATATCCTTGCCGCTTCCGCATATCCTACGCGCAATAACTTTTGAATATCACATCTGGTAACGGGGTGCTTGTTTTGGAGTTTGCTTATCGCTTCTTGCAGTAACTCCCCGGAGAGAGGAGTATCATGCGAGTCGTGCTTCTCGATTTTACATTGTCCGAGCAAAGTGAGCAAATTGTCCATCGAATTGCATATTTCGGATATCTTTGTCAACGGCATATTTGAGTCAACCATGGTAAACCTCGTATACTTATAAGAACTGTGCGACAGATAGTAAAGCGCCGCCGTTTGCTATTTCAATTAAAACTCATGCTTTGCATATCGCCTTAGGTTGTTTACGAGATTATCTATAGCCTTTTTTTTCTCGTCTTCGTCTTTATAATACCATTCCACAATGTAATTATCGGAGTCGGGCAGGTGGTAACAATCTATTACAGCGTTTGTATCTACTGAAATTTTCGAAACGTCTTTGGGTTTAAACCACTCTTTCGTGATGTAGCTCCACTCTTTGAGATTTTTATCGTCATCCGAATCAGATTTTTTTCTCCTGCAATAAAGGTAATAACCTACGCAAACAGGAAGACACTTATCATCGAATTCCAGTATGAGTTTGATATTCTTAGCGTCGGTCCAGCCTTCATCTTTAGCTTTTGATCTGTCGTTATAAGCTATTTTAACGTCATCGGCACATTCGGAGATTTTATCAAAGAAAGTTTTGAGTATCTCTTCCCACATTGAGGGAAAAGAATTGTATATGTTCTTTGCTATATTAAATCTGTCCCTGTCTTCCATGATATATTCGTTATATTCATTCATTTTATACCACCTCTCAAATATTTCATTATAGTGTTTAATCAATGCTGTCGACGTTTCATCCTTGGCATTGATTTTTTTCAGCCAATTTTCGATGTCCCTAAAGCTCTTTCTTATGACTTCATTTTCGATATTTTTCTTCGGGCACTTATCACAGTCGTATTCGCAGGATATGCTGTTTTTCGACGGATCTTTGCTGTCCAAAGTAAGATAAACGGGGCGTACCGTATATCCGTTATGCGAAAAATGATAATAGTAGCGGATAAGTTGTAACGGTTGATCACCGGCGTAGAGTTTTACTTCTATGGGCATATAGATTGTTTCATCAGTGCTTTTGTTTTTCCATACCAAAAGAATGTCGATAAAGCCGTGCTTGTTTTTACCATCGAAATATTTGCAACCTTTTATAAAAACGCAAGGGACTTCGCAATAGCTTTCATCTGTGGATAATTCAAAGTCGGTACCGTTAAAACCGTCGCAGTTTGAAAGAAAATTTTCGGCAAACTCGGCAGGGTAGTGCTTTATCAAAAAAAGCAGTAACCGGCAATGCGTCCTTTCATCCCACTCTTTGTTCAAAATGTAAAAAATATTATCGTCGCTTACAGGAGGGAAGCAGGTTTTTTCAGACAGCTCTTCAAACATTTTCCGCAGTTCGATATCATTTGTATTTTCGCTCATTTAATACCCCCATATATTAATTATATAATTTACTCATCTCCGCAATGTCGGACCTTATTTGATCAACAAGGCTTTGCGGTGATAAAATTTTAACGTATTTGCCGTATTGCAACAGCCAGAAACGCATCGAGCGCGGAGTTGCGGTAAGCGCGAATTTGTAATTCCCGTCGCCCATATCGGATATATCTATATTTCGTCCGAAAGTGTCGATTACGTTGTCTATCATGTGCGCGGCATAATTTGCCGTTACGAATTCTATTCTTGTGGGAGTATCGACATACATGAAATGGTAGCAACTGTCGATTTTCCCCGGATTTATCCCGTCTTTGCAATTTTCGACTTGCTTTAGCGGTTTTGCGGCGCACTTCAATATCTCCACTTCGCTCATTCTGTCAAGCCTGATAAACACGAGATTATCGTGCTTGTTATAGTTGCATGCAAGATAATAGTGCCCGTTTTTCAAAAACAGGCGATACGGGCTGACAATCGATTTTTCCGGCTTGTTCTTGCGTCTGAGTTTATCAATATCAAAGTAGTTGTAGTAAAACGCAATCTGCCGCTCCGTATCAATCGCTTCACAGCAAATTTCTATATTGTAAAAATAATCGCGGTTATCATCTTTTTGCCAATCGTCGAGATTCGTTACGTGTTTGGCGTAATTTCTGAAATACTTTCCGCCCTCATCCGTGAGTTTTTTAATCAATTCTTTTGTGTGCGCTTTGCATACGTTGCGGTTGGATAAGACAGAATCAATTAGCAGACGGAGTTCACCCGGCTCGAACTTGCGCGATGCAAGATAAATGCCGTCGCCGCCGGTAACGATATCGTAGCCCGCCTGCTGCAAAAACTCTATATTCCTTGCTACCGCTTTACGCTCACACTCTATATCATACTGTACTTTGAGCAGAGAAATTATATCGCCCTGACGAAGTTTGTGGTCGCAGTCGGAAAATTCCTGCAATACTTGCAGAATACGCAATATGAGTAATTTTTTCGGTTCAAAATTTTCCGTCATCAAAGATTTTCCCCCGCGGTATATATATGCGCTGTCTTGTTAAAGACCTGCTCGGTATATGAAAATAGAATATCCATTTTTACATCATAAATTATAACATAGAAAATCAGTAATTGCAATGAGCCTTTTTCAATCAGTACTATCAAATTCATATACCGTCTCCGTAAAAATTTTGTCATATACATAATACAGCAGTTAGTGTACCGAAAAAGGTACAATCAAGCGCAATCATAATAAAATAATCAGCCCGAAAATCAAATCAGGCTTGTTTTTATGCGGAAACAACAGAACTCGCTTTACAGCGATTGGTATAGGAATTATAAATACTGCAGTTACTTTCAAATACAATGTGCTCCCCCTTTTTCAAAAAATTTTCAAAACTACACCGCAAAATAATTGCATATACGGAAATTTTGTGTTATCATAATTTAGCATTCGCCTGGAGGTATAGCACAGTTGGTTAGTGCGCTCGCTTCACATGCGAGAGGTCATAGGTTCGAGTCCTATTATCTCCACCAAAATTTGCAAGCCGATTTGTTGTCGGCTTGTTTTTTTTGAGAGATAGAAACTCAAATGCTATGACTGCAAGCCGCGATTTGGTGAACAATTTTTTCTTCATGACATACTATTCCCCGCAACGGGTATCGCAATATAAATATATATTTAATATTTTAAATCCTGCGGTATTGACATTTTATTCCAAAAAACTTATAATTTAATCGATTATATTTGAGGAGAAAATTATGGCTTTAAGCGGCAGAAAGAAGATTATAATCGGCGTAGTGGCAGCGTTGCTTGTTGTTATCATAGTTTTGGTTCTGGCTTTGTTTATTCCCCGTACGGGTGAAAAACGCGTGGACGTTTGGGGCGTCGACAGCGAATTTTCAATTGAAAACGTCCAAAGTCTGGAAGCCGGCGACGAGCAGTTTAAAATTTTGATGTTTACCGACTTGCAACTGTGGAGCAATCTCGGAGACAATAATGAAACATTCGATTTGATGGATGAGCTTGTCGCGCGTGTTCAGCCTGATATGATAGTTTTGCCGGGCGACAACGTGTCGGGACTCACCACCGATATACTGCTGAAAGGGCTTATAAAACATATGGAATCGTATAAAATTCCATGGGCGTGTACGTACGGCAACCATGACGCCGAAGGCAACGCGACCTTGTCCTGGCAGTCGGACAGGTATGAAGAGGCGGAATATTGCTTGTTCGAACGCGGGCCTTCCAATCTTTACGGAATGGGCAACTACGCCGTGAATATTACGCGGAACGGTAATTTGGACAAGACCTTGTTCTTTTTGGATAACGGCAGATATTACGAATATGCAAACGGCAACGATGAAATTTATATGGGTTATGAACAGATAGCCTGGTATGAATGGATGGTGCGGGGCATTGCGGAGGCAAACGGCGGAACGGTCGTGCCGTCGATGGTGTTTTCGCATTTTGCCCAGCCGGAGATGTATGAAGCGATCGAAGCGGTATGTGTGCAGGATGAGCAGGGGCGGTACGTGGTTCCCGAAGAATACGGATTCGGTTACTGCTCGTATCTTCCCGGCGTGTCGCCCGTCAATTCCGGGTTTGTCGACGTGGCAAAAGCTAACGGAACGACGCACTTTTTCTGCGGTCACGACCATGAGAACAATGCTTCCGTAACCTATGAAGGGATAACGTATACTTACGGCTTAAAGACGGGACCTTCGCCCAGATATTGGAACGACGCGGAATATTACGGCGGTACGGTGATAACCCTCGATCCCGGCGGCGCGGTGTATATAAATAATGTGGTAATATAGCGATTGTCTGCGATACGGCGCAATTGCCGTTTCAGCAGTTATTATTCTTGACAAGACGTCCGTAATACTGTAAACTTATATATACTCGACTTACAAAGGAAGGGTAGATGGCAAACAGCGACGGATTTTCAAAACACGACTTGTACGGCGCCGAACTTTTGGGCGAGCGCAGTAAGAACGCTGCGGGAGGATTGGCTCCCGTACAGCAGAAGCATAAGGGATTTGCTTCCAAGCTCGGCTTTGTCCTGGCTGCTGCGGGAAGCGCAGTTGGTCTTGGCAATTTATGGAGGTTTCCTTATCTTGCGGCAAAATACGGCGGCGGTGCGTTTATTTTGTGTTATCTTATCCTGGCGATCACGTTCGGCTTTTGCCTGCTCGTTCTGGAAATAGCGATAGGCAGAAAGACGGGAAAGAATATCATAGGCGCATTTGCGGCGCTTAACAGAAAGTTCAAATGGCTGGGAATCCTCGTGCTTGCGGTTCCTATTATAATAGTGCCGTATTACTGCGTTATAGGCGGTTGGGTTACCAATTATATTTACGCATTTGCTTCGGGCAACGAAATGTTGGTGGGCGAGGCTGCTTCCGTTGCGACTTCCCAGGAATATTTTAACGGTTTTATATCGAATTCGTGGATGCCGCTCGTATTTTTCCTGATATTCGGGATGATTACCGTGTTCGTGGTGGTATTCGGCGTACAGAAGGGAATAGAGCGCATGAGCAAAATACTTATGCCCGCGCTTGCCGCTATTGCCATTGCGCTGATGATATATGTGCTGTGTCAGCCGGGCGCGCTTGCCGGACTGAAAGTGCTGTTCGTGCCCGATTTTGAAAATTTCAAGATTGAAACCCTGTTAGCCGCCCTAGGACAGCTTTTTTATTCGATGTCCCTTGCGATGGGAATTATGGTGACGTACGGGTCATATATGAAGAAGGATACCAGAATAACTTCTTCCGCACGCCAGATTTCCATATGCGACAGTGCGTTTGCGATAGTTGCGGCGGTAATTATAATACCTTCGATTTTCGCTTATTCGGACGATCCCCAAAATGCGATGACGCAGTCCGGTCCTTCGCTTATGTTCGTCCAGCTTCCCGCGGTGTTCAACAATATCGTCGGGGGCAGATGGCTGGGCATGGTGTTCTTCATTCTGGTGTTTTTCGCCGCGCTTACGTCGTCCATTTCTCTGGTGGAAACGATAGTTGCGGTGCTTAAAGCCAACGGGTTGAGCAGGGTTGTTTCGTGCATTATCGTATTCGGTATAATGCTTGTGCTGGGCACGCTTTCGTCGCTGGGATACGGACCCCTTTCCGACGTTACCATTGGCGGAATGGCGCTGCTTGATTTCTTCGATTATATTTCAAACAGTATTATAATGCCGATAGTGGCGATAGCAACGTGCGTATTGGTAGGATATTTTTGCGATACCCGCCTTATCATGGACGAAGCGGGACTTTTGGGCAAGCGCACCAGAACGTATTTCCGCATTATGATACGCTACGTCGCGCCCGTCTGTATGGCGCTTATATTGATAAGCGGCGTATTCATGGATCTGTAATACGGTTGACCGATAACAAAAGTGCGGCGAAAGCGCCGCATTTTTTATTATTTTATTATGCTGTTATTGAAAAAGCGGCCGGAATATGTTATACTTAAATAAACTGATACGGAGCAGGGGACAAAATGAGTGCTGCAGCGGTAAATACAATTGCGGGAATATGTTTCGCATTGCTGACAATCGAATTTGTTTACGTACTTTGCAGGCTGGCGTTTTCCGACAGAAGGCGCAGGCTTGTTTTTCTGAAAAATTTCAAGGTCGGCAGGTGCGCGATAGTATACGTAATCGCCATACCTCTCTATCTTATAGGGCATATGTACGGCGGGAAAACGTTTTTCGACGGTCTTTTTTCCGCGATAAACCAATGCGTTAATCTGGTTGTATTGAAATACAGTACGGACAGCGTTGCACAGTTGATGGGCGACAGCGTATTTTATGCGACTACGATGTACTACTGCTTTATTTTGGTTGCATTCAACGCGCTGTTGTTTATATCGTCCGTGGCGGGGCAGAGCATATGGAGAAGCGCCAACGCCGCATACGTCAGACATTGCAAAAAGGATAAATTGTTTATATTCGGGTGGTGCGAGGAGAGCAGACAGCTTTACGCCAGCGACAAAAGCAGGGCGAAGTTGATAGTGGACGAACTGACTGCAGAAGAAAAACAGGAACTTTACGTCGGAAAAATAGGCTATATGCCGCGCAAGGCGAAAAATTGCGTTTCGTCGATATTTGCCGACATAAAAAGAAAAAATAACAACTATGTCATAGTGATAAACGAAAGCACGCAGGAACAGAATATGGATTTGTGCGACGCGTTCGTGCATGAGATAAGGAAATATGTGGAGGAAAGCGAACGAAAGAACGCCGAACAGGACATATTCGAAAGACTGCAGATATACGTTTACGGCAATCCGCAGTACGAGGCGATATATAACGACCTGCAAAAGCGCGCTTACGGTTGCCTGCGTTACGTCAATAAGTACCAGAGGACGGCTATCGACTTTGTGAAGAAGTATCCTTTCGCCCTGTTTATGGATGAAAAACAGCTGGACTATTCGACATCGCTTGTAAGGGACGGGGTCGAAATAAATGCACTTATGATAGGATTCGGCAAGGCGAACAGGCAGATATTCCTGACTTCCGTGGCGAATAACCAGTTTATGAAGCAGGGAAAGGACGGCCCGGTGAACAAGCAGGTAAACTATTATATTTACGACAGGGAAAATGCGGAGAACAATAAAAATCTCAACCATTCATATTACCGGTTCAAAACGGAAACGGCGGGAGAGGATAAAGATAAATATCTTCCGCTTCCGGAAATGCCGGCAAACGAGATTTATTGCAAACTCGATATAAACGACAACACGTTCTATGCGCAGATCAAGAGCGTGCTCGATTCGAATAAAAAGGGCGTGAATTTTGCGATAATAGCCTTCGGCTCCGATCTGGACAATATCGACCTTGCGTATAAGCTGAACGAAAAGCGGCGCGAATGGAATGCGGACAATCTGATATTGTTCGTCAAGGTCAGGCAGGCGCATAATGAAATAGCTTTGTTCAACGAAAGGGACTGCTTTGAAATAGGCAATGAAAAGGACTGCGTCTACGATATAAATTCGCTCACCAACGGCTGGCTGTATTCAATGGCGCGTTCGCGCGACGAATTGTATGCGCTCGAGTACGACTATACTTCGGGAGATGTGGACAAAGAAACAATAAAAACGCCCGAATACGTCGAACAATGCCGTAAGAAGTGTTATAAAAAGTGGTTTGTCGGGCGCAGCCAGCTCGAACGCGATTCAAATATATACGCCTGTCTGAGTCTGCGTTCCAAACTGAATCTCATCGGTCTTGACTGCGTTAAGAAAGAGGCGGAAGGGAAGGCGCTTTCCGATAAGGAGTACCTGGACGTTTATTCCAAAGGCTTTCCTCTTGTACAGCGTAAGGATAAAGCCGAATTACAGGGCAAACCCATCATAGCGTACGACCTGGAGTTTCCGCCTTCGCTCAGGACGAATCTTGCAATAAACGAACACCAGCGTTGGAATGCGTATATGATAAGCAAGGGACTTGTCCCCGCGACGATAGAGCAGATTTTGAACGAAACGGACGACAAAGGCAATTTTACCAATGGTAAGAATTACGGATTGCGCCGTCACGGCAACATTACGACAATGCAGGGACTTATTGATTTCCGTAAGCTCGTTGCGGAAAAACTGGGGAAAAGCGAAGAGGACTGCGACGTTATCAAGTACGACTACCAGCTTATGGACGACGCATGGTGGCTGCTGGACAGAAACGGATACAAGATTGTAAAAAAGAAGAAAATTGATTGACTTTATTCGCCCTGCCGCTTTAATATTAGTGGCAGGGATATTCTTTTATGAGCTTGCTGAAAAATTACAACAATACGATTGTCGCGTGCTATATAGGATATATCGTCCAGGCGATAGTCAATAATTTCGTCCCGCTGCTTTTTATTACGTTCCAGAATACTTATAATATATCGCTTGACAGGATAACGCTGCTCGTAACGGTAAACTTCGGCGTTCAGCTTTTAGTGGATTTGCTCTCATCCAAACTTGTGGATAAAACGGGGTGGAGGACTGCAATGATCGCCGCCCACGTCTTTGCGGCGCTGGGGCTTGCGGGGCTGACGCTTTTGCCGGAATTGTTCGGGGACGCATTTTACGGATTACTGTTAGCCGTCGTTTTTTACGCCGTAGGCGGCGGACTTCTGGAAGTGTGCGTAAGTCCCATAGTCGAAGCCTGTCCGACAAAGAGAAAGGCGGCGGCAATGAGTCTGCTCCACTCGTTCTACTGCTGGGGTTCGGTTGCCGTCATTCTTGCGTCTTCCCTCTATTTCCTTTTCCGCGGTACGGGCGACTGGAAGGTCATGGCGCTTATATGGGCGGCGGTTCCCGCGCTCAACTGCATATATTTTATGTTGGTTCCAATGCCCGAACAGGAAGCCGAAGCAAAATCGGGCAGCTTCAAGGCGCTTTTCGGTAATAAAATTTTCTGGCTTATGGCCCTGCTTATGATATGCGCCGGGGCAAGCGAAGTTTGTATTGCCCAGTGGGCTTCGAGTTTTGCCGAAAGCGGACTAGGGGTATCAAAAGTGGTGGGTGATATAGCCGGACCGTGCGCGTTTGCGTTTTTAATGGGCGTTTCGCGGCTGGTTTTTGCAAAGCTGAGCGAAAAGGTGCGCCTGGAACCGATGCTGCTTGTTTCCGGTGTGCTGTGTGCCGGCGGATATCTGATTATAGCGTTGTCGCCGAATGCGGTGCTGTCGCTCATCGGGTGCGGAATATGCGGCTTTGCCGTAGGCGCGATGTGGCCGGGGACGTTCAGTCTTTCCGCAGGAGGAATAAAGGGCGGGGGAACGATGATGTTCGCGTTCCTCGCTTTGGCGGGAGATATCGGTTGCACCGCCGGCCCTACGCTGGTGGGGTTTGTAACGGACGCGTTAGGGGGCGAGTTGCAGAAAGGACTTTCGTTTGGTATAATATTCCCTGTGATATTGTGTATCGGACTAGCGGTATTTATGGTTATCAACGCTAAAAATAAGAAAAAAACCATGCTCGAAGCGTCTTTATCAGAAACGCCGGGCGTAAAAGAGGAGAAGGACAATGATAGTATCCAATCTTGAAAATGCGGCAAAATATAGGAACATAGACGGCAAGATAGCCGCGTGTGTGGAGTATGCGGCGCAATTGAACGCCGATACGCCGTGCGGAAGGTACGAGGTGTCGGAAGACGTATACGTTAACGTCATGGAATACACTCCCAAGCCAAGCAGCGAAGCGACAATCGAAACGCACGACGTGTATGCCGATTTGCAGCTGGTGCTGTCCGGCGAGGAATTTATGGGATACATTTCCGATAAAGACGTTCTGCCGGCCGTTGCATACGATAAGGAAAAGGACATAGCGATGTGGAAGGGGAACATTTCGCTCATACCTCTGCGTGCAGGCGATTTTGCGCTCTTTTTCCCGAAAGAACCGCATGCGCCCAGCCTTCATAAAACTTCCGGAACGGTTAAAAAAGCCGTGTTCAAGATAAAGTACTGAGGAAACGCACATTCGGTTGACAGAGAATATTCCGTTTGATAGAATTTAATCGGCATATTTGCCGAATTCTGTCAAGGAGAGCCGTGGACAATGTTCAAAGCGTATTCCAAAAGCGTATTTCCTGCCATGCTGGCATTTGCGTTTTCGGGAGTATACTCCATAGTCGACGGACTTTTTGTAGGCAACTGCGTAGGCGATGTAGGCGTTTCGGCGATAAACGTTGCATGGCCGCTTGTCGTCCTGGTGCAGGCGCTGGGCACGGGAATAGGTATGAGCGGCGCTGTCAACCTTTCAATTGCAAAGGCTGCCGGCGATGAGGAAAACGAGCGCAGATATCTGGGAAATACGCTGGTTATTCTGGTTGTTGTAGCGGCGGTATTCAGCGTCGTACTCAGCTTTACTTATCCTTATCTGGTGCACTTGTTCGGCGGAAGGGACGATATAGAAGTTTACGCAAACGACTATATCAAATATCTCATGTGGTTTGCCGCCGTGCAGATGTTTTCAACCTGCCTCGTGCCGATAGTAAGAAATTACGGCGGCGCAATGACTGCCATGGGCGCGATGATTGCAGGCTTTCTGACCAACGTGCTTCTCGACTGGCTTATGGTGCAGGTTCTCGAATGGGAAATGATGGGGGCGGCTCTTGCAACCGTAATAGGACAGTTTGTTACCATCATACCTTGCGTTATATTCCTCTTTTATAAAAAACTGCTTGTCCGCCATGCAATTTACAAACCCCGCGCAAGGGAATGTCTTACAATATTGAAAGTGGGTATTTCCCCTTTTGGACTTACGCTTGTACCGACCCTAGTAGTCGTAATTTTCAATATAGCCGCGTTGGAATACGGCGGTAACGCCGCTATAGCGTGCTATGCGGTGGTTAATTACGTTACCTGCGTTGTCCAATATCTGATGCAGGGCGTAGGCGACGGCTCACAGCCGCTTATCAGCACTTATTACGGGGAAGGGGACGCAAAAAAACTCAGAACTTCCGTTATAATGTCTTATTCAACGGCATTCATTACCGCTTTTATCTGTCTGCCGGCTGTTTATCTGCTGAGGCATGCGATTCCCGAAATGTTCGGCTCTTCGCCTTCCGTTGCGGAAGACGCCGCGCACGTGCTCTCGCTGTTCGTATGGTCGTTTCCGTGTATTGCAATCATGCGCGTATCGACGGCGTATTTTTACGCTACGAAAAGCAATATATTCGCCTATATTCTCATTTACAGCGAACCGGTTGTCCTTGTGCTGTTAATTTTATGCGGCGTGCCGAAGGCTTTGGGGCTGGAAGGACTTTGGATGTGTATCCCCATCAGCCAGGGTATTCTGGCATTTTTGGCGATAGTGTTGATGATAACGGCGATATTAAGAGGTAAAAAGGGTATCGGTACACCGAACACATCGGAAGAAACCGCTGATAAAAATTTGTAATAATATTACAAAATATTTTTTTATAGCAAAATACGCAATTGACATAAGTGTTTACATCAAGTATAATAAATTAGAAGTGCATATTATGCGGTAAGGAGTCGTTTCGCCATGAGGAAAAAAGTTTTTTTTGCAGTTATTGCGGTAGCGGTTTTTTCAGGCATTGTTTTCGGCATTATAGGTTGTACTACCGATAAAGGTTCTGCAGAGGATTCGATCGACAATCCTTTTGCGGAAAATTTCGTGGAAATGGATTATTCCGCAGGTTACACAAAAGTTGATGGCCTGGATGCCATGGAAGTATTGATTTCCGCTTATAATACCTGGAAGAACAACACTTCATATAAACGTACCGAAGCATTTGATTTTAATCTTGATGCGTCCGGAATAGAAGCTAAACAGCAGAGTTTGACAGTATATAAAAGAGACGGAGAGCAGTTTTATAAGGAAAACGTGAAGATTACCACCGGAGCGCAAAAAGACAATATAGGCGAAAGGGTTTATTACGACGGTAACAAAGTTTATTCAATCTATTTCAATGATAAAGACCGCGTGCCCGCTGAAACCGACAATATATTTGCCGTGACGGATTGGGGCAGCTATGCCGAATGGACTCCCGGCGACAGATACGAAAATTTCGATGCGCTGAAATTTGATTTTGTTGAAGAACTCAATCCGTATGATTGGGATGATAAAGCAAATATGGCGGCAGACTGTGATTATTCCGTATATGAAAAAGACGGTAAATATTATTTCACGCTCACAATCGACTGCTCAAAAGAAAAAATGGATACTGTGCACACGGCGGCACGCGACAGTGTTATTGCCGGAACAGGAGGGATACCCGGGACGCTTGAGATGATGCAGAATACCAAGGTTGACTATATTGTCACACCTATGGCCGACGGTACCTACCGGTTTGACGCGTGGCGCAGAACGGAATATTACAAAGGCAAGAAGAAAGTGTTGTTTGAGATAACGGCAGAATGCAGGCAGTCAACGGTTACGGTATTCGATTATGAGACAACCGATTATAAAATAACCGCGGAAGACAAGCTGAATTTGGCGTAAATAGTTGCATTTGCGACATTAATTTTATAAAACATATAAATATAATTTATATGGTAAAAAATAATAGGAGGCAGTTATGCACTGCGTTAGAAAGATAACGGACGATATAAATCTCGTCGGAGCAAGCGACAGGCGGTTGGCGCTGTTTGAAAATCTGTATCCCATTCCCGAAGGCGTGGCTTACAACGCTTATATCGTGGAAGACGATAAGACCGTGCTTATAGATACCACCGATAAATCGGTTGTGGAGCAATTCAAGGAGAACATCGCTTACGCGCTGAACGGAAGAGGTCTTGATTATATCATTGTAAACCATATGGAGCCAGACCATTCCGCCACGCTGGAAGAAATTGCGCGTACTTATCCCGAGGCTGTCATTGTATGCAACGCCAAGATAAGCCAGATGATTAAAAATTATTTCGCTCTCGATATGCAGGGCAGGATAAAGCTGGTGAAAGAAGGCGACGTGCTTGAAACGGGCAGACACAAGTTTACGTTCGTAATGGCGCCCATGGTACATTGGCCCGAGGTTATGGTGACGTACGACCTTTACGACAAGACGCTTTATTCCGCGGACGCGTTCGGCTCTTTCGGCGCGATAGGCGCGGCGCTTTTCAACGACCAGGTGGATTTCGACCGCGACTGCCTTGACGACGCGCGCAGATATTATACCAATATAGTTGGTAAATACGGCACGCAGGTACAGGCAGTTCTGAAAAAGGCGGCAGGTCTTGAAATAGCCAGGATCTGCTCTCTGCACGGGCTTATCTGGCGCAACCACTTCAACTATATTTTGGACAAGTATAACAAATGGAGTACCTACACTCCCGAAGAAAAGGGCGTGCTTATAGCATATGCGTCCGTTTACGGCAATACCGAAAACGCCGTGAACATTCTCGCCGCCCGTCTTGCTGATAAGGGCGTTACGAACGTGAAGATTTGCGACGTGAGCAAAACGCATCCTTCGTATATACTTTCCGACGCGTTTAAGTACAGCAATATCGTGCTCGCTTCCACAACGTACAACGCGGGTATCTTTACCAATATGCACGACCTTATAACGGACATTGTGGCGCACGGTTTGAAGAACAGGGCATACTCCATAATAGAAAACGGCAGTTGGGCGCCCGTGTCGGGCAAGCTCATGCAGGACGAGCTTGCAAAGCTGCCGGGCAGCAGATTTGTCGGAGATAAGGTGACGATTACTTCTTCCGTAAAGGAGGAGACGGTTGAAAAACTTTACGCCCTTGCGGACAGTATCGCCGCGGATATAATCGATGAAGAGGCCGCAGCGGCGGACGCCGGCGACGTTACCGTGGACAATAAGGCGTTTTTCAAGATAACCTACGGCCTGTTTGTGCTCACTTCGGGCGATAAGGCGAAGAAGGGCGGCTGTATCGTCAATACGGTCATTCAGGTTACCGATACTCCCAAACGCATTTCCGTGGCGGTTAACAAGGCGAACTATACCTGCGAACTTATCAATAAGACGGGCGTATTCAACGCCTGCGTGATAGACGAAGACGCTGATTTCAAACTGTTCCAGGATTTCGGATTCCGTTCCGGCAGGGACGTCGATAAATTCGCGGGGCGCGACGACGTGGCGTATGCCGCAAACGGTTTGCCGTATATCAACAAGGCGTGCAACGCGTTTATATCCGTGAACGTAACTGAAAGGATAGACGCCGGTACGCATATGGTATTTATCGGCGAAGTTACTGAAGCAAAGGTGCTTTCCGACGTGAACTCGGCAAGCTATAATTATTATTCGAAGAATATAAAACCCGCTCCGCCGAAGAAAGAAGGCGGCAAAAAAGGTTTCGTCTGCAAAGTTTGCGGATATGTGTATGAAGGAGATACGCTGCCCGAAGATTTCGTATGTCCGTGGTGCAAGCACGGAGCTTCCGACTTCGAGCCGCTGAAATAAAATTTTACAAGGAGGATAACGACAATGAAGTATGTTTGCACCGTATGCGGTTACGTCTACGACGAAGAGGCGGGCGATCCCGATCGCAACATTCCTGCAGGCACCAAATGGGAGGATGTTCCCGAAGATTATCTTTGCCCCCTGTGCGGAGTCGGCAAGGATATGTTTGAGGCCGAATAAATTAAGTAAATATTGCCGTGCGAAGCGCGGCGATATTTTTTACCCGTTCTTTTCCCCCGGTAAAATATTGACGGGGGGGGGGAGATATGGTATACTGTTTTCAAAGAATAAAAACAGGGAGGAGTTATGGGCGACAGCATAATCGCTATAGATAATCTCACAAAAAGTTACGGGGAGATAAAGGCGGTTGACGGAATTTCGTTTCGTGTAGAAAAAGGTTCTTTATTCGCTTTTTTGGGCATCAACGGCGCGGGAAAATCCACAACAATCAACATAATATGTTCTATTACCGATAAAGACGGCGGCAGAGTCGTTGTCGATGGACTTGATTTGGAAAAACACCGCGAAGAGATAAAAAGGAAAATAGGAATAGTATTCCAGAAATCCGTCCTTGACGAAAGTCTTACCGTCTATGATAATCTTGTAAGCAGAGCTTCTCTTTACGGCATATACGTCGATAAATTCAAAGAAAAACTTTCGGAACTTTCAGGCATGCTGGATTTACAGCCGCTTTTGAAACGTCCGTACGGTAAGCTGAGCGGCGGACAGAAAAGGCGGGTGGATATAGCGCGCGGGCTGATAAATTCACCTGCTATACTTATTCTTGACGAACCGACGACGGGACTCGATCCGCAGACGAGGCAGGCAGTCTGGAAAGCAATAGGGAATCTGCGCGAAAAGTATAATACGACGGTATTTCTTACCACACATTACATGGAAGAGGCGAACGGCGCGGATAAAGTGGTCATAATTGATTCCGGCAGGATAGCGGCGCAAGGCACACCCAACGAACTGAAAAACGAGTATTCCGGCATATATCTGAAAGTATACGGAATTTCTTCCGAAGATGCGGAAAAGCTGTCGCAAAAATGTCCGGACGGTATGAAATTCGAGCGTGACTGCGCTGTTTTCAGGCTGAAAAGCACGCGTGAAGCGGCAGAGATATTGTCGGAAAACAAGGAACTAATTTCCGATTTCGAAGTGATAAAAGGCGATATGGACGACGTGTTTCTGAACGTTACGGGAAAAGTATTGGAGGGGTCGGCAAATGGCTGAAAAATTCATATTGCACGGTAACGCCTTCTGCCGTCTTACCGTGCGCAACCTGAAATTGTTTCTGAAAGACAAAATGCAGGTATTCTTTTCCCTGCTTGCGCCCCTGATAGTGCTGTTTCTGTATGTTGCGTTTCTGGGCGACGTTCAGATGGACGGACTGCGTTCGGCTGTTCCCGAAGGGCTGGTGGATGACAATCTACTCCGAGCGGTGGTGGACGGGTGGATGATGAGCGGCATTCTTGCGGTAACCTGTATTACCGTTGCAATAAGCGTCAGTTCCGTCGCGGTGGCGGACAACGAGCGCGGAATAAGCTGCGATTTCGATTCTTCGCCCGTCAGCCAGAGTATCGTACGCTTTTCGTATATGGCGTCTTCGTATATATGCACGCTTGCCATAACTTTTATAATGCTTGCGATAGGTTTTATATATCTTGCAATATCGGGCTGGTATCTGGGCGCGGGACAGGTATTTGCGGTGATAGGGAACGTGTTTTTGTCCGCGCTGTCGTCAACTTTGTTCGCTACGCTGGCGGTATCGTTTTTCCGCTCCACCTCCGCGTTGGGCGGATTTATAGGAATAGTAAGCGCTGCGGTAGGCTTTTTGATGGGCGCATATATACCGCTGAGCGTACTGGGGACGGGTATGGAATATTTTGCCTGCATTCTGCCCGGAACTTATTCGGCGGGCATATTCCGTGATATGTTTATAAGCGGCGCTTTGAACGAGATGGCAAATGTATTGCCGCAGGAGGCAGTAACGGCAATCGCAAACGAATACTCAGTCAACGTGAATTTCTTCGGGATAAGATTTCAATCCTGGCACAGCGCGCTGATGTTGACTGCGAGCGTAGTATTCTTTGTGATTCTGCTTGCGGCGCTTTCGCCCGTGATGGCAAAGAAGAGAAGAGAGCGCGGCGGCGGGAAGAGAAAACGCATTTCAAAAGTTTAAAAAATTACCATATAAAAACACCCGCCGTGCGGGTGTTTTTATGAGTACGGATTTTCCGCGGTTATTTCTTTGACTGCTCTTTAAGCATATCCCTGATTTCCGACAAAACTTTGAGAGTTTCTTCGTTGACGTCGGGCTTTACTTCAGCGGGAGTTTCCGCAGCCGCTTCCTCGGCTTTGGCTTCTTCCGTCTTGTTTTCTTCTGCGTTCTTGTCTTCGCTGAGCTTTGCGTCGAGTTTTTCCTTCTTTTCTTTTGCAGCCATAAACAGCTTGATAACGAGGAACATGCAGAACGCGATAATCAGGAAGTTGATGATAAGCTGGATGAAGTTACCGTAGTTCCAGGTGACGGCGGTGTCTATTACGTTGCCGGCTTCGTCAAGCACTTCCGGTTTGAGCACGACGCACAGGTCTGAAAATGCCGCGCCGCCTATCGCCCACGCTATCAGCGGCATTATTATGTCGTTGACCAGACTGTTTACGATAGCCGTAAACGCGGAGCCGACAACTACGGCAATCGCCATATCGAGCACGTTGCCTCTTGCAATGAAGTTCTTAAAATCGGTAAAAAACTTTTTCATACCTCTCCTCCGTATAAATTATCTTGAATATTATACATTAATTAAAAAGTTATGTAAAGTATATGCGGCGCGACATTTGACAAAAAAAGCGCTTTTCCGCGCATAAAGAGTAATTTATGAAAAGGGGTACAGAAGAAGAATTTTGTCTGGAAATGCCGTCAGGCAAACAATTGCGCATTTATGTCGGAAGAAAAGGGTATAAAAAACGACCGCCCTTGCGGGCGGCCGAATTTTGTTTTACATTGTCTGTTACTTGTTCAAAGCTCTGGAAACTTCCACCGCGCAGGAAACGGAAGCGCCTACCATGGGGTTGTTGCCCATACCGATAAGACCCATCATTTCTACGTGGGCGGGAACGGAAGAAGAACCCGCAAACTGTGCATCGGAGTGCATACGGCCCATAGTGTCGGTCATGCCGTAAGAAGCGGGACCTGCAGCCATGTTGTCGGGGTGGAGGGTACGGCCCGTGCCGCCGCCGGAAGCAACGGAGAAGTACTTCTTGCCGTTTTCGTTGCACCACTTCTTGTAAGTGCCTGCAACGGGGTGCTGGAAGCGGGTAGGGTTGGTGGAGTTGCCGGTTATGGAAACGTCAACCTTTTCCAGCTTCATTATTTCCACGCCTTCCACAACGTCGTCTGCGCCGTAAACGCGGATACGGGTGCGGTCGGGATCGGAACCGTAAACGATTTCCTGCACAATCTTCAATTCGCCGGTGTAATAATCCAGCTTGGTCTGGACGTAGGTAAATCCGTTGATGCGGCTGATAATCTGCGCGGCGTCCTTACCGAGACCGTTGAGGATAACCTTGAGCGGCTCTTTGCGGACTTTATCCGCTTTCTTTGCAATGCCGATAGCGCCTTCCGCCGCGGCGAAGGATTCGTGTCCTGCCAGGAACGCAAAGCACTTGGTTTCGTCGCGCAAAAGCATTGCGGCAAGATTGCCGTGGCCGAGACCGACTTTACGCTGGTCTGCAACGGAACCGGGAATGCAGAAGCTCTGCAGACCTTCGCCGATGGCTTCCGCGGCCTTGCTGGCTTCCTTGCAGTCCTTCTTAATTGCGATTGCACAGCCGACGGTATAAGCCCAGACTGCGTTATCGAAAGCGATAGGCTGAACGCCTTTCACGATCGCTTCAACGTCGATGCCTTTATCCAGGCAGATTTTGCGGGCTTCTTCCAAGTCCTTGATACCGTAGGAAGCGAGCACCTTATTTATCTTATCTATTCTTCTTTCATAGTTTTCAAACGTAACTGCCATTAGTGTAAGCCTCCTTATTATTCATGACGGGGATTGATGAACTTAACGCCTTCCTTGAATCTGCCGTAGCTGCTGGTGAATTTCTTCATAGCTTCATCGGCGGACATGCCGGAATTGACGGCGTCCATCATCTTGCCGAGCTGAACATATTCGTAACCGATAACGGTATCGTCTTTATCCAAAGCGATTCTGGTAACGTAGCCTTCAGCCATTTCAAGGTATCTTACGCCCTTGACCTTGGTTGCGTACATCGTGCCGACCTGCGACCTGAGACCTTTGCCGAGGTCTTCAAGACCCGCGCCGATGTTCAGGCCGTTTTCAGAGAAAGCGGACTGGGTGCGGCCGTATACGATTTGCAAAAACAGCTCTCTCATAGCGGTGTTGATTGCGTCGCATACCAAGTCGGTGTTAAGCGCTTCGAGAATGGTTTTGCCCACCAGAATTTCCGCCGCCATAGCTGCGGAGTGGGTCATGCCCGAGCAACCGATGGTTTCTACAAGGGCTTCCTCGATGACGCCGTTTTTGACGTTAAGCGTCAATTTGCAAGCGCCTTGCTGGGGTGCGCACCAACCTACGCCGTGGGTAAGACCGCTGATATCCTTGATCTCCATAGCCTGAACCCATTTGCCTTCTTCCGGAATGGGAGCGGGACCATGATATGCGCCCTTGGCTACGGTGCACATGTTCTTGACTTCCTGTGAATACTCCATAGGGATTCCTCCTGATTTGATAACTTTTATTACCTTGTTAATTATAACACACGAAAGAGGTAATTTCAACAAATATGGATATATTTGCGCGTGGAAATTTTAAGTAAAAAAGAATACTTTCAACGCAGTCCGTCTTGCAAAGCGGATAAAATATGCTATAATTAAGACAGTATAATACAGGTAAGGTAAAGTATGCAGCCGAAAGTGTACAGCGACGGGAAAAAATACAAGCGCATGGTCGCAGGCAAGGCGATCGCCATAGGCGTTATGGCGGCGCTGCTTATTATCCTTGCGCTGATGAAGCTTTCGGCGGATATATGCGAGTGGTACAGTCTTAACGTATCGGCGAATCTGATCAAAGCCGCAAACACGCTTACCGGCTGGATTCCGTTCAGTTTGTTCGAAATACTCATATATGCGGCGGTTGCGCTTGCAATATCGTTTTTCATATTTATAATAGTTGCGCTGTGCAGAAAGCAGTTCAGGCGCGCGCTTAATTCATTTGTCAATCTTGCGCTCATAGTGGTTATAGTGGGTACGGTATACGGCGCGTTCGCAATTTTGCCGTACGGAAGGGCTCCGGCGGATATTCCCGCATACGAAAATTCGCAGCTCGAAGGCGAAAAGGTCTACGATATGACGGAAAGTTACATTGCCGAGTTGTCGCGTCTTGCAAAAATTCAGGACAGGGCGGATAACGGCGAACTCGTTATATCGGGCGGACTTGAAGGTCTGAACGAAAGTCTGCAGGCGACGTATGAACGGGTGCTTACAAGCGATTACTATTACGATACCGACTCGAAGCTGAAAAAATGGCTGTGGCCCGAACTTATGTCGGCATTTTCCATAAGCGGGATCTTTTTTGCGCCCACAGCCGAGTGTAATGTGTGCACGGCTTATTATACGACCACAACCGTTGCCGCCGCCGCGCACGAGATGGCGCATTCCAAGGGCGTCCAGCGCGAAAGCGACGCCAATCTGGTTTCATATTACGTTATGCTGAACAGCGAAGATAAACTTGTAAAATACGTAGGTTACTATACGCTGGTGAATAAAATGTTACTGTTCGTGCGCGATTGGTGTACGGAAGAAGAGTACGATCAGCTGTACGCTATGTTACCCGACGAATATTTTGCGGACTGCGAGTTCGCGGCGGCATACAGCCGTAGTCAGGGCGCGCTGGGCGGAATCGGGACGTTTTTCAATAACATATACCTTCAATTAAGCGGCACGGAAGACGGCGTGGGCGACTATAATCCCGGAAATGAAACCATTATAGAACAGATTCCCGACGGTGAAGGCGGTATTGAAGAGGTCACCAGGATAGAATACAGCGACGTAAGCAAAATGCTGCTCTATATGTTCTACGACGGCTGAAGCGTTTTATAAACCGGAATATGCCTTATCGTTTATTTTCAGAATAAAAGCAATTCCGAGTTTGCATTAAAAAAATAAGCAATTCCGCGCAAAAAAAATCTGTCTGATTTTACCGGCAGGCGGGACGGAGCGCCGTCCGCCGAAACCGCTTTCCGAGCGGTAAAAAGGCAAGTGCCCGGATGTGTGTAAGGGTTCTGTTTAGTAATTTAACTGCGCGGCAGCCGCATATACTTTTATATGTTAAACGCAATAAAGGTAACCGCAATGTTTATCGGCGCAATCGTCGGCGCCGGTTTTGCGACGGGCAGGGAAGTGATACTTTACTTCGGTGCATACGGCTACCTGACGCCCGTGATATCGGGGCTTATGATGGGCGCGGTAAGCGCGGTATTTCTCGCCGCCGGAAAATATGCTCAAGCAGGCGGAATTTGGGGCGCGTTCAATAAACTTGTGGACTTTTTCGTGTTTGCGTCCATGGTGATCACGTTTGCCGTTATGTGCAGCGCTCTGGAAGAACTGAGTATGGCGTGTTTTGCCGTTCCGCTTGTCGGACTTTCGGGCGGAATAATATGCGGAATATTGTCCTGTTTTGATATTAAATTCATTAAAAACATCTCGTCCGTGCTCGTAGCCGTGCTTATTGCGTGTGCGGCGGTACTGTATTTTTTATGCACTAAAATGCACGCGGGAGACATTGACGCCGTATCCGCTTTCGAATACTGCGGAATGAATATGCTTACGGGAGGGTGCCTTATTAAAGACGAGGGGAAGCGTATGAGCGGAAGACAGATTGCTCTTTGTTCGGCATTGAACGGCGGAATAGCCGCGCTTTTACTCGGATTGGTATATACGGTTGCGTGCTGCAACTCGTCAAGTTCGATGCCCGTTTTCGTCTTTGCCGCGGGCAGGGGACTTTCCGTGTTGGGAGGAGCGCTCATTATCGCCGCCGTATTGTCTACACTTCTCGGCGCGGGCAGGGTGGCTTTCGTCTATCTGAGCGGATATTTTACTTCTTCGGTACTGCCCGTATTGTTTTTATGCCTTCTTTCCGTTTTGGGATTTACGCTGAATTTTTCCGCCGCGGTGGACGTTTTTTATCCGTTTATCGGTTATTTCGGCGTTGCCGTATGTGTGATAACGGCGTTTTCACTTGCGGCGGCGAGCCGCCGCAAGCTTTTGTCTGCCCGGCGCGTCAAACGTCGAATTTGAATTTTCTGCTTATCAGTTTTTCCGCGCCGACCACCAGGTAATACATTGCCGCCGCCAGAATACATAATACTACGGTGGCTGTCATTACGATATCAAGGTCGAATATCGTACCGCCGTAGATTATCAGGTATCCCAGCCCCGCCTTGGAAACGAGGTATTCGCCCATGATTGTGCCTACCCAGCACAGTCCCACGTTGACCTTTAACACGGCTATCACGTTGGGAATGGACGCGGGCAGTACCAGTTTTGTAAGCGTCTGGAATTTGTTTGCCTTCATCGTCTTGAATAGGCGCAGTTTGCCTTCGTCTACGCTCAAAAATCCCTGCAACGTGTTTATTATCGTGATTATCAGCGAGATGAGCAGCGCCATTACGATTATTGCGGCGGTTCCCGCTCCCACCCATATTATAATCACCGGGCCGAGAGCTATTTTGGGAAGCGCGTTGAGAATTACAAGGTGGGGTTCGAGTATCTTTCTCGCCGTTGCGAACCACCATAAAAAAACGGCTATAAGCATGCCTATGCCCGTCGCCAGTACAAAGCTGAGCACGGTTTCGGCAAGCGTTATGCCCATATGGTAGAGCAGATCGCCCGTTTGGAACAGTTCGACGAGTTTTACAGCCATACGCGAGGGGGAACTGGTTATAAAACTGTCCAGCGCACCCAGCGCCGTAAGGGCTTCCCACAGTCCGAAAAACGCGATTACCACCGCAACTCTGCCCGCCGCTATACCCGCTTTTTTTCCGCGCAACCGTTTAAGGTAGCGGACGTGTTCTTTTGAATAGTTCATTTTTACTCCGTATCGCTTTGCATTGTTCTGAGTATTTCGTCGTATATCTCCAAAAATCTGCCTTTCAGTCTGCGCTCAGAGGGCGGAATTCCGTTAAACTCGCTTATATCCACCATTTTCTTTATTCTGCAAGGCTTGCTCGAAAGTACGGCTACCCTGTCGCACATACTTATGGCTTCGTTGATGTCGTGCGTCACGAATACCGCGGTCATCTCTTCTTCGTGCAGCATATTGTACACGTCGCCCACTACCTGCAGACGCGTCTGGAAGTCCAGGGCGGAGAAGGGTTCGTCAAGCAAAATTATCTGGGGCGCGAGCACAAGCGTTCTTATCAGGGCGATCCTCTGCCGCATACCGCCGGAAAGCTGGGTAGGGTAGTGTTTCTCAACTCCTGCCAGGTCATACTTTTCCAGAAGGCGCACGGCTTTTTCCTTTGTCTGCTGTTTGTCGAGTTTTTTTATCTCAGCGCCGAGCAGTATGTTGCCCATATTCGTGCGCCATGGCAGAAGTTCGTCCTTTTGCAGCATATATCCGCTTATATCGCATTTTTCTGGCGGCTGTCCGTCCGTGAGCACTATTCCGGACGTGGGCTTTATTATGCCCGAAATCAACGAAAGGATAGTCGTTTTTCCGCACCCGCTCGGACCTACCAGTCCCACAAGTTCGCCTTTTCCGACGGTAAAGGTTATATCCGAAAGCACGGGCGTTTCGCTCTCTTTGGTGTGGTAGGTCAGGCATACTTTGTCAAATGTGATTAAATTTTCCATTGGTTCGTTAAGTTCATTTTGTCAAGTACGGCTTGAGCTATCGAGTTGTCCACCACCTCTGAAAAATCTACACGCGAATCCATGACGCCCGCGGAAATGATTACGTCCTGCAGATGTTCGAAATCTTCCTGCTTCATTATCGGAGAGGTGCTGTATGCGTCTATCTGCTTGTATTTCTCTATCGCGTTCGCCAGCACTTCGACGTCCGTGCCCGCGAATTGCGGCGCAAGTACGTTCGCAACGGTAATCCCGTCGTTTTCTTCCACGAAATTCATGGCTTTGATAAGCGCGCGCAAAAACCCGTCTATAAGTTCGGGATTTTCGTCGATAAAACTGCGCGTAGCCGTGAAAGCGGTGTAGGGCATATCGCCCGCGCCTTCGCCGACGGAAGCTATCACGTAGCCTTTGCCCGCATTCTGGAAGTTGGTCGCCACGGGTTCGAACATGGTGCAGTAATCGCCCGTGCCCGCTTCGAACGCGGCGGTTATCAAATCGAAATCTATGCCGTAATTTATCGTAATATTGTTTCCGTCGAAAAGTCCGTTCTGTTCAAACAGGTATTCCAGCGTCATTGCGGGCACGCCGCCGACTCTGCCGCCTATAACTTCGCTTCCTTCAAGATCGGACCACTTGAAATCGGGCATGGGATTGCGCCCTACAAGGAAAGAGCCGTCCTTTTTCGTAAGCTGGGCGAACACTATCGGGTGGTCGTCCCTGCCTTGGTTTGCAACGTATATGCAGGCCTCCGGACCGTGCAGACCTATATCCGCCTGACCCGCCAGAAGCGCCGTCATGCAGCTGTCGGCTCCGCCGCCGTTGCTCAGTTCTATGGTAATGCCTTCTTCTTCGAAATATCCGCCCTCGATCGCTACGTAAAGAGGGGCGTAGAACACCGAATGCGTGACTTCGGTCAGGCGGATTACTCCGTCGTCCGTATCGCAGGCGGCAAAACATAAACATGCCGCCGCCAGGCACACAATCAGTGCGCATATAATAAGTTTTTTCATTTTCACCTCCGAATTACTACATTGTATTCCCGCAGCGCTATTTTGTGTGATAGGCGAAAAAGGCATAAAAATATTTGTCTTTTCTAATTACGTGTGCTATACTTTTAATACGCTATATTTTATTAAGGAGCAGAGAATGAAGTTTTCCCGTAAAGACGTATTTACCATTCCGAACATTCTCACATACGTCAGGCTGATATGCGTGCCGGTGTTTTTCGCGCTCATGGTCATGTTCTGCATAAATCCCGCCGCGGCGCAGGCAAAAATTTACGTTTGGGCGGCTTTCGGCGTGTTTGTATTCGCCGAGGTGACCGACGTAATAGACGGATTCGTCGCAAGGCATTTCAATATGATAACCGACCTGGGCAAGGTGATAGATCCCGTTGCGGACAAGCTGTGCCAGGGATTCGGCATTTTAATGCTGGGCGTGGCTTATCTGCTTATCGGAAGATGGCCGATAATGCTTTTCGCCGCAATTTTGATTGCCAAGGAAGTGCTCATGGGCGTTTTCAGCTATTATTTTATGAAAGCGAGCAAACGCCAGGTGGAACAGATAGCCAATAAATGGGGCAAAGCCGGATCCGCGCTCAACTTCGCGTCGCTGGTTCTTGCGTACTTCGCCTTAGGACTGCTGTGCTACGACGGGGACGTATACAAGGCGGGCGACATCATATACTGGATAGCTTTCGCCGTATTTGTGGCGGGCGCGCTCGTGGCGGTATACAACCTGATCCAATACAACGTGGGATATTACCGCGACTTGTGCAGGGTGCGCGAGAGCGGCATTCTCGATAAGCTGGACGACAAGGGCAATCCCATAGAAGAAAAGGACGGCGAAGGAAAAGAGTAACAATGTTCGACTGGGTGGAATTCAACCCCGAAAGGCTTACTCAGCCCGCGCCGCTTGCCGCCATCATACTGGCAATAGCCGGACTGCTTGTCGCGTTGTTTGCGGGAGTGATAGCTTCCGCGATAAACAACGGCAGGGAACGCAAGGGCAAAAGCGAATTTACAAAAGCCGCGTTTATTTTCCGTACTTTGGGTACGGCGCTGATAATAATCGGACTGCTGGTGGCTTTTTTAACCATATAGCAGTGATACAAATAAAGGAGATTCTGGATACTTATGAAATCAAAGTTCAAGGATATGCCCAAGACATATTCGCCCGGTGAATTTGAATCCGCTTTGTACGAAAAGTGGATGGAGAGCGGCTGTTTTGCCGCAAAGGTTGACAAGAAAAAAGAACCTTTCTGCATAGTCATGCCGCCTCCCAACATAACCGGGCAGCTGCATATGGGTCACGCTTTGGACGATACCATACAGGACACCATCACGCGTTTTAAGCGTATGCAGGGATACAGCGCGCTTTGGCTGCCGGGCAAGGACCACGCATCTATCGCCACCGAAGTCAAGATAGTGGAGGAGATGAAAAAGGAAGGGCTTACCAAAAACGACGTGGGAAGGGAAGGCTTTCTGGAACGCGCCTGGGCGTGGACGAGAAAATACGGCAACAGGATATCGGAACAGATAAAGCGTCTGGGCTGTTCGTGCGACTGGTCGAGAGAGGCCTTTACTATGGACGAGCATTGCTCGAAAGCCGTTGCCCACGTGTTCGTGGACCTCTATAACAAAGGGCTTATCTACAAAGGCGACAGGATAATAAACTGGTGCCCTTCGTGCAAGACCGCGCTTTCCGACGCGGAAGTGGAGTATGAAGAACAGGCGTCCCACCTTTGGCATATACGCTATCCTTTCGAGGACGGAAGCGGATACGTTACCGTGGCGACCACCCGTCCCGAAACCATTTTGGGCGATACCGCCGTTGCGGTCAATCCCAAGGACGAAAGATATGCCGCGGCGGTGGGCAAAAATCTGGTTTTACCGCTCGTAGGGCGGCTTATACCCGTTGTCGCTGACGAATATGTGGAAAAGGATTTCGGAAGCGGCGCGGTAAAGATAACGCCCGCGCACGACCCCAACGACTTCGAGGTCGGTTTAAGGCACAACCTGCCCGTCATCCGCGTTATGAACGACGACGGCTCGCTCAACGAGTTGGCGGGAGAGAAGTATTGCGGACTCTCGCGTGAAAAGGCGCGCGAAGTGATAGTGGACGACCTGCGCGAGGGCGGATATCTGGTGAAGATAGAAGATTACGCCCATAACGTGGGGCAGTGCTACCGCTGTCACAGCACTGTCGAACCGATAGTTTCCAAGCAATGGTTCGTAAAGATGCAGCCGCTTGCAAAGCCCGCAATCGAGGCGGTAAAAAAGAAGAAGACGGAGTTCATTCCCGACCGTTTTTCCAAAATTTACTTCAATTGGATGGAAAACGTCAAGGATTGGTGCATTTCCCGACAGCTGTGGTGGGGTCACCGCATTCCCGCCTATTACTGCGAAAAATGCGGACACATGGTTGTTGCCGAAAGCAAACCCGGTAAGTGCCCCGAATGCGGACATACCGTGCTCAATCAGGACGAGGACGTGCTCGATACCTGGTTTTCCAGCGCGCTCTGGCCGTTTTCGACGCTCGGATTCCCCGACAAGACGGCGGATCTGGATTACTTCTATCCTAATTCCCTGCTCGTAACGGCTTACGACATAATCTTCTTCTGGGTGGCGAGAATGATATTCTCGGGCATAGAACATATGGGGGAAGTACCTTTCTCCGAAGTGCTCATTCACGGCATAGTGCGCGACAAGCTGGGCAGAAAGATGAGTAAATCGCTCGGCAACGGTATCGACCCGCTGGAAGTTATCGACAAGTACGGCGCGGACAGCCTGCGCTTTTCGCTCGTGCAGGGCGTCGCTCCCGGCAGCGATATGCGTTATATGGACGAAAAGACGGAAAGCGCGCGCAACTTCATGAATAAAATCTGGAACGCATCGCGCTTTGTGCTCATGAATTGCGAGGGCGTGAAACTCAAAGAGATGGGCACGTTCCGACTGACCCATGCCGACAAGTGGATATTGTGCAGACTTAACGACGTAATCAAGGACGTGACGAAGAACCTTGAAAAGTATGAACTGGGTCTTGCCGCGGGCAAACTGTACGATTTCGTGTGGGCGCAGTTCTGCGACTGGTATATAGAGCTTTGCAAGCCGTCGCTGTACGAAACGACGGGCGACGCAAAGGTGAACACTCTCAGCGTTCTCACGTATGTGCTGGAAACGGTGCTTAAACTGCTTCATCCGTTCGTGCCGTTCGTGACCGAAGAGATATACGGCTATATGCCCGGCGTACGCGGCAAACTTATGCTTACCAAATGGCCGCAGCCTGTGAAAAAGTATGCCGCATACCGCGCACAGGAAGCCGAATTCGACAAGGTAATAGACCTTATCAAGGCGATAAGGAACGTCAAGAACGAGATGAACGTCGCTCCTTCCAAAAAGGTCGATTTGTATATCGCGGGCGGAGCGGTCAAGCCTTCCGACTACACGTATGTAAAGAAACTTGCGGGAGTTGCGGAGATAAAGGCGGTATCGGGTAAAGAAGAGATAGGAGTCAAGACCGTTTCGGTCATCTCTTCCGCCGGCGAAGCATTTATGCCTTTGGGCGAACTGGTGGATACCGAAAAGGAAATGGCAAGGCTTGCGGGCGAGATAGAACATCTTGAAAAGGAGATAGCCCGCGGCAAAGGACTGCTCGCAAACCAAGGTTTTATCGCAAAGGCGCCCAGACAACTCGTCGAGAAAGAAAAAGCCAAGCTGGACGGCAACTGCGAAAAGCTGGAGAAACTGCGCGCACAGCTCAGGCTGATGGAAGAATAATATATATGGCTAAATACAAATACGTGTTTTTCGACCTTGACGGGACAATAAGCAATTCGTACGAGGGGATAGCCCGTTCTCTCGACGCCACTTTCAGACACTTCGGCGTCGAGGTGGACAAATCGCTTTATCCCGGATATATCGGTCCGCCGCTGAGCGACACTTTCAGGCTGTATTTTCCCGCCGAAAAGGTGAACGAAGTCGTGGGGTGGTTCCGTGACAATTACGTCGAAGGCGATATTTACCGCAATCCCGTTTACGACGGGATTCCCGAGGTAATGGCGCAGCTGAAAGAGCGCGGATACGTATTGTGCGTGGCGACTTGCAAAAAGCAGGAAGAAGCGGAGATGCTTATGCGCCATTTCGGGATAGACAAATATCTTACCTATGTTTCGGGGCTTACCTACGGTGTGCGCGAGCAGAAGGCGGAGATTTTGGAGTACGGAATGAAACAAGTGGGCGCAGAGCGTGAAAATTCCGTAATGGTAGGGGATACTATATACGATATACAAGGCGCCGAACTTGCCGGCGTGGATTGCATATTGTGCAAATGGGGCTTTACCGATGAGCGTGCCCTGGCAAAGAAAGTGGCTGCGACCGCGGATAAACCGACGGACCTGCTGCTGATATTGAAGTAGGAGTTGAATTATGAGGTATTTCAATCTTGCATGCCGGTTCATAAAGCACAACTTCTTTAAGTTGGCGCTGACTACTATTCTGCCCGCCGTATTTCTGGCGTTTGCGCACAATCCGGCGCTCAAATTCTATACGCTGCTGACGCTTTCCGATATGCCGAACAACGACTTCTGGGACGTGGTACAGGGTATAGCTTTAATTGCGGATTGGCGTAAGATGCTGCTTTTCATCTTTATGGGAGTGCTGTTCAGCGTGTTCATCTCTTCGGCGGTGGGCGCGATTGAAAGGCGTATGCGCTACGGAGAATTTTATGAAAGCGGCGGCGTTATCAAGTTCTTTCTGAGGAAGGTAAACGACAATTTCCTGCATGTTTTCAAATACGTGCTCACGCTCATACTTATATTCGAGGCGCTTTCCGTGGTGGAAGCATTGCTTGTGTATCTGTGGATGAGCGTACTCGGCGAAATAAGCATGGTCGTGGCTTCCTGTATCACGGCGTTCGTGTTCAGCGCGGTGGGCTTGTGTATATTCGTACTTATGATTTTTACCTTGCCCAATATGACTATCCGCGGCTACAATCTGCGCCAGTCGCTCGCCGCGTCCACGCGCACTTTCAACAGGGTCAGATATATGTCCGTGCTGGTTACGCTCGCGCTTACGTGTCTTATAACGATTCTTCCGCTTGCCGCCAACGCCATTTTGGTCAGCTTATTCCGCTATTCCGGTTTCCAGGTGGTGAACTGGGTGCTGTCCTTTGCCTGGTACTATCTGTGCTGTCTGTTTTTGCCTTCGTATATCTATGCGGCGTATTTCGACGCGGAGGATATGGAGAGGGCGGATATACAAGGCGATAAGTTCGCCGACGCGAATATTGAAGAAAACTAGGGTTATAGGGTGATAATATGTTATTCAAAAATTCGTTCAGTATTTTGAGCAACCGCTTTTCGCTGGTGTATAAAACGCTGTTTTACGTGCTGGTGGTCACTTTGATAATAGTTGCTCTCGGGGCGGCGATGATGCTCCCCACGCTCAATACGCTTGTGGACAGCATAAAAGATCTGGAACTTTTTCCCAAGTTAGGCGATTATATCAGGTCCATATTGAGCGGTGAGGTGGAGTCGAGCGACTTCGAGTCCATAGAAAATCTGTTCGTGCAGATAGGACAGGTGTTTTCGGAAAATTCGTCAAGGCTTATTCTGGCGGGAGTGTTCCTTATAATTTTGTACTTTATAGGAATGTTCCTTATCTCCATGTGCTATTACTCGGTAAGCGACGTGGTGGATTCTTACATGAATTCGGGCAGCAACTTCCCGTTTATGTCCAATTACGTGCACAACTTCAAAACTTCCGCGAAGTTCGCGCTGCTGTATACGGTCATAAACATTCCTTTGAAAATCGTATTTGCGCTGATAATAGTGGGCGTGGCTTTGCTGTTTTCCATGGTGAATTATCTGCTTACCATATTTTTGGTGGCGCTTTTGTGTTTTTGCATTTATGCGATAAACAAGAGTATATTCAGCCTGTGGATCCCCGCAATGGCGGCGAACAATATGAGTTGCGTACAGGCGCTCAAATATAATTTCAAAGCGCTCAAAGAACGCTTTACCGCCACATTCGGCACTTATTTCATATACGGCATTATAATGGCGATGCTGACGGTCACTTCATTGATAGTGACTTTCGGCGTGGGTACCATAGTACTGCTTGCGGCAAGCCTTGTTTTCGTGCGGATTCTGAATATGGTAAGCTATTACCACATTAATGGTCTGAAGTATTATAAGGCGGATAACGTGGTCATCGACAACACGCGCAAATTCTCTCCCGCCGTGTATACCGCCGACGAAGCGGAAGTTGCGGAGCATTACCACATTCCCCATGCCGAAAATGCGGACAAGCCGGAAACGGATTCTGCGGAAAAGGCAGGGGAAGTCGGGGGTGAAAATGAAAATATCGACAAACTTGCAGACGGCGCAGAGGACGGCGGCAAGGCAAAACCCGACGGCGGAGAATAGACCGCGATGCACGATATATCAGAATAAAGAAGATGGAAATATAAAGGAGAAGAGGACCGCCGTGCGATCCTCTTTTTTGGTAAAACAACTTGCTATCAAAAACGAAGTGCCGTTTGACAACCCGCTTATTTGCAGGTGGGTATGCTGCAATCGATTTCTGTAATCCTCAAAGCCACTTAGTGGGAGGCACGCCATCCGCCGACTGACTCCGCATTCCCTTTTATGTCAGTGGGGTTCGAAACTAAGCACTTCGCCCTTGCATCTATATTATAGCCGATATATCCGCCGAATACAAGAGTTACGCCGTAAAATTTACATATACTTGAAAATACTTAGGTTTAATTTTATAAATAAGTGTGCCGCAATACTTTGCAAATTTACACGTTTATGTTATAATCTTTAATATAGCGGCAAAATCCGCCGCAATTTACGTGTAATCAACGTTATTTTGTAACGTCGGAGGTAATATATGCAAGTTACAAGCATAAAGAAGTTGTACAGCGACTGTTCGCAGATGGACGGCGAACGCGTCCGCGTATGCGGCTGGGTGAGAACCGTCCGCGCAGGAAAAGCGTTTGCCTTTATGGAGATTTCCGACGGCACGTTTTTCAAGACTGCCCAGATAGTCATGGAAGCGGGTCTGGTTAATTATAAAGAAGTAACCGCGCTGAACGTCGGCGCGGCAGTATATGCAGAGGGCGCAGTTGTCTACACTCCCGAAAACAAGCAGCCTTTTGAAATAAAGGCGGATAAAATGGAGATAGCCGCTCCTTCTTCTCCCGCATATCCCTTGCAGAAGAAGAGGCACACTTTGGAATATCTGCGCGAAATAGCGCATCTTCGTCCGCGCGCAAACACTTTCCAGGCGGTGTTCCGCATAAGGAGCGTGGCGGCGCAGGGCATTCACAGCTTTTTTGCGGAAAGAGGGTTCGTCTACGTGAACACGCCCATTATAACGGGTTCCGACTGCGAAGGGGCGGGCGAGATGTTCCGCATTACGACTTTGGACCCCGTCAATCCTCCCAAAACGGACGACGGCAAAGTGGACTGGTCCAAGGACTTTTTCGGCAAGGCGGCAAATCTGACCGTCAGCGGACAGCTGAACGCGGAGTGCTACGCTTTGGCGTTTAAGGACGTATACACGTTCGGACCTACCTTCCGCGCCGAAAAGAGTTATACCAACCGCCACGCCGCGGAGTTTTGGATGATAGAACCGGAAATGGCGTTTACCGATCTGGAAGGCGACATGGAAGTTATCGAAACTATGCTCAAATACGTCATTAAATACGTTATGGACCGTTGTCCGGAAGAGATAGCTTTTTGCGATAAATTTATCGAGCAGGGGCTTATACAAAAGCTCACCGATATTGTGGAAAAGGAATTTGCGCGCGTTTCCTACACGGAAGCCATCAGATTGCTTGAACCGCACAAGGACGAATTCCAGTATCCCGTATTCTGGGGCGCGGATATTCAGACGGAGCATGAAAGATATCTTACGGAAAAAATTTTCAACCGTCCCACTTTCGTCACCGACTATCCCAAGGACATCAAAGCGTTTTATATGCGCATGAACGAGGACGGCAAAACCGTTGCCGCCGTCGATCTGCTTGTGCCCCAGGTGGGCGAGATAGTGGGCGGCTCGCAGAGGGAAGAGCGCTATGATAATCTTGTAGCCCGTATTAAAGAGTTGGGACTGAGGGAAGAAGACTATTCGTGGTACCTCGATTTGAGAAGGTACGGCGGCGTGAAGCATGCGGGCTTCGGGCTTGGCTTTGAAAGGCTGATAATGTATTTAACCGGTATGCAGAATATAAGGGACGTCATTCCTTTCCCCCGCACGACCGGCAGCGCGGAGTTTTAATATGGAAAGAGTGGGCATTGTAACCGCGCTTGCGGACGAATCGGCAATATTGCGCGAAAACCTCGGGCAATACCTCGGCGCGGACTGCGGCGTTTACGAAGTGCATAAATATCTGCTCGAAGGCAAGCAGGTATATCTTATCAACAGCGGTGTGGGCGAAATAGCCGCCGCCATGGCGGCGCAGTATCTTGCCATGCAGTATAAGATAGAAATTGTGCTGAATGTGGGTCTGGTCGGTTCGCTCAACAAAAATCTCAGGCGCGGTATGCTCGCCCTGGTAAAAGAGGTCGTGCATTACGACTTTACGCCTTCGTATTCGGATATATCGCGCATGGGCATACATATAGACAGGGATTCCGCAATTTTGACGCCGAGCATCGCCATTGCGGAAAAATCGGAACATTTTTCCGAATTGCCCAAAGTGAGAATTGCCAGCGGAGATAAGTTCGTAAACGACAGCGCGTTCAAGAATATGCTTGTCGAAAGATTTTCCTGCGACATCTGCGATATGGAAAGCGCGGGGCTTTTCTTCGTATGCGAGCGTTACAATCTTCCGCTCATCATGGTGAAATGCGTTTCCGACAATGCCGACGAGAGCGCGGACGAAAGCTTTAACGAAGCTATAAACGCGGGAGTAGGGCAGTACGTCGCCTGCGTAAAGGAGTTGCTCAAACAACTTTAATTAAATTTGCGCGCAACGCTTGACACAACCGCATAATATTGTTTAATATATTATAGCGATATGCGCTACTGTGGCTCAGTTGGTAGAGCAGCTGATTCGTAATCAGCAGGTCGCCGGTTCGAGTCCGGCCAGTAGCTCCAAAAATAAGAGAGTCCATTTCGGACTCTCTTATTTTTGTACCACAGACGCAAACTCAACCGAAAGACCTGCTGGTTCTCCCTTCGGGGTCCCCGAAAATCGGATGATTTTTGGGGCAAACAATAGGTCGCCGGTTCGAGTCCGGAGGTCGCTCCAAAAAAGCCTTGTTTCATTCGGAAACAGGGTTTTTTCATGTTTACACATTTTTACACAGGGGTACTAAATGTAAGTCAAAGTAACTTTAACAGAGCCTCCCTTTTTTCGTTTGAAAGACTTTTCAGCTTTTCCAAAAGTTGTTTGTCTGACCGGTAATGTTCCAAATCACTGTAAAAGAACTCTTCTTCCGTAATGCCGCACGCCTGTATGATTTTTAAGAGGACTTCCAAGCTGGGTAAAAAATCCCTTCGGCTCTCCATTCTGTTAATGTACCCGATGTTCATATCAATGTCAATAGAAAGAGCCTTTTGGGAAAGTTTTGCCTTAGACCTGAAATAGCCGATTCTGTCTATAATGTCGTTTTTGTCCATGACTCCGAAAACCTGCCTTGTCGTTTACTAAAAGTATAAAACACATAGAGATTCGGCGGGTACACGTTAAAAACAGTAAAATCACATTATATGTTTATAATTTTATCTAACTATATACACACAATGTGATTATTGTTGACTTAAATCGCATTGTATGTTATAATGGTAACTGTAAACGATAAGGAGGCAAAAACAATGATTATGGACTGTAAAGAACTTCATGAGAGATTGAGACGTGCAGGTGCCAGATTTATATATCCTGGTGTTCAAGACAATTCTTGCGATAAGAGGATATGTTCGGATTTTACAAAGATACCAAAAAACGGCGTTTATATAATGTTTGAAAATGGCGAAACGGCGCACCCCTGCGACTTTAACGAACGGATCGTCCGTATCGGGATAAACAAGCAACAGGACAGACTGCCGCGGCGTTTGAAATCCCACTACAACGGAACCGTACATACCAGTGTTTTCAGAAAGCACATCGGCACCGCCATTGCCGAAAGAGACGGCATTGCAGTTGACAAAGTAACCGAGCAACAGATTTCCGATTACATTCGTAAAAATATTACATTTGTTGTAATAGAAGTAAACGACAAAAAGAAACGGAAAGAACTGGAAAAAGCACTGATTGCCACCGTTGCGCAATGCCCCGAATGCAATGCCTCGGACAAATGGCTCGGAAAGTATTGTGCCGCACCAAAAATACGCAATGGGAAGTTATGGAATGTGGAATATTTGAATAGCAAAACACCCTTAACAAGTGAGCTTTCCCAACTGATTTGCGACGGACTTGTTTTTGGCATGAAGTAGACGAAGATTATCAAAAATTTATGAATGACTGACTTTATGTCCTTAACTTGGTACCTGAAATCTCTTATAGTTGAAAAAGGAGTTTTATAAATGAACAAGGCAATGAAAGTTATAATGTCTGTTGTTTTAGCTTTTGTTCTCTGCCTGTCCTTTGCCGCCTGTGCAAATGATGGACGGGACGGAGTAAACGGCACGAATGGGGCGGACGGCAAAAGTGCTTATGAAATTTGGCTTGATAACGGACATACGGGAACCCAAGCCGATTTTTTGAAATGGCTGAAAGGTGAAGACGGCAAGGACGGAATAACCCCCGAAATTACCATAGGAAGTAACGGGAATTGGTATATTAACGGAGAAGATTCGGGTATAAAAGCCCAAGGTCCTGCCGGTGAGTCAGGGAAAGACGGGACAGATGGGACAGATGGGACAGACGGACAACAAGGCCCGCAAGGTGAACAAGGAATACGGGGAGAACAAGGACCACAAGGGCCACAGGGTGAAAAAGGAGAACAGGGGGAGCAAGGACCACAGGGAGAACAGGGAATACAAGGCCCCCAGGGCGATAAAGGCGAGCAAGGAGAACAAGGGCCGCAAGGTGAGCCCGGTAAATCAGCCTATGAAACCTTTATGCAGTATAATCCCGATTACCCTGGCAATGAAGAAGAATGGATTTGGGATATTTATAACGGCGGTACTTTATATTCCTTTGATGTTACTTTTATGGTGAGCCCTGAGCCTGTTGTTAAAACAGTTTATTACGGAGACCCTGTTGAGCCGCCCTCAGTACCTGAAATAACAGGAAACACATGGGTTTGGGATGAAAATATAAACTTAAATAAAATAACCAAGGACACTGTTGTTACTGGTAAGTATGTTACTGAGGGGTTGGATTTTGAACTTTATGATGGGGTTGAAAAGACCATAACAAGAGGAGCCTCTAAGGCAGAGACCATATGGTTACCGACAACTGGGGTATTTAGTGGGGTTGAGTATCAGATAGACACAGTTCACTATGCTGAAAGTAATGCCCCAGCTGGTTCTTGGACCGGGGTGAAAAACCTATATGTGCCAGAGGGTTATAAATACTTTGGCACAGCTTACCTTGATGGAACAGCAGACAGGTACAACATGCATACCGATTGGGGATTTACCGACCTTGTAACAATACTGATACCGAGCACCATAGAAATAATAAGACAGGACTACTTTGATGCAACAGGTAATTTGGAAATTATTTATTATGGTGGTACAGGTGAAACAAGCTGGAAAGATAATATTACCGTAGAAGCAAATAACTATATCATTGACAGTGATTGGGCGGATAAATATGGTCCTACTTGGTATTATTACTCTGAAACAAAACCCACGGAAGAACAATTACAGAGTGAGATAACCAAAGGCAATTACTGGCATTATGCCCCTGACGGTTGTACTCCTGTTATTTGGGAGTAAATCGTTCAAATGACTGATATAATAAAATCAATCTATAAAGAGTACGTTAGGGACAAGCCCGTTGACCGTACACCAACCTGCTTTTTGTAAGGTGGTAATGCTTGAAATGGATGTATAATCTATTAAGATTTGTTGATTTAAATACAAATAAAAATCCACCGGCTGGTGGATTTTTATTTTGGAAAAACAGACGGTAGGGTGTTGCAGATTAAAATTTATAGTTACCGACTAAGCGCTTTTGGAAAAACAATATCAAATCGCCGTCGTCGGTTATGCTTGTCAGATATTCCGTATAGCCGAAATGCAGATAAATGGCAAGGTTTCTCGTCATTTTCGCTTCACAGCCTATGGTAAGATATTTTATTCCAATATCTGCGGCGGTCTTTTCAATCAGTTTGAACAGTTTGGATATGTGTCCCTGCGCTTCAAATTGCTTTTCAATGCGCACGGTTGAGATATAAGCCGTGTCGCGGTCATTGCAGAGTATACCCTTGATTTCAGAGTCAATGGCGTCTTTGAGCAGGACGAGCGTAGCCTGACCGACGGGGTCGCCGTCAGCTACAATCACAAATGTGATTATCTTTTTGCGTTTATTCGCGTTTATAAATTGCGTTTTCCACTCAGGATAACGGGGGTCGCCCGCATTTTCGGCAATATCTTTATCCCAGATACGTTCTAAATCTTCGGTTGTGGCTTTGCGGTATTCGAACATGGCGTTTCTCCTTTTAGATATTGTACCATAAAACAAGGTTTTCGTAAAGAAATGCCGCGTTGTTTATTGACAGCTTAACAAATTCATATTATAATTATATCGAAGATAAATGGAGATAAGGATGAAAAACGTTTCGGTTAAAAAGATGAACGGAAAGGGCAAAAATGCTTTCAGGGCGGTATTGATAGTTGTCGCGCTTATTTTTGCAACGTGTTTTGCGCTTGCGGCTTGCGCGAAAGGGGAAGAGGTGCAGATTGAAAAAGTGACTTCGGCAAGCGAAATTAACAGACTTGTTGCCAAAGCAAACTTTACCGCGGAAAAAGCCGTCAGGGACAAAATGGAAGAGCGGTACGGCGCTTTGTCGGATTATTCGTACAAGGACGGCAGGGCGACGGCGGATATAGAAAAGGACGGAAAAAGTTATTCGGTTACAGTTGAAATTGAAGTTGACGAAAGCGATTTTTCCGTGACAAGATATAAAAACGCGACCCGTTCGGGTGACAACTTGATTTATACGCAGAACGGCGAAGAGGTCACTTATAACGTTGCGGACAAGATTATCGTTGAAGAAAACGGCTATTTTTACGTGATAGACGTAAGCGGCGCACGCGCGGAAATAGACAGGGCTGTTTCCGCCGCAATATTGACTGAAAAAGGCGGAAATCAGGAAGAAATCCCGGATACGCAAATTGAAACAATTGAAGATATAAACGTGATTGAACAGCTGCTCAGGCAAAAAGATTTGTCAATCGAAGCGCTTGCAAAAGCTGCTGCAACAGCATTTTACGGGCAAGACAATGTTTCAAACCTCAGCTATCAGAACGGCATTGTAAGCGGTCAGGCAAAAACAGCTGAAGGCACAGTCAATTTCTCGGCAAACCTTGACCTTTCCGCAACTGATTTCGAAGGGAAGTTTTATGTCGGCACAAAGCTCGGCGCAGATGGCAAAACCTTGAGCTTCTATCAAAACGGAACCTTAACAACTTTGACGATCACAGAAGACATGGCGGTGATTGAAACTGCAGACGGCGTCAACATTCTTGACACAGCCGCAGCAGAACAAATGGTTGCAAACAAATTTGTAACAACAAACAACGAAACCTCAGTTCCATCTCAAGACATCACCTTTGACAGCTGGCAAGAACTTATGAGCGCTGGCGATGGCGTTGTTCAAGATGCAGTGTTTGACATTTTGCAAACAAACCTTTTGACCGAAAGCGTTATCAAAAACATGTTTGGAAATGATATGACACCAGACAACCTCAACGACGGCACAATCGAAATTTTGAAATGGGCTTTTGACACAAACGACAGCAACGAAATCACTGCAATTGAGGTTATGGGCATAAGACATGGCTATCCAACTGCAACTTCTGTTTGGCTGGAGGCAGCAAGTTTTAATTTGCAAACTCCAATTGCGCTTGATTCAATTGGTGCAGGCGCTTCAAACAATGACTATACAATTTCTTACCCTGATGGAGAGGGTGAGGTGACAATTGATTTAACCCCTTTTGCAACTGGCACAACCAACGCAACTCGCAGTAGTGGTTTTAGATATACAGTCGGCTCACAAACATTGTCTGACACAAATCAAACATATTTTGACCTTTGCATGCCACTTGCAGTTGAGGCAGGGGTGATTGATGCAAATGCACAGCTTGGTTTTGTAAGTGTGCAAGGAAGCAGCAGCACAAATGCAGAGTGGGGATCGACATATAATGTGGTTATTAGATTTGTTGATGTAAACACTAATAAATATTATAACTTTGGTTTTGTTTTTGATGCTGATGGCTCTAAAGATCAAGTAACATTGATTGAAAATGCTATTTCACGAGGTGAATATTCAGTTAATTGCGGAGAACAAAGTCAAATAATTTCAAGCGATCAAATCTTTGAAACTGAAGCTTTGAATGGTGTTGTCACGCATCCAATTTCAACCGAAAATCAAAAATAAGTCAAGCTTGGTGAAAAGCCAAGCTTTTTTGTTGCAAAGAACTTGATTTTATCGCCGAGTGTTGACACATATCGGCGTATTTGTTATAATTTTATCGACTTGATGTAAGAGGTGAAAATTATGTTGGAAATCAAAGACGGCAAATTTTACTTAAACGGTGAAGAATTTCACGTTTATTCCGGTTGTATACATTATTTCCGCGTACCAGAGCAGCTGTGGGAGGACAGGCTTGCCAAATTGAAGGCGGCGGGGCTTAACACGGTGGAAACCTACGTGGCGTGGAATATGCACGAGCCGAAAAAGGGCGAGTACAATTTTTCCGGACCGGCGGATATAGTAAAGTTTATAAAGATTGCGCAAAAGCTGGGGTTGTACGTCATTCTGCGCCCCGGTCCGTACATATGCGCGGAGTGGGATCTGGGCGGTTTGCCCGGGTGGATGCTCGCGGATAAAAACGTGGTGCTCCGCTGTATGAACAAGGCGTACCTTTCATACGTGAAAGAATGGTTCGAAGTGCTGTTCGATAAGGTGCGCGATTTGCAGATTACGCGCGGCGGTAACATTATCGCCATGCAGATAGAAAACGAGTACGGCTCTTACGGCAACGACAAGGAGTATCTGACGTATATAAAAGACGTGATGGTTTCCTGCGGCGCGGAAGTGCTCTTATTCACCGCCGACGGCAATTGGTGCAATATGGTTTCGGGCGGCGGTCTGGACGGCGTTTACAAGGCGCTGACATTCGGTTCGAACGCAAAAGGAGCTTTCGGGGCGCTGGACGGGCTTCAGGACGAAAATATGCCCAAAACGTGTATGGAATTCTGGGACGGATGGTTCGACCATTGGGGCGAAAAACACCACGTGCGCCCCGCAAAGCAGGTGGAAAAAGAGATAAAAGACTTTTTGGATATGGGCGCGAATTTCAACCTGTATATGTTCCACGGCGGCACGAACTTCGGCTTTACCGCAGGCGCGAACCGCTATTCCAAGTATCAGCCGACCACGACAAGCTACGACTACAACGCGCCTTTGAGCGAGTGGGGCGATTACACTCCGCTTTACCACGTGTTGCGCAAACTCATGCTTGAACGCCGCGGCATAAAGGAGAGTGAGTTGCCTTTGCCTCCCGCGCCGAACTATGTGAACATAGGGGAAGTAAAACTTACGCAATTTGCTTCCCTTACGGGCAACCTTGACAATATCGGCGAAAAGCACCGTTCGGGCAATCCCGCTTCCATGGAAGATTTGGGACAGCAGTCCGGCTACATGTATTACAAAACCAAGGTTACGGGCAGGTACGTTATGCAGCCGCTGACGATAAGCGGAATACACGATCTGGCGTATATCAGCGTGAACGGCGGCGCGCCCAAGCGCGTTTATCGCAACAAGCGCGGACTGTTCCTGACCAGGGATAAGGGCTGCACGACGTTTTTGCAGGCTATCGGCAAAGAAGGGCTTACCCTCGACATATTCGTCGACTGCATGGGCAGGGTAAACTACGGCAGTAAGATATACGACCGCAAGGGCATACAGGACGTGACTTTCGGAGCGCAGCACATTTTCGGCTGGGATATTTACACTCTGCCTATGGATAATCTGGAAAAGCTGGCTTACGACGGCAAAAAGGAAGCGCCATGCTTTATGCGCGGCACGTTCGACGCGCCCGCCAAGGGAGAATGTTTCGTGCACATGAAGGGCTTTACCAAGGGCTTTGTAACCGTGAACGGCTTTAATCTGGGCAGATATTGGAATATAGGACCGCAAAAGGCGCTCTACCTTCCTTCCACGCTGCTCAAAGAAAAGGGCAACGAGATAATAGTTTTCGAGCAGGAAGGCTACTTTGCGCCTTCGGTAAGCATTACCGACAAGCCCGATTTGGGTTAAAATAGATAAAATGTCGTAAAATTACCCCCTCAACACGGGTTGAGGGGATATTTTTATGTAAAAATCCAAAAAAAATTGCAAAAAATTTTTTTATTTATTTGACATTAAAAAGCCATGTAACTATAATATTTTTGTCAAAAATATTTCACACGTTTCCGCACTGCGGAAAAAGGAGACAGCTATGAACGAATACGTTCAACGTGTACTTGACACGGCAATCAAAAACAATCCCAACGAGCCGGAATTCCATCAGGCTCTTACGGAAATTCTTTCCTCTCTCTCCGATGTGTTCGACGCCCATCCCGAATACGAAAAAAGCCAGATCCTCGAAATGCTCGTCGAGCCGGAAAGGATTATAGCTTTCCGCGTTCCGTGGGTGGACGACAGCGGTAAGGTAAGGGTTAACAAGGGCTACCGCGTGCAGTTCAACAGCGCAATCGGTCCTTACAAGGGCGGCCTCAGGTTCCATCCTTCCGTCAATATATCCATTATAAAGTTCCTCGGTTTCGAGCAGATTTTCAAGAACTCCCTCACCGGACTTCCCATAGGCGGCGGTAAGGGCGGTTCCGACTTCGACCCCAAGGGCAAGAGCGACGGCGAAGTCATGCGTTTCTGCCAGGCGTTCATGGCTGAGCTTTACCGCCATATAGGTTCGGAAACGGACGTTCCCGCAGGCGACATAGGCGTCGGCGGCAGAGAAATAGGTTATATGTTCGGTTACTACAAGAAGATAGCCGACGAACATACGGGCGTGCTCACCGGCCGCGGCCTGGAATACGGCGGCAGCTTTGTGAGGGTACAGGCTACCGGTTACGGCCTTGTCTACTTCATGGAAGAAATGCTGCTTTGCAACGGCTCTTCCTTCGACGGCAAGACGGTTGTGGTAAGCGGTTCGGGTAACGTGGCTATATACGCGCATGAAAAGGCCACCAGAATGGGCGGTAAAGTCGTGGCGATGAGCGATTCCGGCGGCTATATCTACGACAAGAACGGCGTTGACCTTGATGCGGTCAAAGAGATCAAGGAAGTAAAGCGCGGCCGCATTTCCGAATACCTCAACTATCATCCCGAAGCCGAATACCATGCCGGCTGCAAGGGCATCTGGACTATTCCCTGCGACATCGCGCTTCCTTGCGCGACCCAGAACGAACTGGATCTGGAATCTGCTAAGACGCTGGTTAAAAACGGCGTGATAGCGGTGGGCGAGGGCGCAAATATGCCCAGCACCAACGAAGCGGTCAGATATCTGCTTGAAAACAACATACTCTTCGGACCCGCAAAGGCGGCTAACGCCGGCGGCGTTGCCTGCTCCGCTCTGGAAATGGCGCAGTCGGGTATGCGTATCTTCTGGAACTTCGAAGAAGTGGACAGCAAGCTGCAACATATCATGAAGGGAATCTTCCACAATATAGCCGACGCCGCCGCAAGATACGGCAATGGCAGGAACTACCTGGACGGCGCAAACATAGCCGGCTTCGAGAAAGTCGCAAAGGCTATGATGGCGCAAGGCGTTGTCTGATTTTTACAATAAAAAGTTATATTATAACTAAAACTTTTATCGGACCGTTCAAAACGGTCCGATTTTTTATTTTATTGACTGCCGTATGGGTTGCAATGCGGGCGCGTGTGTGCTAAAATATAAACGACATACGGGGCGGCGGTTTGCCGCGGGAATATGTTTCAATAATTTTTCGGAGAGTATTATGGCTAAAGTTGCTGTTGTAATGGGAAGTTTAAGCGATCTGGACGCGGTCCGTCCCTGCATTGACATTTTGAAAAAGTTCGACGTCGAGGTTGTTGCAAGGGTCATATCCGCACACCGCACGCCCGACACCGCGCACGAGTTTGCTTCGTCTGCGGAAAAAGAGGGGATAGAAGTGCTCATCTGCGCGGCAGGTAAGGCTGCCCACCTGGGCGGCGTTATGGCGGCGTTCACTCCTCTGCCCGTAATAGGGCTTCCCATTAAAAGTTCGACTATGGACGGACTGGACAGTTTGCTTTCCATGGTTCAGATGCCCGCGGGTATTCCCGTGGCGACGGTTGCCATTAACGGCGCGCTCAACGCGGGACTTCTCGCGGTGCAGATTCTGGCAATCAAGTATCCCGATCTGATGAATAAATTTAAGGCGTATAAGGCGGAAATGGCTGAAAAAATTGCCGCGGACGACGCTAAATTACAAAAGGAGTTAAACAAATGAAAAGACTTGAACAGCTTTACGAAGGAAAGGCTAAGAAGGTTTTCTTAACCGATGATCCCGACGTGGTTATCGTTTCCTACAAGGACGACGCCACCGCTTTTAACGGCATTAAGAAAGGACAGATTAAGGACAAGGGCATTGTGAACAACATCTGCTCCAACCACCTGTTCAGACTTTTGGAGAGCAAGGGCATTCCCACTCACTACGTAGAGCAGATAAACGAGCGCGAAACTTACGTCAAGAAAGTGCAGATAGTTCCGCTCGAAGTCATCGTCAGAAATATTGCGGCAGGCTCCATGTCCAAGCGTCTGGGCATTGCGGAAGGCACCGTGCTCAAAAAGCCCGTCGTCGAATTTTCCTATAAGGACGACGCGCTCGGCGATCCGCTCATAAACGACGACCATGCTTTGGCTCTCGGCGCGGCTACCGAGGACGAACTTGCCACCATTAAGGCGCTCGCGCTCAAAGTCAACGACATTCTTAAAGAATATTTTGCCGAAATAGGCGTAACGCTCGTCGACTTCAAGCTGGAATTCGGCCGTTACAAGGGCGGCATCGTGCTTGCGGACGAGATTTCTCCCGATACCTGCCGTTTCTGGGACAGCAAGACGGGCGAAAAGCTGGATAAGGACCGTTTCCGCCGCGATCTTGACGACGTAGATAAGGGTTACAGAGAAATCAAGAAGAGAATGGGTCTTGAATAACAGACTTATACCGCCTTTTTACAGGGGCGGTATTTGTCCTATTTTACGGAGGTTTACATGGCTATCGACTACAAAAGCGCCGGCGTAGACGTGGAAGCGGGATACGAGGCGGTTAAATTGATGAAGGAGTACGTCAAAACCACTTATAACGGCGGCGTGCTCGGAGATTTGGGTTCTTTCGGCGGATTTTACGCTTTGGACGACAAGCCGGACGGCGACTGCCTTGTTGCGGGTACGGACGGAGTGGGCACCAAGCTGAAATACGCTTTTGTGCTCGGCAAGCACGATACCATAGGTATCGACGCCGTGGCTATGTGCGTGAACGACATAGTGTGCCAGGGTGCAAAACCGCTTATCTTCCTCGACTATATCGCCCAATCCAAACTCATTCCGCAGAAAGTTGCGGACATAGTCAAGGGCGTTTGCGACGGTTGCAGACAGTCGGGCTGTGCGCTTATAGGCGGAGAAACGGCTGAAATGCCCGGTTTTTACGCGGAAGACGAGTACGACATTGCGGGCTTTGCCGTGGGCATAGTCAAGCGCGACAAGATAATCAACGGCAAAAATATCAAGCCGGGCGATACGCTCATAGGGCTTGCTTCCAGCGGCCTGCACAGCAACGGCTATTCGCTCGTGCGCAAGCTGTTCGGTGAGGACGAAAAATCGTTGCGTACTTATAACGAAACGCTGGGTTGCACTCCCGCGGAAGTTGTGCTCACTCCCACAAAGATATACGTCAAAACTGTTCTTAGCCTTATAGAGCAGTTTCCGGTAAAGGGCATTGCCCATATTACCGGCGGCGGTTTTATAGAAAACATACCGCGCATAATACCCAAGGGTATGGGCATTTCCATAGACGTAAACAGCTATCCCGTGCCTAACGTGTTCAAGGCTTTGGGCGAGCTTGCCGGCATAGAAAAGCGCAAGATGTACAACACATTCAACATGGGTATAGGTCTTGTGCTCGCGGTAGATCCAGCCATTGCGGCAGACGTGGTCAAGGTGTGCGAAGAGCTGGGCGAGAAGGCTTACGTAATAGGTAAAGTCACCGACAAAGAGGGCGTTGAATTATGAAAAACATTGCAGTGTTCGCTTCCGGTTCGGGCAGTGACATGCAAAGCGTCATCGACGCCTGCGAGAGCGGGCAGATAAACGGTAAAGTGGTGGCGGTGATCGCAAGCCGCCCCGGAATTTTCGCCCTTGAGCGCGCCGCCAAACACAATATTCCGTCAAAAGTTTTCAGCGTGAAGGAGTACGGCTCGCCCGAGGCAAAGGACGGCGCGATCGTGGAATATCTCAAACCTATGGGAATAGACCTCATCGTGCTGGCGGGCTATCTTTCCATAGTGTCCAAGCCGCTTTTGGACGTGTATGAAGGCAGAATAATCAACATTCACCCTTCGCTTATTCCCCGCCATTGCGGAAAGGGAATGTACGGACTGCATGTGCATGAATCCGTGCTCGCTTCCGGCGATAAGGTCAGCGGCTGTACCGTGCATTTTGTGGACAGCGGGACGGATACGGGCAAGATTATAAGACAGGTAACCGTACCCGTAGAAGAGGGCGACACCCCCGAAACTTTGCAAGCCAGGGTGCTTGTGCAGGAACATAAGCTTTTGCCCCAAGTAGTGGCGGAGCTTTGCAAATAGAGAAAATAACAGGAGTACTTTATGAAAAAACGTGCATTGATAAGCGTTTCCGATAAGACGGGAATAGTAGATCTTGCGGCAAAACTCGAAGACTTCGGATATGAAATCATATCCACGGGCGGCACTTTGAAGACGTTGAAAAGCGCCGGACTTCACCCCATCGACATAAGCGATATTACCGGTTTTCCCGAATGCCTTGACGGCAGGGTGAAAACGCTTCATCCCAACGTGCACGCGGGACTTCTTGCCATGCGTTCCAATCCCGAACATATGGCGTTTCTCGAAAAGATGAATATAAACACCATAGATATAGTGGTGGTAAATCTTTATCCGTTCAAACAGACCATATCCAAGCCGGGCATTGAGTTGCAGGAAGCCATCGAAAACATAGACATCGGCGGTCCCACCATGCTCCGCAGTGCCGCAAAGAACTATCAGGACGTGGCTGTTCTGGTCGATCCGGCCGACTATGCAAAAGTGCTTGACGAACTTGCCGGCGGCGGTATTTCCAAAGAAACAAAATTCTACCTTATGTATAAGGTATACCAGCACACCGCATACTACGACACACTTATCGCAAACTATCTGCGCGAAAAGCAGGGCATAAAATTCCCCGAAAAACTTACCCTCGCGTTCGATATGGCGCAGTCCATGCGTTACGGCGAAAATCCCCGCCAGGAGGCTGTTTTCTACAAAGAGCCTTTCCCCGTCGCGGGCAGCCTTGCCAAGGCTAAACAGCTGCACGGCAAGGAACTTTCCTACAACAATATCAACGATACCAACGGCGCTATCAATCTGCTTAAAGAGTTCTCCGAACCCACCGTTGTGGCGTGCAAGCACTCCAATCCCTGCGGCGTGGCTTCGGATAAGACGATTGCGGGCGCGTTCGCAAAGGCTAACGCCAGCGACCCTACTTCCATATTCGGCGGAATAATCGCCGCCAACCGCGAAATAGACGAGGCTACGGCGGAGCAGATTAACAAGATATTCATAGAAATAGTCGTAGCACCTTCTTTCAGCAAAGAGGCGCTGGATATTTTGTGCACCAAAAAGAATATCCGCCTGCTCGAACTTCCCGATATAGCGGATCCCATTCCCGCGGGCAATTACGATATGAAGAAAGTGCTGGGCGGACTGCTCGTCCAGGACTTCGACGACAACGTAATAGATAACGATAAGATAAACGTCGTCACCAAAAAAGCGCCCACACAGGCGGAGCTTGAAGATATGGAATTTGCCATGAAAGTGGTTAAACATACCAAATCCAACGCCATAGTAATTGCAAAAGACAAGGTTACTTTGGGTATAGGTTGCGGACAGGTGAACAGAATATGGGCGACGAAACAGGCTATCGAACATTCGCTTACGTCCACTAAGGGCGCGGCGCTTGCTTCGGACGCGTTCTTCCCCTTCGACGACTGCGTAAGGGCGGCGGGCGAAGCAGGAATAACCGCAATTGCGCAGCCGGGCGGAAGCATAAATGACAAATCGAGTATAGAAGCTTGCGACAAACTCGAAATCGCCATGATTTTTACGGGCGACCGTCACTTTAAACACTAAGAGGTAATTATGAGCGTACTTGTGATAGGAGGAGGCGGCAGGGAACACGCCATTTGCGTAGCCCTTGCCAAAAGCCCCAAAACCGGAAAACTTTATTGCATTCCCGGCAACGCGGGAATTTCGCAGGTTGCGGAATGCGTTCCTTCCGTCGGCGTGATGGAATTTGAAAAGATTGCCGACTTTATAGCGGAGCATAAGGACATCACCATGACGGTGGTAGCTCCCGACGATCCGCTTGCGGCGGGACTTGTGGACTATCTGGAAGAACGCGGATTCCGCGCATTCGGTCCCAGGGCGAACGCCGCAATTATAGAAGGTTCAAAGGCGTTTTCCAAGCATCTTATGACCAAATACGGCATTCCCACCGCCGATTATAAGGAATTTACCGACTATGACGAGGCTGCCGAATACGTCAGGGGCGCGGAGTATCCCCTTGTAGTCAAAGCGGACGGACTTGCCCTCGGTAAGGGCGTTATCATCTGCCAGAACGCGCAGGAGGGCGAAGAAGCCGTGCGCGAAATGATGGTGGATAAGAAGTTCAAGGACGCCGGCAAGAAGATAATAGTCGAAGAATTCCTCACGGGCAAGGAAGTTTCCGTACTCTGCTTTACCGACGGGCAGACTATCGTGCCCATGGTATCTTCCCAGGACCACAAGCGCGCGCATGACAACGACGAGGGACTGAATACGGGCGGTATGGGCACTTTCTCGCCCTCAAAAGTATACACGCCCCAGCTTGCCGACGCGGTGTACCGCGACATAATCCTGCCCACCATGAACGCTATGAACTGCGAGGGCAGACCTTTTAAGGGCGTGCTTTATTTCGGACTTATGATAACCAAAAAGGGCGCGAAAGTGCTGGAATACAACGCGCGTTTCGGCGATCCCGAAACGCAGGTCGTTCTGCCCAGGCTTAAAACCGACCTTTACGAGATTTTCGACGCAATTATCGACGGCCGCCTTTCCGACGTAGACATTCAATGGACGGACGACGCCTGCGTGTGCGTTATACTTGCGAGCGGCGGCTATCCCGAAAGCTATAAAAAAGGCGTTCCGATCGCCATAGGAAAACTGCCCGAAGATATTGTACTCTATCATGCGGGAACCGCATTTAAGGACGGGAAACTCGTAACTTCCGGCGGCAGGGTGATAGGAGTAACCGCAAAGGGCAAGGATATAGAAGAAGCGCGCAAAAAGGCGTACGACGCCATAAAGAATATTCACTTCGACGGAATGTTCTACCGCCACGACATAGGCATCAAACTTTAAGAGGACAGTATGGTAAAAAGGATTTACGTTGAAAAGAAAAAGGGCTGTGACGTCGCCGCCGCCAAGACGAAGGCGGATATCCTCGGCGTGCTCGGTATCGAAGTAAAGGACGTACGTCAATTTATCAGATACGACATCGAGGGACTGGAAGAAGATATTTTCGAAAAAGCTCTGAATACCATATTCAGCGAACCGCCGGTAGACAACGTATATATCGGCGAATTGCCCGAAATGGACGGGTATAAACTGCTTGTAACCGAATATCTGCCCGGTCAGTACGACCAGCGCGCGGACAGCGCAATGCAGTGCGTACAGCTGCTTTCCATGCGTACCCGTCCGCTTATAAAGTGCGCGACCGTGTATGCCTTTGCAGGCGCGGGCGTCGGGGATATGGACAAGATAAAGCACTATCTCATCAACCCCGTGGACAGCCGCGAGGGAGATATGGTCTTGCCCGAAACGCTGGTGCAGGTAACCGAGCCCAATCTGACCGTGCCCGAAGTGGAAGGATTTACGGACTTTGACGACGAACAGATAGCCGCTTATCACGCTTCCCAGGGCTTTGCGATGAGCGTAGAAGATTTGAAATTCGTGCGCGACTATTTCAGGGGCGAAGGCAGGGTACCTACCTTTACCGAATTGAAGGTTATAGACACCTATTGGTCGGACCATTGCCGCCACACCACTTTCGCCACGGAACTTACTGATATAAAGATAAACAGCGACAATCCCCATCTGCGCATCGCGCTGAACGAGTATAAAAAGCTGTTCAAGAAGTTCAACGCTTCCCGTGCGGATAAGTATGTGTGCATGATGGATATAGCCACCATAGCCGTAAAAGAGCTGAAAGCGAGCGGCAAGTTGGATAATCTGGACGTAAGCGACGAAATCAACGCCTGCTCGGTGGAAGTGGACGTGGACAACGACGGCGAAACGGAAAAGTGGCTGATAATGTTCAAAAACGAAACGCATAACCACCCCACGGAGATAGAGCCTTTCGGCGGAGCCGCCACTTGTCTGGGCGGAGCCATACGCGATCCGCTTTCGGGCAGGACGTACGTCTACCAGGCGATGCGCGTGACGGGCTGCGCCGACCCCAGGGAGAGCGTTTCCGCAACTCTGCCCGGCAAACTTCCCCAGCGCGTGATAACCAAGACTGCGGCGGCGGGATATTCCAGCTACGGCAACCAGATAGGTCTTGCCACGGGACTCGTGGCGGAGATGTACCACCCCGATTACAAAGCAAAAAGGCTGGAAACAGGCTACGTTATAGGCGGCAACAAAAAGGAAAATATCGTAAGGCGCAAGCCCGTCGAAGGTGACGTGATAGTGCTTTTGGGCGGTGATACCGGCCGCGACGGCTGCGGCGGCGCTACGGGTTCGTCCAAGGCGCACACCAAGACGTCCGTCGAAACGTGCGGCGCGGAAGTGCAGAAGGGTAATCCTCCCACCGAACGCAAAATTCAAAGGCTTTTCCGTAATCCCGAAGTGAGCAAGCTCATTGTCAAGTGCAACGACTTCGGCGCGGGCGGCGTTTCCGTGGCTATCGGCGAACTTGCCGACAGTCTGGATATATTCCTGGATAAAGTTCCGAAAAAGTACGACGGTCTGAGCGGCACGGAACTTGCCATATCCGAATCGCAGGAGCGTATGGCGGTAGTGCTCGGCAAGGACGACGTGGATAAATTCATCAACTTTGCAAAGCAGGAAAACCTGTCCGCTACCGCGGTGGCAGAAGTCAAGGACAACGGCTATATGCGTATGTATTACGCCGGGCGTTGCATTGTTGAGTTAAAGCGCGAATTCCTGAACACAAACGGCGTAAAGCAGCGCCAGAAAGCGGTTGTGAACGATAACGTTACCGAATATCTGAAAACGCCTTCGCCTATGGCGAAAGTATACCTCGAAGGGGGCGACGTCAAGGGCGCCATTCTCTCCGAAATGGGCAGACTTAACGTGTGCAGTACTAAGGGGCTGGGCGAAATGTTCGACTCTACGATAGGCGCGGCAAGCGTTATCATGCCTTTCGGCGGCAAATACCAGCTTACTCCCGCAATAGCCATGGCGGCAAAACCGCCCGTAAGCGGCAGGACGGACACGGCTACGGTATCCACTTACGGCTGCTCCCCCATGCTTTTGAGCAGTTCTCCTTTTACCGGAGCGGTCTATTCCATAGTTACCGCCGTTTCCAAGCAGATTGCGACCGGCGTGCCTATGGAGACAATCAGGCTTACGTTGCAGGAGTTCTTCAAAAAGCTTGGGACAGACCCCGAAAGATGGGGCGAGCCGGTGGGCGCGCTTCTCGGCGCACTCCACGCACAGATCAACCTGGGGCTGGGTGCAATCGGCGGTAAGGACAGCATGAGCGGTTCTTTTGAAAATCTCGACGTACCTCCCACGCTGATTGCGTTTGCAATGGGTATAGGCAAGGCGAGTAAACTGCTCACGAACACTTTTGAAGAAGGCGGCTTTACCCGCATATACAGGGTGCCCGTTCCCAGGGACGCGGCAGGTATCCCTGATTTTCCCAAGCTGGTGAAGATGTACCGCATGATAACCAAGGGCATAGAAGCGGGCGATATCCAGGCGGCGACCGTGGTCGAAGAGGGCGGCGCGGTTTGCGCGGTGCTTAAAGCGTGCGCGGGCAATATGCTCGGTACCACGTGGACGGCGGTTACTCCCGATATGTTCGCGCCCGCGTTCGGCGACTTTATCGTGCTGGCGAAGAACAGAACCAGACTGCGCTCTTATAACGCGGAGCTTATCGCAAAACTCAACGGCACCCACACAATGAAAATAGCGCAGGGCGGAATATCCGTAAAGATGAGCGAAATAACCAAGGCGTTCACTTCAGCCCTTGAAGGAGTCTTCCCGTCCGTGGCGCCGGCAAGCGGTGAGGTTAAAAATCTCATATGTTGCGCCGCCAAAAAGTCGGGCACGGCGAAAATCGCACGCCCCAGAGTGCTTATTCCCGTATTCCCCGGTACGAACTGCGAATACGACACCGCACGCGCGTTTGAAAGGGCGGGAGCGGTTGCGAATACGTTCATCATACGTAACCAAAGCGCGGCGGACATAGAAGAAAGCGCGAAAGAGCTTATAAAGGCGATAGAACAAAGCCAGATTATCGCATTCCCCGGCGGTTTCAGCGGCGGCGACGAACCGGACGGAAGCGGTAAATTTATCGCAACCACGTTCCGCAATCCCGCAATCGCGGAGGCGGTAATGAAGATGCTTTACGAACGCGACGGACTTGCGCTGGGTATATGCAACGGCTTCCAGGCGCTTATCAAACTGGGGCTTGTGCCGTTCGGCGACATACGCGAACAGACTGCGGACGCGCCTACGCTCACTTTCAATAATATATCGCGCCACGTTTCCACAATCACGCGTATCCGTGTGGCTACCAACAAGTCGCCCTGGCTTTACGGCGTGCACGTTGACGACGTGTTCAACGTACCCGTCAGCCACGGTGAAGGTAAGTTCGTTGCTTCCGCCGAACAGCTGCGAAAGCTCATAGATAACGGTCAGGTTGCCACGCAATACGTGGATTTGCAGAACAACGCGACAATGGTCAGTCCTTTCAATCCGAACGGCTCCATGATGGGTATAGAAGGCATAATCAGCCCCGACGGCAGGGTGCTGGGCAAGATGGGACACAGCGAACGCCGCGACGAAAATCTTTATAAGAACGTTCCCGGCAACTACGATATGAAGATATTCGAAAGCGGAGTGAACTACTTCTCGTAATGCAAGTAACGGATATTACCGAGCAAAAGAAAATAACCGGCAGGCTCAATCTTTTTATAGACGGAGCATACTATTGTTCAATCGCGGCGCGCCTCGTAGAGGAGCGCCGTGTATATATCGGAATGGATATTTCCGCGGAAGAGCTGGATAGAATTATCTTTGAAAGCGACCGTCAGAAGGCGTTTGATTACGCCTGCGCATATGTGGGTAAACACCCGTCCACGGAAAAAGCGGTGAAGGAAAAACTTTACGGAAGAGGGTATGGCAAAGCGGTGGTGGAACATGTGCTCGCCAAGCTGAAGGATTACGGCTTTGTGGACGACAAATCGTATGCTTTGGATTACTTCGAAGCTAAAAAGAGTAGTTGCGGCACAAGAAAAATAGCCGTTAAACTGCGGGAAAAGGGCGTGAGCGAGGAAGATATTGCGGGAATATATCTGCAAGAAGATAAAGGAGAAATGCTGAAATCCGCTTTAAGAGCGACTAAACGGCATAAAGGCGATAAACTTCCCGACGAAAAATATCTCGCAAGGTTGCACCGTTTCCTGGCGTCGCGCGGCTACGATTACGATATAATTTCAAAGTGCATATCTTATGCCAAAGGGGAAAGCAATGAGGATATTGACTAACGGACAAATGCGCCTTGCCGACAGACAGACGATAGAAGGCGGTGTGAGCGGCTTTGAACTTATGCGCCGCGCCGGTGCGGCGATTGCGGAATGCGCAGATTTTTCCGGCAGAAAGACTTATATCATATGCGGTAAGGGAAATAACGGCGGCGACGGATACTCTCTTGCCGCTGTTTTACTGTCAAGAGGTTGCGACGTGACCGTTTTCAAAACGGACGAACCGAAGGGCGACAGCGCGGCTTTTTCGGAAATTTACAAGAATAAGGGTGGCAGAGAATTTGCCGCGACCGAATGCGATTATAAGTGCGATATTTTGGTTGACTGTCTGTTCGGTACGGGCTTTCACGGCGAGGCGGACGACGTTTACGCCGAAATAATAGATAAAATCAACGAAAGCGGAGCTTTTGTCGTGAGCGCAGACATTCCCAGCGGACTTAACGGGGATAACGGCAGGGGCGGAAAATGCGTGAACGCCGATATTACGGTAGCCATTCAGGCGGCAAAACTCGGACATTTTCTTGGCAAAGGCAAGGACGTATGCGGAAAGCTGATAATAAAGGATATTGGCATAGATTGTAAGGATACGGGCGCGCTTGCGGTCGATGAAAAATTCTGCGCCCGCTTTTTTCCTCCGCGCAGGAACGATTCCAATAAGGGCAGTTACGGCAGATGCGCAATCATCGGCGGAAGCAAAAATTATCCCGGGGCAATTAAGCTTGCGGATATGGGGCTTGCCGCGCTTCAATCGGGGTGCGGACTTTGTACGGTTGCGGCTCCCGAATTTTTAATTCCCGCGCTTTCCGCCGCTGTGGTGGAAAACACGCTGTTCCCCCTGGATGACGACGGCAGGGGAATTTGCTATAACAAAGAGCAGATAGACGAACTTGCGAGTATGATGAAATGCGTTGCGATAGGTCCCGGCATAGGCGGCGGCTATAAGGAAATATTGCGCGTTATCGCCGATCTTGCGAGCAGAAATATTAAACTGATTATCGACGCGGACGGGCTTAACTGTCTTGCAAACGATATATCCGTGCTGGATAACCATATCGCGGACATACTCCTTACCCCGCACCCTATGGAAATGGCGCGCCTTAATAAACTTGCGCTCGACCAGGTGTTGGAAGCGCCGCTAGCTGTCGCGGAAAATTTTGCAAAAAAGTACGGCGTTACCGTACTTTTGAAAGGCTCTGCAACAATCGTAACGGACGGAGAGAAGGCGTATGTCATGAAGGACGGCGGACCGTATCTCGCCAAGGGCGGTAGCGGCGACGTGCTTACCGGCGTTATAACCGGCATAGCCGCACGCGGATATTCTCTTGCGGAAAGCGCCGCCGTCGGTTCGTATCTGTGCGCCATGGCGGGCAAGAGGGTAAGCAGCCGCATAGGCGAGTACGGCACGCTTCCTTCGCAGGTGGCGAGCGAGATAAAGAGGATCACGGACGAATTCGGCGTATAAGGTATAACATTTGCTTCGGTGTCAAAAATAACAATGTCCCGCGGAAATACGTATAATGTACGGGACGAAGTTATCGGAGATACCTATGGTAAAGAGAGGAGAATTATATTATGCGGATTTAAGTCCGGTTATCGGAAGCGAGCAGGGCGGCGTTCGCCCAGTGCTTGTCGTTCAGAACGACGTGGGGAACAAGTACAGCCCCACGGTTATAGCCGCCGCCGTCACAAGTAAAATAGATAAGGCGAAACTGCCCACGCATATCGAGCTTTCCGCCCGCGAATACGGACTGAGCAAGGATTCTGTAGTACTGCTCGAACAGATAAGAACGCTTGACAAAACGCGCCTGAAAGAGCGTATAGGTCAGGTTTCCGCCGACAAGATGCGCAAGATAAACGAAGCCCTACTTGTCAGCCTGGGATTTTACGGATAATATAGATAAGTGTCCATTACTTTACGCTTTCTATATTTATATGGCTAAATTGACAACACGTATATGCGTAACTTTTCGTTATTAAACTACTTCTTAACGATTTAGGGCAATGTTTTACCTTTTTCCCCTTTACTATTTCCCTTTTATATTATATAATATTTATAAGTGCTGATGTGCTTCCGCATATGCGGTTCCACGGCGGTGCTTTATACTTATAAGAGAGGGAATTATGAACAAGATCAGTCAATTGTTACATAAGGTGTTCATGACCGACCCGAACGACAAAGAGGGCATGCAGCCCGGCGAAGCGATAAGCTATTCGCTCTGCGGTTTCGGACAGAACCTTATTTCAGCAATCGTAAGTTCCTACCTGACTTACTATCTGACCGACGGTTTGATGATAGCATCGACCGCAGTCGGTTTTATTATGCTCGGCACGCGTATATTTGACGCATTCAACGACCCGATAATGGGTACGATAGTCGACCATACGCACAGCAGATGGGGCAAGAGCAGACCGTACGTGCTTTTTGCGGTAATTCCGATAGCAATTCTTACGATAATGTGCTTCTTGCCTTACAATCTTTGGGGGTTACCTTTCGGTAATGAGGTTGATGGTTGGAAAACAATAACCATTGTAACGGTCTTTTATGTGCTTTGGTCTATTGCTTATACGGCGGTCGACGTTCCTTATTGGAGTCTGGCGACTTCTATGACGTCAAACACCGATCAGCGCGGTATAATGCTGACCGTTGCAAGGCTGCTCTGTACCGTAGGTTCCGGCGTTGTGTCCATAGTCGTTCCTCCTATCGCAGACGCTATTACAAGCCCGTATTACACTGTCAATGAACAAACCGGCATGAAAGAATATATCGGCAACTATACCGCAGACAACGTTGCGGCGGCATTGCAGAAATACTATGTAATAATCGTTATCGCAATAGTGATAATAGCCATTCCCTTCTTCTATATCGGTTTCAAGAACAGCAAGGAGAGATTCTACAATCCCGAGCAAACTCTTACGCTTAAGGAAAATCTCAGCCTGCTGTTCAAAAATAAGCCTCTGCTTCTGATAGTCATCGCAGGTATTCTGGGCGGCGGCAAGACGCTGTATCTTTACAGCACGATGTACGTTTCCCAGTACTGCTTCAATACGACTGCGTGGGCGACGCTGTTTACAATGGCGGCGGTTCCCGGCGGACTTATTGCAAGTTTGCTCGTTCCTCTGTGCACCAAGAGGTGGGGTAAAAGAAATACGTATATCATCTCCCATATAGTGGGCGGCGCGGTATTGATAGGCGCATACTTCCTCTGCAGATACGTAAAGGGCGGCGTAATCAACAATACTCCCGTACTCGTTATCTATATAATAGCGCTTGTCTTCGCGGGCGTTCCCCAGGGCTTTGCGAACATCATTACCTATGCTCAGATTGCCGACTGCATCGAGTATATGGAATGGAAGACGGGCAAGAGAGGCGAAGGCATCTGCTTTGCAATGCAGACGTTTATCAACAAAATCGGTATCGCTCTCGGCGCGGCGTTCACCTGCTTCGGTCTTGCGCTTGCGGGTATTGACGATCCTACGATGTGGGATGCAATGGGTACTGCTGAAAAAGAATCTGCCCAGCAGTTCCTTATCGGCGTAACGCTTATACTGCCCGGCGCAAGCATGATACTTTCGGCAATACCTTACTTCTTCTATCACTTCAATGAAGACGACCAGAGGCGTGTTGTTGCCGAGATAGCGGAGCGCAAGGCGGCGGCTCTTGCAGCCGAAGGCGCTGACGGCGGCAGCGTTGACGTCGGCAATATAGACGTCGGCGGCGACACCAAGGACGAGTAATTCAAATTACAGTCAAAAAATTCGTTAATGCAGTGTGCGGTAGTTGTTAAACTGCCGCACATTGTGGTATAATTAAACCAATATGGCATACGTATCGCTTTATCGTAGATTCAGACCCCAGACTTTCGACAAGGTTATCGGACAGGGGCATATAACCCGTACTTTGGGCAATCAGCTTAAAAGCGGGAATATCTCCCATGCGTATCTGTTCACCGGCTCGCGCGGTACGGGTAAAACTTCTGTTGCGAAAATTTTTGCAAGGGCGGTAAATTGCCTTCATCCGCTTGCGGACGGCTCACCCTGCGGCGAATGTGAAATTTGCAGGGAACTTTCCAATCCTGCCAATCTCGATATTCTGGAGATAGACGCCGCTTCCAATAACGGTGTGGATGAAATACGCAATCTGCGCGACAACGTGAAGTATATGCCGGCTGTCGCAAAATACAAGGTGTATATCGTAGATGAAGTGCACATGCTTTCCGCGGCGGCGTTCAATGCGCTTTTGAAAACGCTGGAAGAGCCGCCCGAACATGTTATTTTTATTTTGGCGACCACCGAGGTTCAGAAGATACCAGCGACAATTTTATCGCGTTGTATGCGTTTCGATTTCCGCCTGCTCACGATAGACGAGCTTGTCAAGCTGCTCATGAACGCTTTTGAAGGGGTGGGCAGAAAATACGAGCATGACGCTTTGGTGGCGCTTGCCCAGGCGGGTCAAGGCAGCGCGCGCGACACGCTGTCACTTGCGGATATGTGCGTTTCCTACTGTGAGGGCGAAATCACTTACGAACAGGTTATAGACGCGCTCGGTATCTGTTCGCCGGAACTGATTCTCAATATGACCGCCCATATTCTTCAGGGCGATGTCGACAGCGCCCTGCACGAACTGAACGATATGTATAAGCAGGGTAAGAGTATCGGAGGCATCAGCCGGGAAATCGCCGGCATGCTTTCCAATATAAGTTATGCGAAAAACTGCGTGGGCGCAAACTCTTTTCTCAAACTTACGGCAGATATGTACGGAAGAGTGAGAAAGGTAGCGGAAAGCGCGGAAAATGCGAAAATCCTGCATGCCATGGAAGTATTCTGTTACCTTGACGGAGAACTCAGATACAGCTCGCTTCCCAAAGTATTGCTCGAAATGGCCGTCATTAAGGCGTGCGAAATCTCGTCCGACTTTACCCAGGACGGAATTTTGAAGAGGATAAAAGCGCTTGAAGAGCGCGCAAGCAAAGGCTTTGCCCCCGCCGCGGGAGATAACGCGGAAGAAAGCGTTTCCGCCCCGACGCTGAACGGAGATAAAATTTGGGGCGAAATCATACACGAAGTGATTCGCGAAAATGCGTCCGTCCGCGTTCTGCTGGACTCCTATACGCCCAGTTGCGAATTGAAGGAAAATGTGCTGTACGCCTACTTTGCCGATGAAAACACCTGCAAGGTGATACAGACGGTTTCGGATATAATATTCGAAGCTATCAAAAGACGCTATCCCGATATTAACGAGCTCAAAATTTTGTCCGGGACTGCACGCACGCAGACGGATATGGAAATAGAAAAAATCAAGAACCTGGTCGGTGAAAACCGGGTATTTGTAACTGGAGGTAATTCAAATGGCTAAATTCGGCGGTTTCGGCGGCGGAATGAATATGCAGGCAATGATGAAGCAGGCACAGAAGATGCAGCAGGATATGCTCAAAGCGCAGGAAGAACTTGCGGAGCTTGAAGTGACCGGCAGTGCAGGCGGCGAGCTTGTGCAGGTAACGATGACTTGCGACAATAACGTTACCGCGGTCAGTATTAAACCGGAGGCCGTGGATCCCGATGACGTAGAAATGCTCGAAGATCTCATTGTTGCCGCTTTCAACGACGCTCAGAGCAAGGCTCAGCAGGAAAGAGATAAGCGCATGGGCGCGTTCGGTTCGTTGGGCGGGCTGATTTAATGGGTAAGGAAATCGAGCCTTTCAGCAGGCTTGTGGCTCAGCTTACAAAACTTCCCGGCGTCGGAGCGAAAACCGCGCAGCGTTACGCATACAGTATAATCCGTATGGACGAGAAGGACGTGGAAGAGTTTGCGGAGGCGATTGTCGATTGCAAAAAAAGCATTCACTATTGTTCCGTATGCGGCAATTACACCGATAAGGACGTATGCGACATATGCGCCGCGCGCGACAAATCGGTTATTTGCGTGGTCAAAGAGCCTAAAGATATCATAGCCATAGAACGCACGAAAGACTACGAGGGCGTTTACCACGTACTTCACGGTACGTTGAATCCTCTTGCCGGAATCGGTCCCGACGATATTTCCATAAAACAACTTCTTGGCAGACTGAACGGCGTTAAGGAGGTTATCCTTGCCACCAATCTGGACGTGGAAGGAGAGGCGACCGCCGTATACATCGCGCGCCTTATCAAACCTATGGGCATAAAAGTTACGCGGATAGCGGGCGGTATATCCATGAACAGCGATATAGAATACGCCGATGAAGTTTCCCTGGGCAGAGCTATGCTCAACAGGCAGGAGATTTAATGTCTGTACGGGTAGCGGTAATAGGCGCGGGGGCTTCGGGACTTTTTGCGGCGGCACAGCTGTTGAGGCTTGGCGCTAGTGCAGATATTTACGAACGCAACGACAGGGTCGGCAAAAAACTTTCCATAACCGGAAAGGGACGGTGCAACATTACAAATAAATGCACACCCGCCCAGGTTTTCGAAAACGTCGTTACCAATCCCAAATTTTTATTTTCCGCAATAAATTCATTTACTCCCGACGATACGATAGAATATTTTGAAAGTATCGGCGTCGCTACCAAAGTGGAGCGCGGACGGCGCGTTTTTCCGCAGTCGGACAGGGCGGCGGACGTTGTCAATGCGCTGGAACACGACGTAAAATCGCGCGGCGGAAACATTATCCTGAATACGCGGGTATCGGCGGTAAGACAGGAGAAAAACGGCGTTGAAGTGTTTTTTGATGGCGGCAGCGCGGAATACGACTGCGCCGTCGTCGCTACCGGAGGCGAAAGCTATAAGGGCACCGGTTCAACGGGGGACGGATATGCTTTCGCAAAAGCGCTCGGAAACAAAATCAATACTCCTAGGGCGGCTCTTGTTCCGATATATCTGAAAGACGACGTATCGACTTTGGCGGGACTTTCGCTCAGGAACGTAACCGTTACGGTATCTTCACCGGGGAAGCGGGATATTTCCATGTTCGGCGAAATGCTGTTTATGCACAGGGGCATCAGCGGACCTACGGTTCTTTCGCTGTCCAGTCTTTGCGCGGACAGGACGGACGGGCGCGGGAAGTTTTCTTCCGCCAAAGTTTTTATCGACCTGAAACCGGCTCTCGATAACGAAAAACTGGATAAAAGAATAATGCGCGATCTTTCCGACGGCAATACAAAGGCGGTAAAAAACGTTTTGCCTGCGCTTATGCCGAAGTCGCTCATTCCGTTCGTGCTGGCGCAGGCGGATATGTCGCAGAACAGGCGCGCGTGCGACATAACTTCCGCGGAACGCGAATCGCTTGTGCGTGCGGTAAAGGGACTGTCCTTTACGCCCGATTGTTTGGGAGGCGTAAACGAGGGAATAATAACCGCCGGCGGAGTGGACGTAAAACAAATAAATCCGCGCGATTGTTCGGATAAACTTGCCGAAAACGTCTATTTTATCGGTGAAGTGCTCGACGTCGACGCGCTTACGGGCGGTTATAATCTGCAGATAGCTTTTTCTACGGCGTATATTTGCGCCAAAGGTATAGCCGGAAAATATAATTTATCCGAATAACCTCTGCAAAGGCGGAGAAAACGTTTGAAAATATTTCCGTTTTATAATATAATGTACCTATGATAAATATAGCAATCGACGGACCTTCCGGCGCGGGGAAGAGCACCGTGGCAAAACTCGTCGCCGCGAAATTGGGAATCACTTATCTCGATACCGGCGCAATGTACCGCGCCTGCGCGCTTTATGCCGTAAGAAACGGCGTAAGCGTGGACGATGAAGAGGCGGTGAAGAAAATCCTTCCAAATATCCGCATTTCTTTTACCGGAGAAGGAGAGAGCAAAAAAATTCTTCTGAACGGAGAGGACGTTTCGTCCGCAATCAGAGAACATTACGTTTCAAAAGCCGCTTCCGATATATCGAAACTGCCTTCGGTGCGTGATTATCTGGTTGCGCAACAGCGCAAAATCGCAAGCGAAACGGACGTCGTTCTTGACGGAAGAGATATTACGAGCAACGTGCTTCCGCACGCGGAGTTCAAGTTTTTCCTTACGGCGTCGGCGGACGTACGCGCCATGCGCAGATATAAAGAACTTATCGCCCGCGGTGCGGAGATCGAATTTGAAAAGGTGAAGGCGGATATAATCGACAGGGATAAAAACGACAGCCAGCGCGCGTACGCGCCTCTCGTGCTTACTCCCGATTCAACGCTTATCGACAGCAGCGATATGTCGCCGGAGCAGGTGGCGGACTTGATTATATCCCGTGTATCGGACGGCAGGCGGGGGAGATAAAGCCTTCGGTCCGAAAGAAAAAACAGCGGCAGGTTAAGGAATGAGCGAAAAAACCGTAAATAAAAAAGGTAAAAAAAAGCATAGAATAAACTTATTTTCACGTTTTGTCGCCTTTTTGGCGCGACCTCTTCTTTGGTTGGTTTATCCGACCAAAATTCTCGGCAAGGAGCGCTTCCCCGGCGGTGGGGGATTGTGCGTGTGCAATCATTTTACGCCCATGGATGCAAACCCCATACTTTGCCGTCTTATCAAGAAGAACAGGCACGTCATGATTAAGGGGGAAATGTTCAAAAACAGACTTGTAGGCGACTTTTTGCGCGCAATGGGCGGAATCCCCGTCAGGCGCGGAGAGGCCGATCTCGCCGCCGTGAAAGAGGTTATGTCCGCACTGAAAAAGGGCGAGAAAGTCGTGGTTTTCCCCGAAGGTACGCGTAATACTTCAGGCGAAGACTTGCTTCCTCTGAAAAACGGCGTTGCGCTCATGGCGCTCAAAACGCGTTCTCAGGTAATTCCGTTAATGTATTACAACAAATCCGGATTTTTCAAAAAGAATTATCTGCTGGTGGGACACCCGTTCACATTCGACGAATATTACGATATGCCGTCGCACGAGATAGAGGACCGCGTTACCGCTCTGATGCGTGAAAAAATGATGGAAACAAGGCGTGAACTTATTGATATAGTGGAAAATTACAAAGGCAGTTATAAAAAATATCTCGCCGCGAAAGAGGGAAAATAGTGGATATAATAGTTGCGCCCGGCGCGGGATTTTGTTTCGGCGTTAAAAACGCGGTGTCCATAGCGGAAAATCTGGGCGCAAAAGCGTGCGTGCTCGGAGAACTTATCCATAACCGCACCGTGCTTAAAAAACTTGAAAGCAAAGGAGTCGTGACCGTATCTTCTCCCGACGCCTGCCCCGAAGGCAGGACTTTGGTCATCCGTTCGCACGGGGAAAGCAGGGCGGTATTCGACCGCATAAAAGAACTGGGAATAGAATATATCGACGCGACCTGTCCGTTTGTCAAAAAAATACACGAACTCATTGCAAAAGCCGGTAAAGACGGCAAAACGGTTATCATAATAGGCGACAAGGGCCACCCCGAGGTCGTGGGATCCGCCGGCTGGACGGAAGGCAGGTGCATTATCGTTTCCACGGAAGAAGAGGCGCTCAATCTTGACGTCGCCCCCGACGAGAAGTGCTGCAGCGTCGTTCAGACTACTTTTGACGCGCAATTATATAATAAAATTATAAAAATTATCGAAAACAAGTGCAAATCAGTTGAAATAAACCGCACGATTTGTTATACTACCTCACAGAGGCAGAAGGAGGCCGAAGAGCTTTCACGCTCTTGTGACGCCGTACTTGTGGTAGGGGACAGACATTCTTCCAATACGGGAAAACTTTATAAAATAGCCGCAAGCCGTTGCCCCCGAACCTATTTCGTCGAAAATATTGCCGATTTATCGGCGGTAGCAAAAAATATAACAAGGCTGGGAATAACAGCCGGAGCATCAACTCCGCAAGAGTTGATTGAGGAGGTAAAACAACAGATGAGTGAAACTCAGGAAAACAAGGCAATTGAAAACGTTGCCGAAACTACGCCCGTAGAACCTGCAGCGCAGGAAACGACCGCAGAAACAACCGAAGTAAAAGCTGTGGAAGAAACCGCAGTACAGTCCAACGCCAAAGAAGCCGAAGCTCCCGCAGCGAAGGAAGAAGCCAAGGCCGCTCCCAAGAAAGAGACGTTTGCCGAGCTTTTGGAAAAAAGCGAAAAGCACAGTTCAAGCGGACTGAAGGAAGGCAAACTTTATAAGGGATGCAAAGTCATCAATGCAACCGCGGACGGCATTTACATCAACTTCGGCGGAAAGAAAGACGGATTTATCGACAAAAAAGACGCCGAACTCGACGGTGTGGAATATGATCCCGCAAACTATCAGCCCAACGATTCCATCGACGCGATAGTCATAAGCAACAGCGGCAAGACGAACAAAGACGCAGTCGCATTCTCCAAGAAGATGGTCGACGAGCGCAAGAAGGTCAGGGAAGAAGCCGAAAAGGCTCTCCGCGGCAGCGAATTCAAGGCTACCGTATCCGAAGTGGTCAAGGGCGGACTTATCGCAAAAATGGAACCCTACACCATATTCATTCCCGCTTCCCAGATCAGAATCGGTTATGTGAACGACCTTGAGAAATATCTGGGCAAGACTCTCCGTCTGCGCATGATTCAGGCGAAGAAGAAGGGCGAGAACGCGGAAGGCGAAGAAGGAACCGAAACCGATCAGACCGAAATCAAAATCACCGGCAGACGCATTGTCGCTTCCCAGCGCGTTATTCTCGAAGAAGAAAAGGCGAGAAAGGAAGAAGAACTTTGGGCGTTTATGGAACCCGGAAAAATAGTCCAGGGCAAGGTTAAGCGTTTTGCCGAATTCGGCGCATTCGTAAACGTTCACGGCTACGACTGCCTTGCGCACATCTCCGACCTTTCCTATCACAAGATAGACAAGCCCGAAGAAGTGCTTGAAAAAGACAAGACGTACGACTTCGTCATTCTCAAAGTTGACAGGGAAAACGGAAGGGTATCTCTCGGCTACAAGCAGTTGCAGAAGAAGCCTTACGAAATCGCCGCGGAAAAGTTCCCCGTGGGAACAGTTATAACCGGCACCGTGAGAAGCGTATTCCCTTACGGAGCGTTCGTTCTCATCGACCAGGACGTTGACGGACTTATTCCCGTGGCGGAAATCTCCCATTCTTATACCAAGGACGCTACCCAGGTGTTCAAAGTGGGCGATGAAGTTACCGCGAAGATAATCAAGTTCGAAGACAACAAGATAACCCTTTCCATCAAGGCTCTCACTCCCGAAAAGGTCGAAGCGGAAGAAGTAGAGATAACCGACGAAGAATATCAGGAAGCTAAGGAAAAGCGCGCAAGCAAGAACGCCTCCAAATTCGATCGCTCGGCTACGCACGCCGCTCCCAAGAAAAAGAAGGCCGTCCGCGAAGCGGGCGAACCCGAAACCGGCTCCTGGAAGGCGGGCGATTCCACCAACGCTACTCTGGGCGACCTCTTCAAGGGTCTGAACTTCGATTTCGAAGACGAAAAGAAGGAAGGCAAGAAGGAAGACTAAGGGCAAAATACCTGTTTTATAAGCAGTATAAATCGGGCGGCAATGCCGCCCGAAAAAATGTCAAAAAAACCGCGAAAAACTCTTGACATTTTCACATATATATTGTATTATTTAACAGTCGCAAGTCACCGCGGACATCTCGGTAGGCGACAGGGAACACTGTTCCGCCGCGATATGTCGTGGGCCATTAGCTCAGTTGGTTAGAGCAACCGGCTCATAACCGGTCGGTCCAAGGTTCGAGTCCTTGATGGCCCACCAAGAGTACACTGCATATAATATCTGGCTCGGTAGTTCAGCTGGTTAGAACGCTAGCCTGTCACGCTAGAGGTCGTGGGTTCGAGCCCCATCCGAGTCGCCAAAAACAATATATGAGCGATAGCAATATCGCTCATAAATATGCCTCGGTAGCTCAGTCGGTAGAGCAGGGGACTGAAAATCCCCGTGTCGGTGGTTCGATTCCGCCCCGAGGCACCACTACAGATTATATGCTGGTGTAGCTCAACTGGCAGAGCAGCTGATTTGTAATCAGCAGGTTGATGGTTCGATTCCGTTCACCAGCTCCAGACAATTGAATATATGGGTAGGTTCCCGAGTGGCCAAAGGGAGCAGACTGTAAATCTGCCAGCTCAGCTTTCGGTGGTTCGAATCCACCCCTGCCCACCAACGCATCTTGATATTACTTCAAGGTGCGTTTATTTTTTTGCTTGCAAAACCGGGTAATCCGATTTGTATGATAAAATGGTGTCAATCTTGTATATGTCATATATTATGACAGCTTATAAAAATTTGATTGAGCGTATTTTGTGTGTTATAATTAAATAGATACGATAAGTAATCAGGAGCAATGAATATGCAATACGGTCCCGATCCGAATAAGGTTTTTCCGAACGAAAATATTCGCAGTCTTTGTTTTATAAAAAACGTCGTTAAACGTCCGAATATAATCGTAGGTGATTATACTTATTACGACGATGAAAACGGTGCGGAGGAGTTTGAAAAACACGTAACGCACCACTATGAGTTTATAGGCGACAAACTCATTATAGGTAAGTTCTGCTCGATAGGCAAAGGCGTGGAATTTATTATGAACGGCGCGAACCATCGCATGAATACTTTCACGGCATATCCGTTCAATATACTCGGCAACGGATGGGAGAAGGTTACGCCCGCTTTGAACGAGTTGCCGCTGAAAGGCGACACGATTGTCGGCAACGACGTCTGGATAGGTCAGAACGTGACGGTTCTTCCGGGCGTTCATATCGGCGACGGAGCGATTATCGGAGCAAACACGGTTGTGTCGCACGACGTGCCTCCTTATACGATTGCGGCGGGCAATCCCGTAAGACAAATCAGGAAACGTTTTGACGGGGAAACAATCGAGTTTTTACTGCAATTGAAATGGTGGGACTGGTCCGCACGGAAAATATCCGATAATCTTAAAGCACTATGCGGCGGAGATATTGCCGAATTGAGGAAATTGTTATAAGCACTTTATATCGTCATTACGCTGAATACGGACTGAAACGGATTTTCCTCAAAGGCGCTTTCGTTGCATATTGACATATCCCGCTTTTTACTATATTATATTTGCGGAGGATATTATGGAAAGACCGAATATACCGCTCAATTGTTTTTTCAAGGGAAGTTATAACCCCGCTTATTATCACGATATAAGACAGGCAAAGGATAAGTGCTGGCAATATAACAACCTGCACCCGAACGATGACGCAGGACACGATAAAATACTGCGTGAATTATTCGGCAAGGTCGGTAAGGAAGCGACCGTCGTTGCGCCGTTCTGGTGCGATTACGGCTATCATATTGAAGCGGGCGACTATTTTTACGCGAACCATAACGTCATTATGCAGGACGGCGGCGGCATTAAATTCGGCGATTACGTGTTTATTGCACCCAACGTACTGCTTACAACCGCCGAACACGCGCTCGATCCGCAAATGCGCATGGACGGAGTGGAGATTGCAAAGCCGATCACCATAGGCAATAACGTGTGGATAGGTTCGGGAGCGGTAATTCTGGCAGGGACAACTATCGGCGACAATACTGTCATTGGCGCCGGGAGCGTAGTGAAAGGGAATATTCCTTCCGGTGTGGTGGCGGCGGGGGTGCCTTGCAGAGTGATACGCGAAATAACAGAAGCGGACAGGCATACCTATCCTTATTACGAAGGTACGTATTGATTGAACATTAAAGACCATACTATGGTTATATGGAGTATTGTGTTATGTATGAATATGATTTGAACGACGTTATAAACGATGCTTCCTCGGTGGAAATATACGTTGACGGCGTAAAAGAAATACTTGCCCCCGACAAGGCGGACGAAGTCAAAAGCTGTATAATACGGATGAATGAAGGCGGCTATGAAATGCCTGGTTACGGAGTGAGCATAGACTCGCTGACACGGCAGGAACTTAAAAGCGGCGTATGGGTCAGGCTGGTGTATCCCGAAAGAGTATATCGCGGCGAAATCCCCTTTGAATCGCTGCTTATCAAAGTCGATAAGGAATATTGCGGATACAATCTTATGCGTGAATATGAGGGCAAATATCAAGGCAGAGTCTTTTACTTCAATCTACAACCGGGAAAAACCATGGAACCTCTTTACAGTTTGTTGTGCGGATAAATTTTCATAATCCGTTATAATTTTATCCATTTCGACAATAATTACCGCGATGTTACATCGCGGTTTTTTTATAATGAAACAAGCGAGGGCGATATGCAGGTAAATATATATAATAAAGGAATATATACGGTTGCGGGTTTAAGCGGGGAACTGGACGAATGTGCCGCCGCGGAACTCAGGCGCAAGCTGGACGAAGGGCTGGCCGTTCCGGGCGTGCAGAAAAATATCCTGTTCGATATGGGAGGCGTTTCGTTTATGGACAGCACGGGAATAGGCGTTCTGCTGGGCAGATACAAGCTGCTTAAACAGCGCGGTAAAAATATGTTCATTTGCAACGTAAATACGCAGATGGACAGAATTCTGCGCACTACGGGAATATATACGATAATGCGAAAGGTGAGCGTATGAACAGGGTAAATAAATTCAATATGCGTTTGAGCGCGCTAAGCGAAAACGAGAGCTTCGCCCGCTCGTGCGTAGCGGCGTTTTGTCTGCCGCTCAATCCGACTCTGGATGAAATAAACGATGTGAAAACGGCTGTTTCGGAAGCCGTCACAAATTGCATAGTTCACGCTTATCAGGGCGCTGAAGATAAATACATAGATATGAGCGTTACCGCTGAGGAATGCGGCAGACTGACCGTTGTCATATCCGACAACGGGTGCGGCATCGACGACGTGGAACAGGCGCTTCAACCTTTTTACACGACAAAGGCGGACGATGAGCGCAGCGGAATGGGATTTACCATTATGAGTACGTTCATGGACGAAATGCTCGTCACTTCGGAAAAAGGCAAGGGAACGCAGGTGTCTATGACTAAATTTATCAGAGGTGCCCGAAATGCTGACTCACGAACAGACTCTTCAACTGATTGAAAGCGCAAAAAGCGGCGATGAAACCGCTAAAACCACGCTTATATCGGAAAACATGCCGTTGATCAAGAGTATCGTCAAGCGTTACGGCAACGTACACGTCGAATATGAGGATTTAATGCAGTTGGGCGCAATGGGATTGATAAAAGCGGTCAACAACTTCGATTTGTCTTATAACGTGAAGTTTTCCACTTACGCCGTTCCCATGATAGCCGGCGAAATAAAGAGGTTTATCCGCGACGACGGCGCCGTAAAGGTCAGCAGAGCGTTGAAAACTCTTTCAATGAAACTGCACGCGTATATAGACGATTACGTGCAGACCAACGGCGAAAATCCTTCCGTTGACAAACTTGCGGAAGTATTCGGCGCGGATAAGCAGGAGATAGTATTTGCATTGGACAGCAACAAATATCCGGTGTCCATATATGAAAAGTTCGATGAAGAAAGCTCGGGGAGCATAATAGACCGTTTGCCGGCAAAAGGCAACGGTGACGAGCTGATAGACAGCATATTACTTAAAAAAATGCTTTCGGAGTTGCCGGAACGCGAAAAAACGGTTATAAAACTGAGATATTATAAGGATATGACGCAGAGCGAGATAGCCAGGATTCTGGGCGTTTCCCAGGTGCAGGTTTCCAGAATAGAATCCAAAGTCATATCCAAGATGAGACAGCAATTGGCATGATATGCGTCATTGCGGCGAAATCAGCCGATAACATGGTATTTGCCTGAATTATCGCGCGCGCAAATCAAGCGGGTAAGTCGCGGATATTTTTTCGCCGTCGCCGCGTATATAATAAACTTCGACGATATATCTCGGAGCGAACAAGACGTCTGAACGGTGCACAACGGCAAAATTGCCCGATTCCGTTCCGCAGCCGAACTCGGCAAGTATGCAATCTCCGCTGAAATAGTCGCGTTTTATAACGGTATAGCGCAGTCTCGGATCCGTCTGCATCAAAACGTTTATTATATTTCCGGCATTTTCCACGGTTACTTCAGGCTTTTTCAGAAAGGTAAACGAGTTATTTCTCTCTTTCGGCAAGTGCCTGACGGAAAATAATTCGCGTCTGACGGCGTATTCAGGCGCTGAGGAATCGGCTAGAACTACGCGCCCGCAGGTATATTCGAAAGAATCAATCATAATTGGTTTTACGGTACTTGGCACGGGAAACTCGTTTTTTGCGGCGTCTGAGCGCAAAAAATAGTTTTTTGCCATAAGAGTAGGCGAGCCTCCGCCCGTTATGCCTGCGGGAAGCATACCGCTTTGCTCTCCGGACATATTCCCTTGCCAGAATACCGCGGTTTCCGACGTGGTATAGGACACGTTATAGACATCGGTATTGTAATTTTTGTCGCTGGCGGATACCGTTCCCGTTTTGGAAGCTATTGGGAATTTCAATCCGGAAAGTTTTTTGGCGCTTCCTGCCTTTGCCGTATCGGCGAGCATATCCGTAATCAGGTATGCCGTATCCGCCCCGAAAACCTGTCTTGCGGCGTTTCCGCGCCGGTACAATACTTCTCCTTCGGAATTTTTAATCTGTCTGACAAAAGCATGCGGTATAAACTTGCCGTCGCGGGCAAAAGCAGAGTATGCCGCGGCAATATTGGTAATATTCGTGCCGTAAGTCATGCCGCCCAACGCCGTGGCAAAATTGTAATCGCTGTCTTCCGTTTCAATACCGAGCTTGGGAAGATAAGAGCAAGCCTTCTCAACGCCCACCATGCTCATAACTTCCACGGCGGGGACGTTGAGGGAAAGCATCAGACTTTCACGCACGCTTATCATTCCGTAATATTCGTCCTTATAATTATTCGGCGAGTATCCCGAAAAATCTTTTTTTCGGTCGTCTATAATAGTTGCGGGGTAAACCGCGCCGCAGTCCAAGGCGGGAGCATAGCTTACAAGAGGTTTCAACGTAGACCCGGGCTGACGTCTGGTTTCCGGCGAATAGCCGCAATTCGAATAAAACGCCTTTATACCGCCCGAAGAATTATCAAGTACGACAGCCGCACAGTCAGGAAGTTCGCCTCCTGCGTTTTTAAGGGTAAGGGCAGGGTTGGACATTATCTTTTCGACAACGTTCCGGGCGTCTTTATCAAGGTATGTTTCAATGGTATAATCACCCGAAAGTAGCTGTTCCGGTGAAATATCCAGTACGGAGCAGGATTCCTTAATGGAATATTCTAGAAAATAAATTGCCGAATTATTCTCTATTATATCATTTTTTATAATTATATCGAATTTTTTTGCCTTTTCATACTCATTCTGATCTATCGCTCCTTCCTTAGCCATTATATCCAGAACAAGGTCTTTCCGCTCGTTCGACCGTGTAAAATTATTTATCGGATTATACCTTGTCGGACTCTTTACTATTCCCGCGAGCATTGCGCATTCCGCCGTATTCAATTGCGAAAGTTCTTTTCCGAAAAATCTTCTTGCGGCGTTCTTTACCCCGTATTCTCCGCTTCCGAAGTAGAGCATATTCAGATACATTGTAAGAATTTCGTCTTTCGTATACATCTTTTCCAGCTTTATCGCCAGACGCGCTTCCGAAATTTTTCGTCCGAAACTTTTTTCCGAAGTAAGATGGGTGTTTTTTACCAGCTGCTGGGTTATCGTGGACGCCCCCTCTTTAATGCTTCCCGCAGCGATATTTTTTATTGCGGCTTTACCCATTCTCAAATAATCCACTCCGTGATGGGAGTAAAAACGTTTGTCTTCCAAGGTTACGAAAGCCTTTTTCAGTATATCCGGTATTTCTTCTGAAGAAGCATATACGTCGTATTTTTCGGGAAGCTCGACGTACTGTCCTGCATTATCGGTTATTTTCAGTCCCGACGGCGTAAAGTTAAGTTTTGCGGCGTCAATCTGCTCGCCGCCCGTATGGAGAATTATAATTCCCGTGCATACCGCAATCAACGCCAGCGCCACAGGCACTGAAATTACGATTATCAACGCTTTCTTCCACGGGAATTTTCCGGCTTTTTTATTCTTGCTTTTTTCCATACCTTTTTTATATATAAATAACGCGCATTTGGTTGAAAATTATCTCGTTTACGGCTATAATTGTTATATGCAAAAGTATAAGATTATTACATACGGATGTCAGATGAATTTGCACGAATCGGAAAAAGCCGCCGGCATTTTGAGATCTCTCGGCTACGAAGAGTGCGACAGGGAAGAAGACGCGGATATTATTTTATTCAATACTTGTTGTATCAGAGATAATGCGGAACGCCGTGCAAAAGGCAATATCGGCGCCGCAAAAGTATTCAAGCGGAATAATCCCGATCTTATAATCGCGGTTATGGGCTGTATGACCCAGCAGGATTCCGCCGGAGAAGCCATGGCGAAGAAGTTCCCGTTCGTCGATATCATTCTCGGCACTAATAATTTGGATAAATTGGCTGAATGTGTCGAAAAAGTCCGTAACAGCCGTAAACGGAGCGTGCTTATCGACCCGTGCGCCACGCCGGAAATCCGTGAAGATACGCCCGTGTTCAGAACGAGCGGCACAAACGCCTGGCTGAATATTATGTACGGCTGTAATAATTTCTGTACATATTGCATAGTTCCCTACGTGCGCGGCAGGGAGCGCAGCCGCACGCCTGAAAACGTGATGAATGAATTCAACCGTCTTATCGACGAGGGGTATAAAGAAATTACGTTGCTCGGTCAGAACGTCAACTCTTACGGCAAAGATTTGGGCATGACGAACGGATTCGCGCTTCTTTTGGAGAAGATAGCCGCTGTCCGCGGTGACTTCCGCGTGCGTTTCATGACTTCGCATCCGAAAGATTTCAACGCGGATATAGCCGACGTGATAGCTTCGTCAAAAAATATCTGCAACAATATTCATCTGCCGGTGCAATCCGGTTCCGACAAGATATTGAAACTTATGAACAGGCATTACACGCGCGATTATTATATGTCGCTTATACAGATGATACGCAGTAAGATGCCCGATTGCGGAATTACAAGCGACATTATGGTCGGATTTCCGTATGAAGATGATGAAGATTTTGCCGATACGTTGGATCTTGTGAATAAAGTGCGGTATTCCGGCGCGTTTACATTCGTATATTCGCCGAGAAAGGGCACTCCCGCGGCAGATATGCCCCAAGTTCCGCCGGAAGTTTCCAAGCGCAGAATTATCGAACTTGTAAACACCCAGAACAAAATAGTCAAAGAGATATCCAAAACGTTCGAAGGCAAGGTGCTGCGCGTATTATGCGAAGACCTGGCGCCGAAAGGCGAAGGAAAAGTGTGCGGCAGAAGCGAGTGCGGCAGAATGGTGACGTTTGACGGCGATAAGCATAGCATAGGAAATTTTTACGACGTGAAGATTGTGAAAAGTCAGTCCGCGTCGCTTTTCGGTGAGGTGGTGGAATGAAAAACGAAATGTCGCAGATGATGAAATCATATCTGCAATTGAAAGAAAATTACAAGGATTGTATCGTTTTTTACAGGCTGGGCGACTTTTACGAAATGTTTTTCGATGACGCCATATTGGTTTCGCGCCTTCTTGATCTGACTCTTACCGGCAGAAATTGCGGTATGGAAGAACGCGCGCCCATGTGCGGCGTTCCTTATCACGCCGTAGATACTTATCTTTCGAAATTGATTGCCCTCGGTTATAAAGTTGCGGTGTGCGAGCAGCTTAACACTCCTGAAGAAGCGGGCGGAAAGCTCGTGGACAGGGACGTAGTCCGCGTCATCACTCCCGGAACGGTCATCGAAGATACGCTGCTCGATGAGAAAAAAAACAACTATCTTGCATGTATCTATTCGGGGAAAACCGATTGCGCTATTGCATGGATAGACATATCCACCGGGGAATTCTGCACTTGCCAGACGGTCGGTTCTTCGATAGAAGGCGTTGAAGATATCCTGTCGATGATATCGCCCGCCGAAATTATCTGCAACGGTCAGGCAAAAAACGAAAGCGAGAAGTTCTCCGACATACGCCTGGGAAAATTACCCAGGTTCAACAAGTATTCCGAGGACGAGTTTAAATTGTCCAAGGCGGAAAGTATGCTTAACAGGCACTTTGACACCTCCACGCTGGACGGTTTCGGACTAAAAGGAAAGGAGGCGTCCGTTTGCGCGTGCGGGGCGTTGATGAGTTATATCTATGAAACGCAAAAACGTTGTCTTACGCATATCAATACTATTCGCTACGTAAATAATAGTTCCTATATGTTTATGGACGCGCATACCAGAGCAAATCTCGAAATTCTGCAATGCGCGCGCGACAACAAGCGCAAAGCGTCCCTGCTTTGGGTTCTGGATAAGACAAGGACGAGTATGGGCGGCAGGTTGCTGTACAAGATACTTGAACAGCCTTTGCGCGACAGAGTGAAGATACAGAAAAGGCTTGACGCTGTCGAAGAACTTATTTCCAAGGTAAAGGAATCTGCCGCACTGGATGAGATTCTCAAAGACGTGAAAGATATTGAAAGGCTTACTTCCAAACTTTCTTATGTGACGATGATTTCTCCGAGGGATTTGCTTTCGCTCAAGCAGTCCCTTCAAGCCATGCCCGGGTTAAAGGCGAATCTTTCACTTTACGAATCGGAACTGCTGCGCACGCTGAATTCCAATATATTCGCGTTGGAAGATATTGCAAATCTTCTTGAAATCTCTATTGAAGAAAAGTGTCCCGCAACCACCAAGGACGGCGGTTATATAAAAGAGGGCTTTTCAAGCGAATTGGACGAATACCGCAACGCGCGCACGGAAAGTTCCGCATGGCTTGCCGATATAGAAACAAAAGAGCGCGAGGCGACGGGCATCAAGAATCTGAAAGTCGGTTACAACAAGGTATTCGGATACTATATAGAGATAAACAAGAGCGCGTCCGACAGAGTTCCGCCTTATTTTGTGCGCAAACAGACTCTTCTTAATAACGAACGTTATATTACCGAAGAGTTGAAGGCGATAGAAGATAAGGTTTTGGGCAGTAGTGAAAAGGCTGTCAAGCTGGAACAGGATATTTTGCGGGAAATAATAACCGAGTTGACCGGAAGAATATCACTGCTTCAGTCAACGGCACGCAACGTCGCTTATCTGGACGTGATGCTTTCTTTTGCAAAGGTTGCCAAAGAAAACAACTACGTAAAGCCCGCAATCTCGCGCGATCTGAGCACAACTATTGAAGACGGACGTCATCCCGTGGTTGAACAACTGATGAAGAAGAACGAATTTGTCCCCAATAACGCTTATCTCGACTGCGGACAGGACAGGCTGATGATTATAACCGGTCCGAATATGTCGGGTAAAAGCACTTATATGCGTCAGATTGCGCTGATTACGCTTATGGCGCATATAGGCTCGTTTGTTCCCGCTAAAAAGGCGGATATAGCGTTGGCGGACAGAATTTTCACAAGAATAGGAGCCAGCGACGACCTTTCTTACGGTCAGAGTACTTTTATGGTAGAGATGGTGGAGGTTGCGGAAATTTTGCATAACGCCACTATGAACAGCCTTGTAATTATGGACGAGATAGGCAGGGGCACTTCCACTTTGGACGGACTTTCCATTGCAGTGGCGGTTGCGGAGGATATAGCGAAACGAATTCGCTGCAAGACGCTTTTTTCGACGCACTACCACGAAATGACCGCGCTGGAAGACAGGGTAGAGGGTGCTAAAAATTATAAAGTTACCGCCGCCGAAAATAAGAACACGGTAATTTTCCTGCATAAAGTCATGCGCGGCGGTGCAAATAAAAGTTTCGGTATAGAAGTCGCCCAGTTGGCAGGGCTTCCGAAATCAGTTACCAACAGGGCGAAAGCGCTCTCGAAACAGCTTGAAAAATCGCCGCTGAAGCTGGAAGATAATTCCGATGAAATGAATTTGATAACCATCAGTGAAAATAATACGCTGAGAGACAGACTGAAGGAAATAGATATGGACGTGATGACGCCTATGCAGGCGTTCGGCACGTTGAACGAATTGGTCGACATCGCCAAAAAGATGTAAGGGGTAAGATATGTCCGTAATAAACATTTTGGAGCCGAAAGTTTATAATCTGATAGCCGCAGGCGAAGTCGTCGAACGGCCGGCAAGTGTTATAAAGGAGCTTGTTGAAAACAGTATCGACGCCGGCGCGGAAAATATAGATATTTTAATAGAAAGCGGCGGACTTTCTCTCATACGGGTATCCGACGACGGAAAAGGTATGGGAAAGGAAGATCTTTCACGCTGTATACTTTCGCACGCCACCTCAAAGATAAGACAGGCTGAAGATCTTGAAAATATAGCTTCGCTCGGATTCAGGGGTGAAGCACTTGCTTCCATAGCCGCCGTGAGCAGATTTACCATTACTTCATGTAACGGCGACGAATCCTATAAAATGCTCTCGGAATTCGGGGTAATTAAAGATATTCAGCCGTGCGGAAGGGCGCGCGGAACTACGTGCGAGGCGGCAAATCTATTTGAAAATACGCCCGCAAGGCTGAAATTTATGAAAAAACCCAAGCAGGAACAGTCCGAAGTCACGGCAACCGTCATCCAGCTGATTTTTTCACGTCCCGACATTTCGTTTACGTATACGGCGGATAACGAAAAGATTTTTTCCACGTCGGGCGGACTTTACGACGCGATATATTCCGTATACGGTAAAGACGTCGGGGATAATCTAATATATCACGAGAAGTTTTTCGATAATATGAAGATAAGTGGATATATCGGAAAACCGGGATTCAGTAAGCACAACAGGAATTACCAGACGGCAGTCGTAAACGGCAGGGTCGTAAGCAATAATACGATTTCCGTTGCCGCCAGCCAGGCGTACGGCGGAATGTTGATGAAAAGGTGCTATCCGGTATACGTGCTGAATATCGTGATGCCTGCGGAAGATATGGACGTGAACGTTCACCCCAATAAGAAGGAAGTCAGATTCAAAGACGTCAATGCAGTCTTTTCGTGCGTCTACAGGTTTTTCACTTCTGCGCTGGCATACCAGGAAACGCATATGCAATTTGAAAGCGGGAAGGAAAAATCCGACGTTGCGGATGCAAGACAAAATTCGGCTAAACAGCAGGATAATTATGAAAATACCGTTAATTCAAATCAATCTGGCAATAATTCTTCTAAAAATATAACATTAGATAATACGTCCGATATAGACAAGTTACATAAAAACTGCGGTAAAGAATCTGCTGCGGAGACTGGCGACGCGAATAAATCCGATGGATCGTTGCCGATTTCGTATGAAAAAGCCTCTTCCGAAAATATAACAAAGGGTGATACTTCTTCAAAACCGGTCAGCGATGCCGCGCAACGGATTATGGACAAATTTGCCGCCAAGCCCAAGCCTGCGGAAAATAACGAGCAGCTTCGGGTTGCAACTCCGGTTGTACCGCGGGCGATTCTCGATCTGGGAAAACGTTCTGATTCGGCAGTAAAACAGGACAAAAATATATTGAGGTCGTCTTCCGACCTGTTCGACCTTGTCAACAACCAGCTTGCGGAAGATTATACGGTTGTGGGGCAGGTTTTGAAAACGTATCTGATTGTGGAACGCGCCGGCGCCGTATATATTATCGACCAGCACGCCGTTCATGAGAAATTTATCTATGAACAGTACTGCGAACAGATACAGCGTGCTGCGGTAACTTCGCAGCAGCTGCTTATCCCGTTTATCTTCAACGCTTCGTCGGCGCAGTATGAATGTCTTTGCAAACTTATTCAGCCGTTGGTGTCTATCGGATTCGATATATGCGAATTCGGAGGAACATCGTTTAAGGTATCGGCGGTTCCGTTTGTACTGCACGATATTGATCTGGACGATTTTCTCAACGACATTTCCGGAGATAATAAACTTTTATCGGCTAGTTTGGCCGATATATTGAAGGAAAAACTTATGCAGCGCGCCTGTAAAAAGGCTATCAAATCCGGTGATATACTTTCCGCCGTGCAGATAAGAAAACTTTTCTCTTCTATGGATAAGGGATTGCCTCTGCAATGCCCGCACGGCAGACCTGCGGTCATAAAATTCACCCGCGCCGATTTCGATAAGATGTTCAAACGCATCGTATAATATATAATATTGATATAATATATAATGGATAAGATAAAAATAGTAATTATAGGCGGACCGACAGCCGGCGGAAAAAGCGAAATAGCTGTCCGGGCGGCAAAACTTATCGGCGGCGAAGTTATTTCTTGCGACAGCATGCAGATATATAAAGGAATGGATATAGGCACGGCAAAGATAACGACGGAGGAAATGCAAGGTGTTCCGCACTATATGATAGATATAGCCGATCCGAAGCAGGAATTCAGCGTGTATAATTTTTCCGAAATGGCGGAAAAGATTATAAAAGACGTATCTTCACGCGGTAAAATTCCGGTTATAGTCGGAGGTACGGGGCTTTACGTGGAATCTCTCATATATCCGCTTTCGTTTATCGCGGAAAAAGACGACGACGTCAGAGCGCGGCTTTATGACGAATATGAACGACTGGGCGCGGACCATTTGTATGAGCGGTTGAAACAGCTGGATCCCGACGATGCGGAAAAAATTCACCCGAATAACGTTAAGAGGCTGCTCAGAGCGCTGGAAATTTATGAAATTTCAGGAAAAACCAAGACCGAATGTGCCGAGCGCGTGCCTAACCCCGCATACGACGTGGGAATTTTTATAATAAATCCGCCGCGTGAAGAGCTTTATGCGAAAATAGACGCACGCGTTGAAAAAATGTTTTCAGACGGAATCACCGACGAGGTCGCCGGGCTTCTTAAAAACGGCACCGACTGGAGCAACCAGAGTATGCAGGCGATCGGATATAAGGAATTCAGACCTTATTTTGAAAATGCGGTGCCGCTTGACGGGGTCAAAGAAGCAATTAAACGCAATACGCGCCGCTATGCAAAACGTCAGGTTACATGGTTCAAGCGGTATAGCAACGCAAAATGGTACGGATCAAGTGAAAAAAATAAGATGTTGGACGATATAAAAACGTTTGCGGAAAGGAAAAACGATGAATAAACAGATTGAAAAACTTATTGAAAATGCCGAAAAATCACTCAATGCGCAGTTCTCTATTATTGACGGAAACGCCTTAAAACGTCAAAAAGACGTGCTGAACGCATTCAGAAAATTCAACGTCGGACAGCGCCACTTCGCCCCGACCAACGGATACGGTTACGACGATATTGCACGCGATACCTTATGCAGCCTGTACGCGGACGTATTCAATGCCGAATCCGCAATAGTTTCACCGCTTATCGTTTCGGGCACGCACGCGCTTTCGTTATGCTTGTTCGGAATTTTGCGTCCCGGAGACACAATGCTGGCGGTTACCGGTGCTCCGTACGACACTTTACAGGAAGTTATAAGCGGCGCTGGCAACGGATCGCTTGCCGATTTCGGCGTAAAATACCGCGAAGTACGCTTTGATAATGAAAAAATGTGTGAAATTCTACGCAGTGACAAGTCAATCAAACTTGTTTTTATGGGCAGGTCGCGCGGCTATGAATGGCGCAATGCGCTTAAACTTGCCGATATAGCCGAATTGGTGAATCAAATAAGAAGTGTCCGTAAGGACGTGGTTATCATGTGCGATAACTGTTACGGAGAATTTGTCGAAGAAGAAGAGCCAACATCTTGCGGTGTAGATATAGTTGCAGGATCGCTCATAAAAAACATAGGCGGCGGATTGGCTCCTACGGGCGGATATATTTGCGGTAAAAAGACGTATGTCGAACAAATTGCCGGCAGACTGACGGCGCCGTCAATAGGAATGGAAGTTGGTTCTTATGCCGGCAGTTACCGCAATTTTTATCAGGGATTGTTTCTGGCTCCGCACGTGACGGCATGCGCGCTTAAAAGCGCGATGCTTTTTGCCAAAGTATTTTCCGATTTGGGATACGAAGTTTCACCCGATCCGAACGTGATTCCCGGTGACATTATTTGCGCGGTAAAACTCGGCAGCGCAGATAAAGTTATCGAATTCGTGCGTGCAATCCAGCGCGTTTCGCCGATAGACAGCAACGTTACGCCTTTTCCCTGGGATATGCCGGGATATACCGACCAGGTAATTATGGCTGCAGGCACGTTTGTCGCGGGCGCTTCTATTGAGCTTTCCGCGGATTCTCCCATACGTGAACCTTACATCGTATACGTCCAAGGCGCATTTACTTATGAGCATGCCAAGATTGCCGTGGAAGAATGCCTGGAAGGGCTGTTGAATAAAGATTAACCGATAGGCTCCGTGGCGCGGGCCGTAATACCGGTAAAAGCAGCAAGTATCGGAACGGAATATTTATCGGATACTGCATACTGAATAAGCGATAATCAAAAAGACCGGCAGATGCCGGTCCTTTCCGTTTATAAATATTGTCGTCAATGGATATTATTGCGCATCAGACCGACTGCAACGCCCAAAATGGTAAAGTCATGTCCGGAATCTACGATAATGTCGTCCATATTGTCGTTTTCCGGTTTAAGGCGTATGGTATCGCCATCTTTAAAGAATCTTTTCAATGTAACTTCGTTGTTGTCTATCATAGCGGCGATTATCTGACCGTCGTAAGCTGTAGGCTGTTTGCGAATGAGAACCGTATCGCCGTCCAGAATACCGACGTTTACCATGGAAGTGCCTTTGACGGTAAGCATAAACAAGTCGCCGGAAGTATTGAAAAATTCGGGAGATATGTCGATATACTCGTCGTCGGTTACGCCGGCAAACAACGGTTGACCTGCGGCGATATTACCGAGCATCGGTACGCGGCGCATTTTGCTTTCGTCGTGCGAAGCACGGATAAATTCGGGAGCTATAATCTCAAGGGTGCGGTTTTTGCCCGTATTTCGTCTTATTTTACCGCTGTCAACCAGCTTATTTATATAATATTGCGCCGAAGCCGTGGAACGGAACCCGACGTTTGCGCATATTTCGCGGACGCTGGGCGGATAGTTGAATTTACTTACGAATTCGCTTATAAATTGCAGGGTCTGCAATTCTTTATCGTCTGATTTTGTCGTCATAGCTTTTTCCCGTATAAGTTTCTTATTTATATTTTAGCACATATGTTTACATTTTGCAAGCGGTTTTATAAAATTAATCTTTTTTATCTTTGCGAAGATGAACTTTTTCCGCCGCTTCCTTTTTTATCTGTTCGCTGATTGCCGCATAATGGCGTTTTGTGGTGTTTATATCCCGATGTCCGAGTATTTCCGCAACCACGTATATATCATTCGTTTCATTATACAGACTTGTACCGAACGTGCTGCGCAATTTATGCGGAGTAATATTTTTCAAAGGCGTAACAATCGACGCGTACTTTTTGACCAGATTTTCAACTGCGCGGACGGTAATTCTGCGTTTTTGCAGAGAAAGAAACAGTGCAGGGTAACCGTCGATAAGTTTCTGTTCTTCGCGTTCGTCCAGATAATCGTGCAGAGCCGTTATAATTTCATCGGTCATATACAAAATTGTCTGTGCGCCGCCTTTTCTTGTGACTTTGAATGCCTTGGATTTGAAATCTATACTTGAAATGTTCAGTCCGACAAGCTCGCTTATACGAATTCCTGTACCGAGAAACAGGGTAAGAATAGCCAGATCGCGCTTTCTGGTGTGTTCGCGGAAGGAAATCATGCGCTTGGAAGACTCTGTGCTGTCGGTATCCGAATCAACGAGATCCAGAAGCTCGCCGACTTCTTCATTGTCAAGGCGTAAAATGGGCTTATCCTTTATTTTCGGAGTTGCAACTTTTGCCGCAGGATTGGCGGTTATTCTGTCCTTATTGTAGTAATATTTGAAAAACGACTTCAAAGTGGACAATTTGCGCGATTTTGTTTTCAGAGAATTCGAAAATTCGCGTCCTCCGTAGGTGTAAAAGGAAAGGTAATCCATGAAAATTTCTATGTGGGTGGCGTTTACGCGGTCAAGATCGGCATATGTAAAGTGATCCTTGTCGCAAAAGGCAAAATCATCTATCTGTTTGAACAAAAAATCGAAAAATACGCACAAATCCTGCGCATATCCAAGCCTTGTTAGAGGCGTTGTATGCGTTTGAACGCCCAAAAAATACTCGTTGCACAGCCTGGGAAGCTCTTCGGCAAGCAATTTGCGTATTTTCAGGTTATTTTCCTTATCACGATCCGAATAGTAATTTTCTTCAGCCATGGCTTAATTATATCACAAAACATTTAAACGTGCAAATATATGTTCAAAAATTATTTGGAATATATACAGGGGATATTATTAATACATATGAAAGGCATGTGCAGCCGGAAAAGTTAATTCGGGTGACGATACGCGAAAAGCATGTAGTGATATAAACAATAATGACGATATTTTTGCCTTATCGGCAAGGAAATATCATTATATCGTATAAACGGCAGACAAATATATGCAATATGATACAAAAGCAAGAAAACGGACTGTAATAATGAAATCAAAGCAGAAGCTTCATTGATTGCAAGCAAGCGTCAAATAAATAGCAGCCAGGAACGTTATGTGACAGCGATAACATGTTTAACAAAAGCAACGCGTTATGGAATATCTGTAACAACAATTGCATTTGTAAAGCCTGATAAGCGGTATTGCGCGAAACAAAAAATAAGTACAGATAATTAAAAACTGCCCTATATGCTCAAATATATGCATTACTATTCGCAAAAGTTGCCTTTTGCGAATAGTTTAAGCGCCTCGAAAATACCATAATTACCCATCTGCTCTTTCACGTTCAATACATTAAATCGCATCGACAGGCGCCGTTCGTCCGCGCTATCACACCCATATATCATAACTTTTCCATACACCCGTCATTTATGCCCTGCAATTGATACGGAACTACTGCTTTTAGATTCCGGGAAAACCTGACACATATTTCAATTGCAAAATTTCGGTATCTTCCCCATTTTTACGCATTCTATATGGAATAACTTTTGTTTAATCGACATATTTAGTCAATTTTTTAGGAGAAAAGCTGTAAATAATATGTCAGAAAGTATGGATATGCCTATTATCACAGCGTTTGAAACACGAGCTTAAAGAGTATTTTGCCGCCTTATACTGAGCGAAGACAGGGTATTATTACCCTGCGCACGCGGAATTGAACGCTGAGGAACGTTTTGGCGGCAAATACGCAGAAAACATTAAATTATTGAGAATTTTTTATGAGAAACGGCTGATTATTCTAAAAAAGCGGATAATTAAGAATAATTATTTTGAAAATTTTGTCGAATTTATTGCATTTTACATCTTTATGATGTAAAATAGAATTATGAAAGAAAAGGATACTCCCGATAACTCCTCTGTCAATATCGATCTGATAAGAGGTCACATGGATACGATTATTCTCCGTACACTCAGCGACGGGGATAAATACGGTTATGAAATTTTATCGGAAATATCCGACAAAAGCGAAGGTCTTTATTCTCTGAAACAACCTACCCTTTACAGCTGTCTGAAACGTCTTGAAAAACAAGGTCTTGTCACGTCGTACAAAGGAGATCTTTCCTACGGCGCACAGCGCGTGTATTATTCGCTTACCGATATGGGCAGGCAGTTTTTGGAAAACGACCAGATTCAATGGGAATTCAGCAGAACGATTATCAATAATCTGCTTTCGGATAAGGCTTACGATCCCGAAAAGTCGCCCAAGCCGTTCGACGTATCCTCTTTCCGCCCTCTCACCCGCCGTCAGCGCGGTGACGCGAATTATTACGCCACGGTAGATCCTTCAAAACTTTCGGAAGAAGAGTTGCAATCGGAACCCCTACCCGACGAAGACGCCGGAGAAGAGCCGTTCGATTCCGAATATAACGGAGATAACGCAGTTTACAGTGAAGGCGCCGTTACGCCCGCGGAAATTCCCCAAACTGTACAATATTACCCTTCCGATAACGAAAACGATACGGAAGCGGAAATCGTGGAAGACGGAATTATTCCGCCCGTGCCGGAGCCTTCCGAAGAAATTGTCGATTACGGCGAGGTTTCCCCTATGGAAACCGCTGATACGGAAAGCGGGCAGATTCCCGGGGACTCTTTTACGGAAGAAGTCGTATCGCGTGAAGAATATGAGTTTCCCGCTCCCGTGCAGGACGGGCCGCACGAAGAAAATCCCGAGCCGGAAGGAAATATCGTGGACGGCGGACAGACTTCAGGCAACTATGCCCCGAATGAGAGCGTATATGAGCCAGTTCCCGCGGAAGAGGAAGAACCCTCTGTTGCCGAACAGCCGTTAAATTACGACACGTCGGCATACGATTACGATGAAGAAGCCGCCAGATATGCCGCTAACGTGCTGTACGGCGCTCCGCCGGAGCCTGTGGAGGAAACTCCTCCCCCTCAGCCTAGACAGCCGCAGCTTACTCCCGATTATAACGAAGCAAATTACATAGAAAGCCTTAGTAAACTTTATAACCGCCGGTCGGACGAGGAAGAGTATGAAGAGGCAAAACCGGTCGAACAGCCGGCGGCGTCTTCCATAGGCGATCCGCCTACGTTAAACCAGGTGCGTGAAGCCTTTTATATGAAGGGTTTCAATCTGAAGCCGTATACGAAGACGACGAATGCCGGATATTACATAAACAAGTACTTCTATTCCAACAGACTGCTTCGTGACTGCACTCTTATAATGTTTGCCGTTTTTGCGGTTGAATTGCTTATATGCGCCATTTCCGGCGGAATTTCGTGGGGTGCTTTCGGTCTGGCGGCGGGAATATCCCTGCTCGCGCCGGTATTTATGCTTATAATCTATATGATTGACCCGAACAGACGGAAAAAGGCCGATTATAATTTCAAGAGCGCCGCCGTGAATTGCCTTGTGTTCTGTATCGGATACATTGCCCTTGCGTTTATTCTGGGCTTCTTCGTTTTCGGGATAAGGGCTGACGATGGCGCGACGTGGATTAAGCCGATAGTTATACCGCTTGTATTCATGCTTGACGCGCCGATTGCTTTGCTGGTATATACCAAACTGTATTCTTCGAGAAAATATCACATTAACTGAAAAAACCGCCGTATACGGCGGTTTTTTGTTACGCTACTATTTCTATTAAAGAGTATTTCCTTTTTTGAATTTGTTGATCTCTGCCCTTGCGCCTTTGTCGCAGGCATTATTGTATTCGTTATCCGCGTGACCCTTTACCTTTACGAAACTTACGTTGTGTTCACCCATCAGACGTATAAGCTCCTGCCAAAGATCGACGTTTTTAACATCTTTTTTGCCGGCGGTGCGCCAGCCGTTATTCATCCATTCGGCGAGCCATCCGTTTTCGACTGCGTTGCAGACGTATGCGGAATCGCTGTAAACTGCCACGTTGCATTTGAATTTCAACGCTTTCAGCCCCATGATTACCGCCATCAACTCCATTCTGTTATTGGTAGTGACGGCTTCGTGGCCGCTTATTTGCTTTTGCGCGTCGCCGTGCATGAGAATTGCGCACCAGCCGCCCGCGCCAGGATTGCCCGAACACGCTCCGTCGGTATAAATTATGACGTCTTTCACGATTTTCCCAACTCCTTACTGCGTGCCACGCAACGCGCCATACCCTCGCGCACGGTGCCGTCAAAATCTTTTTCGTCAAAACAGTTGACAGCCTGTATGGTCGTACCGCCCTTGGAACATACCTTATCAATAAGCACGTCAAGACTTTCGCTGCTGCGGCGAACCATTTCCGCCGCCCCCTGAATGGTGGCGAGAGTAAGTTTCTGCGCCACGTCTTCACTCAATCCTGCGTCTGTTCCGCCCCGTATCATCGAGCGAATGAAGTAATAAACGTAAGCAGGACCGCTTCCGCTTACCCCCGTGACCGCGTCGAATAAACCCTCCGGAAGACTGACCGTTTCACCGGTGGTATCGAAAATGCGTTTTGCAAACGTGTTGCATTCTTCTCCTGCATCGTTTTGCGCAATTGCCGTTATGCCTTTGCCTATCGAACAAGGGGTATTGGGCATTACGCGTATGACCTTCGCATTCTGCGGCGCGGCATCTTTTATCGTCTTTACGGCTACACCCGCCATTATACTTATAAGGCAACGGCATTTTGCCGCCTTTACCTTATCGGTTATGGAAGGAAATATCTGGGGCTTGACCGAAAGAATTACGTATTCGCAATTTTCCAAAACATTCGCCGCGTCTGCGACAATTTTCACATTGCCGAAAGACGCTTCGGGGTTGATGTCGGACATGAGAATATCGTTTTCAGTCAACAGTCCGTGCGAAAGAATGCCCGAAGCTATGGCCTTTCCCATGTTTCCGGCACCGATAAAACCGAGTTTATAAGAAAAATTTGTCATATTCCACCTGCTTTTACGCATTAACGCCGCTTTTTTGGTTGACATTGACGCGCAAACATTATATAATTACAATGCTCTTAGGGGAGTGGCTCAACGGTAGAGTAGTGGTCTCCAAAACCATTGGTTGCGTGTTCGAATCGCGTCTCCCCTGCCAAACGACTTATCTTCGGATAGGTCGTTATTTTTATCTTTGGCAGGGTTGGGCGCGAGTTCGGAACACGCAAATATGCTCCGCATATGCGTTGCACGCGATCGGGCGAACAACTTAAACTGTCTGTCGCACTTACCTCGCCACCGATCGCTGTAAGGCGAATCGCGTCTCCCCTGCCAAACGACTTATCTTCGGATAGGTCGTTATTTTTATCTTTGGCAGGGTTGGGCGCGAGTTCGGAACACGCAAATATGCTCCGCATATGCGTTGCACGCGATCGGGCGAACAACTTAAACTGTCTGTCGCACTTACCTCGCCACCGATCGCTGTAAGGCGAATCGCGTCTCCCCTGCCAAACGGCTTACCGTACAGGTAGGTCGTTTTTTTATTACGTTTCCATTGCCAAACGATTACCAGTCTCTGTTTTATTTGATTATACGCCGTTTGCCGGTAAAAGTAAAGCGATAGCTATCCCAAAGCGCGGCAACCATCACTCCGGAAGCAAAGCCGAGAAAAAGCGTATTCAGTTTGCCTGAAATTTCTTTCCTGAATAAGAAAACAAGCGCCGCTCCTGCAGTCGTTGCCGCGAAAATTATCAAAAACCCTGCTACGGTTAAAGCCGTGTTGCTCATATTTTATACCTATATATGCTTATTTTTCGGCAATTGCGCATATGCGGCCGTCTGTTTCAATATAGATCTTCACGTTGGAAAAGCCGGTTTTGCCGAGAAGTCCTCTTAAAGATTCTTCGTCGTAAACGGTCATATCCAGCATCTTACTGCGCTTACCGGGAATCCACTCCGCTCCGCCGGCGTCATTGCAGATGAAAAATCTGCCGCCTTTGGCAAGCGTTCTGAAAATTTCCGAAAAAGCAACCTCTATCGGCTTCCAGAAATATATCGTTTCAAAAGCCGTAATAAGGTCGAATTTATTATCGTCGAACGCGAGTTTAGTTACGTCACCCTGCTCTACGACGCATCTACCTTCTTTTACCGCCTTTTTGTTATGTTTCAGACTTTTATTCACGCTGACTGTTGAATAGTCCAGACCGAACACCGTGGCATTCGGGCAGTTGCATAGTAAACGCGAAATATTCGCTCCGCCGCCGCAACCGACGTCCATCACCGCGCGCATTTCCGAAAGTTCGGCGTCTTTTGCAAGCAAGTCAAAACCCCATTCGGCAAGGCGGGCGTGCCCGAATCTGTTCATTCGGGTAAGAAGGAGTTTTCCGCCCAGTCCTTCCGGCTTGCGGGCATTCAAATAAAATTTGTCAAACATAATTCTCCTATGTTTATATAGCTGAACTTAGTAACATTATATTATAAAAGCGTTGAAAACGCAAGGTAAAAGTGAAAAATGTTTCAACTACGGGATTATGCCGCCTGATATGTATGTCCGCTGACGCGGACCGATTATTTGTTGGGTTTGAAACCTGAAGACGAGCAGACGTTCTTTTCTCTTCCTACCTGAACGTTGTCGCATTTAACGTCTGTAAGCTGCGGTACGGGATTTTTTTTGGTTTCAAAGCGGTAGTCTCTGCCGAAGTTGTCGATGTGTTCGCATATGACCTTGTGCGAAGGCGCGCATTCTGGCTTCGGCATAATTTGCTTTTGGTACGTGAAGAAAGCTGCATTGGACGGAATATCGTCAAGCAAGGCGTATTCTTCCCCTATTGAGGTATATTGAACGGTGTTTTTGAGTATTTCACGCACATATTCGATATTTTCATGCAGAGAAAGCGGCTCCGGGAATTCGCCGTCCGGTATGACTTCGCACGCTTCTTTCTTTTCGAACTTTTTCAGAAGTTCCGCCGTTTTGTGCAGATGGGATACTTCTATCACATAATTTTTCTCCCATAGAGCCTTTATATAGTCGTCCGTTTCGGTCATATAGCACGACCAGTACAGATAACATTCGGTATATTCGTGCCAAAGAGCCATCTCAAGCCAACTGCCGCAGGGATCCATCAGATCTTCGTACTGGGTAACGTGCTCTTCTTCCACAAGCGCGATTTCGCGGTAGAGTTTGCGGGAGAGCGAATCTTTTGCGAGCGTTGTCACGTTCATATAATAATTCATCGTCTGCTGTTCGGCGGCGGTGATTATCATGGTGGCAAGTGTAGTCATAGTGTCCGCAGACTTCGAGTTTATGGGGCGGCGGACGTTATCCATCGGATGACGGTGATGCGCTACGGTAGGACGTCCGGGCATGACCTCGGTATATTTTCCTACCAACTGTTCGGCAAGCACTCCTTCACGCATTTCCAGCAAATCGGCGTAGCGGTACAAGTGGTCAAAATCTTCCAAAAGCGCAAAGTCGAGGGCTTTTTTGACGTAAAAGTCTTTTTCGCGCTTGGCAAGTTCCGCCGTAAGGTCTACCGCAAGCTGTTCATACCCTATCGTATGTTCAAGCTGACTTTCATCTTCCGGTTTCAACAGCGATATATCCAACTGCTGATTCTTTTCCTGCATTCTTTTTGCCGCCATTTCGCGTCGCAAATCGGTATTGTTTGTGTGGCGTGCCGCCTGGTGGCAGAACCAGTTGGCTTCAAATTCCGTTCCGTTCATAAGTATAATCCTTGTTCTGGTATACGGATTAACTTCATGTTTGTTATACGGTTTGGTATAATTCTTTTCTCTGTCGGTAAACAGCGATTGAATTTTTGCGGGTTTTTCTTTGAAAGGATTCACGATATTACCTCCGTTTAATTGTTTTGCAACGTAATTATTGCCGAAAAAATAAAAATTAAGCGGAGAAATCGCTATATGATTACAACCGATATGACAGATATATCAAAAAGGCGGCGCATTGTGCGCCGCCCATTCAGTTTGTAAAATAATCTGATCAGAAGTCGATTTCCTTGTCGTAGTAAACGGCAAGCAGGAGCTTTTCCATTTCTTCCTGGGAAGGTTGACGGGGATTGGATCCCGTGCAGGCGTCGCCGATAGCGTTCTTTGCAACTTCGGGAAGCTTTGCGAGGAATTCCTTTTCGTCAATGATGGAAGCGTCGGCTTTCACGCCGCCTTCGCCGTAGTACTTGATTGCCTGGGGAATATTCAGCTGATCGTTCATGTCGCGCAGCATCTGAATGAGCGCTTTGACGAGTTCTTCCGTGCCGTTGCCTTCAAGATGCAGGAATTTTGCGATTTCCGCATATCTCTCCGCTGCTTCCGGCACCTTTGCGTTGTAAGCGATGACCTTAGGCAAATACATTGCGTTCGCGCAGCCGTGGATAATATGTCCGCCGCTGTAAGCCGCACCCGTCTTGTGCGCCATGGAGTGAACGATACCCAGGAGCGCATTGGAGAACGCCATACCCGCCAGGCACTGTGCGTCGTGCATATTCTTACGCGCTTCCATGTCGCCTTCATAGGAGTTCTTCAGGTCGGAAGCAATCATCTTGATTGCCCACAGCGCGAGCGGATCGGTGTAATTGCAGTGAAGCGTGGAAACATAAGCCTCTACAGCATGGGTCATTGCGTCCATGCCGGTATGGGCAGTCAGCTTGGGAGGCATGGTTTCGGCAAGAGCGGGATCCACGATGGCGACGTCGGGAGTAATGTTGAAGTCAGCCAGAGGATACTTTATGCCCTTGTGATAGTCGGTAATAACCGAGAATGCGGTAACTTCGGTCGCCGTACCGGATGTGGAAGGGATAGCGCAGAATTTAGCCTTGGTACGCAGCGTAGGGAAAGAGAAAGGCTGGATAATGTCGTCAAAACTGGTGTCGGGATATTCATAGAACACCCACATAGCCTTGGCGGCATCAATAGGTGAACCGCCGCCCATAGCGACAATCCAGTCGGGCTCGAATTCGCGCATTATCTCCGCGCCCCTCATAACCGTTTCGACGGAAGGATCGGGCTCGACGTTCTCGATAAGTTTAACGTCCATACCTGCTTGATTGAGGTAGCCGACCGCTTTGTCTACAAAGCCGAATCTTTTCATGCTTCCGCCGCCCAGAACGAGAACGGCGCGTTTGCCCTTAAGGTTGGAAAGTTCTGCCAGAGCGTTCTCGCCGTGATAGAGATCGCGAGGCAAAGTAAAACGTCCCATAGTTTACCTCCGTAGTTTGTTATTTTTTTATCAAACATAATATACCACTTTTTCGGATAAATATCAATACCCAATTATCAAAATTTTACTTAATTTGCAATATTATTTTTCCCGCTTTACATATTTCGCAGTTTTATTACAATATGTAATAAAAAAGTGCGAATTGCAGCGGTGTCGCAGCAATTTTCAAATAATAAAGCGGCCTGTAAAGACCGCTTGCGTTAACGTTTGCAAATTGATGATATCATCACACGGATATATGCGAAGTCGCGCCAAGGCAGTCCTTGTTCTTTTCAAGCAAGGGTTTTACCTCGTCGCGCAGATATTCGAGTGTTTGTTCCTTCGCCCTTCCGATAAAGTTTTCGGGTGCAAGCAAACCGTCGATTCTGTCTTTGATGGCGTCGAACGCGGGGTCTGCCTTGATACGGTCGATAAGGTCATTGTCGCCGCCCTGCTCCTTCACGACGCGAGCCGCGTCCATAGAATGTTCGCGGATAAGCTCGTGCAGTTCCTGCCTGTCGCCGCCCGCTTTTACGCATTCCATAAGAATGACTTCCGTCGACATAAACGGCAGTTCAGCCATAATGTGTTTTCTTATCGTCTTTTCGTAAACGACAAGCCCGTCTGCAACGTTGAGATACAGTTCAAGAATCGCGTCGAGGGAAAGGAACGTCTGCGCCATAACGAGTCTGCGGTTAGCGGAATCGTCGAGGGTGCGTTCCAGCCACTGTGTACCGGCGGTGACCGCCGCGTTCACGGGCAGGGACACGGCGTAGCGCGCAAGGGAGCAAATGCGCTCGCTGCGCATAGGATTGCGTTTGTACGCCATTGCCGAAGAACCTATCTGGGACTTTTCAAACGGCTCTTCTATCTCCTTCATATTCTGGAGCAAGCGAATGTCGTTGCCGAATTTATAAGCGCTCTGGGCGATTTGCGAAAGAACGCTCAGAATATTGTAATCGTATTTGCGGGTATATGTTTGTCCGGAAAGAGCAAATTTGTTCTTGAACCCCATCTTTTCGACGACCATTTTATCAAGCTGTTTCACCTTTTCGTGGTCGCCGTCGAACAGCTGCAGGAAACTTGCCTGCGTACCCGTTGTGCCTTTGGCGCCGCGCAGACGGGTGTTTTCTATCGCATGGTCGAGGTTTTCAAGATCGAGCATCAGGTCCTGAATCCACAGGCTTGCCCTTTTTCCCACCGTCACCAGCTGCGCGGGCTGAAGATGCGTAAATCCGAGCGTAGGCAGACCCGCATATTTCTCGGCGAATTTGGAGAGCGCATTGATAACGTTTATCACCTTCTTGCGCAGCATTACAAGTCCGTCGTGATATATTATGGCGTCGGAATTGTCCGTAACGTAACAGCTGGTTGCGCCCAGATGGATTATGGGCATAGCCGCGGGACACTGCTGACCGTAGGCGTAGACGTAAGCCATAACGTCGTGGCGCACGACTTTTTCCCTTGCCCGTGCCACGTCGAAGTTGATGTCGGAAACGTGTTCCTTCATCTGTGCAATCTGTTCGTCGGTAATATTCAGTCCCAGCTCCTTTTCGCTTTCGGCAAGAGCTATCCACAGCTTGCGCCAGAGCACCATGCGGTGTTCTTCACTGAAATTTTCAAGCATGGGCTTGGTTGCGTAACGTGTTGTCAACGGATCGGTATAAGTTGCCATATATTTTCACCTCGTAAATTTCCTGCGTATATCTTACAATATCGCGCGGGAAAATGCAACTTATTCGCCCGATGCTCCGACATTTATATCAATTTGCTATCTTCCCGTCATCCATTCGGCGTAAATTCCGTAACCTTTGGTGGGATCGTCGATGAGTACGTGGGTCACCGCACCTATCAGTTTTCCGTTCTGGATAATGGGACTTCCGCTCATACCCTGCACAATTCCGCCGGCTTTGGCAAGCAGTTCCCTGTCGGTAACGCGTATGACCATGCTCTTGTCCAAAGGGGAATTCTGGCGTTCCGCTTTGATTATTTCTATTTCGTAAAGCCGGGGCGAAGTGCCGGAAAGTGTGGAATAGATATACGCTTTGCCGGGTTGGACGGTTTCGCGCGCACCTATTTCTATCTGAATCAGATTTTCCGTACTGCCGCTATATTCGCCGAATATGCCGAAAATATTGTCGGCATCTATCGTGCCGATATTTCCCGTCTGTTTCGAGTATACCCCCTGCAGTTCGCCGGCTTTGCCGCGCGTGCCGGGTATAACGCCCTTTATTACGGAAGGATAGATATTTCCCGATTCGGGTTCAACCGTATTGCCGTAGGCGTCCTTAACGGGATGTCCGAGTGCGCCGTATCTGCCGCGGCTGTCGACAAAGGTCAGCGTACCTATACCGCTTATTCCCTCCTGCAGCATTACGCCGAGTTTACGCTCGCCGTTTACGGAATCCATCGCGGGAGTAACGGTATAATTGGTTCGGTTGCCTGCATGAGATATCGTTATCGTCACGTCGCCTTCCGACGATTTAAGAATACGGGATATATCTTCCGCGCTGCGTACCTGTTCGCCGTTGATGGCACACAGCAGATCTCCCGAAGAAATTTCAACGCCCTCAAGCGGCGTCACAACGCCGTTTGACGTAACTACACCGACCCTAGAAGTAATTATTACCCCTTGCGGTCTAATATTTATACCGAGAGGATAACCGCCCAAAAGCACCGTATTTCCACTTTGAGGAAGCGCCGCCGGCATAATTTTCACGCCGCTTTCTGCGGAATTTCCGATTGTCCCGCCGTAGTTGTAAATTTCTTCCGTTTCCGAAAAAACCGCGCTGTATGGCGCGCTTTGCATAGATGGCTTAAAAAATAAACCGCCCGCCCCGATCAGCATAGCGCACGTTAGCACAAGCGCGATTGCGGGGACGAGCAGCCCGGATAAAACTTTTTTGTTCATGCTGCTCTCCTTGCAGATAGTGTAAGGAAATTACAGCTATTTATTCATGAAAGCGATTTTTTATAGTTGTCGGCATACTCCTTCATCTCGGCGGCGTGTAAAAGAGCGTGTTTGCTATACTGCGCACCGCCTATCAGACGGGATATTTCTGACAGCATACCTTCCCTGTCCAGAAGGGTGAGGCCGGTAAACGTGTTGCCGCCCTTTACCGATTTGGATATGAGATACTGTTCGTCCGCCATGGAAGCAAGCTGCGGCAGATGCGTTACCGCGAGGACCTGTTTTCCGCGCGAAATATTGTACAGCTTTTCCGCCACTATCTGCGCCGTTTCGCCGCTGATACCCGTATCTATCTCGTCGAATATCATCGTCTGGATACCGAAACCGGAGGGAAGACTGTTTTTCATCGCCAGCATAAAACGCGACAGCTCGCCGCCGGAAATTATCTTTGACAAAGGGCGCGGGGGCTGTCCGCTGTTCGCGGAGAACAAAAACTGCACTTCATCGCTGCCCGACTTTTCAAAACGAATCGTTTCTTTCTCCGGTACAGGCGCGAATTCGACGGTGAAAACGGCGTTCTTCATTCCGAGGCTTTTAAGCTCGCCCGTTACGCTTTCGGCAAAAGATTTAGCCGCTTTCCGACGTATAGAACTTATTTTAAGAGTATTTGCATACAGTTTATCCGTCATTACCGCAATTTTTTTATCGAATTTTTCACATTCGGCAACCGCGTCCTCATATTTTGCCCGTCTGTCTTTCAATCTGCCGAGTTCGGACAATATATCTTCGACGGAAGAGCCGTACTTGCGTTTAAGCGAGTTGATTTTCGCAATTCTCTCTTCCACGTAACGCGCTTTTTCTTCGTCGAAATCGGCGTCGTCCAGCAAAGCGTTGAGTTCGCCGGATATATCGTCGAGTTCTATTACAACCGCGTCCAGCCTTTCAATCAAAGGAGAAATTTTCGGCTCGAAATCGGTTATCCTGCCGAGTGCCTTCATTGATGACGAGGCACGTTCAACCGCACCGTTTTCTCCGTCAAGATACTCGCGCGCGGCTTGGAGAGCGGTAAGATATGATTCGTAATTGTTCAGTTTCCTGCGCGTTGCGTGCAGTTCTTCCTCCTCGCCTTCTTTTAAGTCCGCTTCCTCTATTTCGTTTATCTTAAAGTCAAGATACTCCTTATCTTCGGAAGCAAGTTCCTTATACTCGGCGATTTTTGCCTTATAGCCGTAATATTCGTCGCACAAAGCTGACTGTTCGTTCAATGCTGCGGTCAGATTTTCGCCGGCAAAGCCGTCTACAACCGCCAGATGGTTTGCGGGATTGAGCAGACTTACCGATTCGTGCTGGCCGTATATATCCGCAAGGTGTGCGGATAAGCCGCGCAGCATGGAAAGCGTAACTTTACGTCCGTTGACGCGGCAAACGCTTGCACCGTCTTCCGACATGGTGCGCGAAAGCATAAGTTCGCCCTCGTCTTCTATGCCGTATTCGTCCAGAAGTTCTCTGATTTGCGGCGTCGGTTCGCTGAAATACGCCGATACGCGCGCGGTTTTCTCGCCGTAGCGTATAAGAGATTTGTCGGCGCGCGTGCCGAGAACGAAATTCACGCTGTCGATTATGATGGATTTGCCCGCGCCCGTTTCACCGGAAAGTATGTTCAGTCCTTTGCCGAATTCCACTTCCAGCCTGTCGATAAGCGCAACGTTTTCAATAGATAAAGTGGTAAGCATTATTCCAGATTGCTTTCAAGTTGAATCTTGACGTTTTCCGCGTTTTCTTCCGTATCGCAGACGATCAGAATGGTGTCGTCGCCCGCAACGCTGCCCAAAACGTGTTCGTAGCTCATCGAATCGACGAAAGCGCCCGCCGTGCCTGCCGTGCCGGTCACGGTGCGGATAACGATGAGATTGCCTGCGCGTGATATCGCCACTACGGCCTGTCTGAACATTGTGCCGAATTTACCCAAAGTGTTCGGACGCGCGTTTTCAACCAGGGAATACTTATAACTACCGGCTACTGTCTGGCTTTTGATAAGCCCCAGGTCTTTGATGTCGCGCGAAACAGTCGCCTGAGTGACGTTATATCCCGACTGTTGCAGTAAGGTTACAAGCTCTTCCTGCGTGTCGATGTCGCGCTCCTTGATAAGTTCGATTATTCTGCGTTGTCTTGCATTCCTTGTCATATCAGCTCCAATTACTCAGTTTGTGCAGAAGTCTGTTATAGAAGTTCTGCTTTGTGAATCTTATAAATTCGGCGTTTCTTTTCGCCTTGCTTATCTGTAAATTTATGCTTCCGCAACCGCTTTCCACGATAGTGCCGTCTATCACAAGATTCAGTCCCTCGCTATCGCTTTTCAACGTAATGACGCTTCCGCTGTCCACGACTATCGGACACGAATGCAGAGAATGGGGGCAGATTGCGTTTATTATGAACGCTTCCACTTCGGGAGAAAGTACGGGTCCGTTGCACGCAAGAGAATAAGCGGTGGAGCCGGTGGGCGTGCTTACCAGCATACCGTCCGCCCTAACCTTATCGGCAAGAGTGCCGTCTATTTCAACGGTCACTTCCGCGACGCGGCAAAGCGAGCCGGTAAGAGCCGCTTCGTTAAGCGCATAATATTTTATACCGCCGCTTTCGATTTCAAGCATTATACGCTTTTCGACAAAATATTCGCCCGCGAGCAGTTTTTCTGCGGCTTCACGCATATTTTCGCAGCCTATTTCGGTCAAAAAGCCGACTTTACCCAAATTTACGCCAAGTATCGGTATATCTTTTTCCGCACACTCGCTGACTGCGCGGAGCATGGTTCCGTCACCGCCGAAGGCTATAACCGCGTCCGGAACAAAACCGGCGCAGTCGAGCGAAAATTTCTCGCTGACGCACAGAAAATACTCCGCCTGATATTTATCAAGCAAATCGCACAGCTCTTTCGCGTGCCTTCCCGACTTGTCCTTATGCGGATTGCTGTATATTCCTATCTTCATAGTATGAATATTATACTATAAAATTTTTATTTATACAACAGCTTTTTGGTAAAAAGTATTAAATATTCTATATTTTTATTCTCTCTTACAGGCGCAACGGTGAAATTTTCTTCAAGTAACCCGCAAGCTGCGGCGGCGCCGCGTATTTTATCGACCGCCCTTTCTCTTTCCCGCGCGTTGACGACTATTCCGCGCTTGCTCAGCGCCTTTTTTCCGACTTCGAACTGCGGCTTGATGAGGGCGATTATGTGTCCGCCTTCCCCTATCAACCCTGCCGCAGCGGGAAGAATGAGTTCAAGCGATATAAAACTTACGTCTATGCAGACGAAATCGCATTGGGCGCCCAGATTGTCGGCTGTCAGAAAACGGGCGTTCGTCTTATCCATTACCTTTACGCGCGCATCTGTTTTGAGTTTTTCGGGCAAAGCGCACTCCCCCACGTCCACGGCGTACACTTTCGCCGCGCCGTTCATAAGCAGACAGGAGGTAAAGCCTCCGTTGGAAGCCCCTATATCCGCACATACCATATTTTCAACCGAAAAATTAAAATCGCGTAAAGCCTTAGCCAGCTTTTCTCCGCCGAAAGAAGCATATTCGGGAAATTTTTCTATCACCACGTCGTCGCCGTCGTCAACGGACGCCGCAGGTTTATCTGCGGTTTTTCCGTTCAGACTGACCATGCCGCGCTCTATCATCTGTTTGGCTTTGGCGCGCGTTATCCCGTGCACCGAGGAAAGATAAGCGTCAAGCCTCATTGTTTCAGGGAATTTACGGCGGCAAGCAGACTTTCTTCCGTAAAACCATTCATCTGCATAAGCTGGCTTAAAGAAGCGTGCGTGAGCTTGGAACCGTCCGCGGCTTTTATTATCATACGCGGCACGGCTATGCCGTTTGCAATATAAAATTCGGCAACTCCGCTTCCGAATCCGCCGGGCTGTACGTTGTCTTCGAGAGTTATTATCTTTTTGCCCGCTATGGATTTGAGCAACTTCTCGTCCACGGGATTTACCGACCTGGCGTTCACCACGTCGAAACCGCCGTATTTATCGTGGACGGACATGGCAAAATCGTTCATGAGCGCGCCGCACGCAAGAACGACGACTTCTTCACCGGCATTCGCCAGCCATTCCCAGCTACCCGGTCTGAAAGATTCATGTACGGAATATTTATGCACGGGAACGTATTTGGGATAACGTATTGCCAAAGGGTGGTAAAAGTGTGCCGACCATTCGAGCATATTTTCAAGTTCCTCAAAGTCCTTGGGCGCAAGAATCGTCATATTTTTGACGCTTCTGAGATAAGATATATCGTAAACGCCCTGGTGCGTTTCCCCGTCGCCGGGGACAAAGCCCGCCCTGTCTATACACAGAGTTATCGCGCAGTCGTTCAGGCACATATCGTGAATTACCTGGTCGTAGGCGCGTTGGAGAAAGGATGAGTACACGGCAAAATAAGGTTTTGCTCCGCTTATCGCCATTCCGCTTGCCATACACAGGGCATGTTCTTCCGCAATGCCTACGTCCACGAACTGCCCCGGAAGTTCGCTGCGGATTTTTTCAAGTCCGGTTCCGTCCGCCATCGCCGCAGTAATTGCGCATATCTTATCGTCCCTTTTTGCAAGTTCAAGCAGTTTTCCGCCCATACACGAGCTGAACGACCCTCCCGAAGAAGGAGAAGGAGAATAGCTGTGGTATTTGTCGGGGAATTTTTCCGCCTCGGCATAACCTTTGCCCTTTTGGGTGTGCACGTTGATTATAATGCTGTTCCTGCAATCGCGCGCATAGGTGAAAGCCTTGATAAGTTCTTCTATATTGTGACCGTCTACCGAGCCGTAATATTTTATCCCGTATTCCCTGAACGGCTGTCTTACGGAATCCAGATCGCGCAGATATTCCGCAACGCTGCCGACGTTTTTGGATATGGACATATCGTTGTTGTTGATTATAGCTATAAATTTCTTTCCGATGGCCTTTACGTCGTTGAACGCCTCGTAAATCAAACCGCCCGTCATTGCGCCGTCGCCTATCAGAGCGACTATCTGCGCTCCGTCGTGTCCGTACCTGAGCATACCGCACGCAAGCGACGCCGACGTGGAGGAATGCCCCGTATTAGCTGCGTCATATACGCTTTCTTCACGCTTGGGGAAACCGGCTATCCCGTCTTTGGTGCGCAACGCGGCAAATTCTTCCCTGCGGCCGGTAAGAATTTTATGTGCGTAACACTGGTGTCCCACGTCAAGAATCAGCCTGTCTTTTTTGAAATCGAATACGTAATGCAGAGCCACCGTAAGTTCCACCACTCCCAGATTGGAAGACAGGTGTCCGCCCTTGGAAAGCACGACTTGCAAAATTAGATCACGTATTTCCTGTGCCAGCCCGTTAAGCTTTGGCACATCGAAAGATTTAATATCTTCGGGCGAATTTACGTGATCCAAAAGATTGCTCATTTGCGTATTTCCTTCTTGTTTTTGTTCTTAGGCTTATATATGTACGACAGCGCTTTTGCCGTCATAACTACGTATTTATCCGCGTTTTTAACCGCAATTCCCTTCATGAACGCCTTGCCGCCCACGGTAATTGCGGCAACAACCGCCGAAGTAAGCGTGGGAAGTACGCTTCCGCCCGCGCCCCATTCTCTGACAAGTCCGGCTGCCAGCACCGCACCGCAGGCTCCACTGAGTACTCCGCATATGTCACCGATTACGTCCGCGCATACGCTGTTCACCTTTTCGGCGTTTGAGATAAGCCCCATTGCTATTTTAGCACGCTTTGCGTCATATTGCAAAAGTTTTTTCACTTCGCCCTTATCGCACGAGGTGACCGAAACGCCTATTCCGTCGAACACGACCGATACGAGCATCATGAACAGCAGCAACATTATCGAAACCGTAAGGTCCGTGTACGTTGTCACCGCCTGCGAAAAGATACTGCTGGCAAGCGACAGGCAAAAGGTTACCGGCGTTATTTTCAGCGCCCAGGACGTTGCGCCGGTACGCTTCGACTTTACTTTGTTTGCGGGTTTGCACCCCTCATTACGAATATTCCGCACGATTAATTATATTTGCGGAGATATGCGATTATACTATTTTACCCTGTCTGCCAGATAGTCCGCAAAGCGCATGAGTTCTTCTGCTCGCGGACCGTATTTTGCAATTGCACGCTTGCATTCGGCATTTATTCTATATGCCGCTTTCATTGCTCCATCTATACCCAGAAGCGACACATATGTGACTTTTCCGTTCTTTTCGTCCTGTCCGGCACTCTTTCCGAGCACTTCAGCGGAAGATTGGGCGTCCAGAATATCGTCCACTATCTGGAATACCTTTCCCAGGCAGTCGGCATACAATTCAAGAGAAGAAACCAGTTCTTCGTCCGCGCCGCATATAATTGCGCCCCCTGCGAGCGCGGCTTTGAAAAGCGCTGAAGTTTTAAGGGAATTGATCTTATCCAGCTGACTTTCCCCTTCCACTCCGGCATTGTCCGAATTGGCAAGGTCGAGGCATTGTCCGCCCACCATGCCGCGCATTCCGCTCTGCGATGCGATATATGCCGCCGCTTTGCCGGCGCCGCCGATGCACTCGAACGCCAGATTGAGCAGCGCGTCGCCCGCAAGCACCGCGGTTCCTTCACCGAACGCCTTGTGCACGGTAGGGCGTCCGCGGCGCAGATCGTCATCGTCCATACACGGCAAATCGTCGTGTATGAGCGAATAATTGTGGATAAATTCCACCGCAAGCGCAACTTTATCTGCCTTTTCAGGCTCTGCACCCGCAATACGCGCGCCCATGTAAGCCAATGCGGGGCGTACTCTTTTACCTCCCGCTGATACCGCGTAGACAACCGCGTCCCATACGGGAGAAAACTTTACGGGGTATGCGTTCAGATAGTCGGAAAGTACGCGCTCAAACCGCTCTTTATATAAATCAAGGTTATTCACCGCCGTCTTCCCCGTCCGAAACGCGAAGTTTTTCCAGCCTTTCGGAAAGTTCGGTAACCTTACCGGAGCTTTCTTCCAGCTTCTTCATGCACTCTTCCGCAAGTTTAACGCCCTCGTCGAACAGTTTCAGACCTTCGTCCAGGGACGTGTCCTTATCCTCCATTTTATCGGCAATCTGTTCGAGTTTTTTCAAATTCTGTTCAAACGTCATTTTTCACCTCTTTAACCACCGCGCTTGCCCTGCCGTCGCTGCCGGTAAGCGTGATTTCCTCACCGCACGCGAGTTCGGCAACGCGCGTGACTTCGCCTTGTTTATTGTGAATTATAAAGTATCCCCTCTTCAACATATTCTCGGGGTTGAGAATTTTCAGCCTTATTACTTCCTGTTTCAGCTTAGCCTGCATATCTTTCAGATTAGTCTTTACCGAATAGGAAATTTTATCCGCAACGCCGAACACCTGCGACCTTGCCAAAGCTATGCTCTCACGCGAGCGTGCGCTCATGCGCATACTTAAATGAAGTAAATCCGAACGCATACGCGCTATTTTCCCTTCGAGTCTGTCTTTACAGGAATAGATTGTATCGTATATGAATGCGGTTATCTCCCTGCTGTCAAAGGCAAGCATATTGCCCGCCGCGGTGGGCGTTGCAGCCCTGACGTCCGCTACAAGGTCACACAGCGTATAGTCGGTTTCGTGTCCGACGGCGGATATGACGGGAGTCTGTGCGGCGTAAATCGCCCTGACCAGATTTTCGTCGTTGAACGGCATTAACTCTTCCATCGAGCCGCCTCCGCGCGCTATCACGATTACGTCGTATCCCTGCTTGTCCGCCCTGGCAAGCACTTCGCATATCTTTGCCGCGGCGCCGGCTCCCTGGACGGGTACGTCGGCAATATCTATATCGGTATACGTGTTCTTCGCCCGCATGGTTGTGACGATATCTCGTCTTACCGCGCCGGCAAGCGATGTAAGCACGCATACCCGTTTCGGATACGGCGGAATTTGTTTTTTATGTCCCTCGTCGAAATAACCTTCTTCCGCAAGGCGTTTTTTCAAAAGTTCGAGTTTGAGCGCAAGCGCGCCTTCGCCGACGGGTTTTATGCTTCGCGCGACGAACGAAATTTTTCCCATTTTCGGCCAGTAGTCGATACTGCCGAAAATAACCACGGCTTCACCGTTTTTCGGCATATATATATTTTTAACGCCGAAACAGATACAGGCAATCTTGCAATTTTCGTCCTTTATGTCGAAAAATGCATTGTTGCCCTTTATGGAAAAACCGCTCACTTCTCCGACGACGGATATGTCGCGGAGAAGCTCTTCGGCGATAAAAATGTTCTTTATATAACTGTTCAGAACGGTTACGCTGAGTATGTTTTGCATTATGACAGCCTGTTTTTCGCCGCGCTCAAAGTATTCGCCAGCAGCATAGTGATCGTCATCGGACCGACACCGCCCGGTACGGGAGTGATAAAGGAACACTTGGGTGCGACTTCTTCAAAATCAACGTCGCCCACGAGTTTGCCGTCTACCCTGTTTATGCCTACGTCGATTACGACGGCTCCCTCTTTTACCATATCGCCCTTTAAGAATTTGGGTCTGCCGATCGCCACGACCACGATGTCGGCTTTTCTCGTATAGCTTGCCAGATCCTTCGTCTTACTGTGGCAGACGGTGACGGTGCAGTTTGCATTGAGAAGCAGCATTGCCATAGGTTTTCCGACGGTATTCGACCTGCCTATGACGACGGCGTCCTTGCCCGCAAGTTCCACACCGGTGGAAGCGAGCAAATGCATAACGCCGAGCGGCGTACAGGAAACGGTATTGGGCATATTCATGGACAAAAGTCCCGTATTGGTGGGACTGAAGCCGTCCACGTCCTTGCTGTCGGGAATAAGCGAAAGCAGATATTTTTCGTCGTACCCTTTGGGAAGAGGCAGCTGAACCAGAATTCCGTCCACCCCGTCGTCTTCCGCAAGACTGCGGATATAGGCGGCTATCTCTTCCTGGGGAGTGCCGTTTTCGTACTTCTGACATATAGAGCGGAATCCGACCTGCGCACACCCTTTTATTTTGTTGTTTACATAGGTGTGCGACGCGGGATCGTCGCCTACGATTATTACCGCCAAAGCGGGCACTCTGCCGAATTGTCTGTTGAATTCTACGGTTTTTTCCGCCAGATCCTGCCTGATGTCCGCCGAAACCGCCTTACCGCTTATCAGTTGCATATTTTACGCCTCCAACTTTTTGTATACGCCCGCAAGCACGCCGTTTACAAACGCCGCGCTTTTTTCCGTAGAGTAACTTTTGACAAGTTCGAGCACTTCGCTGACGGATACGGGCATAGGTATATCGTCCATATATTTCATTTCATACGCCGCAAGCAAAAGCGCAGCCAGATCGGGTCTGAATATGCGCTCCGGGTTAAATCCCGTCGTGCAGGACGAAATAAGTTCCACAAGTTCGTCGAAGTGGTCGATCACCCCGTCATAGACCGTTTGGATATAATTTTTGTCCGCCTGGGTAATATTCGAGTCCGCACAGACGATGTCAAGCGTAAAACCGTCCCTTTCTTTGCGGAAAAGATATTCGAAAATCAACTTATACGCGCTGTCTCTTGCAATTCTTCTGCTCATACAAACCTCTTTGGTATAAAAAGCCCCGCCGCCGCTTCTGCGGCAGCGAGGAAGTCAGTCATTGAAAACCACACCCGCGACAAATACGTTGATAGCTTTCACCTTGTAGTAGGTGGAACTTTCCACCGCCTGCTTTATCTGCTCCTGCATATCGCACACGACCTGGGGAATCACGTAGCCGTAATAGACGTTTATCGCAATATCGATAGTAGCCATATCGTCCATAAGCGTAACGGTGATTGCGCTGGTCCTCTTCTTTCTCGACGGCGTGAACGTAGGTCCGTTGTATCCGACTTCGTACGACACGGACGCCACCCCTTCCACCTGCGAAGCCACTCCGCAGGCGATAGAGGAAATCACGCTCTGGTAAGTATCTTTATTTGACAGATCCTGCTTATTGCTGCTTGCCATACTTCCTCTCTCGGGCACATATTATAATAATTATACCCTTATTGTAATAAGTTTAACACATATAAAAGAAAATTACAAGTGTTTGCGATTATTCCTCGGAGTAAGGCACCACCACGACCTGGGTAGCGTTATAATCCGTTTCGGACAGTATCACCGAAAGTATGCCCGCCACCTGCTCGCTTGTAAGTTCGCTTTGGGATACGACGACGTTGATATTGTCTTCACTCATCGTGACTACCGCGTCTTCAAAGCCCTGCGCTTTGACAAGCCCTTCCAGGACGAGTTCGCGCTCTATTACGTCGATAAGTTCGAGCTTCTTTTCGTTGGCGGAAGCGATAAGTTCTTCAGTAGAAGTATCGGAAGACAATATCGCGTCCAGAAGTGCGAATTCTTCCGCCCTTGCGGTTTCGCGCTCCGCCCTGCACGAGGTGAAGAAGGTTTCAGCGGTGGTTACGGTGTTGCCGTCGTTGCCCGACTGGACTATTTTGTCGTTGAGCACGAAGTTGAGCGTGCCCGTGACGATGAGCAACGCAACCATCGAACAAAGTACGATGACTTTTTTTGCGTTTGCCGAAAGTTTTTTGATTTTCATATATTTACCTCCGTTGGGTTTTAATTTTTCTTGTAAACCTTGATTTTACCGCCGTCGACGTTCATGAGAGTGCAGATAACGTCGATTATTTTCAGCTTCACGTTCATATCTCCCGCACCCTCTGCCGACACGACCACGCCTTCCACTCCGCCGTCTTCGCCGTACGTGACCATAACGGTACAATCACCCACGCCCGTTATGCTTTCGAGCAGTCCTTCAAGCCGCGCTTCCTCCGACTGGCTCTGCGACTGGGGCGTATATACGGGAATTTCCGTACCGTCTTTGTTGCTCACGCCCAGATAAACCAGAATAGCTATACAGATTGCCGCCGCAAGCAGTATAAGCTCGATATGCCTGACCGTTTTCAGTTTTTCGGCAATACTTTTCAACTTCCCCTTCATTCGCGCCGCCCCTCTCCCGTTCCCAAGATTCAAGTGTGCACTTTTCAGTAATATATATATTTGCGGAATTTTCGGTTATGTCTGTTGACCGGGCTTCTTTTTCTTTATTGTCCTGTTTGTCCCGCAAATCTTCCAGCTTTTCCAGAAGCTCCCCGTCAGTCGTTATCGGCGTGCTTTTGAAAAAGTCTTCCACCGCCGTTTCCGAATCGAGAAAAAACGGTATCGGCGCGACTATCGCCGCCACAACGAACACCGCGAGAAATCCTTTGATATATTTTGCCGTTTCCCCTTCCGGCAGCAGAATGTCCGCCAGCGTGGCAAGGGCTATTACGCCCACTATTCCCATTATCCAACCGCTCATATTACCCCCGCGTTACACGTGCCGATTATCAGCATCACTAAAATTACAAACATAAACGCCATTCCAGCAAGCGCCGCGGTAAGCAAGGACGTGTTTTTCGATACGCCGTAAAGCAAATCGCTTATGCGCTTGTCGGAACAGATCGGTTCGCATAGCCCCGCAGTAAGTTTAAGACCCAGCGTGAACACCGCCGTCTGGACAATCGGCACGGCGACCGCGGTGAAAAGCATTATCACGCTCACAAGCCCAAGTGAATTTTTTATGAGTATTATTCCTGTAAGGGCAAGGTCGAGTCCGTCCGACAGATACCCTCCCAATATGGGAATGTAACTTTGTACGGCGAACTTTGCTGTCTTTATCGAGATTGAGTCGGCAATTCCGCCCGCAAGTCCCTGCATTGTCAAAAACGCGGCAAAAAGAGAAAACGCGCCCGCCAGAACGAATACCGCAACCGATTTGAAAAATTTTGTCAGTCTGCTGAGTTTTATGTTCGAGGACATATTACCCACTATGCTCAGCACGACCGCCGCCACGAAGCACGGCAGGACGAGCGACGAAATTATCGTTCCTATACCGGTGGACAATATTGCCATAAGCGGACTGTACACCCCCGCCGCCGACGCGGAGCCGAGCGCCGTTATAAGTGTAAGTAATATAGGGAATACCGCCTGCATGAGCGAGCACATACCTTCTATCGTTTGCTCTACCCGGACGATTATCGCGGTAATCTGAACGGATAATATCACTATAATCGCCGCATAGCACGCAAAATGAACAATTTCCCTCGTATTGTTTCTTAAAAAACCGGAAGACAGCCCCTGCATCATGCTCGTCATTACCGCAATGGCGAATATGGCGGCAAAGGCCGGAACACAGGTTTTTATTCCTCCCGTAACGGCGTTCAGGATTATAGACGTGAACTGTTCCGCACCAAGGGAAAACTCTCCGTCCAAAACCGACTGTACAAGTTCTTTTACGCCCTGCGAAAACGTCTTGTCAGTCCCGTATTCCTTCGCCCACTCTTCAAGCTCGGTGAAGTCTATCGCGTCCATGCCGTCGTTTACGTTGTTTTGCAACTCGTCGTACACTTCCTCTTCCGTAAGCCCCTGCTGCTTATCGTCTTCTTCGGCTGCAGCCGTGAACGAAAAGCAGGTCAGGATTGCCGCGAAAGATATCAAAAGTAAAAACAGTAACGTCTTTTTCATGAAATAAGCGCGGAAATTGCCTTTATAAGCGAAGTCACAATGGGCATTGCGGTAAGAAAAATTGTTATCTTGCCGGCGAGCGAAATTTTTTTGCCTATCGAAGCGCAGTCCAGGTCGTTGCACAGACTGACGGAATATTCCGTCAGATAACCGATTCCGATTATTTTCAGAAGAGAAGAAAACAACGCCCTGTTCAGTCCGGTCTTATCGACTATCTCTTCAAACGCCACGATCACGTCGGAAAGCGCGGAAAGAGTTATTATCAGGATCACTATTCCGGCGGCGATTACCGCCATCGGCGCGTATTCGCTGCGCGCATGGCGGAGAAGAAGCGCGGCTATCGCGCCCACCAACCCTATTCCTATTACTTTGATTATGTCCATCAGTACAGATTAAGCAGCGAGCGCAGGCTGTCAAAAAGTCCGCCGAGCATATCAAGAACCATCACAAGCACTATGATAAGCCCCGCCAAGGTGACGAAAGTGGCTATTTCATCCTTGTCGCTTTTCTTAAGAATAATGTTGATTATCGCGGTTAAAATGCCTACGCCGGCTATTTTGAATATAGATTCTATCTCCATTTTCCCTCCTAAGCGGCAAGTATCATGGCGGCTATTCCGAGCACCACGCCCAGCTTGAAAGCAAGCGTGCCCGTTGTCTCGTATTTCTTTTTATAGAAGTTGAGCGGAGTTTCGACCGCCGCCCTAGCTTTACGCAAATTTTCTGTCTGGGTATCCGCGTCCACTTTACCCAATCCGTAAAATACGCTTGCGATCTCCTTTCGCTGTCTTTTTTCCACGTACGGAGTAGCAAAAAGTTCGTCGAATTCCGCCCGTCCCGTTTTTCCTTCCTCAAGCATGGTGCAGTACCGCGACAGTATTTTGATGAACTCGCCTTTTTTGCCCCTGCAATATTCGCGCGTGCTCTCAACAAGCGGAGTTTTCAGAAAGCCTATGTCTTCCTGCAGATAGTCAAGATAACCTGCATACTGCTCGTAAATCTCTTTACGCTTTCTGTAGTACGAACGGATACCTATTCCCGTATACGCGCAACAGGCAAACAAAATTCCGCCCAGGATAAGCTCAAGCATTTTTCCTCCCCCTGTCGTATACGGCGCCCACTTTTCCCACGTCTTCGAGCACTACGAAATATCGCATGACTTCCAAAAGCGGACGGTATATTTCGCTGGCGTAAACTTCGTTTATTCCCCCTGCGTGCAGTGAAGCGAACACAACCACCCCGCACCGCGATATATCGCATATGGCCCGGACTTCGCGTTCACCGAACACCTCGTCAGTAACTATCACGTCGGGACGCATGGTTCTTACCAGGGTTTCGTATGCGGTTATCTTCGGAATATTGCACGCGACGTCGCACATATTGCCCGTTTCAACGGCTATTTTCCCTTCGTCCACGGGAATCAGTTCGCCGCGCTCGTCAAGTACCAGGACGTTCTTATCCTGCGACAGCAGTCTTGCACATTCGCGAAGCATAGTTGTCTTACCCAATCCGGGAGGAGATATTATCAACGTATTATCGGTATTTTTCAATACTTCCCCCAGTTTATCGCAACACCCTTTTACTTCGTGCGGAAGGCGGATACACAGCGACGTCACGTTTTTCAAAGTAAACAGACTGCCGTTTTTCATTACTCCTTCTCCGCATATGCCCAGACGGTAGCCCCTGCCGCAGACAAGATAACCGCGCGCTATGCTGTCGTTGGCGGCATATACGGAATGTCCCGTTGCCATGCCTATTGCCCTTTCGACGTCATCGGCCGTGACTATACAGCCCTCTATCACGTTGTATCTGCCCATACACGCGTAACTTACGGGCTTGCCGACGCGCAGCCGCAGTTCGGATACCTGCTCTTCGCTTACAATTCCGAATACGGCGTTATATATACTTTCGCTCAACAACTTGTCCAACATCTTCGATTTAATATATTTGGACAAGCGGCGGAATATGACTTATGCGCCGCTTTTCACATTCCGCCTGCGGTATAACCGCGCGCGCAGAAGAAGCAGCTTTTTGTTTTTCACCTTCCGCCCGGCTTTGGAGTAACAATAGAAAGTAAGAATGAGAAACGGAGAAGTAGGCAAAAGAGGAATCACCACACCCAGCGAACCTATAAACAGAAAAAAAGTGCCGAGTACCGTCATGAAAGTATTGAAAATCCGTCTGTCGTCTACGGCGGCGGACTTTACGGGGCGATTGGCTTGCTGCGGGATTACGTCTGCGGCAAATAAAAAACGCGCGGTCACCTTCTTCATATTATAAAATATGAGAAGAGTCCGCGCGTTTTGCAAAAAAATCCGCCATAAGGCGGATATTTTTCAAATTGGCTATGTCACAACAAACAGTTGATAAATAGCCATTTTTATAGGGGAGTATC